>ERZ1066122.869-NODE-869-length-28442-cov-9.526861_pt1 | contig 28442 bp, 12 predicted proteins | sample MGYA00382769_ERZ1066122 | MGnify/ENA primary metagenome ERZ1066122 (study PRJEB33369, sample SAMEA5778352) | biofilm metagenome | biome: Industrial cooling water; feature: Water cooling tower basin; material: Biofilm | place: United Arab Emirates | collected... | reverse complement strand
CGCCGTGCCTAACCGCCGTGCCTAACCGCCGTGCCTAACCGCCGTGCCTAACCGCGAGCGAACCAGAGGTTCGCGGTCAATTCCAGCTACTGCAAACAGCTCCTAGAGCGGTTCTCGGGTCGATGGACGGTTCGTAGAGACGCATCCTTGCGTCTCCGCTGCATAGCACCGCCGCACGGCACGACCCAGCCGCGTTGCCCAACCGCCGGAGACGCACGGATGCGTCTCTACGAACCGTACACCGACCCGAGAACCGCGCTAAGAAGCTGTTTACGTTAGCTGCACAGGCGGCTGGGCCGGAGACCCGCGCTCCAGCCGCTGCCGTGCGCTAACCCAAACAGCCTCTCAAGCAGCTAGCCACAAGTTTTAAGCTGCAAGCCGCAAGCTAACAAGTTGCTTTTGAGATACTGGCAATCAATCGAAAGCCGCAAAACTTGTGGCTGACCGCTTAGAGCGTGTGGACAAGTAGTTGGCGGCCCCGGATTGTATGGGGCCACAGAGCTATTTGTCCACACGCCGTAGTGAGCACCGGCAACTCGCGCGGGGCAGCGCCCCGCGCGAATCGCTTCCAGTCCGGTAATCCTCACTTCCCCAGCTCCTCGGCCCGATCCCGCGCGGCGGCGGCCCCACCGATGAGCGCCCCGCGCAAATCGCCCGCCGCGAAGGCGCGCAGGGCCGCCTCGGTGGTGCCGCCTTTGGAGGCCACGCGCCCGATCCAGTCCTGGCACGAGTGGCCGGCTTGGGCGTACAGCTCCACGGCGCCCCGGAAGGTCTGGCTCACCAGCAGCTCGGCTTCGGCCGGCGAGAAACCCATTTGCTGGGCGGCGGCCATCAGCGCATCCATACAGTAAAACACGTAGGCCGGGCCGGAGCCGCTGATGGCGGTGGAGGCATCGATGGCGCTTTCGGCTTCCACGTACACGGTTTTGCCGGTGGTGCTGAGCAGGTTTTGCACCTGCACCAGCTCGGCGCGCGTCACGTCGTCGGTGGAGGTGAAGGCGGTCATTCCCATCCCGATCTGCGCCGGCAGGTTGGGCATCGCGCGGATGATTTTCTGCACCCCGAGCGCCGCCCGAATCGTGGCGATGGTCACGCCCGCCATAATGCTGATGACGACCTGCCGCGGCTCGATGAACGGCGCCAGCGCGGCAAACATCACCGCCGAATCCTGCGGCTTCACGGCCAGAATCACCACGTCGGCGCCGGGTACGCACCGGGCGGGGTCGGTAAACACGGCGCCCAGCTCGTGGGCCGTCACGGTGGCGGCGCGGGCGTCGGAGCGCACCAGCAGCCGCAAATCCAACCGCGACGTGACGTGCGAGCGCACGAACGCGCGGGCGTAAGTGAGGCCCATATTGCCGCCTCCGATAATCAGAATCTTCATTGCACAGATTGCGCCGCCCGCGAAAGTGCGGCGAGCGGTTGGGGGCGCAAGTTGGGGCCGATTGGGCTTACCCAGCTTCCTCTGAGGGTGCTTCCACGGTCAGGCCGGTTACGTACTGTTGCACCGGACAGTGCTCTATCGCCCGCGATAAGTAGGCGGGCACATCCGCCTCCGCCATCTTTTGTAATGGGTGGTTGAAGCCGTATCGTGCCCCCAATTCGCGGGCGAGCTGCTGCGGCCAGAGTTGCATCGCCATCTGGATGATCACAGCCCCGATTTTCTTCGCCTGCTCAGGGGTCTTACTCGTCTCAGGCAGGCGATCCACGATGATGAACGTGCTGGAAGAATGACTGGCGCCACTCAGTTCAAATGTGCGCGAATACCGAGAGAGCTTATCTTTTGAGATTTCGGAATTACCCACTCCGATAAATCCAATATCGAATCGGGCTAACTTGCCGGGAGCGATCAGTAACGTTGCGTCGCTTTCGCGGTCGTCGCGGCTATCGGAAAGCCAGAAGATGTTTCGATCTTTTGTGTTTGTCCTGCTATCTACCTGCTCAAAACCCAGAATGGTGAGAACCGAACCCAACACCAGCCGCTCGAAGAGTTTACCGTAAAGCGACTTATCGGAGCCGCGCAAGGCCAGCGTCAGACTGCCGACAGCCGTCAATAAGCGCGAAATGTCGAGCCAGTCGATGGCAATGGGCTTCCCATCGGCGGGCAACTTCACTCCCGCCCGAAAATCAAGCGTTCCGTATTGTTGCTCGCACTGCGCCGCTGCTTCGCGTGAGGCTGAATCAAAATCAGCGACGTAGCGAGTGAGTCCTTCGTGGTTGCCGCGCAGGACGTTCTGCACCGACTACCCGTTAGCCCCAGAATCCATTGCGCCAGCCAGCGGTCTGCCTTGCCGCTGCCTCGGGTGGTGATCTGTTGGGCGGCCCATTCCGTCACTTTCTCACTAAAGTTGGGCAATTCAGTCCAACCGCGGGCGAACAGATGCACTAACGCTCCACTCACCAAGGCGATCCGGCGACGGGTCAGCGGCTCCGTTTGCAGGCGCAGATTATCGCCGCACAGGATTGCCAGCGTGGCCTGTCGAATGGCCTCTACGCCGAGCCGTTCGACAAACTCGCGCCCGCTGCCGGTCAGCAGTAGTTTACTGTTTTCGGGAAACAGCGCGGCGAGCGGATTTTGCGGACCTGGAGTTTTCATCGGGCTTGGGGGCGAGGGGGGCGGCGGTGGGTGAAGAGTAGGTCGGTGACGATTCAAATTAAGTAAGGCGCCGGAGCCGGAGGGGGCGTGTTGAGCCATAGCACGTCGTCGGCGGCTTTCCAGAGCCAGCTACCCACGTCGCGCTTCATCAGATCGATGTAAGCCGGATTCAACTCAAACAAAACGAATCGACGGTCCAGCCCTGCTGCAGCCTTTCCCAGCGTACCGGACCCGGCAAACGGATCAAGCACGACATCGCCTTTGAAAGAATAATACTGCACTACTTTCTGCGCCAACTCCAGCGGAAAGGCCGCCGGATGGTCGGATCGGGTGGACGGGTTGATCTTCCACACGTTCGTGCGTTCGTAATCGTCACCAATGCGGGAATCTCGCACGGCCTGCTGATCGGGGTGTTGACGAATATGCCAATCGATAAGCTGAGTGGTGCGCTTCCGATACACGAGCACGTACTCCGTGACGGGCACAGCCTTGTATTGCAGCGGATTGCGGTCGGCTGCGAAACGCCGGCCGCGCCCGGTGGCCCAGCCCGCGCCTTCCGGCTTCATCCAGATGATATCATCGATGAAGTCATAGCCTTCCTCGACGAAAATTCGATGCAGATCGAAGGGAACGGCAATTCGGCGGGAGGCTTCGTTACGGCTGGCGCGGCGTAGCAGCACCGGCGAAGTGTTCATTACGAAGAACCTTCCTTCGTTCAACACCCGATGCGCGCGACGAATAACCTGCCGCATCATCAATAAATACTCCTCATACTGCTCGTATTCGCTGTATTCGGGGCGCGCGTTGAAATAAGGAGGAGAGGTAAAAATCAAATCCACCGAAGCGGCGGGCATCTCGTGCAGCAGGTCGAGGCAATTGCCTTGCCCGATGGTATTGCGGAGCGTCGATAAAACCGGCTGTTCGGCGCGGGGCTTGCGCTGACGCGGCTCTCCTTTCTTTAAAGAGCCGCGTTTCGAGCATCGCGGGGCGGGTTGATTTGTCGGTCAGGAGTTCAGTCGTGTACGAGTACGGCTTCTCCGATTCGCTCTTTGGTGTTCGCCACGAGCGGTACCCGCCATACGTGGTAGCGGTCGTCCACTTCGGGCAGGCCCAGATCGATGACATTCTGCAACTCTACTTCGCGTAACCAACTGGTTACGATCTCGCGTACCTGAGCCACGGTCGTGACCAGATAGCGCCGGGTTTCGGCTACGGTTTTTACAGCCACTCGTCTTTCGCTGAACGTGAAAAGTCTTGGTAGCCGAAGGTACCACTGCGCTATGGCTCAGCCCACCTGCCCGCCTCAATACGCTTCCTTCTCCGTCGGAAACGCCTTCGCCTTCACATCTGCCACGTACCCGCCCACGGCTTCGTGGATGGCCGTGCCCAGCTCGGCGTAGCGGCGCAGGAAACGCGGCTTGAACTCGGTGGTCAGGCCGAGCATATCGTGGACGACGAGCACCTGCCCGTCCACGCCCGGCCCGGCGCCGATGCCGATGACGGGGATTTTCACTTCCTGCGCCACGCGCGCGGCCAGCGCGGCGGGGATTTTTTCGAGCACCAGCGCAAAACAGCCCAGCTCCTGCAACAGGCGGGCGTCGTCGAGGAGCTTTTGGGCTTCGGCCTCTTCCTTGGCGCGCACCGTGTACGTGCCGAACTTGTAGATGCTCTGCGGCGTGAGGCCCAGGTGCCCCATCACCGGAATGCCCGCCGTGAGAATGCGCGTGATGGACTCCCGAATCTCGGCGCCGCCCTCGAGTTTGACGGCGTGGCCGCCCGACTCCTTCATAATCCGGATCGCCGACCGCAGCGCCTCCGACGAGTTGCCCTGGTACGAGCCGAACGGCATATCGACCACCACCAGCGCCCGGCCCACGCCGCGCACTACGGAAGCGGCGTGGTAAATCATCTGGTCGAGGGTGATGGGCAGGGTGGTTTCGTGCCCGGCCATCACGTTGGATGCCGAATCGCCGACGAGCAGCACGTCCACGCCGGCCGCGTCGAGCAGGCGCGCCATCGAGAAATCGTAGGCCGTGAGCATCGCGATTTTCTCGCCGCGCTCTTTCATCGCCTGTAACTGGTGCGTCGTGACGCGCTTGATGTCGGTGGCGGAATGGACGGACATTGGAGAGAGGAAAGGGGGGAGTCTGGAATTGGGGGCCAAAGTAACGCCGAGTGGAACTCGGTGTTACGTTTCTTTACCGCCCCGTCCACTGCCGGTTCCGCACCAGCTTCAGGTCTTGCAACGTGCGCGAGTTGACTCTAAGCGTCACGTTGTAGCTCTGCAACTGCCCCACCGGGATCCAGTACACCGACAAATTCCAGCAGTGCAGGTCGCGGTTGATGGTGAAGGTCGGCGCCACCAGCGTTTTGGTGCGCGTGTCGAACGGCAGGTTGTAGGTGATGGCCCACTTGGGCGTGAGGCGCACCGAGCCGTTGGTGGTGATGGTGCCCGTGCTCAGCAGCGGCTGGCCCGCCACCCGCCCGCGCGGGCCGGGGGCCGTGTAGTTAAGGCCGTAGCCCAGGTTCAGGGTCCAGGGCAGTTCGAAGGTCACGTAGTCGAGCTGGGGGCCGGTCATCAGCACGGGCGGCAGGCCGGGGTCGTCGCCGGTGGGCTGGATGGGCAGGCCCGGCACGGCCGCCTGCGCCGCCTGCTGGTTGGGGTTGGCGCCGCCGCGCGCCCGCTGCTGCGAGTTGAAGGAGAAGCTCATCTGTAGTGCTGCGTTCGCCAGCCGCGCCAGGCGGGGGCGGCGGGGCGCTTCGAGCAGGTAGCGCGGCAGGCGCCGGCCCGACGAATCGCGCTGGTAGGGGTCGAGCTGCGCCGACATATTCAGGTTCACCAACCCGAAAAGCTGCGTGTTGAGGTTGGCCGAGAGGGGCGCGAGGTTGAACGAATCGGCCGCGAGGTTGTAGCTCGTGGCGACCGACATCTGCTGAATCAACTGCACCTTGCGCGAGGTAGTGGCCGTGTCGCCCTTGCCGGGGCGCACCTTGGCTTCGAGGTTCGACGAAAGTCGCAACCCCACCGCCGACGACCGCCCCACGCCCGGTGCCCCGGCCACGCGCGCCAGCGTAGTGGTGCGCTCGCTCGCGTCGGTGCGGACGCCGGTCTGGTAGAAGCCGAACCGCGCCGCCCCGAAATCGGGCGTGTACGAGTAGCTCAGGTCGGGGTTGAGCGTGAGGCGCACGGCTTCCACGCGGCTCGTGCGTGGCAGGCGCAGCAGGCCGTAGAGGCGGGTGGTGGCCGACAAGCTGTACGAGTACCGATAGACGCGGTAAAAACCCCGCTCGCGGTCGATGCGGACGCCCTGCGCCACCGGGTCGTAGGTGTAGGTGTTGCGCGCGAACGTCCAGCTTTCGCCGTAGCTCACGCCCGGCGAGAAGTTGAGGTGCGCCAGCGAGTAGGTGCCCAGCCCGATGCTCAGGCTGTGCTGCACGGCCGCCGTGCCGTTGCGGAGGATGGCACCGAGGCCATCTTGCCCGACCCGCAGGTTGATGGTGGTGTCGCGCTCGCCCGCGCCGAGCAGGCCGCTGATGCGGTCGCGGGTGGAGCGCACCGTGCCGAACTGGTTGGTGCCCGCCAGGTTGTAGCCCACCGTCAGGTTGTTGAACACGCGCTTGCCCGTGCGGAGCGCCAACCAGCGCAGGGGTGTCTGCTGGGCCATCCCGAGGCTGACGGTCGGCGCCGTGAAATTCATCGTCGTGACGTTGGTCGCCGGGTTTACCGTCTGGCCCTGCTGCGCCGAGATGTTGTAGTTGAACGGCGAGTCGCGGATGGCGCCCGAGTAGCTCACGCCCGAGTTGAACTGCGTGGCGAGCGCATTTTGCACCGTCGTGTTGGGCTGCTGGCGGTAAAACCCGCCCGTGTTGATCTGCACGTTGGCCCGAAACGACCCGTGCCCCGGCCGCGCCACGGGGTTGTGGGTCCAGGTGAGGGCCGTGGCGTCGGGGGCGCGCACCACGCGCGAGGCGTTGAGGTCGGCGCCGGCGCCGATGCGGTCGGTGGGTTGGGCGCGGGCGTACGACACCTGAAACGTGCCGTCGTAGCGGTAGCGCCGGCGGTACTGCACGTCGGCGCGGGCCGTCCAGCCGCCCAGGGTGAAGAAGTCGCCCGTCAGGCGCACCCCCACGTAGGGCGAGGCCGCCCAGTAATAGCCGCCCCCCAGAAGCTGGAACCCGCGCGAGGGCGTCTCGCCGTAGCTCGGGATGATGATGCCCGACGAGCGCGTTTTGGGCGTGGGGAAGTAGCCGAACAGAAAGCCCAGCGGCGTGGGCACGTCGCCGATGACGAGGTTGAACGGCCCGGTCACGATTTTCTCGCCCGGCACCACCTTCATCTTGCTCGCATTGATGTAGAAGTGCGGGTGCGGCAGCTCGCAGGTGGTGTATTGGCCGTGCAGGCCGTACAGCTCCTTTTCGCCCACGCGCTTCACCGATTCGGCGTGGATGTAGCCCTCGCCCTGCTTGGTGATGGCTTCGGAAATCTTGCCTTTTTTCGTTTTGAAGTTGTAGGCGATTTTTTTCGCCTCGTACTGCTCGCCTTTGTCGGTGAAGATGGGCGTGTTCTGGAGCACCCCGGCCGAATCGGGGGCGCCCTCGGCCGTCACCACGTTCCGGCCGTACTCGATGCGGACGAGCGCCGCCGTGAGGTGCGTGGTGCCGTAGGTGATGTCGGCGTCGCCGTAGAGGTACGCCACTTTGCCCGGCGCATCGAGCCGGATGGAATCGCGCGCCGAGTACACGATGGTCGTTTCGATGTCGCGCTTGCCGCCGCCACGCCCCAGCGGTACGCGCAGGGTGTCGGGCGGTTGCCCGGCCTTGAAAGGCCGGGAAAGGGAGTCGGGGCGGCCAAGCAAGTCGGCAGGTGAGGCGGCGCGGGCCGAATCGGGCGCGGCCGGGCAGCCTGGCGCGAGGTTTGGGCAGCGGCGCTACCGGCCGCCGCCAACCACACGGCCGTCAGGAGCCATAGGGCGTAGCCGCCGGCGCTGCCGGGCCGAAAAAAGGTCGCGGGCGGTTGAGCCGCACAGGCCGCCACAGGCTCCATAGCTGACTGGAACGATAGTTTTGCACAAAATTACCCAATGCCCGACGCCCGCCCTGTTCGCCTGCGCCACCGTTCGCCGCACCTCGGCCACCTGATAACGCAGATTCGGGCCGGATTCGTGTCGGCGCGGGGCTGGGCGGCGCTGCTGGCGGCGGGGCTGCTCGCGCTGGGCGCGCTGAGCGGGTTCCGCGACGGCCCGGCGCCCACCGGGGCGCCGCGCTCGGCGTACCACGTCCGCACGGTCGTCATCGACGCCGGCCACGGCGGCAAGGACCGAGGCTGCAACGGCAAGGAAGCCTACGAGTCGGACGTGGCCCTGAAGCTGGCCCTCGGCCTGGGCCGCCGCATCGAAGACTCGATGCCCGACGTGAAGGTGGTGTACACCCGCAAGACCGACGTCTTCGTGGAACTGATCGAGCGCGCCAACATCGCCAACCGCGCCAACGCCGACGTCTTCATTTCCATCCACCTCAACTCCGGCCCCGCCGCTGCGCGCGGCACCGAGGTATGGGTGATGGGCACGGCCAAATCGGAAGCGAACCTGACGGTGGCCAAGCGCGAAAACGCCGTAGTGTTGCAGGAATCCGACTACAAGAAAAACTACGGCGGCTTCGACCCGCACTCGCCCCAGAGCCACATTCTGTTTTCGCTCTTCCAGAGTGCCTACCGCGAAAGCTCGGTGCGCCTGGCCCAGGCCGCCGACAAGCAGCTCCGCGCCGCCGCCCGCCCCAGCCGGGGCGTGAAGGAAGCGGGTTTTCTGGTGCTCTGGAAAACGGCGATGCCGTCGGTACTTGTCGAGGCGGGCTTCCTGACCAACCCCCAGGATGAAAAATTGCTCAACACGAGCGCCGGGCAGTCGTACACGGCGCAGGCACTCTTTCAGGCGTTCAAAAGCTACAAGCGGCAGCTTGAGGCGCTTGATTAAGGAATGATGTGAGGATGTGAGGATGTGAAGATGTGAAAGAAAGAAAAATTGCATACGCCCACATCCTCACATCTCCCCACATCCTCACATCCCCACATCTTCTCTACCCACCCCCCGTGCGAGTATCCAAAGAATTTAAAGTTGCGTTGCTGGCGCTGGTAGCGGTGGCGTTTTTGTGGTACGGCTACCAGTTTTTGCGCGGTACCGACTTTTTCTCGTCCACCCGCACCTACTACGCCGAATACCCCAATGTGGAAGGGCTGGCCATCTCCTCGCCCGTGATGGATCAGGGCGTGAAGGTGGGCATCGTGAAAGACATTCAGCTCAAGCAAGACCGCGCCAACACGGTGCAGATCACGATTGAAGTGGACAAGAAGCTGGAACTCGGCGATTCGACGGTGGCCGTGCTGGCGTCGTCGTCGCTGCTGGGCGGCAAGATGATCGACCTCAACATCGGCAACAGCCGCGTAAAGTTTGAAGGCGGCGAAACCCTGAAATCGTACGCTCCGCAGAGCCTGACGGAGATGTTCGCGTCGAAGGCGCAGCCGCTGCTGGGGCGCGTCGATTCGACCATCACCAAGCTCAACGAAACCTTCAACGCCGACGCCAAGAAGAGCATCCAGGCCACGCTCGCCAACTCCGAGGCGATGACCGCCACCCTGCGCCAGCTCCTGATGCAGAACCAGGCCAACATCGCCCAGATCACGGCCAATATGGCCGAACTGACGACCTCGTTCAAGGGCACCGCGCGCAAGCTCGACCGCCTCTCCAGCAACCTGGCGCAGATGAGCGACACGCTCAAAGACGTCAACATCAGCAAGCTCGTGCGCGAGCTGGACTCGACGGCCGTCGCGGCGCACCAGCTCGTGGCGCAGCTCAACTCAAACAAAGGGTCGTTGGGGAAGTTACTGCACGACGACTCGCTCTACACCAACCTCAACCACTCGTCGAAGGCGCTGGATGATTTGCTCGTCGATTTCAAAGCCAACCCCAAGCGGTACGTGAGCTTCTCGGTGTTCTCGAAATCGCGCGTCAACGAAGCCACAAGCGTGACGGGGAACGACAAGGTGATCATCAAGAAAGCCGGCGCGGTGGAGGTGAAGAAGTAGGGGCGGGTCTTGTGCCCGCCCGCGCATTGTGGAGAAGATTTGCCGTTGTAAGTGATATTTGCTTACAACCGACTACCGATCGCCTGGAGCTTCGCTCCGGTGGGAGACAACTGTGGGGGCTGTGCCCCCACCGGCGATTAGGTACAAGCGGTTGGGCACAAGCTGTCGGACCTAACCGCCGTGGAGGGCACAGCCCCCCTGGTTTTCTCCCACCGGAGCGAAGCTCCGGGCGAGCGGGCTAAGCTTAATCTGTTCGATGCGATGCGTTTGCTCAAATGCGGGCGCCGAAGTTGAATGGGAAATCTCTGCCGGACGATCGTATTTGTGGGTCTGTGGCTCCTGCCCGGCTTGCCGGCGCTGGCGCAACCCGCCGCGCCCGCCCTCCCGCCCCCGCCCGACAGCCTGCGGGCCGTGGCCGCCGCCGCCCGCACACCCGCCGAGCAAGTGGTGACCTGGACGCGCATCGGCGCCGCCTACACCGAAGAAATCGACCCGCGCGCCGAGCCGTACCTGCGCGCCGCCGAGCAGTTGGCCCGCCGCCTCGCCGACTCGGTGGGCGTGGGCCGCGCCCGGCGTACGCGCGGCTACTACCTGCACCTGAGCAACCGCATCGCGCAGGGGCTGCCGGAGTTGCAGGCAGCCCGCCGCCTGCTGGCCGCCGCGCCGCCCCGCGACCGCGGCCTCGCCGCGCTTTACTTGGCACAAGCCTACGCCGACAACTTCCAGGAAAAGCCCGCGCTGGCGGCCTACGCAGAGGCCGAGCGCCTGTTTCAGGACGCCAACGACCGGGTACAGCTCGCCGAGTTGGCCAATTCGAAGGGGGTGCTGTATATGAACCTCGAACGCTACGGGGTGGCAACCAAGTACCTCTACACGGCCGCAAATGAGTTTCGGGCGCTGCGTAAGCCGCAGGCCGAAGCAGTGACGCTTTTCAACATCGCTAGTGTGTATGTAATGCAGCGCCTCATCTGGAAGGCCGATACCGTAGCGGCGCAATCGGCGGCGGCGGCGCGGCGGGCCGGCGATACGCTGCAATGGGCCACTGCCCTACAGTTGCGGGCGATGTGTGCCAGTGAGCGCGACGACCACGCGCGCGCCCTGACGCTACTGCGGCAGGTGCGTCGTCTGGCGGGCGCGCACCCCGGTATCAACACGGCGCGGCTCACACTAAACTTCGCGAACGCATTCAGTGATCTGGGGCTCCCTGATTCGGTCGATTTTTACGTTGGTCGGGCCATTGCAATGCTGGAGGCGTCCGGGCAAATAGCGTCGCCGGTGGGCAGTATCGCGCTGGCCAACCAGGCCTATGCGCGGGCCGTGAAGGGCCAACTGGCGGAAGCTACCGCCCTCGCCGACCGCAGCGAGAAGCTACACCCGCAACTCAGTGCCGACCTTGATACGCGTCGGTTGCTGGTAACGGTGCGCCGCCTCGCCGCCGCCGGCTCCGGGCGATGGCCGGAGGCCTACCGGCTGTTGCTCGACGAGTATCACCTGACTGATACCGTTAAAAGCCAGCGCCTCAACCGCGCCACCGAAGAACTGCGGACCCGCTACGAAACCGACCGCGCCGAGCAGGCCGCCCGCGACGCTTCGGCGCTCGCCGAGGCCCAACAGGCCCGCGCCCGCCGCCTGACGTGGCTCGCTGTGGGCCTGGGCGTGGGCCTGCTGGTAGTGGGCGCGCTGGTGGACCTGCTGGTGCGCGCGCGGCGCCGGCAAGCCGCCACCGAAGCCGCCCTGCGCCGCGCCGATGCCACCAAAGACCGCCTGATGAGCATCATCGGCCACGATTTGCGCGGCCCCGTGGCCAATTTTCAGCAGGCGATGCCGCTGGTGAAGTTCTACGCCGACAACCCCGACCCGCAGGAATTGGCCGGCCTCGCCGACGACCTCCAGCGGCGCGCCCAACAACTCGGCGCCCTCCTCGACAACCTGCTGTACTGGAGCCGCGCCCAGCGCGACGAAGTGCGGAACCGCCCCCAGGCCGTGGCGCCCGTGGAGGCGTTGCAGGCCGCCGCCGACCTCTACCGCCCCGTGGCCGAGGCCAAAGGCGTGACGGTGCGCGTGGCGCCGGCCGCGCCCGGCCTGCCCGCCACCGTGCAGGCCGACCCGGCGCTGCTGGCCACGGTGCTCCGCAACCTGCTCTCCAACGCCATCAAGTTCACGCCCGCCGGGGGCACCATCACGCTGGCCGCCACCCGCACCCCCGACGACGGCCGTGTGGCCTTCGAAGTGGCCGACACGGGCGTCGGGATGACGGCCCAGCAGGTCGAGCACCTCTTCGACGTCGGGGCCGACCGCTCGACCACGGGCACGGCCGGCGAGGGCGGCACCGGCCTCGGGCTGCTGGTGTGCGAGCACTTCGCGCGGCTGCTCGGCGGCCCGCTGATGGTGCGGAGCGAGGTGGGACGGGGTACGCGCTTCGCGTTCGGGGTGGCGGTGTAGCCCGTTTCGTGAGGTTGGGCGTAGAGACGCATCCTTGCGTCTCCGGCGGTTGGGCGACCCCAAGCATTGTGGCTGTGCGGCGGAGACGCAAGGATGCGTCTCTACGATGGTTGGGCCGCCTTCCGTATTTTTGGCTGTTCTCACCACTTCCCGGCCGCCTATCGATGCTACGCTTACTCACCGTTGAAGATGACCCCGTGCAGGCCCGTGTGCTGCGCCACCACGTGCGGCAGCTTGGGTATGAAGTAGTCGGCACGGCCGATTCGGCCGCCGAGGCCGAAGGAATGTTTCGGGAGCTGGAGCCCGATCTGGTGCTGCTCGACATCCACATCAAAGGCCCCGTCGATGGCGTGACGCTCGCGTTGCGCCTGCTCGACATCCACCCCGTGCCGCTCATCTTTATGACCTCCGACCACGACCGCTCGACCTACGAGCGGGCCTTGGCAGCGGGGCCGTTCGCCTTCCTCGAAAAACCCTACGCCGACGCCGAGCTGACGAAAGCCCTCGAGCTGGCCGTCGCGCACCACGCCCGCCAGCAGGGCGGCGCCACCGCCGAACTGCCCGACGGCGGTGCCCTGGTGCCCGGCGCCCTCTACGTGCGCGAAAACAACCGCCTCCTGAAAGTGCATTACGACGACGTGCTGTGGGTCGAGGCCGACGACTCGCACGTCCACCTGCACACCGGCAGCCGCAAGTACACCGTGCGCGTGAGCTTGCGCGAGCTGGAAGGCAAGCTGCCCGGCGGGCGCTTCCTGCGGGTGCGCCGCAATGCGCTGGTGCAGCTCACGCGCATCGAGAATGTGGATTTGAGGGCGAATACCGTGTGGGTGGGTGGACACGAGGTGCCCGTAGGCGGCACCTACCGCGATGAGCTGCTGGGGCGGCTGAATCAGGTGGGGTAAGGCGGGTGAGCTGTAGCGCCGAGTATCACTCGGCGATGTAGCTGGGCAACGCGGTTAAGTGCCACTCAGCCACATTTCTCAGCCGCCGTCGCCGAGTGATACTCGGCGCTACAGCACAGCCGCCGTCGCCGAGTGATACTCGGCGCTACAGCTCAACCGCCGAGTGATACTCGGCGCTACGGCTGTTTCGCCGCACTCTTTCGGGGTTTCGCCTGAAAAATTAGTAAAGCGGTAGATTATTTTCACATATTTGCGGGTGGAGGCGAATGCCTTTGGCCCGCCGCCCGCGCTGTTTCGCCACCCCTCATCCACTTCCCCGAATGGCTTACTTCTACTCTTCCCGCTTGCGGGGACTATTACTCGTTTTCGGGCTGCTGGCCGCCCCGGCCGCGCTGGCTCAGACGGGCAGCATCGGCATCGGCACGGCCGCGCCCGACCCCAAAGCCGCCCTCGACATCAGTTCGGCCGATAAGGGCTTGCTGATTCCGCGCCTCGACTCGGCGCAGCGGGCGGCTATCGTGGCGCCGCCCGATGGGCTGATGGTGTTTCAGAAGGATGGCCGCGTGGGGCTGTGGTATGCCTACGGCGGGGCGTGGGTATTTATACCAGATAAGGTGCGGGCCGGCGATAACCTCGGCAACCATACGGCTACGCAGAACCTCGATTTGGGCACGAACGAGATTCGCGGCAACGGCTCGACGGTCGGTGTGGGGGTCACGCCGCAGGGGGGGCTGCTGATCGGGCAGGGCGGCAACCTGCTGATCGGGGCCAACGCGGGCAGCGGCCTTACGTCGGGGCAGTTCAACGTGCTGCTCGGCAATATGGCGGGTGGTACCCTCGAAACGGGCATCCGGAACCTGATGATCGGGAACGGCGCGGGCGGCAGTATCGGTGGGACGGCCTCCGACAATACCGTGATCGGTGGCGCGTCGGGGTTTTTTCTGACCAGCATCGAAAACGTGCTCCTCGGCGCCGAGTCGGGTCAATACATCACGGGCTCGCGCAACACGCTCAACGGTTTCAGGGCGGGGCAAAACATCAGCAGCGGCTTCGACAATACCTACGTGGGGCATCGCAGCGGGCAGATGAGCGGGAGCGGCTTCTTCAATAGCTTTTTTGGCGCGCAGGCGGGGCGGCAAAACGGCACCGGCCACCGGAACAATGCCTTCGGCTTCCAGAGCGGCCTGAGTTTGAGCGGTGGGATGCGCAACAACTTTATGGGGATGCAGGCGGGCTTCGGCACCACCACCGGCTCGTACAACACGTTCATCGGCCACGCCGTCGCCCCAACCAATATTGAGGGCACCCGCAACACCATCCTGGGGGCGTTTGCCAACGTGGGCTTGTCTAACCTGACCAACGCCACGGCCATCGGCTACAAAGCCCTCGTGAGCCAGAGCAACAGTATGGCCCTCGGCAACGCCGCCGACTCGCTGGCCGTGCAGGTGGGCATCAACACGGCCGCGCCGCAGGCTACGCTGCACGTGGCGGGCGCTGCCTCCACGGTGCGCGTAGATGGGCTGGCCGGCACCACTACCCGGATGATAACGGCCGACCCCAACGGCAACCTCATCGCCACGGCACTGCCTGCCGGCGCCGACAACCTCGGCAACCACACCGCTACCCAAAACCTCAACCTCGGCGCCAACGCCCTAACCGGCACCGGCGCCAGCATCAGCGGCACGGGTATCGGCGTACGGGCCGATGGCGGGCTGAATATGGGGCAGAACACGACGGCCGGGCGCAACATCTTCATCGGTTTTGAGGCGGGGAATGCCACGGTGCCGGCGCCGCTGACCAATACGGGCAATCAGAACCTGTTTACCGGCTACCAGAGCGGGCTGAACAACACGTCGGGCCGCGCCAACGTGTTCAGCGGCTACCAGAGCGGATTGGGCAACACCACCGGCGAGGCCAACGTGTTCAGCGGCCATTCGAGCGGCAGTCAAAACACGACCGGCTCCCTGAACACGGCCGTGGGGTTCAACAGCGGTCCGGAGCCGTTTGCCGGCAACCTCACCAACGCTACGGCGTTGGGCGCCAACGCGCGGGTGGGCCAGAGCAACAGCCTCGTGCTGGGTGGCACAGGGGCGCAGGCCGTGAGCGTAGGCATCGGCACGACGGCGCCCACCGCTACGCTGCACGTAGCGGGGGCGGCCTCGACGGTGCGGGTAGAAGGAATGGCCGGCAGCGGCCAGCGCCTAGTAGTGGCCGACGCCAACGGCAACCTGAGCACCACCCTCGGCGCCCCCACCACCGTCGGCGACAACCTCGGCAACCACACCGCCACCACCACCCTGGCAATGGGCGGCAACCAGATCCTCAACACCGGCTCGGTGGGCATCGGCACGGCCACGCCGACGCAACGCCTGACGGTGGTGGGCAACTCGGCGGTGAACACCAACGACGGCATCACGCTCCGCAACGCCGGGGCGGGCAACCCGCACCTGCGCTGGGAAGACGGCGCCTTCGCGGGGGGGCTGACGATGATCAAGAGCTGGAACGCGAGCAGCCGCGCCGGGCTGGCCCTCTGGGACGGCCAAACCAACGTGCTCAATATGCGCGGGGGCAACATCGGGGTGGGCACCGAGTCGCCCACGACCAGGCTGCACGTGGCCACCAGCACTCCCGCCGACGGCATTCTGCTGTCGGCCAACGCCAACCCCGTGAGCGTGGAAGTGAGCAACACGGCCGGGTCGCTGAACCTGGCAATGGCGAACTCGGCGACCGAATACTCCAACGCTGCATCGGCCGGCGACGCCGTGGTGCGCGCCAACACGGCCAGCCTGCTGCTGACGGCCCGCAACGGCGCCGGTAGCGTACGCTTCGCCACGGGCGCGGCCGATACCGAGAAGATGCGCCTCACCAACGGCGGCAATCTGGGGGTGGGCACCACCGCGCCGGCGCAGGCCCTGCAACTGGGTACCAACTCGCTGGTCAGGTCGGCGATGGTGCGGCTGGCGGCCGGCAACGGCACCGCGTTTCGGACCTGGGACGTGGGGGTGCCGATCAACACCGCCAACCCCAACGACATCACGGGCGAAAACTACGATTTCGCCGTCCGCGACGTCACCGGCGGCGACACCCGCCTCCTCGTCGAATATGCCACCGGGCGGGTGGGCGTCGGCACGTCGGCCCCCGCGCAGCGGCTGCACGTGGTGGGCAACTCGGCCGTGAACACCAACGACGGCATCACGCTCTCGAACGCCGGGGCGGGCAACCCACACCTGCGCTGGGAAGACGGCACCTTCGTGAGCGGCCTGACGATGCTCAAGCCCTGGAACGCCGCCGGGCGCGGCTCGCTGGCGATGTGGGACGGCGTGACGAACGTGCTCAATATGCGCGACGCGCGCATCGGCATCGGCACCGAGACGCCCACCCGCCGCCTGCACGTGGCCGGGGATGGCGCGCTGCTCACCAACGCCAACCAACCGACCTCGCTGGAAATCGACAACACCGTCGGCTCGCTCAACCTCGGGATGGCGGCCACGGCCACGCAGTACTCCGACGTGGCCGCCCCCGGCGATGCCGTGCTGCGCGCCAACGGCACGGGCGCCAACCTGATTCTGGCCGCCCGCACCACCGGCGCGCTGCGGTTCACGACCGGCGCGAGCGATGCGGAACGGATGCGCGTGGCCAACAACGGCAACGTGGGCGTCGGCACCACCGCGCCCACGGCCCTGCTCGACGTCAACGGCTCGGCGCGGGTGCGCGGCCTCACCACGGCCGGGGTAGTGACGACCGATGCCAACGGCAACCTGAGCAGTGCCACGGCGGCCACCCTCGGCGACAACCTCGGCAACCACACCGCCACGCAAAACCTGGCCCTCGCCAACAATGAGCTGCGCCTGCGGCTGGGCACCGACGCGGGCCACTTCCTGCGCTACCAGAGTTCTTTTGATGGCGTACAGCTCTACGGCTGGGAAGGCGGCGAGCTGGGCTACGCCACTGGTGGCGCTACGCCCGTGGTGCGCTGGACCAGCGCCGGCCGTGTCGGGATCGGCACCACCACGCCCACGGCAGCTCTCGATGTAAACGGCGCCGCGCGGGTACGCGCCCTCACCACGGCCGGGGTAGTGACGAACGACGCCAACGGCAACCTTATCTCTGTGGCGCCCTCGACCCTCGCCGACAACCTCGGCAACCACACCGCCACCCAGGCGCTCGATATGGCCGGGTTCACCATTCATAGCGCCAATCAGGTGGCGATTGGCATTGCCACACCCACGCAGGCCCTTGATGTGAACGGCGGTATTCTGGCCCGCTCAAACAACCCCGTGAGCGAACAAGGCGCCTATCTGCAATGGAATCGCTCGGGCGGCTCCGGCGAAACGTGGCTCCTCAACCAAAAGGGGGCAGGCACCAACGCGGGCATTCGGTTCGGCAGCGTCAGCACAACGAACGTCGTGACGGAGTGGGCGCGCTTCCTCGACAACGGGCGGCTCGGCATCGGCACTACCACGCCCGCCTACCTGCTCGACGCCAACGGCGACATCAACAGCAGCACGATGGTGCGAACCAACGGCGTACAGATGCTGTATCGGCGCGGCAGCAATGTGTATTTGGGCACGGGCCAGTTTGCCGTCACGGCGCCCACCGGCACCAACAATACCTTCGTGGGTGGCAACGGCGGGGCCAACCTGACTGCCGGCATCAACAACACCACCGTCGGGTCGCAGGCCGGCGAGAGCCTGACCACCGGCGCCCACAATGTGCTGATGGGTATTCGGGCCGGCAGCACCACCACTACCGGCAGCACCAACGTGTTCATCGGCTACGATGCGGGCATCGCCAATGTGGGCGGCAGTAGCAACGTGGCGGTAGGTGCCGAAGCGCTGCTGACGGCTACCGGCAGCAACAACACGGCGGTGGGGCCATCGACTGGTACCAGAGTCACGACCAGCATCCGCAACACCTTCGTGGGGGCGGGCGCCGACTTGGCCTCCTCGGCCAACCAGCGCACCCGCGCCACGGCCATCGGGTACAACGCATTGGTCGATCAGGACGATGCCGTGGTGCTCGGTGCCGCCGCCGCCGCCACGCGCGTGGGCATCGGCACCGCTACGCCCGCCGCCCGCCTGACAGTAGCCGTGAGCAACGACAACCAAGAAGGACTGCGCGTGACGAACGGCACCACCGCCGGCAACATCACGCTGCAACCATTGAGCGGGGCCAACTCCGGGTTTGCGGCGCTCAACTTCAATGGCTACTACGACGGCACCACCGAAACACGCTTCAATGCGGCCAAAACCCGGTGGCGGGTATTCTCCCGCCAAAACGGCCCGTTCGACGAGTTCGGCGTCGATGCCTGGGACGGCACCACGCTGCGGTCTGTACTGATGGCGCTGCCCACCGGCGACGTAGGCATCGGTACCACCACCCCCACCGCCCGCCTCGACGTGAACGGCACGGCGCGGGTGCGCGCCCTGACCACGGCCGGGGTGGTAACGAACGACGCTAACGGCAACCTCATCTCCGTGGCGCCCTCGACACTCGGCGACAACCTCGGCAACCACACCGCCACCCAAAACCTGAATCTGGGGCCACACGCGCTGCGCGGCACCGGGAGCAGCATTGCGGGCCTCGGCATCGGGGTGCGCGCCGATGGGGGGCTGAATATGGGCCAAAACGACGGCAACAACATTCTGATCGGCTACCAGGCCGGGGTGTCCAATGCGCCCGACGTACTGACCGGCAACGGAACCGAAAACCTGTTTCTGGGCTATCAGAGCGGCGAGAGCAACACCACCGGCCGCAATAACCTGTTCGTGGGGTTCCGGAGCGGCGCGTACAACACCACCGGCGCCAACAACGTGGCCCTGGGTTACGAAGCCGGTCCGGCGCCCGGCTCGCCGAGCCTCACCAACACCGCCGCCATCGGCTACAACGCCCGCGTGAGCCAGAGCAACAGCCTGGTGCTGGGCGGCACCGGCGCGGACGCCGTGAGCGTGGGCATCGGCACCACCGCCCCGCAGAAGCGCCTGCACGTTGAGGCGAACAACGATTTTTTGCGGGTCGATAACCTCGCCAACGTCTCGAATACGAACAATTACCTCGTCATCGACAACGCCGGCAACGTCGGCAAGACCACCGTCGAGAACGTGGCGGGCCAGATTATTCGGCTCGGCTTCAACGCGGCCAGCTATTTCGAGAACAACTCGAACCCCGCCAACGCCGAGGCGCCGCTCCGCTTCAACAGCCACGCCTCGACCACCGATATGGGCACCGCCCCCAACGGCGCGGCCAACTTCATCAACACCATCGCGGGCAGCACCGTGAGCACGGGGCAGTCGGTGGCGGCCGGCAACGGCACCCTGGCCCGCACCACCGACCAGATCACGCTGCCCGCCGGGGTCTATCGTGTGACGGTGCGCCTGGCCGGCGCCTACGGCGTGGGCGGCGCGAGCGGCGCCACGCGGTCGGTGTTCGTCAAGTTCATCGTGGGCAACAACGAGTATTCGCTCGTGGAGACCCTCAACGCAACGGCCGACAACGTGAACGTCCACAACGAAGTGAGCGACTACATCAACCTGACCACCAGCCAGACGCTCGACTTCTCGGTGCGCGCCCTGCGCAACTTCGCCACGGTGGCGCGGGTGTCGCCGGGCACGGGGCAGAGCTACCGCTCGCTGCTGCTCATCGAGCGGGTGCGGTAGGGGCGGGGGCGCGCCAGTGCCGTCGCGCAATCGCCGTTCGCCGCTCGCCGCGTGGTACTCGGCGCTACAGCCAGGCGCAATTCGCCGCGCTAAATCGGACATTCGCCGCAGAAATTGGGCAAACGGGTAGCTGAAAAGTACACTTTTGCGGGCGCTGCGGCCGGAGCACTTCCGGCGGCGGCGCCCGCTGCTTTTCGTCTCACGCTCATCCGTTTCCCCATATGGTACACCTTTCCTTCTTCCGATTCCGGGGGTTGCTGCTGGCCCTGCCGGGGCTGCTGGCGGCGCCGGCTGCCGTAGCCCAGACGGGCATCGGCACCACCGCGCCCAACCCCAAAGCCGCCCTCGACATCTCGGCTTCCGACAAGGGGCTGCTGATTCCGCGAATGGACTCGGCCACGCGCGCCGCCATCGCCGCGCCGCTGCCCGATGGGCTGATGGTATTTCAGACCGATGGGCGGCGGGGGTTCTGGTATGCGGTGAGCAACCAGTGGGTGTTCATCCCCGATAAAGCCCGCGCCGGCGACAACCTCGGCAACCACCGCGCGACGCAGATAGTCAGCCTCGACGATAACCTGCTGCTGCTGCGCGCGCCCACCGATTTCTTCCACGGCCTGCGCTTCAGCAACGGCGTGGGCGGGCCGCAGCTCTACGGCAACTTCGGCGGGCAGCTCGGGTTCTGGGACGGCTCGGCGGCGGTGCCCGTACTGCACTGGACCAACGGGCGGCGCGTGGGCATCAACACCACCGCGCCCACTACCGCGCTGGATGTGCGCTGGCCCGGCTCCAACGCCAATCTGGGCCTGTTTCAGAGCGCGGGCGGGTTTGGGCAGATTCTGGTCTCCAACGGCACTACCACTACCGATATCGGCGTCGCCACCGGCATCGGCTACGCCGGCACCAACTCGGCCGGCGATTTCGTGCTGCGTACCGGCGCTCTGGGTCGCCTCTACATCCGCGATGGCTCCGGCAACATCGGCATCGGCCTGAACTCCACCAACCCGCTGGCGCGGCTCGACATCAAGAGCGGCGCCAATTTCGATGGCCTCAACGACCAGGTAGCGCTGGCATTTAGCTGGCGCAGCGAGGGCTTCCGCCACTTCGTGCGCTCGCGCCACAACCAGAGCAACAGCCGCGGCAACGCCCTCGATTTCTACCTCAACAACCCCGGCCAGACCGCCGAAATCAGCACCGCGCCCGGCGTGGGCAATACGCTCGCCCTCACCCTCGACAACCCGCCCGCCGGCCCGCGCGTGGGGGTGGGCGTGAGCACCGGCGTGCCGCTGGCGACGCTGCACGTCGGCGGCGCCGCCTCTACGGTGCGCGTAGATGGGCTGGCCGGCACCGGCACGCGCGTGGTGAGCGTGGCCCCGGACGGCACCCTCTCGACCCAAACCGCCGCCTCGCTGGCCGACAACCTCGGCAACCATACCGCCACCCAAGCCCTCAACCTGCAAGCCAACGCCCTCACGGGCACCGGCGCCAACCTGGGTACGGCTGTGGGCATCGGGGTGCGCGCCGACGGCGGGCTGAACATCGGGCAGAACACGCCGGGCGGGAACCTGATGCTCGGGTTTCAGGCGGGCGCGGCCGTCACGACGGGCATCAACAACCACTTCGTGGGCTATCTGGCCGGGCAATCCAACACCACCGGCGTAGCCAACCACTTTGAGGGGTACCTGGCCGGGCGCGACAATACCAGCGGGTGGCAAAACTATTTTTCCGGGCCGAATGCGGGCCTTTTCAATACCACCGGCTCGCAGAACCATTACAGCGGCTTCGTGGCCGGCCGCGCCGCCACCACCGCCAACCTCAACACCTTCGTGGGCTACGCCGCCGGCAGCGTGACCACCACGGGCGGCAACAACCTGTTCGTGGGCGGATTCAGCGGCAACGCCAACCTGACGGGGACCGACAACACCTACCTGGGCACCAACAGCGGCTTCAGAAGCACCGCCAGCCGCAACGTGTTCGTGGGGTTCAACAGTGGTATTACCAACGTCGGGGGGCATTCGAATACGGCGCTGGGCTTCCTGGCAGGGCCGTCCTCGGCGTCGCTGAAAAACGCCGCCGCCGTAGGCTACAAAGCCAGTGTCAGCCAAAGCAACAGCCTCGTACTGGGCGGCACCGACTCGCTGGCCGTGCGCGTGGGCATCGGCACGACGGCGCCGAACTTCCAGTTCGAGGTGCGCACGGCGGCCACGAACGCCACCATCGCGCAGTTTCGGAGCGCGGGCGGTTTCGGGCAGATTCTGGTATCAAACAGCACCACCACCAGCGATTTGGGCGCGAGCAACGGAATCGGCTGGACGGGCACTAACTCGGGCGGCGATTTCGTAATCCGGACGAGCGCCGCCGGCCGGATGTTTTTTCAGGATGGCACCGGATTCGTGGGCATTGCCAACCAAGCGCCCACGGCCCGCCTGCACATCACGACTACCGGCGACACCGAGCAGGGCCTGCGCCTGAGCAACGGCAGCACCAGCAACATCGGCCTGCAAACGCTGGGCGGTGGTTTCGATGGCTATATGGCCCTCAATTTCAACGGCTTCTTCGACGGCGGTCAGCAGCGCTACAACACGGCCAAATTCAATTGGCGTCTTTTTGCCGACCAGCGCGGCACCGCCGATGAGCTGTCGTTGGAAGTGTTGGGCACCACCGACACGCGCATCTTCACGGCCTTGCCCAACGGCAACCTCGGGGTGGGCGTGAACAGCCCGCAAGCCCGCCTGCACACCAGCGGCACCGTGCGCCACGAGACGCTGGCCGGCACCGGCACCCGCGTGGTGGTGGCCGATGCCAACGGCACGCTGTCGGCCCAGACGCTGCCCGCTGTCACCGGCGACAACCTCGGCAACCACACCGCCACCACCAACCTGGCAATGAGCGGCAACCAGATTCTCAACACCGGCTCGGTGGCCATCGGCACGGGCACCGCCACGCAGCGCCTGACGGTGGCGGGCAACTCGGCCGGCAACGACGGCATTACGCTCCGCAACACCGGCACCGGCAACGCCCACCTGCGCTGGGAAGACGGCGCCACTGCCGCCGGCCTGACGCTCATCAAAAGCTGGACGGCCGCCGGGCGCACCGGCCTGGCCCTGTGGGACGGCGTGAGCAACGTGCTCACGATGCGCGACAACCGCATCGGCATCGGCACCGAAACGCCCACCCGCAAGCTGCACGTGGTGGCCACCACCGGCGCCGACGGCGCCCTCATCAGCGGCGGCGCCATTCCGGTGTCGGTGGAGGTGAGCAACGCGCAGGGGTCGGCCAATCTGGGCGTGGCCAACAGTTCCGGCGAGTACTCCAACCTCGCCGACCCCGGCGATGCCGTGCTGCGCACCAACGCCGGCAATCTTATTCTGTCGGCCCGCTCCAACGGCAATATGCTCTTCACCAACGGCGCCCCCGCCGACGTGGAGCGGATGCGCCTGACGGCCACCGGCCGCCTCGGCATCGGCACCAACAACCCAAGCCAATTGCTCGACGTGAACGGCCAGATTCGCATCCGGGGCGGTGCGCCCGCCCTCGGGCGGGTGCTGACCTCCGACGCCGACGGCAACGCCACCTGGCAGGCCGCGCCGGGCGGTTTTGCGCTGCCCTACTCCAACGCCCCCGGCAGCACCTTCGGCACGGGTCTCTTCACGCTGGCGGGCAACGCCGCCGGCAACGCGATGTGGATCGAGCAGCAAACCAACAACGGCGCCGCGCTGGTGCTCCGCAACAACCTCGACGAAGCCGCCCTGCGCATCGACCGGGGCACCATCCGCCTCAACGTCCGCGACGAGTGGACCACCACCGGCGGCGGCACGCAAACCGTGGAGCCGAACGCCTCCATCATCGTCTTCAACAACGACGGGCAAGTGACGCCCAACCGCCCCGTGGCGATCTCAGCCTCGGGGATGTTCGCGGGAACCGGCCAGCTCATCTGGATTCTGAACCTCGACCCCGACCCCCTGACCGTAAACGGCGCCGTGCTCGGCAACAACCAGATGCGGCAGTTCGTGTTTGTGGCCGGGGGGTGGCGGGTGCTTAATTAACCCAAGTTGCGGATTATCGGAGCGGCTTGAGGGGCAGTGGCCGGGGTAGAGACGCATCCTTGCGTCTCCGCCGCCCGGCGCCGCTGTGTCGGTGCGCGACTACCTGAAATGGCAGAGCGTCTGCGCCGCCCGGCGCCGCTGCCTGGCATAACCGCCGCCGCCGCAAAGAGGCGTCTCTACGAGGACGTAACCAGACCCGAAAACCGCTGTAGGCGCAAGCCATTCGCGCCCTAATCCGCAACTTGGGTTAATTAACCTAACCGCTCGCCCGGAAGCTCTCGCTCCGGTGGGAGAAAACCCGGGGGGCTGTGCCCCCCACGGCGGTTGGGTACGGATTGAGCGGCTAACCACTCGCGCCCAACCGCCGTGGGGGCACAGCCCCCCTGTATTTTCTCCCACCGGAGCGAGAGCTTCCGGGCGAGCGGGGCGCCAATTCACCCCACCAAATCCGGGTTTCGCCGCTGAAGTTGGGCGGAGGGGTTTCTGAAAATCCCACCTTTGAGCCATCGAGCCGCGCGCCGCCGGGCGCCGGGTCGGTGGCTCTTCCCATTTCTCCACCCCATCATATTTCACTTCGTATGTTCCTCATCTCTTCCTTGTTGTTGGTGCCCGCCCGCCCCGCGCGGTGGCTCGGCATCGTGGGGCTGGCGGCGCTGCCGCTGGCCGCGCTGGCGCAGACGGCGCCGGCCACCTTGCTCAACCGCCTCGACGTGGGCGTCGGGTCGCAGCCGGTGACGGTAGTCACCGGCGACCTCAACGGCGACGGCCGCCCCGACCTGGCCTCCGTCGATGTCGATGGATCAAGCATCAGCTTCCGGCTGGGGGCGGCGGGCGGCGGCTTCACCAACGGCGGGACGCTGCCGGTGCCGGCCTCGGCCAACGGCCCGCAGGACGCGGTGCTGGCCGATTTCGACAACGACGGCGACCTCGATCTGGCCGTCGCGCAGTACGCAGCCGAAGAGGTGCTCGTGTACCACAACTCCGGCACCGGTACCTTCACGCTGGCGCATACGGCCATACTGAACGGCGCGCGCCCCATCGCGCTCGCCACCGGCGACCTCAACGGCGACGGCTTCCTCGATATCGTTTCGGCCGACCACCAGACCAACACGTTCAGCCGCATCGTGAACCTCGGCAACGGCACGTTCGGGGCAGTGGCGAACGAAGGCGCTGGCGGGCTGCCCGTCAGCGTGGCCGTGGCCGACGTCACCGGCGACGGCGCCCCCGAGGTGCTCGTCGGCCACTTCTTCACCGCCACCGTGCAGGTGGCGCGCAACAACGGCAGCGGCGGCTTTCCCTTCGATCAGGTCAGCACCGTGGCCATCGGTGGCTCGGGCGGCAACCTAGCCGTGGCCGATTTCGACGGCGACGGCGACCGCGACCTGATTTCGGCCAACATCGGCGGCCCCACCATCAGCATCCGCCGCAACAACGGCAGCGGGGTGTTCGCCGACGCCGGGTCGGCCAACGTGGTGGTGGGTTCCGGCGCCATCAGCTTCAGCGGGATGCGCGCCGGCGACCTCGACGCCGACGGCGACCTCGACCTCATCGGCACCGAAGCCAACACCGACCGCGCCTACCGCCTGCTCAACACCGGCGGGCTGACTTTCGCGGCCAACGGCGACTACGCCGTCGGCGACCAGCCCGAAGGCCTCGCCCTGGCCGACCTCGACGGCGACGGCGCCCTCGATCTGGTGACGGCCAACTTCGGCTTCGGCACCAGTACGCTCACCGTGCGCACCTCGCCGCCGCCGTTCGTGCTCACCAGCCTCAGCCCGGTTCGCAACGCGCACCCGGCGGGCCTCAGCCCTACATTCGGGTTTCGGTTTACGGCGCCGCCCACGGTGGGCAGCCTGAGCGCCGTGCGGGTATTGAGCAGCCAGTTTGGGGGCAGCCGGGGCACCAGCGCGGCCGTGGTGGGCACCGAAGGCCAGCTCGACCTGGTGGGCGGTCCCCTCCGCGCCGGCGAAACCGCGTTCGTGACGGTGCCCGCCGCCGTGCAGGACGGCAGCGGGCAGCCCCTCAGCAACCCGCAGGTCTATCAGTTCACGACGAGCACCAGCGGCGGCGGCGATGTATTCGCGCCGCGGGCATCATACTCGGTGCCGATTTATTGCTGGGATGTGGCCGTCGGCGACGTGGACGGCGACGGCGACCTCGATCTGGTGGACGTGGTACGCGACCTGTTCGCCTCCGGCACCGAAGGCGTTGAGGTGCGCCTCAACGACGGCTCCGGCACCTACGGGGCGCCGACGCTGGTGCCCGTGTGCAGCAGCCCCTACCGCGTGAAGCTGGCCGATATGGATGCCGACGGCGACCTCGACCTCGTGACGTCCTGCTTCGGCTCCGGCAACCGGGTGAGCATCTGCCTCAACACCGGCAGCGGCACCTTCGGAGCGCCGACCAACGTGAGTGCCCCGTTTGCCTGCTACGATGTGTCGGCAGCCGATATGGACGCCGACGGCGACCTCGATCTGGTGATGGCCGGCGCGCCCGGCGCCGTGCGTCTCAACGACGGCTCGGGCACCAGTTTCGGGACAGCCATCACGTTCGGCACCGATCAGGTAGAGCGCCTCGTGGTGGGCGACACCGACAACGACGGCGACCTCGACGTAGTGGCCAACTCCAACGGCAACACCGTGCTGGTGTACCGCAACAACGGCGCGGGCACCATCGCCACGCCCACTACCATCAGCCTGGGCGGGGTAGATGCCGAAGACCTGGCGCTGGCCGACTTCGACGCCGACGGGCGCCTCGACGTGGCAATGATCATCGAGAACAGCACCCAGGTGCGCGTGTACCGCAACACGGGGCCGGCCGGGTCGTTCGGGGCGGCGCCCGTCTCCTTCTTCGTCGGCAACACCCGCGCCTCGCGCCTGGCCGTGGCCGACATCGAGGGCGACGGCGACCTCGATCTGGCCGTATCGACCACCAGCTTCGGCTTCACCGACAATCTGGAAGTGCTCCGCAACAACGGCGCTGCCGCCTTCACCCCCGACCCGACCACCGTGCAGACCGGTGGCGGCGTCATCGGGCTGGTGAGCGGCGACGTGGACGGCGACGGCACCGCCGACCTGGTAACGGCCGACAACAACAGCTCGGCGGTGAGTGTGCTGCGGAACCCGCGCCTGCTTGACCTGACCGTGAGCACGGCGCAGGCCATTCCGGCGGGCTTCTACCGCAACATCACCGTGACGGGCACCGGCGCGGCCACGCTGGCGGCGCCCATTCACCTGCACGGGTTGCTGCTGGTGCAGGCGGGCGGCTCCTTCGACCCGACGTGCCAACCCATCTTCGGCCCCGGCGACCTCACGGTCGAGGCCGGCGCTACGCTGGCTACGTGCAGTATGTACACCGTCCGCATCACGGGCGGCGACGCCAACCTCAGCCCCGACGCCACCTACATCTACAACGGCACCGACCCGCAATTCACCTTCGACCTGCCCGCCACCGTGCGCGACCTCATCATCAGCAACCCGGCGGGCGTGACGCTCGTCGAGCCGCTGGCCATCCGCCGCACCCTCGATCTGGCGGCCGACTCGGGCAATTTCGACCTCGACGGCCATATGCTCACGCTTCTGAGCGGCCCTACGGGCACGGCAATGGTCGTGAACCGCGGCGCGGGCGTGGTGCTCGGCACGGCCACGGTGCAGCGGTGGGTCAGCCCCGTGTTCAACCCGCGCGTGGCGTACCACCATATGACGGCGCCCGTGTTGAGCACCACCGTCAATGATTTCCGCGTGACGCCGGGCTTCACGCCCGTGGTCAATGGCGCCTACAACACGGCGGCCAATCCGTTGGCCGTGCGGCCGTATCCCAACCTGTTTGGGTTCGACGAAACGCGCGGCGGCCCCACGGCGCCCTTCGACAGGGGCTATTTCTCGCCCACGCCCGTGGGGCAGCCCACCTCGCAAGCTCTCACGGCGCCCCTGACCAGCGGGCGCGGCTACTCGGTCTATTGCCCGGCGCGCACCTACGATTTTGTGGGCGCCCTCCGCGCCGGCGACATCGCCGTCACGGGTCTGACCCGCACCGGCAACAACGGTAAGAGCGGCTGGCACCTGCTGGGCAACCCCTACCCATCGCCCCTGAACTGGGACGCCGTCTTCTTCGCCGACATCCCCACCGGAATGAGCGACGCCATCGCGGTGTGGCGCCCGGCCGTCAGCGGCGGCTCCAACGGCCAGTACCTCACGTGCGCCAACGAGGCCGGGACCTTGCCCGACGGCGAAGTGGCAATGGGCCAGGGCTTTTGGGTGCAGGTGCTCAACGGCGCCCCCGCGCCGCTCACGTTCACCTTCAAGGATTATATGCGGATTTACGACGGCTACACCGACCCGCGCTTCAACCGCGCCGCGCCCGGTGCCGCCGCCGTATCTGCCACCGTGCCCGCCGCCGAGCGCCCGCGCGTACAGCTCAGCCTGCGCGCCGCCACTCCCGAGGCCGAAGCCACCGAAACCGTGGTGTACTTCCAGGACGGCGCCACCGCCGCCCGCGACGCCCACCACGACGGTGCCCAGCCCGAGCACAACGTCGGCCTGCCCACGCTGCTGACCCTCACGCCCGAAGGCGACGAGCTGAGCATCAACGGCCAGCCCCTCGCGGCCCTCGCCACCGGCACCACCCTGCCGCTGCTGCTCGACGTGCCCGCCCCCGGCTCCTACGAGCTGGCGCCCACGGCCCTTGCCAACCTCAGCGGCACCGCCGTGGCGCTGGTTGACCGCC
>ERZ1066122.864-NODE-864-length-28595-cov-8.450911_pt1 | contig 28595 bp, 26 predicted proteins | sample MGYA00382769_ERZ1066122 | MGnify/ENA primary metagenome ERZ1066122 (study PRJEB33369, sample SAMEA5778352) | biofilm metagenome | biome: Industrial cooling water; feature: Water cooling tower basin; material: Biofilm | place: United Arab Emirates | collected... | reverse complement strand
ACTGCAATCCTGTGGGAGAGTATGTCGCCGCCTTTCTTTTGTGGAACCCCGACCTTTTCAGGTCGGGGTTCTTTTTTTATAGGTACGGCGCAGTTCAGGCTAAAGCCCTTGTGTCACTGCCATGCCTACGGCATGCAGGCCTGCATGCCGGTAGGCAGGCCTACCATCCGGCAGGCAGGCTTTCTTAGTGGAACCTTGTTACTAAAAGCACCCAATTACAATTCACGATCTCGGCTTCGTATCTTCTAACTCTCTTCAAAATCAATAGAAAGAGAATTCACGCAGTAGCGCTGACCCGTGTCCGTCGGACCATCGTCAAAAACATGACCCAAATGACCGCCGCAGGTGGAGCATAATATTTCAGTTCGCAGCATCCCAAAACTTGTGTCGCGTACGTAATCAATCTTTCCGGGCAATGATTCATCAAATGAGGGCCAACCGCAGGAAGAGTTAAATTTTGAACTACTGTCAAACAAAGGCTCACCACAACCGCCGCAACGGTACACACCTTCTTCAAAATGCATATTGTATTTACCGCTAAAGGGAGGTTCTGTTCCTTTTCTGCGCAGAATACGGTAACGCTCTTCGCCAAGTTGCTCTTTCCACTCCTGCTCTGAACGTTCTACTTGATAGTTCATTTTTTTAAAGGTTTAAAAGTTATCGATACAGAATTGGTACAAAACCGAAGTCCGGTAGTTTGCTTAGGTCCGTCTTCAAAAACATGTCCAAGATGTCCGCCGCACGAGGAGCAAACTACTTCTGTGCGCTGCATTCCGTAGGAATTGTCTTCGATGTATTGAACGCTTCCCTTAATGGCCTGATCAAAAGAGGGCCACCCGCAATCAGAATAAAACTTGGCATCGGACGTAAAAAGTGTCGCATCGCAGCCTGCACAATGGTAGGTCCCTTTCTCAAAATGGTTGACATATTCGCCGCTGAAAGGTCTTTCTGTACCTTTTTCGCGCAAAACTTCAAATTGTTCGGGAGTAAGCACCGCGCGCCACTGCTCGTCGGTTTTGCTGACTTTATACGGAACTTTTTTCGATGTGTCCGTCTGACCGCTGCAACTTGTTATTACAGCTGTCAATACTAACAGAATGATTCTCATTATTACTCAAAAAAGTTAAAATTCGACTGATCACCTCATTGCTACCTAAAATTTTTCGATGCCCCAGATGCTGCGTTAGCATTAGCTCCCCGTATTTTAGATGGCGATGTATATGGATTCCGCGGTCAACAAGTACTTCTGCATCATTTTCATCATGAATTACTAAGACGGGAATGTTTAGTTTCGCCGCGGCACGATAGGCACTGTATTCGTCCATCGACCCGTGGGTACTTTCAAAAAGGTTTCGCATTATCGTGCCGGTTTTCCTAGATAATTGCATGTTATCTGTAAATTCATCGATAATGTCCTGAATTACATCGCCACTACCAATGGTCACAATTGAATTTACCTGTAAACCTCGCACAGATGCATTTAGAATCGACATACCGCCAAGTGAATGACCGATGGCAGCCATAAAAGGTCCGAATTGATCCTGCACTGCCAGAATAGAAGCGATAAACTCGGGCATGATAGACCGACTGCCCGGCGATTTTCCATGTGCAGGTGCATCAAAACTTACTACGGAATAGCCGGCCGCCAAAAGTGCGTCCGCTATCTTTACAAGTTGCGTCCCTCTCCCGGACCAACCGTGAACCAATAAGATTTTACGTTGACTATTTCCGACTTCGTAAACGATAATTTTCTTCCGAATCGCTTCGACCCATAATTCGGATTGCGCGCTCTGCCGGTCCATATGCCATTCACGGTTTGGCATCTTGTGTCTAAATGGAGTAGTGAACAAACGTCCCGCATACCGGGCGGCGAGTGTATAGGAGAAAAATTCGATAATACGACCCAAGCTAATTATAAATTGTGGTAATTTAGGCTGTTGACTGCGTTTCTTTTTCTTCATTAGAGCATTTTAAAGCAATTTAAATAAAGCGTTTAATTTTATTCTTAAAATATATTTAAAAGGAAACGCGCTTACTCCCATAAAAGCACGAAAAGCCTGATAATTTTGTAATTAATTCACTACGTGGAATAAAGTACATTTTCCCTCCAATTTGTAATTTTACTCCGCTAATAATTCATTTATGAAACGACTTTTTATACCCCTTCTATTTGCTACCATGTTAATCGGATTTTCATGTGCTACCAATCCTTTGACCGGAAAAAGTACATTAGCAATTGTTCCCAATGATGGTATTTTACCTTCAGCATTTGCGCAGTACAATCAATTTTTAAAGGAAAACAAAGTAGTCACCGGTACCGCTGACGCGCGCCGGGTGGAGGCCGTAGGTTCCAAAATTAAAGCAGCTGCTGAGAAATGGCTGACATCAGTTGGGCAGGCCGATTACCTTAAAGATTATCGCTGGGAATACAAGCTGGTGGAGAGTAAAGAAGTAAATGCGTGGTGTATGCCGGGCGGTAAAATTGTTTTCTATACCGGAATTTTACCGGTGACGCAGGACGAAACCGGAATGGCGGTAGTCATGGGACATGAGGTTGCTCACGCTCTCCTGAATCACGGACAGCAACGGATGAGTTCGGATGTACTTGCCCAATTAGGTGCTATGGGAGTCGGTGCTGCCGTTGGGGGTCAAAGTGAAACTACTCAAGCTTTGGCGATGCAGGCATACGGATTAGGGGCGCAGTTTGGCGCGATCCTTCCTTTTAGCCGCAGTCATGAAACTGAAGCTGATGAAATAGGATTAAAATTGATGGCGATTGCCGGTTATAATCCTGATGCTGCTATCCCGTTTTGGCAGCGTATGGCTGCAAAATCCGGAGGCGGCGGACCACCTGAGTTTTTAAGCACACACCCGTCAAGTGAAACCCGCATCAGTAATTTGCGTAAGCAAATACCAATTGCAAAGTCGCAGGCAGCAAAATTTGGTGTAAAATTTAAATAAGGTAGTGGCTGGATTCTCCAGCCGCTTTTTTTTACATTAGCCGCCAATTCTTTTTGCATGAACCAACTAAAAGGAAACGCGGCAATAATGAATGCCTGGGCATTTTACGACTGGGCAAATTCAGTTTACAGTCTCGTAATCACATCAGCAATTTTTCCAATTTTTTACAGTGCGCTTTTCGCCGATCAGCCGTTAGTACAATTTTTAGGATTCGAAGTAAAAAATTCTGCTCTGATCAGCTTTGTTACGGCAGGTGCTTTTTTGGTAGTTTCAGCCATGTCGCCTTTACTTTCAGGAATCGCCGATTATGTAGGTAACAAGAAGCAATTTTTACAATTTTTCTGTTATCTCGGCGCGCTGGCGTGTATCGGTTTGTATTGGTTTTCTGCGGATAATCTTGGTTGGGGACTTTTGTTTTATTTTTTAGGTCTGATTGGTTTTTGGGGAAGTATGGTTTTTTACAATTCATTTCTGCCCGATATTGCGCCAAAAGAAGTACAGGACCGATTGAGTGCAAAAGGATATTCTTTGGGCTATGCGGGCAGCGTAATTTTATTGGTAGTGAATCTCGCAATGGTAATGAAGCCGGAGGTTTTCGGAATTACCGGAACACCGGGAGAAGCGGCGATGAAGGCCATGCGCTATTCTTTCATTACTGTTGGTATTTGGTGGATATTATTCGCACAGTACACCTTCTACCATCTTCCCAAAGGTCCACGCGAGAAGTTGCGCGTCAGTCGCCACATCGTTTTTAACGGATTCAGGGAATTAAAGAAAGTATATCATTCTCTGGCAGGCCTTGTAATTTTAAAACGATACTTATCCGGTTTCTTTGTGTACAGTATGGCAGTCCAAACCGTGATGCTGGTGGCAACTTATTTTGGTGCGCAGGAAATTAGATGGACAAGCAAAGAGGAAGGCACCACCGGTTTAATTATTTGCATTTTACTTATTCAACTCGTTGCAATCGCCGGAGCTTTTCTTACTTCGAGAGCATCCCGGCAATGGGGAAACATCCGGGTTCTGATTGCTATAAATTTATTCTGGTTAGGACTTTGCATCGCGGCTTTTTTCGTCATTGATCCCATACAGTTTTATGTGATGGCTGCTTTGGTGGGACTTGTAATGGGCGGTATTCAGGCGCTTTCACGGTCGACCTACAGCAAACTTTTACCCCAAACTCTGGATACAGCGTCCTATTTTAGCTTCTACGACGTCGCGGAGAAAATAGGTATAGTTATCGGGATGATATTATACGGTCTTATTGATCAGGCGTATGGTCCGCGTTATTCCATCGTTTTTCTGGGGATATTCTTTTTAGTTGGAATTCTGCTCCTTTTGAGAATCCCGCAAAAGTCCGCCACATAACATTGGCATCGGCACACGATTTTACTATATTTGGCAAAATTTAACCCTCATGAAGCGATTTAAAATCATTCCGGTCTTACTCCTGATCTTTGCATCGGTTAGTTTTACAGGTTGTAGTGAAGATTTTGAACCTATCGATCCGGCAGTGGTTCTTCCGGGCCCGGACGACGAAAATCCTCAGCCGGAGCCAACACCGGGAACTTTTAAAGCCGACTTTGATGGAGGAACTTACACAACTTCAACCACCACGGCCTATATTGCCGGAAATACGATTATTATTAATGCGCTTCGTACGCAGGGCGATTCATTTTCAATCATGCTGGAAGGCGATTCCGAAGGCACGTATGAAGCGAATGACAACCTGATCGGGTATCAGCCTGCCAATTCAGAATTTGCTTTTGTAGGTACGCATCCGACAGATGCAAATGCCAATACCGGAACCATTATAATTACAGAGATTGATACTGCAAATCAAACGATTTCAGGAACATTTTCATTTACGGGATATTGGTCAGACTACACCGCAACTGTGGCTCCTAAACAATTTACCAACGGCGTATTTACTGATTTACCGTACATTACAGAAAATCCGTCAGAGGATACGTTCTTTGCCCGTGTCGACGGCATTGATTTCGAGGAAACGGTGATTGCTACTGCAGAAACCACGATCAACAACCTCGACTTTCTCTCAGTAGCCGCACAAAATGCAGCCCAGCAAAGTATTACAGTCAGCGTGCGTCCTACGCTTACCGTCGGAGAATACCTCATTACCGGTAACCCAACTCTGGATGTGGTTCAGGTAAATTATAAACCGAACGCCTCAGCGATGGGTACCGCCGCACAATCGGGCTTCGTCACCATTGTTGAAAAGACTCCTACAAGAATAAAAGGTACCTTTGGCGGTACGGTTACCATCGAGGGGATCACGTACCAAATCACAACTGGTACGTTTGACGTAGCTTACTAAAATAGTAGCGGCAAAAAGTACGAAATCCGCTTCGGCGGATTTTTTTATAGACGAACTGCATCAGCGCTTAATCGCAACGGATTAATGTGCGATATATCGATTTTAAATATAAGTTAGTAAATTGTTGCTGTACCTTTGCAGCAGTAAGTTTAATCATACGTTTTTAAGAATGTCAAACCCCAAGATAATCTCATTTGACCATTTATCGATGCAGGAATTCGACTCAGATGCGGAATTAATTCCACTTTTGACGCCGGAAGACGAGGCTGAAATGAATAATGAGGATTTGCCCGAAACGCTTGCTATTTTACCGCTCCGGAATACCGTTCTGTTCCCGGGCGTAGTGATTCCGATCTCTGCCGGAAGGGATAAATCTATTAAACTCATTAACGATGCAAACGCGTCCGGTGTCGACATCGGAGTAGTTGCTCAAATTAATGAAGCGGATGAAGATCCGACTAAAAACGACGTACATAAAATAGGCACAGTTGCTCGCATTCTGCGCGTATTGAAAATGCCGGATGGTAACATTACCGTTATACTTCAGGGTAAAAAACGCTTTTGTATTGATGCCGTAATTGCAGAACGACCGTACATGACGGCACAGGTGAAGGAAGTCGAAGAGAAGCGTCCGGGCATTCACGATACGGAGTTCACAGCAATTGTAGATTCAATTCGCGAACTCGCCATTAAAATCATTAAAGAAAGTCCGAATATTCCAACCGAAGCTACTTTCGCCATACGGAATATTGAAAGTCAATCGTTTCTGATCAATTTCGTGTCCTCTAACATGAACCTCACCGTAAAAGAGAAGCAGGATCTCCTTGCGATGAATACGTTGAAGGAACGAGCATTGGAGACGTTGCGATTTATGAATGTTGAGCTGCAGAAGCTTGAATTAAAAAATGACATTCAGTCCAAAGTCCGTTTCGACCTTGATCAGCAGCAGCGTGAGTATTTCCTGCACCAACAAATGAAGACCATTCAGGAAGAACTGGGCGGTAATTCTCACGATCAGGAAATCGAAGACATGCGGATGCGCGCCCGAAATAAGAAATGGGACGAAAAGACACGTAAACTTTTTGAAAAAGAACTTAATAAGATTCAGCGGATGAACCCGCAGGCCCCCGATTTCGGAATTCAACGGAATTATCTGGAATTGGTGCTTGATCTTCCCTGGGGCGAATATTCTGAGGATTTGTTCGATCTGAAACGCGCCCAAAAAATTCTGGACCGCGATCATTTTGGCCTTGAGGATGTTAAGAAACGTATTATCGAGCATTTGGCAGTTTTGAAACTGCGAAAGGATATGAAATCGCCCATTATCTGTCTAACAGGACCTCCGGGTGTTGGTAAAACGTCTATCGGGCGTTCTGTTGCCGAGGCATTGGGCCGGCAGTATGTTCGCATTTCTCTTGGAGGTCTTCGGGACGAAGCAGAAATTCGCGGTCACCGTAAAACGTATATTGGCGCCATGCCCGGACGAATAATTCAAAGTCTTAAAAAAGCAGGTACTTCCAATCCGGTTTTTGTATTGGATGAAATTGATAAATTGTCCGTCAGCAATCAAGGCGATCCTTCCTCTGCACTTTTGGAAGTTTTGGATCCGGAACAGAATAAGGAGTTTTATGACAATTTCCTTGAAATGGGCTATGACCTTTCCAAGGTAATGTTTATCGCGACTTCGAATAACCTCCAGGCTATTCAACCTGCATTACGCGATAGAATGGAAGTAATTAAGATGTCGGGTTATACGATTGAGGAAAAGGTCGAAATTGCCAAACAGCATTTGTGGCCGAAGCAGTTAAAAGAGCATGGTTTGACTGTCAAGGATCTGACTATTGGCAAAAAACAATTGGAACGAATTGTTGAAGGTTATACCAGAGAATCCGGCGTACGCGGACTCGAAACTAAGATCGCACAAGTAATTCGCAGCGCTGCAAAAGCTATTGCACTTGAAGAAACGTACAATAAAAAAGTATCGGATCAGGATCTCATTACCGTTCTCGGAGCGCCTCGTTTGGAACGCGACAAATACGAAAGTAACGATGTTGCAGGTGTGGTAACAGGTTTAGCATGGACGACGGTCGGCGGCGATATTCTCTTTATCGAATCATTGATTTCCAAGGGAAAAGGCACGATGAGCTTAACCGGAAATTTAGGTACGGTGATGAAAGAGTCTGCTACAATTGCCCTGGAGTATATAAAAGCAAATGCAGAATTACTGGGAGTAGATCCGGAGGTTTTACCAAAATACAATATCCACATACACATTCCTGAAGGCGCAACGCCTAAAGACGGACCAAGCGCAGGAATCGCAATGCTCACTTCGCTGGTTTCTCTTTTCACCCAGCGAAAAGTCAGAAAGCATCTCGCGATGACCGGGGAAATTACGCTGCGGGGCAAAGTACTTCCGGTTGGAGGCATCAAAGAGAAAATCCTTGCCGCAAAACGAGCCGGAATACGCGAAATCATCCTAGCAAAAGAAAATAAGCGCGACATTGATGAAATTCGGGAGGATTATGTTCACGGGCTCACATTTCATTATGTCGGCGAAATGAGCGAGGTAATTAAAATCGCCATCACGTCGGAAAAAGTGAAAAATGCGAAAGTCTTATAATGGCAATACAGAAAAGCGGCAACAATAGTTGCCGTTTTTTCGTTATTTTAGGAGATTAGAAGCCTCGACGGAGTAAAAAATAATATCTTCGCAATTGAATTTTATCCTGATGACGGGCAAACCGACTTTTCTCTTTTTGCTGCTTATTTGCTCGGTTAGCTTTGGCCAGATCGGAGGTCAGGACATTTATCAGTTTTTAAATCTTGTAACGTCGCCCCGACAGGCAGCATTGGGTGGTAAGGTACTAACACTGTACGACGAAGATGTTAATCAGGCTCATTTTAATCCTGCAGCAATAAATGCGGAGATGGACAACAAACTCTCCCTCAATTATGGAAATTATTATGGAGAAGTCGCCTACGGAACTGCGTCGTACGCCTACACCCTCGATAGACATGTGCAGACCTTTTTCGGGGGCGTAAATTACATCAACTACGGTACATTTGAAGGCCGCGATGAAACCGGCGCAATCACAGGAGATTTTACCGGAAGCGAAGTAGCGCTTTCCTTTGGTTATGCTTATAATATTCCATCTACTGACGTCTACATCGGTGCCAGTGTTAAAGTTATTTCGTCCATGCTGGAATCATACACCTCATGGGGTGCTGCTGCCGATATAGGTGCAATTTACGTAAACGAAGACAGCGGCCTCAACCTTGCGCTTTCGTTGCGGAATATGGGTACACAAATTACTACCTATGCTGGTGAACGGGAAACACTTCCCTTTGAAATTTTAGCTGGTGTATCGCAGGAATTGGAGAATGTGCCCATTCGCTGGCATCTTACCCTTGAAAATCTTCAACAGTGGGACGTTGCCTTTTCCAACCCGGCCCGGGCCGTGGGTACGATAGACGGCGGGGAAGAGGAGGAGCGTGTATCCTTTTTTAATAACGCACTTCGCCATGTTATTTTTGGAATTGAATTGTTTCCGCGCAAAAGCTTTAATATTCGCTTAGGATATAACTTCAGGCGCAGTGAAGAACTTAGAATTTTGGAGCAGCGAAATTTCTCCGGAATTTCAGCAGGTTTCGGGCTGCGGATTAAAAAGCTGAAATTTAATTATTCTTATTCACGATATACGCTGGCTGCCAACACCAGTTTATTTGGTTTAACCATCAACTTTGCTGACGAATAAATTGAATTCTAAAATCATTATTGCCATAGACGGTTTTTCCTCTACCGGAAAAAGTACGCTTGCCAAACAATTGGCTGCCGCGCTGAATTATATTTATGTGGACACGGGTGCCATGTATCGCGCTGTGACGCTGTTTGCGCTGCGCAATGGCATCATAGACCGTGAGCATTTTGATCCGATTGCGTTAATTGCACGGTTACCGGATATTAAGATAGGATTTCAATACAATGCCGGACTCGGTTTTGCGGAGGTATATTTAAACGACTTCAATGTGGAAGAAGAAATTCGAACCATCGAAGTCTCATCTTATGTTAGCAGAATTGCCGAAATTTCCGCTGTTCGTACCAAATTAGTAGAACAACAAAAAAGAATGGGTGCTGAAAGGGGAATTGTAATGGATGGGCGCGACATTGGAACGGTTGTATTTCCGGATGCAGAATTGAAAATCTTTATGACGGCGAGCCCCGAAACCCGCGCGCGTCGCCGCTACGACGAACTACGCGCTAAAGGCCAAATCGTTTCTTTTGAAGAAATTTTGGCCAATGTGCAGGAGCGGGATTTTATCGACTCTCACCGTGATGATTCACCACTGGTGAAAGCTGGTGACGCTATTGAAATTGATAATTCGAACCTGACCCGTGAGGAGCAGTTCGATAGGGTGATGGCGCTGGCATCAGAGGTAATAAACAGAAAACAAATCAATCGATAGTATTTTATGAGTATCAAGTTTCGCTTAACCGTGATGAGTTTCATGCAATTGTTTGTATGGGGCGCGTGGCTGACTACATTAGGAACTTACGGATTTAAATATAAACAATGGACACCCGAAGAGTTCGGGGCGGTCTTTACCACACTCGGCATTGCTTCGTTAATAATGCCGGCGATCATCGGCATTCTTGCGGATAAATTTGCTGACGGCGAGAAATTATACGGCGTTCTGCATTTACTCTACGGTGTTACGCTCCTGTTTTTGGCTACCACCGAAAATGCCAATACGTTCTTTTGGATTTTACTTATAAGCATGTTATTCTACATGCCCACCATTTCGCTGTCTAATTCTATTTCGTACCGAATTCTTAAGGATTTTAATTTCGATGTTGTTAAGGCTTTTCCGCCGATTCGCGTGTGGGGCACTATAGGGTTTATTGCGGCCATGTGGATTACCAACTTATTCAGCGACCCGTCTTCGCCGTGGGCATTTGGACTCGAACAGGGTAAAAATCTGGCTTCGTTTTTTGGAAATGAATTGTATGCCAATCAGTTTTATATTGCCGCCATAGGTGCGTTTTTTCTCGGTTTTTATTCATTTTCGCTACCGTGTTGTCCGCCGCAGCGGCTTAACACCGGCGCCTCTGTAAGTGAGCGGTTGGGAATGAATGCGTTCGGACTTTTCGCGAACCGGAAACTTGCCCTATTTTTTATATTCTCGATGTTTCTTGGTGCAGCACTGCAACTCACTAATATGTATGGCGATACCTTTTTAAAAGATTTCGAAAATGTGAAGGGATTTGAAGATTCTGCGGTGGTGCGGTATTCTACAATGATTATATCCATTTCTCAAATTTCAGAAACCTTATTTATTCTTGCGATTCCGTTTTTCCTCCGACGTTTTGGGATTAAAAAGGTAATTCTGATCAGCATGATTGCATGGGTACTGCGCTTCGGATTTTTCGCATTGGGAACACCTGAAGGTTTTGGTTTGGGTCTGATTATATTGTCGAATATCATCTATGGAATGGCGTTCGACTTCTTCAACATTTCCGGATCACTATTTATTGAAACAACAACCAGCTCGAAAATCCGGGGCAGTGCGCAAGGCCTCTTTATGATGATGACCAATGGTTTCGGAGCGGTTTTGGGGAGTGCCGTTAGCGGCTATGTTGTGGGTGCCTTTTTCACCACGCCGGCGGGGAAAGACTGGCAGGGAATCTGGTTTTCGTTTGCTGTTTATGCGCTGATAATCGCAGTTGCCTTTGCCTTGCTCTTCAAGCATAAGCACCAACCTGATGCGATTAAGGAAATGTCCCACTAGGCTGTCGCGGAACTTTATTTTTTAAAATACACCGAGAAAGTACTGCCTTTGCCCGGTTCGCTTTCTACTGTAATCTGACCACCCATTGCCTCCACCTGGTTTCGTGTCATAAATAAGCCGACGCCGCGCGCTTCAGGATTGCCGTGAAAGGTTTTGTACATTCCAAAAAGCTTGTCACCGTAGCGCTTCATATCAATGCCCAATCCATTGTCGCGTACTTTCAGGATGTAATTCCGGTCGTCTTCCTGCCAATCCAGCACGATAAGCGGTTTACGATCAGGATGGCTATAGCGAATACCGTTAGAAATCAGGTTAAGGATAATACTTTCGAGGTAGGCAGCATTGTAATTTACAAGTGCATTTTGCGGGATGTTATTGATTACTGTCACCTGCCGCGCGGCAATTAACTCCGAAAGAATCTTTTTAGTATTTTCTACATAATGATTGATATGAAGCGGCTCGGTAACCAGCGAAATGTTTGATTGTATGTTCACCAGATCGTTAAGATGCTGCATGGTTTGGTCTAACGAGTCTGAAACGGTTTTTAGGTGACCGATAAGTTCGTCCCGTTCCTGCTCGGAGTCGCTGTCTTGCACCAGATTGATAATGGACTGGATATTGGCATTGTGCGACCGAAGGTTGTGCGAAACGATGTACGAAAAATTCATCAGTCGCTTTTTCTGTTCGTTAACCAGGTCGAGCGTATGACTTAAATCGGCGTTTGCTTCTTTGTGTTTAGTAATGTCAATCATGATTCCCCGCAAAATCACCTGATCGTTTTCGGTATGTGCCGATACAATGTCGCGGATCCAGACCAGTTCGCCATGTTTGGAAATCATCCGATATTCAAATTCATCTTCCTCACGGGTTAAAGCAGTTTGTTTAAAAGCGAGCACAGCGGCAGCCCGGTCATCGGGATGGATGTGATTCGACCAAAAATTCTCGTCAGAAAACCATTCGTCGACTGTGTATCCCAGAATTTCTTCGGTTTTGCGGCTAATGAAATGCAGTTTGTGCGTTTCTGCATCGCATTCCCAAACGATGCCGTCAATCGTGTTTACGATATTTTGCATCTTTTGCTGCGCCGCCAAACGGATTCGCTCCGCCTCTTTCTGCAGGGTAATATCTTCACCATAAATAATAACCCGTTCGTAATTTGTTTCGTAGCCGCGGATTACGGACCATCGCAGCGCGAATTCGCGAACCTCCCCATTCTGGCCTGCCATTGCGGATTCACCCCATAACTGGGTTCGCCCTTTAACAATGGCAATCAACTGCATAATGAATACTCTGACGGAATGACTATCAAGAACGTTTCCGAGACCTTTCAAAAGATCTTCTTTGGTTTTAGGTGCGTGGTATTTAAGGCATTTATTATTGACATCTACCACCCGTACCAATGACATGCATTTGTTGACAAGCTCGATGTTATTCTCAAAGTATAACAGTAAATCTTCATCCGTTTGATTCGCGTCGATGTTGGCAAGGGCCTCTTTAACCGCCGAGAAATCTTCCTCCCACAGCGCCACAGGCATATCTTCAAAAAGGCTTTTAAAACGCGCTTCGCTTTCTTTGATCTTTTCCTGCGCCAGTTTTGTCATCGTGATATCCTCCACAACGGAGATGTGCGTTGGCGACTGACGGTCGTTTAGTTGGATTGGCACAACCGTGATGTTGGCCCAAATGGTTTTTCGATCGCGCGTGATGTAGCGTTTTTCCATCTGAAAACTATTTATACGACCGGAGATCATATCCTTTAGAAGCTGGTCATTGCGATCGACGTCGTCCGGATGAGTATAAGTTCTCATGGTGGTGCCTTTTACTTCCTCGGGCGTCAGATCGAGCATGGCAGCAAGCTGACGGTTGGCTTCAAGAACTTGCCCTGAATTTGAGTCGACATACGCAATTCCAACCGCAGCCTGATCAAAAATAGTTTTGTACCGGGTTTCACTTCCTTCGAGGCGTTTAGCCTGCGCCTGAACAATTTCGCGAAGTGCGGCAGGTTGTTTCAGCAGAAAACTGATGATGAACCCAAAGGCAACTGCAAGAAGACCACCGAAAATCCCGATGGGTAAAACCTGCCAGAAAGCCGAGTGGCGTTGCCGGTTGACGATGTACAGTTTCCAATCGGAATCAGCTACGTTGGCGGCGAGAAATTTATTTTTGCTGAAATTTTCAGGAGCTTTTAAAAAGTATTCTTCTTTTTTAAGCTTGGGATTGTATCGCGAGAATTGAAAGTAGTATTTGGATTGATCGATATTTTTAATTCCGGAGGCGTCGACAAGCGTTTCCAGTTTAATGATTACGGCAGAAAACCCCCAGAATTTATCTTTAATGTACACGGGTAGTCGGCCGACGATTCCAATTCCACCTTGTCGGAGTTCCAGCGGACCTGCAAAAAAGAACTTATTCTCGCGGATGGCACGTTCGGCGTCGCCTTGAAGTTCGGGTTCGGCCATTACATTTAGTCCGATTGCTTCCTTATTTGATTCATACGGGTAAACATACCGGATTACGCCGTCGGGGACCAATTGGATGGCATCGACGCGCGGACTATTGGCCATGATGCGACCGGCAAATTCATCGAAATTCTCGGGTTGCCCCTGATCATTTACCAGCAATGCAACAGAAAGTGCGGTAGTGTACGAGTTTTGCAGACTTTGCGTGACGTTGCGACGGATAGCCTCCAACAGGTTTTCCATTTCGCGCTCGTCGTTTTGTTGAATGATGATAAAGCGTTGTCCGGCGATAAACAGTACAATCGTGAACAACATTACCGAGGCCAGCAGACCGCTCGTGCGTGGGCGGGCTACGAGCCATCTCAAAACACTTTCCTGAGTTTGTTTGATCGACATGCAGGGCTATCTGAAAGTTGTGGCAAAGATACTTTTATCGTTGATATACGCAACGTTTATGCAGTAGCGATAGTGTTTCGTGCAGGTTGCAGCACCGATAGAAGCGGCAGCCCCGCCAAGGCGGGCTATAGCGGATAGCGGGGCGCCGGAGCGCGGATTTACCGCGCTCCGGCGGCTGCCCAACAACTTACCATTTCGAATAAACGTTACTTCGTTTTCTCGCCGACGAAATAATCTGCGTTGGACTTGAAAAGCACGTTAAATGTGGTAAGCGAACCGTAGATGCGCGTGATGTATTGTTGAAGTTCGACTTTTTCCGCATCGTCTAATTTGCTGCTGTTGATTTTCTGTTCCATAACGCGCAGGCGATCGCGGACCATGACAATTTTGTGAAAAAAGGTGTCGATTGGAATTTCTTTACCCTGTACGCCCGGTTGACCGGGATCAAGGATCAATTTGCCGCCTTTCCATTTGTCGGCGATGGGCACTGCGGGTCCGACATCTGACCAGCGCTGGAGTAGCGTTCTGAGGGTTTTCTCGACGTCGAAAAGACTTACCGTGTCGACCTCATTTTCTACTGCTTCGATAACCTCGTAGGAATCGTCTAGCGAAATGGTTTCGAGGCCGCCTTCCAAAAAAGTGACCCAATACTGTTCCGATGTTACGTTGGTGACCACGCCGGCGCCCAGCGTGGGATGTTTGATGCGCGATCCGATGCCCAGTAATTTCATCCGTATATTTTTTGCGAAAATAAGACGGATGGGTGAATTGAGAAACGAGGAAATGAAAAAAGTCGGTTAAAACCGACTTTACCTAAAAACTGAAATCAGGATAGAAACCGTACGAATCAAAATCATCCTTCTCAACATCCATCTGCACTGACTCCGTCGGTTCCTGAACCTGATTTTGCAGTTGTTCCAAGTTATTCTCTTCCATAGCACGACTTTTTACCAAAAGTAGCATTCGAACGGTGCCGGAGTCTTACTTGATTTTTGCTGTTTTTTACAAGACTTTTAGATGCGCAATTAAGCTCGAATGGTTTTAACTTTCTTCACCTAATTCGCGCAAAATGGCATTGACATCTTCCTCTGTTGATGAAAGACGCGCTTTGCAAAATCGGATTAATTCTGACGCCCGCTTGACTTTTACGGCGAGTTCATCTACTGAGATTTCGCCTTGCTCCATGTCGAGAATCAACTGACGAAGTTCTTCAAATGCTTCTGTATAATTTTTAATGTCATTCATTATTTACGGATGTTATTTTTGAGGTTAATTCTCCTTCGAACAAGCGGGTTGTGATTTGATCGTTAAGATGAAGCTGATCACCGGATCGGATTGCTTTTCCGTTCAGCAAGGTTATGCTGAAACCGCGCCGCAGCACATTTTTTGGATCCAGGGCATCTACCTGCTTGCTTAAGGCATCCAGTTCCAATTCGCGCGATTTAATGTGCCGTGCCAGATCTTTAAACATAAATTCCTTCCGAAGATTGAGGTCCCGGCGCTGTTGCGCCATGAATTGCTGCGGGATTTTAGATAGTGAAAGGTTGTTCCCGGCCAAAAAGACTTTTGCCTGTTGTATTCGTTCGGCTGCGGTGCGTCGGATTTTGTCGCCGATACCGCCGAGAACATGTTTTTTATGAAGCAGCAGTTTACCGGTACCATTTCTGAAGTGTCGGATCTCGCTTTCTATAAATTTTTGTTCCTCTGCAATTAATCGCGGCGCGAGTGACTGTAAAGTGTCGCGTGCGTGTTGTATCGGTACGGCACTGTTGTGAAATTGTTGGAGGAGGAAATCGGCGAGTTTTGTGGGCGTGATCGCGTTACTGTGCGCAACCATTTCGACTACGGTCAGATTGGTTGCGTGGCCGATGCCGGTAAGTACAGGAAGAGGAAATCCGGCAATTTTTCGAGCCAGTTCATAGTTGTTATAGCAGCTCAGACCTACATCGCCGCCTCCGCCGCGTACGATCACCACCGCGTCGAAGTGGTGTTTTACCTTGCGAATGCGCTCTAATTGTGATAGTATCCCTGTTATGGCCTTTTCGCCCTGCAACAACGACGGAAAAAGCATGTGGAAAAAAGCATATTTAAAGGGATTACCCTCAATAACGCTTAGGAAGTCGGCATACCCCTTACTGGTTTCCACAGAAATCAAGGCAAGTCGTTGCGGCAGAAGCGGCAGTTTAAGAGCCTTATTTCGATCAAACAAATGCTCTGCTTTTAGTCGGTCAATGGTCATCTGCCGTTCCCGTTCCAAATCGCCCAGCGTATAGGACGGGTCGATGTCGGTAATCTGCAGGGCAATTCCGTGTACGGGATCAAACGTAATCCGAGCGAGAAGCATCACCTTTATTCCATCTTTGAGCGGCTCTTTCAGAACTTCGAGAAATTTTTGGTTCGCCCGCTGGAAATCGGATTTCCACAGAATGCTGTTCATCTGCGCAATTACTTTCCCCTCTTTCTTTTCCACGAGTTCCGGGTAGCAGTGTCCGGAGTATTGATAGAAGTTAAGTTTGTTAATTTCAGCTTGAACCCAAAACGCGCTTCCATAGCGTTCGCCCAATGTTTTGCGAACGCTGTTGGCTACTTGAAGCAGGGAGAAATAGCGGGTTTTTTCCATAAAAATCAATTTCGAAAGGTATCGATTAATCTGAAACCAGAAAAGTAGGTAAAGTCCTTGCGAAAAGTCGTAACGATGGACGAAAATTCTGTAAGAATTTTAAATCCGCGCAAAAGTATTTTTGACCAAATACGAATTATGAGAACGCTTCAAGTTTTTTGTTTTGTAATCCTGATGGGTGCACTGAGCACGTCTTGCAAGAAAAAGGAAATTACAGAACGCCAAGATCAATTTGAAATTGACAGTACCCGGTTTGCGGGATTTTTTGCCAAACATCCGCTGTATAAAGAATTTCAGGATGAAATGCAGGCATTGTACCGGAAAGAATCATTCAAATACATTTGGTACGATGGAGAGGGACGGAGTGAGGTTGCCGATGTGTTATACGACAGAGCCCGACAAATCGGCGCTGAGGGTGTACCCGTTCCGCTGCCCTACGCCGAACGTTATGCCAACATTTTTTCAGATCGATCTGAAAAACCCAATTTAGACAGTGAACTTTTGATTTCTGCGATGTACTTTTTTTACGCCGGTAAGACCATTGCCGGAATGGACCCTGCGACCAGTAAGAAGCATGGCTGGTATTTGCCCCGGGAGCGGGTAGCACTGGTCAATTATCTCGATGAACTCTTGCAGGATCCGGATAAAATTAAAAAAGACGAAGACGAGAATCCTCAGATTTATTATCAACTGCGCAAGGGACTACAGCGTTACCGCGAGATCAGTCGCAACGGTGGTTGGGGAACGATCAGCTTGCCTGAAGGAAAACAAAAAATCCATCCGGGAGAAAATGTTCCCTCTGTCGCTCAGTTGCGAAAACGCCTTGCTCTTACCGGCGAATTTTCCGGTGCGGAAGAAGGCACGGTTTACGATGAACCATTAGTCGCTGCGGTAAAGGCGTTGCAAGTACGCAATGGCCTCAATGCAGATGGGGTTGTGGACAAAGTAATGATTGATGCCTTAAACATTCCGGTTGCTGAACGCATCAAAACTATTGTCGTAAATATGGAACGCATGCGGTGGCTTCCGGACAAGATCAGTGATTTGGATGAATACATTGGTGTAAACATTCCCGCATTTCAAATGCATTATGTTCGGGATGGGAAAACGGTACTCACGTCGCGGGTAATTGTAGGAGATGAGGCAAATAACACCGTGGTATTCAGCGGTCGCATGAGTTACCTCGTATTCAGTCCGTACTGGAACATCCCAAAATCGATTGTAAACGAAGAGATTATGCCGGCGCTCGAAAAAGACCCGCAGTATCTTGAGAAAAATGACATGGAATGGAACGGCGAGCAACTCCGCCAGCGCCCATCAGATGCGAATTCCCTGGGTCGGGTAAAGTTCATGTTTCCCAATGGCAATAATATTTATCTGCACGACACACCCGCTAAGTCGTTGTTCAAGAAAGAAGACCGCGCTTTGAGTCACGGCTGTGTAAGGGTACAAAAAGCGCGCGAGTTGGCAATTCGTATTCTGGAAGGCGACAAGAAATGGAATGTTGAAAAAATTGATGCCGCTATGCGATCCGCGTCTGAGCAGCAATATTCACTTAACCGAAAAATTCCGGTGTACATCGCTTACTTCACCGCTGTAGCAGACGAGAACGGGTTTGTAGCATTCTTTGACGACATCTACAAACGCGACAACCGTCTCGCAAAACAGCTTTATAATGATAAGGTCTAAGTCTTTTTACCAAACATTGAGCGGAGTTTGGTAACAAATTTTGGAGTGCCTACTTCATTATTGAGAAGGAACGCATAAGGGTGCAGACTGGGGATGTGGTCGCAAATGATTTTGATGACAGCAATGAGCGGCATAAAAAGAATCATCCCCGGAACGCCCCAAACAAATTCCCCGAGTACCAGAGTGAAAATTGTCCAAATCGGACCAATGTGCAGGCTTTCTCCTTCTGCGAGGGGTTCAATGATATTGTTGTCGATAATTTGTGCCACCACAAGGATGAGCACTACCGGGAGAAACATATCCGGGGAGCCGCCAACAAAAACCATAGCCAGCGGAAAGAATCCGCCGACAAAGGCACCGATGTAGGGAACAATTGTGGGAACAATGGCCACAAGCGAAATTAGTATCGCATTGGGGAGTCCGACAATTGAGAATCCAATCGTGTAGACGAGTGCCAGAAATGCCATTGAAATTAAGCGGCCGGTCAGGTATTGGGAAGACACCCGTGTAATTTCGTGCAATTCGTTTCGGACCGTTGTTTTGTTTTTTTCGTCTGTTAATTTCAGGATGAATTCCTCATATTTTTCCCGTTTCCACATCAAGAAGAAAAAATAGAGAAGAGTAAGCACCAAACCGGTTAAAAATCCGGTGAGGGTGGAAAAAATATTACTGAAAAATTTACCTCCGCTGGCGGAAACTTTACTCACGCCTTTTTGCAAATAAGTGATTTGCTCCTGTGGTCCGATGCCGTACTGCTCCTGAATGTAGTTTCTCGCATCGGCGATGATTTTTTCCCCCCTGGCCTGCATTTTTGGCCAATCGTCAGCAAGAGCGGAGCCTTGGGCTGCGATGATGGCGAAGATGCTGCCGACAAAAAGGAGTATAATCAGGACGCCGACTAAGGTCGACCAAAACCGGGAGACGCCCTTGTTTTCCATCCAGTTGCACACCGGAAGCAGCAGCATTCCGATGAGGATGGCAAAGAAAAGAGGCACTAAAACAGGTCTTCCGACGTAAAGAATGGCACCGGAGAGGACGATGAGAAGTAGAATGCCGTTTAACCGGGAAAGTGGAATATGATTCATACGGTAGATTGTTAACTAAAGATACAAATTCCGTAAAAGAGTAGCGTATTAATTTGGGCGTGCCCCGTTTCTCGGGCATTTGCGGCAGTGATGCAGTGCGCGGGAAACGGGTCGGGCTTTACGCTAAATCCCGCCGGGGGGCGGGGATACCGCTTCAATCCCTCACGCGGAGAAGACCTTTGAGGTCTTGAAGACCTCAAAGGTCTCCGTACAAAGGTGCAATTTGCTTCAAAAATAAGACCTTTGAGGTCTTCAAGACCTCAAAGGTCTCCGTACAAAAGCGCAATCTACTTCTAAAAGAAGACCTTTGAGGTCTCCAAGACCTCAAAGGTCTCCCTACAAAAGCGCAATCTGCTTCTTAAAGAAGACCTTTGAGGTCTCCAAGACCTCAAAGGTCTCCGTACAAAGGTGCGATCTGCTTCAAAAACAAGACCTTTGAGGTCTCCAAGACCTCAAAGGTCTCCGTACAAAGGTGCAATCTGCTTCTAAAACAAGACCTTTGAGGTCTCCAAGACCTCAAAGGTCTCCTCCGCAACGTGCCAAATGTGATTACAATTTTAATAGCACATGACAAATGTCATTAAATACATCCGCATGCCACTCTACCTTTGTTCTATAATCTTAAAGCCACTGGTTATGAGCACGTATGATAAAATGTATGAAGAGTTTAAGAATGAGTTTTTCGCCGGAATTTCCCTCGGAATTCTCGTAGCAAGTATTTTGGGAGGCGTTGCTGCCATGTCTGTTTTAATGCACGGCACCGGCATTGCTCAGATGCTGCAATTGGTAGCAGTGGTCACGGCATGTATGCTGTACAACGGCTCCGTACTGTCACAACAAAAACCGAAAACGATATTCAATATGTTTCTGCTTAGCGTAGCTGTAAATGTCGTAATCGCAACCTTTAACTTCATTCAATAAGTTAAGTTTAGATTGGTGTCGAACCCCTCAGGCAACTGAGGGGTTCACTTTTTTTAACCAACCGCGCGGCATTCCTTACATTTGTGAAAAAATATCATGAGACTGACCGTCATTTTTCTTTTGCTCCTAACGATCTGCAGCAACGGGTATGCGCAAAAACGCAAACAATCCGACCTCGACCGGCTGTACGTTATGATGCAGGGCTACTATACATCCGAGAAACAATCAAAACAGGATTCTACCTATCTCAATATTACTCTCCGTATGACTCCAATATGGACCAAAAAAGGCAAATTTCTCTACGTGGAGCAGGCGGTGGCTGGCAAGGAGGATAAACCTTATCGCGTCAGGGTGTACAAACTAACCAGTCAGAAGAACACAATCATAAGTGAAATTTACACGCTTAAAGACGACAAAAAATGGATCGGAAAATGGCGCACTCCGGAATTTTTTGATAATATGACTGAGGACGACATCGAACTTAAAGCCGGTTGCGAAGTGGTGCTTCAAAAAGTAGCGACGGATGTTTTTAGCGGCCAAACCGGCGAAAAGTCTTGTCCGAGCGAATTGCGCGGGGCCAATTACGCCACCTCGAAAGTAACGGTATCGCCCGGCAAAATGGAATCGTGGGATCAGGGATTTGCTTACAATGGCAATCAGGTCTGGGGTGCGGAAAAAGGCGGATATGTGTTTGATAAAATTCTGGAGTAATGAAAAATCCGGAAAAAATCTTCGCGATGCGTTTCTCGACGGTTTATCCGTTGTATGTGCAAAAAGCAGAGCGCAAGAACAGAACCCGCGCCGAGGTAGATGAAGTTATTCAATGGCTTACAGGCTACGATGATCAGCAACTCAAAAGTCAACTCGAAAAAGAAGTTTCTTTTGAAACTTTCTTCAATCACGCGCCGGCTTTCAATCCGGATGCTTCAAAAATTACAGGTGTAATTTGTGGCTACCGCGTTGAGGAGATCACGGATCCTCTGGTGCAAAAAATCCGGTATCTGGATAAACTGATCGACGAGCTTGCCCGCGGGAAGTCGATGGATAAGATTTTACGCCGGTAATTTATTCAATCGATATCCAAACCGGACAATGATCTGATGTTTTTTCCCAACCCCGCACATGCAGATCTACGCCTGCACTTTTCAGTCGGGATGTTAACTGTGGATTTAGCAAAAAGTGATCAATCCGTAATCCGGCATTCCGTCGGTACGCATCCCGGAAATAATCGAAAAATGTGTAAATCGTTTCTTCCGGATATAAATGGCGGAGGGCATCCGTCCATCCCTGTGTTATTAAATCGTGAAACGCCGTGCGGACTTCAGAGCGGAATAGCGCATCGTTAATCCATCGCTCAGGTTTGTAGACATCTTTCTCCGTTGGCATAACATTAAAATCGCCCGCCAACACTACGGGTATATCAAAATCCAGCAGTTTTTTGGCGCGGTCCTGCAGGCGATTAAACCACCGCAGTTTATAATCGAATTTCGGACCCGGATAAGGATTTCCGTTGGGTAGATAGAGGCAACAAACCAGAATGCCGCCTACCATGGCTTCGAGGTACCGGCTCTGTTCGTCATCAGGGTCGCCGGGCAAAACACGACCTACCTCTTTAATTTCGAGTCCACGGGATAAAATAGCTACTCCGTTCCAGCGCGGCTGCCCGTGCCAGATGGCTTGATATCCGGCTTGTTCGATTTCAAATAAAGGAAATTTTTCAGAAGGCGCTTTTAATTCCTGCAGGCAAACGATGTCAGGTTTGGTCTCGTCGAGCCAGCGCAGGAGAACGGGCAGGCGCCCATTAACGCCATTTACATTATAAGTTGCAATTTTCATCCGGATGTGTTTTGACTGTGCGGTGCACACAACGGCAATTATGAACATTGAAGTTACGAAGAATTGACGGTCATCACCAATGCACACCGCTTGAAATTAATAAATTTTAATAGGCTGATTGACAGGTTAGCAGGATTGTTCGTAGCAGAAATCGACTTCCGGTAGCTGCGTGAGGGATTGCAGCGGCAGCCCCGCCCGAGGCGGGCTATAGCGTAAAGCCCGACGGCGCGAAAGAAGTTGAAAAAAAACCGCTATTTTCTTGCGCCGGCACGCCCAAATACTACAATTTTGCAACGATGGATTCATTTACACAAATAGTTCTCGGCGCCGGGGTGGCGGATGCGATTACAGGCAGAAAAATCGGAAACCGTGCGCTGTTGTACGGGGCGATAATTGGCACCATTCCGGATCTGGACGTGGATGTGGGGAAATTTTACGATATTCTTACGGCTAACGAAATGCACCGCGGTGTAAGTCATTCTATTGTTTTTTTTGTACTCCTTTCTCCCTTACTGGCATTTTTTATACGAAAATGGGAGCGGCGGAGTGATCTTCAGTATTTTGAAACTCTGGCCATGGTTTTCGCCGTTTTGTTCACGCACGCCTTGCTTGACGCATTCACGAACTGGGGCACGCAATTGTTTTGGCCGGCCCCGCAGAAAGTCGCCATACAGTCGATCTTTGTTATCGATCCGCTGTACACGCTACCCTTTACGATCTGTTTATTAATGGCGATGCGACGTGCGCGCACCGACCGGCGCAGGTTGTGGTGGACGCATCTGGGATTGTATGTCTCGAGTGCATATTTATTACTGACCGTCGTTGTGCAGCAAATAGCATTGAAGCGCTTTAATGAGGCACTTCGGGAGCAGGGGTATTCTTACCGCGAAATCAGCATTCGGCCTGCACCTTTATCGATTATTTTATGGAACGCGAACGTGGCTACGGACGATGGTTATTTGCTGGGTGAGTATTCATTTTTTGATACGATGCCGATTTCTTTCGATCGCTATCGACAGGTTCAGGTGCCGGAGCTGTTGCAAGATGCTTCGGTTACCCGTCGGATGAAGGACTTGTCTGAAGGATGGTATTTAATTACCCATCAGCAAGGTCGGTGGTACTTTAATGATTTGCGGTTCGGACTTATCTCGGGAGATTTCCGCAATCCCGAATTTGTTTTTCGGTATGAATACATAGTTCGCGGCGATAAGGTCGACGTGCGAGAGGCACCAAGCCCGGCACGGCGACAGCCGGGCCAGTTGCTGGGGCGACTGTGGGACAGGATGTGGGGGAAGTAATGTGCTTGGCAGGCTATTAAACGTTTATTGTTGGCGTTTTTGTTGTAATACTTCTTTTATCGTAAAGCGTTAAATTATTTTTATGTAAATCGGGTGTTTGCTGATTTATTTTTAATTTATAGTGATATTTTCGCTGAAATTTAAAATAAACAAAAATGCGCAAACATCTTAATTTTTTCGCAGCCATTTTGCTATTTGTGGTAGTGCAGTCTGCGGTGGGTCAGAAAAAGACGTATCAGCACGGCGATCTCATTAAAAGCGAATTGGTTGGAACATTTGACAAAGCAAAACTGGCTCAAATCACAGACAGCGAATTATCGCATTTTCTCGGTGGATCGCCGATGCCTTTTTCGGCATTTAAAGGACAGTTTTCTGTTCCTCAGCATGAGGTAAAATTGTATCGATTAACGTATCAGACTTCTATTCCGGAGAAAAATAAGTCGGTTTCTGCAACCGGCCTTGTGGCTATTCCGGTAGGAGCCGGATCTACGTTGCCGATGATTTCCTATCAGCATGGAACCGTTTTCGGGAAACAGGTTGTTCCGTCGTATACCGACAATTCGATGGAAACAAAATTGGTTGTTTCGCAATATGGTAGCCAGGGCTATATCGTAATCGGTGCGGATTACATTGGTCTGGGCGATTCTGACGAGCCCAATTCGTACATCGTACAGAAAAGTACGGAAGAGGCGTGTCTTGATATGTACAAGGCGGCCGTGGCGTTTTTAAAAGATCAGAAGATATCGGTTTCTAAATTTTTTACCATTGGATGGTCACAAGGCGCATACAATAATTTGACGTTTCTGCGCAGGTTGGAGAACGAGGGAATTTCTGTTGCTGCGAGCATGTCGGCTTCGACACCTGCGGACCTTTATGCGTTTGTAACGGGGACACTGAGCAACCGCCGTCCGATCGATGCAGCTTATGCCGGAGGATGTTTTACGAACTTACTGTTTGCCTATGAGCATTATTACGGCATGAAAGATTTGGCCAAATCCATCATTAAGCCGCAGTATTACGCCGATGCCAAAGCGTTTTTTGAATTCCGAATGAGTTATGAGGAGTTTTTGAAAAAAACTACGCCGGTGGCGACCGAGATGATTCAGCCCGAATTGGTGCCGGCATTGCAAAATGGCATGCATCCGTTGGCGAAAATTCTTCAGAATGCTGAAGCCTACCGCTGGAAAAGCATCACGCCCCTGCGTCTTTATTACGGAAAGGTCGACGAGGTAATTCCGGTATATTTAGGTACGCTCGCAGTAAACTATCAGGAGAATCTGGGTAAACTAAACGGTTCGGTGCACAGCGCCGGAGAGCTTGCTGATCATCGCGCGACTTATGTTTACGGCTTACTGGATTCTAAAAAATGGTTTGATTCATTCCTTAAGTAAATACTTAAACCGTTTCTAAAATAAACCGGCATCACTGGGTGCCGGTTTTTTTATTTGTACCGATAGGCGGTAACGCGAATTTTGTGTTGTGACAATCCCCAGAATTTGATTTTCCCGTATTTGACTTCAATCTCGCGCGTCAGGAATATAAACGGACAATTCAGCCGTGCTGCTTCCTGACGGATTTTTCGCATCAGCTTTCGTTCGCCACTGGTGCTGGTGTGAAAATTAATGAAACGGGTATGCATTTCTATGGTTTGGTAAGGTACCAAACCCGCAACTTCTTCCTCAGAATTCAGAATTATGACGTTCCGCCATTGGTCTGCTCCGGTGGCCGAATGAACCGGTGAAAGGAACTCTTCCCTTCCGGAGCGGTATTTGACCTTCTTCAATGCAGGATATCCTACGGTGCGCTCCGTAATTTCATTATCGTAAATGAAATTCAGCGAACGGATGGTGATTTTACTGATATGGGCCGCTTCTTTAGTACCGTTGTGATAGAACAACGTATCGGCAGGCGTTTGCGCAAAAGATGATAAAAAATAAAAGTAAAGCAGAAGTAGGGAAGTGCGTTTCATGTTTTATTGTGGCGCGGCAAATATAGCTTTTTTGTTTTTGATTGTTAATCAAACCTTCATTACGCTTATTTTCTTTCAATAAATTCATTCAAAGGTTAATATTTAACTATTTTTATAAAGTGTTTAAAGGAATCTACTTGGAAGTCGTATTACTGTATCACATAACGAATAATTAATTCTTAATACCAAGAGTTTATGAAGTTTTTTTATACCATATTTTTTTTACTCGTGGTGTTTATAGGACACAGTCAAACTTTCGCGGTAGAACATAATTATGAAGAAGGTAATGTAGAACTTATTCATTTAGATTATTCCGGTGATAAATATCTTGTAGTAGACCGCGAGGAGGATGTTATGAATTTTTACAACTTGGATCATTCGCTGTGGAAATCAGTTACACTTCCGATCCCGGAAGGTTTTTCAATTGCAGGTTGGACACATATATCAGAAAATATGATTAACCTCGACGATGATCTGGAAATTGCCTTTACCTTTACAGAAGATAATAGTATTATTCCAGTTCCAAATTCCAGAATTATCAGAGAAGACGGGACCGTGTTGGCTTCAAATAATCAGGCATTCTACAATTTTAGTCAGATTTCGGGATTGGACACTTTGCTGTTCGTAACAGGAAGTTTTGAAACGCAAGTATACAGTCTGCAAGGTTTGGTTTTACAAGGCAGCTACAGTGGGCGTTTAACCAGAGTTAACTTAGAGGTTTCAGGTGAGAAATATTATAAATATAATTCAGCCAATCAATCGGTAGAAATATTTAATCCTGACTTTAGTCTTTGGAAGACGCTACCACTTGCGTTACCTCCTGCGGCTTCGTCGGTAGCGATAAGATTTGTGACTCAAACGCTGCTTAACGATGATCCTTTTATTGAGGTAGCGTTTGAATACGCTACTGACTTGGGTAATTTTACAACGGAAATAATTAGCGAGAACAACACCTCGCTGTTTTCGATGCCCACAGGTAGAAACGCCAGAATAAACAACGTTCCTGGCTTGCAAAGTAAATTATTCATCGATTCAGTAGCTGATGGTCAGCCATCGGTGCAGATTTTTTCGATGCCGTCCTTGCAGTTTGAAAATGAGTACAATGCGGACGAAGTAAGACGCGTAAACCTTGAGGTTGATGGAGAAGTATATTTTACAACAAATTTAGACGCGGTTCCATCGCACCTTACATTGTATAATAGTAATCACGAGTTTTGGAAACAGTTTATACTCTATACTCCGAATGAAATGTATAGGGTTTTTCATGTCGGGGAAGTATCTCAAACAAAATTAGCGTCTGATAATAAGATTGAGGTTATATATAGTATTGTTGATGATATTTTACTTGGAATGTACTCATTCGAAAGTAGAATCGTTAACGAATCAGGGCTGCTTTTATATGTAGAGCAGTTTGCGAAAAAGATACATCCGATAAGTATTGAAGGCGATACTACCAAACTCATCTCGGAAATTGACTATCAGGACTTTTTGGGTAATACAATTTTAGAGGGGAATATCATAGATTTTGATAATGAGATGAGAACCCCTGAAAACAATCTCGCCAATGTATTTATTTCGTACGATCCTGAACAGCGGTCAATCAGTTTATCGTCAAGTAGTCATAGATTCGTGAAGGCGGATATTTACGATCTGGCAGGAAGATGTATCGTGGAAGAAGATGGAAGCAATATTGTTAATATAGATGTTTCACATCTCTCCACAGGTACTTATATTGCCCAGCTACACACATCCGCTAAGGAAAATATCAGCAAGAAAATAATAATCTATTCAAAGTAGTGGCGGCATGGCACCGCTCTTGTGTTTTCACAGATAAGGTTTTGTTTTTACAAATTTTAGAATAGATGATTTCGTTGGAATATGTTTCTAGTTGTAATACATAAAGACCAACTTGCAGTTTTGAAATGTCAAGTTCGGAGAGCCGATCGCCGTTTAAAATAAAATGAGGATTATTTCATGATCCCGGAGGGGTGAACCTGCAGAGAAAACTGCGGCATGCTCCGACGCTTTTTTTATTTTAAAGCGCTTACAAAAGTGAAAAGGCTTTTGACGCTTGAATTAGAAGGGATTATTCCGGTACTGAATTTATGAAAAAAAAGACTATAATTGACGGACCCATGGTAAAAGAGTTTCGTGACATTCAATCTACTTATTCAAAAGGTCCGCAAAGCTACAGTTATCATAAATATTCCCAGATTTTTAATTATGAAAAAAATATTGTTATTAGGTACGCTGAGTCTGATATTAGCTGGTACGTCAATTTGTGTTCCAGCCCAAAAAACCAATATTCTGGTAACATATTTAGGATATTTCAGAAGTGTTTATCATCCAAAAACGGTTACGTTAAATTTTTAATTGACTAATAATAGTCATGACACATTAATTATTTCGAAACAAAATATCTTAATTACAGTTTATAAAGGTGGAAATCTATTGCAACAAGATGAACGTAAGTCTGATATGGGAACTCCCTTGGTACGACCACGGATACAAAGCACAAAAAAAGAGGCTATGCAAGAATTGGAATGTGGTAATCAAAATCTGAAATTAGAATTCGCAAATAAATTGTATGATAAAAATTTTGGGGCTTCATCGAAGTATGTAAATGAAAAAGATTTTATTATCCAGAATATTATACAAGATTGTATTATTCTATTGCCCAAGCATTCAATGGATTATAGTATTGGATTCTATAGTTTTCGATTTGATCAAACATGTGTAGTCAAGGGTGTTTACAATGACAGTGCGCGGTTTACATACTTTATTGACGCAAATGGAAACAAAATTGATATTTATAATTAGTAACAATTTTTTTTTGACCAACTTAAATTGAACATTACATTGGAATTATCTATGCAACTAAACGGCATGAATAGATAATGTTATTTTATACAAATTTTAGAATAGATGATTTCGTTGGAATTTGTTTCTAGTTGTAATACATAAAGACCAACTTGCAGTTTTGAAATGTCAAGTTCGGAGAGCCGATCTCCGTTTAAAATAAAATGAGGATTATTTCATGATCCCTTTGGGGGTGAACCTTGCATAGAAAACCGCGGCATGCGCCGACGCTTTTTTTATTTAAAGCGCTTACAAAAGCGAAAAGGCTTTTGATACGCTTGAACGAAGGGATTATTTCATGATCCCGGAGGGGTGAACCTGCAGGGAAAACCGCGGCATGCGCCGACGCTTTTTTTATTTTAAAGCGCTTACAAAAGCGA
>ERZ1066122.863-NODE-863-length-28604-cov-9.001261_pt1 | contig 28604 bp, 13 predicted proteins | sample MGYA00382769_ERZ1066122 | MGnify/ENA primary metagenome ERZ1066122 (study PRJEB33369, sample SAMEA5778352) | biofilm metagenome | biome: Industrial cooling water; feature: Water cooling tower basin; material: Biofilm | place: United Arab Emirates | collected... | reverse complement strand
GACCTGTAGGATGCCGTCGGCGTTGAGGCGGAAATTGACATCGATTTTCGGCAGTCCGGCGGGCATCGCGGGGATGCCGCGCAGCGTGAACTCGCCGAGTTTGCGGTTTTCGGCGGCTACGTCGCGCTCGCCCTGGTAGATGGCGAGTCTGAGGTTCACCTGACCGTCCACGGAAGTGGTGTACTGGCGGCCGGCTTTGGTCGGGATTTTCGAGTTGCGCGGGATGATGGGGTCGAGCAGGCCGCCGAGCGTTTCGAGGCCGAGCGTGAGGGGCGTGACGTCGAGCAGGAGCACGTCGCGGCGGTTGCCGGCCAGCACGTCGGCCTGCACGGCGGCGCCGAGGGCCACCACTTCGTCGGGGTCGAGGGAGGCGTTGGCGGGCTGCTTGAAGAACTCACTCACGGCCTCCCGTACGCGCGGCACCCGCGTGGAGCCGCCCACGAGGAGCACGGCATCCAGTTCTTCCACCCGGATGCCGGCGTCCTGCACGGCCGTGCGGCAGCTTGCCAGGGTTTGCTGCACGAGCGGCTCAATCAACCCCTCGAACTCGGTTTTCGAGAGCGAGACGGTCAGGGGCGCGGGGGCGCCGGGCACGTCGGCGAGGGTCGTCGAAAAGCCTTCCGCCTTCGAGAGCGCCTTTTTGGCGGCTTCAGCGGCGAGGCGCAGGCGCTGGGCGAAGGCTTTGTCGGCGCGGCGGTCAGCGTCGGTGAGGTGGAGCGCGGCGAGCCAGTGGTCGGCGATGGCGCGGTCCATATCGTCGCCGCCGAGCCAGGTGTCGCCGCTGGTGGCGAGGACTTCAAAAATGCCGTTCTCGAGGCGCAGGATGCTGACGTCGAAGGTGCCGCCGCCGAGGTCGTACACGGCGACGGTGGTGGCCCTGGGAGCACCGGGCTCCAGCCCGGCGCCGGGCTGGTTGGCGCCTACGCTCGTGCCCTGCGGTGTGCCCAGGCCGGAGCCTGGGGCTCCCGGAGGGGGCGGCGTGGCCAAGCTGACGCTTGCCGCTTCATCAAGGCCGTAGGCCAGCGCGGCGGCGGTGGGTTCGTTGACGATGCGGAGCACGTCGAGGCCCGCCAGCCGGCCGGCGTCGCGGGTGGCCTGGCGCTGCGAGTCGTTGAAGTAGGCCGGTACGGTGATGACGGCGCGGTTGACGGGCGTTTTCAGGGTGTGCTCGGCGCGGTGCTTCAGCTCGCGCAGAATCAACCCGGATAACTCGATGGGCGAGTAGTAGCGCTCGCCGACCCGTACACGGATGAGGCCGTCCGGGTCGCGCTCGTCGGCGATGACCTGATAGCCGAGCTGGCCGAGGTGGTCGGCCAAATCGCGGTAGCTTTTGCCGAGCAGCCGCTTCACCGAGTAGATGGTGTGGGCGGGGTCGGTTTCGAGGTGGACTTTGGCGTCGTCGCCGACGAGCAATTCTCCATCCGGCGCGAAGTGGATGACCGACGGCACGATGGTGCCGCGCCCCAGATCGTTGATGGCGCGCGGGGCGCGGGTTTCGGGGTGGACGTAGGCGACGAGCGAGTTCGTCGTACCCAAATCGATGCCCACAATCAGCTCCTGCTGCTGCAAGGCGCCGGTGGCGAGGTTGATGGCGACTTTGGCCAAAGTGTGTACTGAGTGACTGAGTGATTGAGCGATTGAGTGATTGCGTAGTCGGCTCGGGCGCTCGGGGGGCGCAAAGGTCGGGCGGCGGGGGCGCCTCGGGCGGTGTGCCACACAACGCCGGGGGATTGCTTCTACGGCACTCTCCGACTAGCCGTCAGACCGCTCGGAGTGGTCCGACCACTCCCGGTGGTCGGCCGAGTTTCCGCCGAATACCCCCTAATCAATGGGCACGGCGGCTGGGCGATGTAACACCGAGTATCACTCGGTGACGGCGGTTGGACGCGGCGGCTGGGTTGTGGCCGCGTCTGTCCCAGACGCGCGCCAACTCAATAGTCTGTTCGGCGCGCGTCTGCGACAGACGCGGCCACAACCCAACCGCCGTCGCCGAGTGATACTCGGTGTTACATTTTCTCCCCACGAAAAAAGGCCGCCCACAACTGCGGACGGCCTTTTCAGTCAAGTGGAAACCCCACTTCTTTCAATCAAAAACACAATCCTTACTCCACCACCAGGCGCCGCATCGCTCCGCCTGCGCGCACCACGTACACGCCCGGCGCGAGGCCCGCGAGCGGGAGGTCGGCGGTGGCGGCCGGGGGCGTCAGCGTCCGCACCACGCGGCCGGTGGCGTCGAGCACCTGCACGGGCTGCCCGGCCGCCGGCCCGCTCAGGCGTACCGTGCCGTGGGCGGGGTTGGGGAAGAGGGTGAATGAGGAATGAGGAATGGGGAATGCCGAATTGCCGAGTGCGCGCGCGCCGATTTCGAGCGCGAAGCGGCCCCGGATGTCGCCGGCTTGCGCGGCCTGGAAGCTCACCGTGGGCTGGTGCGCCAGATCGTAGCGGGTGCCGGTGAGGGCATCCGTCAGCGTGGCCGGGGTGCCGTGCAGGGCTGCGAGGTCGGGCGCGGCCAGCGTCCAGAGGCCCGGCGCGGGCACGGTGAGCAGCAGCGGCACGGTGGTGCCGGTGGTCAGGGCCGATTCGGGCAGGGCGCTGACGGCCAGGGCTTCGCCAGTGGCGGCGCCGAGGGCCAGCGTGGGCGCGCCGACGTTCGGCGCCGAGCGGGCCGCGTCGAGGGCCGCGTCGAAGCCGGGAGTGGCGGCGGCGTGGAAATAGACGGCGGCTTCGTCGGGGGCGCCGTTGCTGCCGGTCAGCGTCAGGCGCAGGGCGGTGGGCGCGGTTGAGGCCGCGCGGTTGAGGGCGGGCGAAACGGCGTCCGCCACGCGCGCCGCCGAGGGCAGCGTGAACGCCACCGGCGCCGTGGCTTCGGCGAAGAAGCCCTGCCCCACGGCCAGCAGCCCGCCCGGCAGCGGGCCGACGCCGTTGACGCGCGTCAGGTACTGGCCGCTGGTGCCGCCGGTGCTTTGCCACACCCAGATGGCGCCGTTGAGGCCGGGGGGCACCGGCACCGAATCCCAGCAGAGGGGCGCCGCGAAGGGGTTGCCCAGCAGGTGCCAGCCGCTTTTGCTCGTGGTGCCGGTGCGCGTGAGGGTCAGCGGCACGTCGTCCTGCGTCAGGGTTCCGACGAAATCGGGCGTCCGGTTGGTGCTGATATAGGTCGAGTAGCCGCGTCCGCTGAGCAGCGGCGTACTCGGCGCGGCGGGCGAGAAATAGCCCGAGCTGAAATCGCCATTCGCGGGCAGGCGGCTTTCGTCGTAGCCGAACACCGTCGGCTGAGGCCGCACGGCGGCGGGGTTGGCGGCCGTGTTGTAGGCCGGATTGACCACCGGCGCGAAGCCCGCGCACGTCAGGTCGCTCACGGGGGCGGCTTGCACGGGGCTGCTCAGGTGGTGGTAGCCGACGGCCGTGGTGAACGTGGGCGCCAGAAACCGCTCGACGGTGGCCGTGCCCTGCACCCGGCCGGTGCCGCGGTTCACGAGCATCGCCTGGCCCGAAGCGTCGGAGCGGAGCGTGAGCAGTTGGCCGTTGAGCAGCAGGTGGCCCGCGCCGTCCAGCGTCAGGAGCCGGCGCACGGCGAGCGGTTGGCTGAGGGTGCGGGTGCCGCCGTCGCCGATGGTGAGGGTGCGGACCGTAGCGGGCAGGGCCGCGCCCGTGACGCCGGTGCCCCGGTAGGTGTAGGCGGCATCGGGCGAGTAGGTGCGCGCGCCGCTCACCTGCACGTCGCCCAGGGTGGCGGGCGCGAGGGTCAGCCCGTCCGGCTGATGGAGCGTCAGGCTGGTACCGTCTTCACTCACGAACGAGCCGCTGCCGTACACGCTATGCCCGTTGAAATCGAGGGCGCCACCGGCCTGCACCCGCAGCGTCCCGCGCACGTCGAGGCCCGCGTTGAGGGTGGCGAGGCCGGTGCCGGTGATGGTCACGTCGACATACTGCCCGAACTCGACGAGCTGTGCCGTGCTGATGAGCAGGTCCAGCCCGAAGGGGGCGTCGGCGGCCGTCTCGCCGCCCGGCGTAGTCACGGCGAGCGGGCCGGACGTGGCATCCGGCGGCACGGTGGCCGTGATGACGGTGCCCGTGCCGTCCGCGCTGAACACCGCCGGGCGTCCGTTGAAGCGCACCAGCGTGGCGTTGGTGAAGCCCGTGCCGCTGATGACGACCGTGGCCCCCGCCACCGTGTGCAGCGGCGCAAACGAGGTGATGACCGGCGCCGGAACCGGCGGCGTCGTGACCGTGAACGTGAGGCCGTTGCTCGCGCCGCCGCCCGTACTCACCACCACCGGGCCGGAGGTGGCGCCCGTGGGCACGGTGGCCGTCAGGCTGCCGCCCGACACCGCCGAGAAGCTCGCAGCCGTGCCGTTGAAGGTCACGCCCGTGGGGCCACTCAGGTTGGAGCCGCTGATGGTCACGACCGTGCCTACGGGGCCGCTCGTGGGGTTCAGGCCCGACACCACCGGCGCGGGCGGCCCCGACACGGGCGGCGCGAAGCGCGCCACGAACGCATCGGTGGCCGCGGCCGCCGTCAGGGTGGTGCCGTTGTGGGTGAGGGTGCCCGAAAACTGGCCCGCCACGTAGGCATCGACGCCGTTGGGCGTAAGCGCCACCCCGCGGCCGTAGGCATACCCGCCGCCGCCCACCGTGGGCGCCTGCGCCCACGCCCAGCCGGTGCCGGCCACCGTGGTGCGCGCCACGAACGGCGCGATGGAGGAGGTCGTGAGCGTAGTGGCGCCGAACGTGACGGACGGCGAGTGCAGGCCCGTCAGCGTGAAGCCGCCGGTGCCGCCGGCCACCACCTGGCCGGTAATCAGGGTGTTGCCCGCAGGTACGGTGCCCATCGCCAGCCCGCTCAGCCACGTGCCGCCGGGTGAGATGCGCGCCACGCCGCCCCAGGTGCCGGTGGGCGTAGCGGCGCTGCCGAAGGTGGCCGCCGCATCGCCGTGGACCGCCACGGCTACGGTGCCCTGCTGGTCCACGGCAATGCCGGTACCGGCATCATCGGCGGCGCCGCCCGCGCCGAGCAGCCATTGCACCGCGCCGGAGCCGGCGCTGAGGCGCGCGGCGAAGACGTCGCTGCCCCCGGCGTTGGTGAGCGTGGTTTGCCCGGCGGGCGCGGTGCCGAGCGTGGCGCTGCGGAACTCGCCCGTGGCGAATACGGCCGCGCCGCCGAAGTTGAGCGCCACGGCGCGTACGCCGTCGTAGCCGGGGCCGCCGAGGCGCGTGGCCCACGTCCATTGGCCGGTGCCGGTGTTGAGGCTCGCCACGAAGCCGTCCACGTCCACGGGGCTGCTGCTGCTGAGGGCCAGGGCGCCGCTGCCGTCGAAGCCGAACGGGCCGGAGAAGGTGCCGCCCACGAACAGGTTGCCGCTGAAATCGACGGCGAGGCCGTTGCCCTGCGCGTTGCCGCTGCCGCCCGCGCCCGGCCCGAAGCCCAGCGTCCACTGCCACACGCCCGCCGCGCTGCACATCGCCACCAGCCCCCGGCTGAGTTGCCCGTTGGGGTTGGTGAGGGTCTGGGTGCCGAACGCGGAAGGGTAAGTGAACGAGGCGCCGAACACCCCTGCCACGTAGGCGCTGCCGTTGGCGTCGAGCGTGAGGCTACGGAAGCCATCGGCGCCGCTGCCGCCCAGCGTCACGGCCCACTGCACCACGCCCGCGCTGTTGTATTTCACCAGAAAGCCATCGATGCTGCCGCCCGCCGCCGTCAGCGTACTGCTGCCGAAGGTGGCCGAGCCGACGAACTCGCCCGCCACGTACACGTTGCCCTGCCCGTCGGTGGCGGTGGCGTAGGCGAGGTCGGCGCTGGTGCCGCCGCCGCGCTGCGGCCAGCCCGCCGGGCCGGGGCCGCCGCCCGTAACGGTAAAGGCCGAGGCGCTGCTGACAGGCCCGCCGCCCGGCGTGGTGATGGTCAGCAAGCCGCTGGTGGCGCCCACCGGCACCGTGATGCTGACGCTGGAGGCCGAGTTGGCCGTAATCGGCGCCGCCGTGCCGCCCACCGTGGCGCCCGTGGCCCCGCCCAGATTGCTGCCGCTGACGACCACCGTGCTGCCCACCGCCCCGCTGCTTGGCGAGAAGCCGCTGACGATGGGCGCCGCCAGCCAATCGGTGGCGCTCGTGCCGGTGCCCACGGGTGTGCTCACCCGAATCCGGCCCGACGTGACGCCCGCCGGGGCCGTGGCCGAAAGCTGCGTCGAAGACAAGACCGACACGGCCGTAGCGGGCACGTGGTTGAAGCTGACGCTCGTCGAGCCCGCCACGAAATCCGTCCCCACCACATTCACCACCGTGCCCGGCCCGCCGCTCGCGGGCGTAAACGCCGCCACAGTCGGCAACGACGGCAGCACCACGAAATCGGTGCTCGTGGTGTCGGCCCCACCCACCGAATAGGCGCGCAGCGGCCCACTGACGGCCCCACTCGGCACCGTGAAGGTGAGCGAGGTGGCGGTTTGCGCGTCGAGCGTGAGTACGAGGCCACCGAGCGAGAGCGCGGCCACGTCGGCCAGTCCGGTGCCCGTCACGGTGACAACGGTGCCCGTGCGCCCGTTGGTGGGCGAGAAGGACGCCAGCACCGGCGGCGCCACCACCGTGAAGGTTTGGGTGGACGTAACGTTACCGGCCGGCGTGAGCACCTGAATCGGCCCGCTCAAGGCGCCTACGGGCACCTGCGCCGTCAGAATCTGCGGCGTGGGGGTGCTGAACACGGTGGCGTGTACGCCGCCGAAGCGCACGGCCGTGGCGCCCGGCAAGCCCAGGCCAATCAGGCTTACCACCGTGCCCGGCCCGCCGCTGGTGGGCGCGAAAGCCGTAATCGTCGGCCCGAGCACCGTGAAGGCGCGTGAGGCCGTGCCGCCCGTGGTCGAGACCACCACCGGGCCGGTGGTGGCGCCGCCCGGCACCCGCACCACGATGCTGACGGCATCGGCCGAAGCGATGTCAGCAGCCGGTACGCCGTTGAAGGTGATGGTGCTGACGGATGCCAGATTCGTCCCGAAAATCGTCACCTGCTGCCCCGTGCGGGCGCTCGCGGGGCTGATGCTCGTAAGGGTCGGGGCGGGCGGTACGCGGTTGTCGAGCTGCGCCACGAAGCCCTCGCGCGGGCCGTTGACGGGCGGTAGCATCGGGGGGAACACTACGTTGGCGCCCGCCGTCAGATTGCCCACGGCGACGAGGTTGCCCGCGCCGTCGAGGGCCAGGTCGTTCACCACGTCGGCGCCGCTGCCGGATACGCGGGTGGCCCAGCGCCAGTCGCCGGCGGCCGTCAGCTCGGCTACGAAGCCGTCGGTGGTGCCGCCGTTGGCGAGCCACGCGGCGCCGAACGCCGCGTTGGCACTCGTGTAGCCGCCCACCACTACGCGCCCATCGGGGCGCACGGCCACGGCGCGGCCCTGGTCAGCGCCGGGGCCGCCGCCGCGCGCCAGCCACTGCGGGGCGCCCGTGGTGCCGCTCAGGCGCACGGCGAACACATCCGAATCGCCCCGGCTCGCTTTAGAATGCCCAACGCCGAAACTCACACTTCCGAAGAAACTCCCTACGGCCACCACGTTGCGCGCCGCGTCGAAGGCCACGGCCTGCCCGAACCCGCTGCCGTCGGGGCTGCCCGTCAGCCATTGCCACTGCCCGGCCGCCGTGAGCTGCGCCACGAACGGCTGGTAGCCGGTGGTGGCGGGCGTCAGGGTCAGCGAACCGAAATCGACGGCATCGCCCGGTGTATTCACCCCGGCGCTGCCGCTTACGGCGATGGCGCCGGTGGTCGGCTCTACGGCCAGGGCGTTGATTTCATCCATCCCGGAGCCGCCGCCGCTGGTGGCCCATTGCCACTGGCCCGTGGCCGACAGCTTCGCCACGAAGCTTTCCTGCAAGCGGTTCGGGTTGGGCAGCGTAATGGCGTCGAGCCGCGCCGGGTAGCTGAAAATGTTATCGGCGCTGAACGAGCCGCCTACGTAGGCGTTACCGCTCGCATCGGTCGCCACGGCGGCGATGGTGCTCCCGGCGATGCACGTCACGGCGGCGGCCCACGCCCACTGCCCGGCCGCCGTGCGCCTCGCCACGAATCCCTGATTGTACCCGCTCAGTTGCAGCGTGGTGCCGCCAATCGTCAGCGCCGAACCTGACTTGCCGGCTACGGTCAGATTTCCCTGCGGGTCAAGCGCCAGCGCGTTCACCGTTTCGGCGTTGTACCCGCCCAGCTTCTCGGCCCACAGCCACGCGCCCGACGGCGCGAGTGCGCCCACGAACGCATCCGTGCTGCCCGCGCTCGTCAGCAGCGTAGCGCCGAACACGGCCGACCCGCTGAACGAGCCGCCCACGTAGCGCGTACCGTTGGGCGCCGTCGCCAGACACGAAAACGACGACCCGCCCGCGTTGCCGCCCGTGCTCACCTGCGCCCACGGCGGCGCCGATTCCAGCGAAAACACATTGAGGTCGGTAGCGCTGCTGACGATGGCGCCCGACCCGTAAAGCCGGATGCGCCCGTTCGAGACGTTCGGCACCGTGAAGGTGAGCGAGGTGGCCGTCTGCGCCGTGATGGTGGCCGCCTCGCCGTTGACCTCCGCCGCCACGGCCTGCGTGAGGTTGGTGCCGGTAACGGTCACGGCATCGCCGGGGTAGGCGCTGGTGGGCGAAAACGACGTAATGGTCGGCGCGAGCGGATTGACGACGGTGAAATCCGCCGTCGACGTAGCCGTGCCGAACGCCGTCGTGACGGTCACGCGGCCCGTGGGCGCCCCGTTGGGCACGGTGGCCGTGATGCTGCTAAGCGAGTTGCTTTGCACCGTGCCCGGCACTCCGCCGAACGCCACCCGCGTGGCGCTCCCGAGCGCAAGGCCATTGATGGTGACGACGGTGCCCACCGCGCCGCTACCGGGACTAACCCCGGAAATAGTCGGCGCGAACCCCACCGCGAACGTAGCGCCCGACAGCGCCGACACCAGCGGATTCCGCACCTCGATGCGCGCCGTGGAGGCGCCGGGCGGCACATCGACTTCCATCTGCGTGTCGGTGCGGCGGTAGAACACGGTGGTTACGGCGCCGCCGAAGCGCACACTCGTGACGGTGCGTAGGTTGGTGCCGGTGAGCGTGACGCGCGTCCCGGCCACGCCCGCACTCGGCGAGAACGACGCCAGCGTGGGCGCCAGCCCGATGCGGAAATTCCGGTTCGAGATGTCGAAGAAGTAGTTGCCGTTCGCCGCCACCATCACGCGGGCCGTGTTGGTGAAGAGGCCCGTGGGTACGCTGATGGTCTGCGAGCCGTCGTTGGGCGTACTGTTGAGCAGCACGATGGGGTAGGTGAGGCCGCCGTCGGTGGAGAGCAGAATCCGCACGGTGGCGCAGCTCACGGGTGCGGCGGTGGTGTTGGCCACGTCCCACGCCACGGTAGCCGTGCCGCCCGCGTTCCAGAACTCGCTACTTGCGTTGGGGCTGGTGATGACGAAGGGACCGGCCGCGCTCGTGACGTTGAGGGCGGCGTAGCCAGTGCTTTGGCCGCCCGCGGGCAGCTCGCCGGGGGCGGTATGCACGTCGCGCACGGTCAGGCGGAAGTTGAGGGCGCGCGTGACGGTGGGCGCCGTCTCGCCGCGCACGGTCGAGTCGTTGACCAGCTCTTTAAGGCGCGGGAAGTAGCGGTCGGGTGTGGCCGTGGGGCGCCACGCCCGGAAGAGCGGCGGCGTCTGGCCGGGCACCTGCATGGTGAGGTTGGTGGGCAGCGGGCCGGCGGGGCCGACGTCCATCTGGTCCCAGGTGTAAGTGAGCGGGTCTCCGTCGGGGTCGGTGGCGGTGGCCGTCAGCTTGAAGGGCGTCAGCTTGGGCAGATAAGGAGTAGCGGTGCCGGGCTGACTGGTGATGGTCGGCGGGCGGTTGCCGGTGGCCGAGAGCTGCGCGCACGACGCGCCGTCGATGGTGCGCTGAATTTGCTCGATCGATCCGGCGTGAAACTGAAACAGCGTGTTGTCGCCGCCCGTGTCGGGGTCGTCGCCGTAGTCGTCGGCGCCGCACCGGCCATTGGAATACGACATCAGCGTGGCACCCGCGCCCGGTTCCCACGCCGACGAGCCGTCGCGTTGCGTCGAGCAGGTAATGTCGCTGCCGTCGGTGAAGACACTGTTGAACGTGTGTGTTGCCCCGAACTGGTGCCCCAGTTCGTGCGCGAAGACGTTGATGACATCGCTGGTGATGGCCCCGCCCGCGCTGGACGTGCCTTTCGCTTTGCTGAACCAGCTACATATCACGCCGAGCCGCGCCAAGCCGCCCCCGTCGGTGCCGAAGACGTGGCCTACGTCGTAGTTCGCCGTTCCGATGATGCCGTCGAGCGTACTCTGGTTTTGACCGTGCAGGGCTGGGTGGTCGGCGTTGGTGAAGGGGTCAGTGGCGGGATTCAGGTACACGACTTGGTCGTTGCTGGCCACGAGCGTAAACCGCACGGCCAGTTCCCGCTCATAAATCGCCGTCGCCTGATTGACGGTGCTCACGATGTCGGCCAGCGCGGTCGCAACCGTTCCGCCGTGCGCCTGCGTGTACTCGCCGGTAGCCGCCACCGCCAGCCGATACGTACGCAGCGTGTTACCGGCTGATCGAGCCGCCGTCGCGTTGTTTGCGGGAATGGGCGGCGTGTTTGGGCGCTGTTGTGCGCCGGGCAGGGGAGCGGTAGCCGTAACGCCGCACCCCCCGCCGGCAGCATCCGGGCGCAGCGCGCCGGGCCGGTAGCTCACCACGTGCGTGAAATCTGAGGTCGAAACCGGCCCGATGGCGGTTTCGCCGCCGGGCCGGTCGGAGAGTACCAGCGCCCGGAAGCCCATCGGCCCCACATCGGCGCGCACGGTGGCGGTGGGGTCGTCGAGGCTCACCCCGGCGTAGGTCTGAATCTGGGGGTAGCGGGCCGCGAGGCCGGGCGCCATCACCTGCGTCCGCACCAACCGGAAGCGGCCGGTGGTGCCGTCGGGCAAGGGCAGGCCTATTTCGACGGGCGGCCGGGCCGGGCCGCGCTGCTGGGCGGCGCCGGGCGCGGCCTCATCAGGCGCCAGCGCGAGCCGGGCGCGCAGGGCGGGCAGGTCGAGCGTGAAGGCGCGGTAACTCGTCAGGCGCGCGGCCAACGGCGAGGCGGCGGCGGCGCGTTGGGCGGCGGCATCGGCCTGCCACTCGGCGGGCGGCGGCGCGGCGGCGCGGGCGCCGGCTTGGGCGGTTTGGGCGAAGGCAGCCGGCGCAGTCGGCAGCAGCGCCGTCAGCAGCAGCCACACGCCGAACCACCGCCGCGTACGAAGCTGGGGTAAGGAGGAGGTCATCATCAGAGAATGAAATGGGGGAGGAGGGAAGCGCGGGAAGGCAGCAGAGCGCGGCAGCCGGGCAGACTGTCGACGCTGCAATGTTCCGCTTTCAGGGTAGGCCATCGCCAGTCGGTAGTGACGAGCGGGCGCCGCGCCGGGGTGAGTGGCAAATGCCGTTGACGAACGGGAGGCCGCTGGGCACATAACGCGGCGGCTGAGCACGTAACGCGGCGCTACAGCTCCGGTGTCAGGTAGTGCCGCGTTACGTGCCCAATCGCCGGTGCCGGCACGATTGTAAAAAATTGCCACCGAGAGCGCATCCGGCGCACTCCGCTTCGGCCCTACCTTCGCGCCGATGCGGATATTCGAGTATTCCCGAAGCTGCGTATCCGCCGCCCTACGCTGGTGGCTACTAACCGCACTCCTGGCACTGGCGACCAGCCCGGTATGCGCCCAAACCCCCGCCGCCGCCGACCCCAAGTCGCCCGCCGCCGGGAAGCTCTCCGACCGGGGCTTTACGCTGGTGTACTCGCAACCCACCGCCGCGCTGGCGCTGGGGCAACAGTCGCTGGCCCGTGCCCGCGCCGACGGTAGCCGCCGCGAGCAAGCCAACGCCTACACCCTCATCGGGTTGAGCAATCTGATGCTTGACCGGCTCCCGCTCGCCGAGCAGGCGATACAACAGTCGCTACGGCTGTTCGAGCAAATGGGCAACCTCAGCGGCCAGAGCCAATGCCTGAGCAGCCTCGGCAGCATCAGCTTTTCGCAGGGCGACTACCCGGCTGCGCTGCGCTCATTTGAACGAAGTTTGCGGCTGTACAATCAGATGCCGGGGCGCGATTCGCTCGAAAACCGCCAGCTCTACGGCTCCATCGGCAATATATACCTCGAAACCCAGCGGCCCGCCCAGGCGCTGCCGTATTTCGAGCGCACCCGCCGCCTGGCGCGGCTCGCGGCTGATTCGGCCATCGTTGCCACCGCCGGCATTTCCATCGGCACCTGTTACGCCCGCCTCGGCCGCTACTCCGAGGCGCTCGCCGAATTGGTGCCCGCCCGCGCCGCCGTCGCCGCCACCCGCGCCGCCGCCGACCACGCAATGGCCCTGCAAGGCTTGGGCGAAGTGGCAGCCGGGCAGGGGAAATGGGCCGAGGCGGCGGCCTTCTGCCGCGAAAGCGCGCGGGTCGGCGCCGAATTTCCGGAGTACGTCCGCGAAAGCCACCACCGCCTGGCCGACGTGCTGGCCCACCTCGGCGACCACGCTGCCGCCTACGACCACCTGCGCCAGTACCAAGCCCTCAAAGACAGCCTCTACCGCCGCCAAACCACCGACCGCCTCAACGCCCTCGAAACCCGCTACCGCACCCGCGAGCAGCAGCAGCAGATTCAGGCGCAGCAGCTCACCATCGAGCGCCGCAGTCAGCTCGTGGCGCTCGGCTTCGGCACGGCGGCGCTGGTGCTGCTCGGCGCGGCCGGGGTAGGCTGGCAGGCCCGCCGCCTGAGCCGCGCCAACGCCGTCATCCGCCGTACCGTGCGCCAGAAGGAGGCGCTGATGCAGGAGGTCCACCACCGCGTCAAAAACAACCTGCAGCTTGTGAAGAGCCTGCTCGGCTGGCAGGCCGACGTGAACCCCGCCCTGGCGGCTGCCCTCGCCGAAAGCCGCGACCGCATCCAGTCGATGGCGCTCATCCACGAGCACCTCTACCGCGCCGACGACATCAGCCGCGTCCGCCTCGACGATTATCTGAACCAGCTACTACGGACGCTCGAGGCCGCTCACGCGGGCACCGGCCCACCCATCACGCTCACCGCCGAGCTGGCACCCCTGACGGTCGGCGCCGATGTGGCTATTCCGCTCGGACTGGTGGTAAACGAACTGGTCTCGAATGCCTACAAACACGCCTTCCGAGGCCGCGCGGGCGGGCGGTTGCGCGTAACGCTCACGCCGGCCGAAGCACCGCCCGGCTTCCGCCTCCGCGTCGAAGACGATGGTGTCGGGGTGCCCCCCGAGCGCGGCGCCGCCCGCCCCGGCTCGATGGGAATGCAGTTGATGGCCCTGATGGCCGACCAGCTCGGCGTAGGGGTGCGGGAAGGGAGTGGGGAGCGGGGCGGGGCGTGGTTTGAAGTGGGGTGAGGCTGGAGCGCAGGGCGCCGTGGCCCAGGGTAACAACGCCGTTGGCGCAGCAATCCGCGTGTCGCCCGGGGTTGCTATCCCGTAGGGATTGCTACCCCGGGCCACACGCGGGGGGCGTCCCGGCAGATGCGCTTTGCGCCGGGTGCGCCTCGCGCCGCACATCCTCAAATAATATTCAACCGTTTCTTCAACGCCTCCCGCGCCGACCTGCTCACCGGCACCGCATCCTGCCGCCCGAAAATCACGCATCCCTCTTCATAGCTCTGCACCTGGTCGAGGTTGACGAGATGCGAGCGGTGCGCCCGAAAAAACGGCGGGTCCACGAGGCGCGCTTCCAGCTCGCGCATCGTGAGGTGGGCCAGAAACTTGCCCTGCATCGTCACGAACTGCACGTAGTTTTCGAGAGCCTCGACGTACATAATATCCTCCACGCGCAACTTTACGTGGCCGGTGCCCTTCCGCACGAAGAGGTAGCGAATGGGGCCGGCGGGCAGCTCCAGCGGTTCGGGTGGTGCGGTGGGCGCTTCGTGCGGGGGGTGTTTTGCGGCGTAGAGCGCCAGTTCGATCTGCACCCGCAACGTCTCGTCGGTGAAGGGCTTGACGACGTAGCCCGCCGGCCGCGCGAGCTTGGCGCGTTCCAGCGTCGCGCCGTCGGAGTGCGAGGTCACGAACACCACCGGCACGGCCGGGTGGCGCCGTCGCACCAGTACCGCCGTAGCAATGCCGTCGGTGTCGCCGTCGATGTTGATGTCCATCAGCACCAGATCGGCGGTGGTAGCAGTGCGGGCGAGTAGGTCGAGCGCGTCGTCGGACGAGTGGGCCGGGCCGAGCGGCGTATGTCCGAGCCGCTGCAACGCGCGGCCGATTTCGGCGGCAATCAGCCGTTCGTCTTCCACAATCAGAATCGAGGCCATAGGGATGGAGATTGTGAAGGGATTGTTTGGGGATGGGAGGATTTTTTTGCTGCTGCTGGTGAACTGCGGCGTGGAGGCGCCTTGCTGCGATTCTGCGCTCTCCGGCTTCATCCGCAAGTAGGAGCAGCGGCAGGCGTTGCCATTGTAAAAAATCGGTTCCCTCGTCTGGCGGTACGTCGGTCACACCACGTGGTCGGCGATGTTGAGCAGCGAGCGATGCACCTGCGACGGCGTGTAACCGAAAAATCCTTTGAATTCCTTGATGAAATGCGCCTGGTCGAAGTAGGCGTACCGCTCGACCAGCGCGGGCCAGTCGGGGTGGTGCGGCGCGGCCTCGCGCAGGGTGCGGTAGGCGGCGACGAAGCGCACCACGCGGGCGTACTGCTTCGGCGGCAACCCCACTTGTTGCTTGAAGGCGCGTACCAGGCGGGGCGCCGACAGGTCGGCAACTGCCGCCAACTCGGCACTGGTGGCGGCACCCGCCCGCGCTTCGAGCAGCTCGACGGCGGCCCGCACCCGCGCCGTGTCGCGCGCGGGCGGGCGGTCGAGGAGCGCCAACAGCCACTCGTCGAGCGCGGCGATGGCGTCGGGGCCGGCTACCGGCAAGGCGCGCAGGCGGGCGTACGCGGCCTCGGTGGCCGGGCCGGGCACGAGCGTACGCACATCGGCAAAATCATCGGCCAGCCCCGCTTGCGGTACGCCGAGCACCTGCCACGCCCCAAATGGCCGAAACAGCGCGTACGCATAGCTGTACTGCCCCCGCACCGTGAGCTGGTGATAGCGCGTGAGCTGCCCCGTGAGGTTGAGTTTAGAGGTCACGGGCCGGGTGCCGTCCAGAAGCAGCGGCTGCTCATCGAACGCCACCGACAACACGGCGTGGCCAACCGGAAACAAGTCAATCGTGGAGCGGTCAACCGCCACGTCGATAGCCGTCGTGAGGTAGGCCGTGATGTACGGCGCCAGGCGCGGATGCGGCGCGTACGCGACGGAACGAATGGGTGGGGCTGACATCAAAAAAACTATATGCGAAGTAACGCCCGCTCGCCCGGAGCGAAGCTCCGGTGGGAGAAAACACGGGGGGCTGTGCCTCCCACGGCGGTTGTGACCAGTTGCAGCGGTTTTCGGGTCTATTTACGGTATCGTAGAGACGCATCGTTGCGTCTGCGGTGGTTATGCCAAGCAGCGGCGCCGGGCAGCGCAGACGCAAGGATGCGTCTCTACCACGTCCACTGGCCCTGAATCTGCTCTAATCCGCCACTTGGGTTAAATAGCCGGCTATTCGCGCCCAGCCGCTGGTGGGGGCACAGCCCCCACTATTTTTTTCCACCGGAGCGAAGCTCCGGGCGAGCGATGGGCGAGCGCTAACTGGCCGCGCGTCCCAGCCTATCGCGCACCCCGGCCCAGGCCAGCGGTGCGGGCGGCGTTTCCACCACGATGAACGCCGCGCCCACCTCGTCGGCGCGGTGCAGGGCGGCGTAGAGAACCTGCGCATAGCCGCGCGGGTCGGCGGGCAACTCTTCCACCCACCCGAAGCCGCTGTCGGCGGGGTCGGGCACCTGCTCATAGGCGATGACGTAGGTGCGCGCCGCCGCTTGCCCGTGCGCGGCTACTTGCCGCCGTAGGTCGGCTTCGTCGCGCCACGTCAGTAGCGCCATCGGCGCGCGCGGCGAGTAGTGCTTGGCCAGCATCCCCGGCGAACGGAGGGCTTCGGGTTGCTGGTTGCTGGTTTCTGGGTGCTCGTTGCTGCTCCACACGCGGCGGATGTCGGTTTCGCTGATGCTGCCCGGCCGCAGCACCACGGGCGCCGGGCCGGTGCAATCGACCACCGCCGATTCAATGCCCACCGCGCTCGGGCCGCCGTCCACGATCAGCGGGATGCGCTCGCCCAGGCCCGCCTGCACGTGCGCGGCCGTCGTGGGCGAAATGAAGTTTGATGGGTTGGCACTCGGCGCGGCCAGCGGAAAGCCGCACTCCCGAATCACGGCCTGCATCAGCTTGTGCGCGGGCCAGCGCACGGCCACGGTGGGGCCGCCCGCGCGTACCTCCTCGGGTACGCGCGTGGTGTTGGCGGGCAGCACCAGCGTCAGCGGCCCCGGCCAGAATGCCCGCGCCAGCGCCACCGCACCGGGCGGCCACGCCGCCACGCACTCGGTCAGCATCGCCTCGTCGGCCACGTGAACGATAAGCGGGTTGGTGCTCGGCCGCCCTTTGGCGGCGTAGATGCGGCGCACGGCGGCGGCGTCCCAGGCGTTGGCGGCCAGCCCGTACACGGTTTCGGTGGGCAGCGCCACCACCTCGCCGCTGGTCAGCAGGCGCGCGGCTTCGGCCACGGCCTCGGCAGTTTCAGCAGGTGTGCGAGTGGGAAGAAGGCGAGCCACGACGCAAAAAAAGCCCCGCCGCCGGGTTTGTGGGCCGGCGGCGGGGGCGTTGATGTGGGGGGTGGAGAGATATGGAGATGTGAAAAGGCGCGTGTCGCGCGGTGCTCAGCCGCCGTGCCCAGCCGCCGTGCCCAGCCGCCGTGCCCAGCCGCCGTGGTCGCCCCACCCCCACCCCCTCCCCATCCGGGGAGGGGAGTTCGCGCTTACAGGGCTCTTCTGTATCGACACATTTTTATGCTACCTCACCACCACCCGGCTGCTCAGATGCAGCTCTGGCACCCGCACCTGATACATCCCCGGCACCAAATCGCGCGGGCGAAGCGTCAGCTCGTTGGCGCCGGGGTACACGGGCATCGCCTCGTCGTGAACGATGCGGCCGAGCAAATCGAGAAGCTGGACGTGGACGGTGCCCTCGCCCGTGGTCTGCACCACCATATCGACGCGCTCCGGCGTGGTGGGGTTGGGGTAGAGCTGCACCGCCGAAACGGCATCGGCCAGCGACGGGCGCGTGTCGGGCGTGGTGGGAGTGTCGGGCGCGGGGCGGCCGGCGGTGGCGGTGTTCACCACCGTGGGGGCCATATAGTTGACCTTCACGAAGGCATTTTGCGCCGGGCTGGTCGTGCTGTTGTTTTTGATGCGGAGCGTAATCCAGCCCGTGGCCGGGGGCGTGTAGGAACCGCTGCGGTTGCCCGCGCCGCTGCTGCTCGCCACCTGGGTCCCGCCACTGTTGAAGAGCGCCACCATCACGCTCGGCGTGGCGTTGGTGGGGTACATATTGTAGTTGATCACCTGCCCGCCCGCGCAATACACGCGGCCCACCGTGCGCCACGCCGTGGAGTTGGCGGGCAGCGCGCCGCCCTGTTGCAGGCTCCACTGGTGCGAGTCGCCGAGGTCGTTGCTCATCTCCCACTCCTGGGTGGTGCGGATGGCGGCGCGCACGTAGTTGGTGCCGATGCCCACCGGCGCCCACACCGAGTAGCCGCGCCGCCCTTGCGCGGCCGTGCCGTTGCAGGGCGGCGTGTTGATGCTCACCGTCCTGGAGCCGCTCACCGTGACGGTGGCCGTGCCGTTGGCGCCCGAATAATCTTTGAGCACCGTGCCGGGCGCAAAATCGCAACTCACGGTATTGTTCTGCCAGTTGGCCCACGAGTCGTTCACGCCGATAATGGCTTTGGTCGAGCGCTCAATCACGAGGTGGTCGGCGGCTTGCCAGCGGATTTTGTAGGCGCCGTCTTTGAAGCGCAGGTTCTGGTGGCACCACACGAGGTTTTCGAGGTCGGGGCGCATCGGCAGGTCGGTGGCGTTGGTGGGCGCGTGAGTGTACCGCTTGCCGGTGTTGCCGATGTTGAAGACGTCTTCAAAAAACAGTTGCGGCGAGCCGTCAAGCGCCATCGCGGCGGCGTACGCGGCCGACAGGCGCGGGTCGAAGGGGTCGATGTGCGGCGCCAGTTCCGAGCCGGTGTTCCAGCCGGTATAGTCGCCGGAGCCGTTGACTTGCGGCCGAAACGTGTCGTGGTTGTTCACGAACGGCACCGTGCGATGAACCCACTGCCCACCCTGAAAAAACACGCGGTTGCCCTGCTGATAGCCCGGCAAGGAGCCGATGTCGAAATTGCCGCCGCCGCTCACGATGTTGTATAAGCCGTTGCGGAGCGAAAAATCGAAGGTGCCCGCGCGGTTCTGCACGTTGTTGCACCAGCCATCCATCTGGCCGGCGCTGCCCACCCACTCGCCGACGGCATACATCCCGGCGCCGCCGCTGGCCCAGCCGGCATTGTTTTGCAGGTTTGCCAAAAAGTCTTCGGTGGCCCAGTCGGGGAAGTGCTTCACGGCGTCGAGGCGCACACCATCGAACCCGACCTGCTTCTTGTACCAGATGAGCCAGCTTCGGGCCTGATCGCGCATATAGTTGGCGCTCTGCACGGGGTTGAAAGCCGTGGCGTTGGAGCTTTGGCCGTAAGCGCCGGAAGCGTAGGAGTTGTCAGGTCCGAAAAACGGCGCGTTCCAGTCGCCGGAGTACGAGTTGGAGCCTTGGTTGGGGTGGAAGTTGGGCCAGTTTTTCGGCCAGCGCCCCGAGCGCGCCCAGTAGTTGGCGGCCGTCTCGGCCGAGGCGGGCGTGGCGTAGCTCACGTACCGGAAGTTTTTGTACTTACTGGTGGCGTAATCTTCCCAAGCATTGGGGTCTTGCCCACCCGAACCGTCGGCCGACCCGGCGCCGTCGGTGTGGTTGAGCACCACGTCCTGCACCACCTCAATGCCGTTGGCGTGGAGCACGGCAATCATCCGCAGTAACTGGTCTTTGTTGCCGACGCGCGTATTGACGAACCCTTTTTGGTATTTATCGCCGAGGTCGTAGTGGTCGAATGGCGAGTAGCCGTTGCCGGTGTTGGGGCTTTTGGTGGTCGGCGGAATCCAGACGGCATCCACGCCTATCGCCCGCAGGCGCGGCGCCAGTTCGGTGAGATAGTCGGCCCAGCGGTTTTGGTAGTTGTTGTTCCAGTAGTCCCACCAGAATCCCTGGATGACCACTTTCGATTGCGCCACGACCGGCGCCGTGGGAGCGGCGCTCAGCGCCAGAGTAGTCAACAAACCGGCCCCCAAGCGGGCCGTTCGGCGAAAACGTATCGTCATATGCGGTTGGACGTGAAATGTGATGAATGAAAGAAAAGCCTTCGCTTACGGCCGTTTGGCGGCAGTGTTGCGAATCAGCGCCCCAATGATAGCATAATTTGGGATGATTGTCAATGGGTGAGGCGAAAATTTGCAATATTTTTAACGGTTGCAAGTCTGGAGCGCGGGTCTCCGGCCTGCGAAGCCGTAGGCTTTTCGCATTGAGCTGGGTCCGCTCCACCGGTGTGTGCAACCGGACGCGCACAACCGCCGTGTTACTCGCTTCGCTCGTGGCGGGCCGGAGACCCGCCCTCCAGCCCAGCCACTGTGTTTGCTGTGCAGTTTCTTAACCGCCGACGGCCCGCCGAAGCGCTGCTTCGACGGGCCGTCGGCGGTTGTGGAAAATCCAGCGGCTACTCGTCCCCCACCACCACGCGTCTCGTCAGGTTCAGCTCCGGCACCCGCACCAGGTAGAGGCCCGCGCGGAGGGTGCTTGCGCCGGGCAGGGCTACTTCGGTGAGGCCGTCGGTGAGGCGGATGTCGGTGCGGGCCACCTCGCGGCCGGTCAGGTCGAGCACGAGCACCGTGGCAGCGCGCGGGCGACTGGCTTCTACGCTCAGGCGCACGGCTGTGGCGCTCGGGGCGGGGTTGGGCCACACCGTGAGGCGGGCAGCGGGGTCGGGGGCGTCTTCCGGCAAGCCTACGCCGCCGGGCAGGAAGGCTTGCGGCGCCATATACGTCACTTTCACGTAGGCCCGCTGGCCCACTTGGTTGCCCACCTGGTTGCGGATGACGAGCGTCTTGTAGCCGCCCGTGGTGGGCGTGTAGTTCTTCGTCAGCACCCCGGCGCCCGACACCGAATCGGCGGGATGTGTGGCATCGATGGCCGGGTCGATCAGGCCGAGCACCAGCGGACGGGCGGCCTGCGTCGGCGTCACGATGTAGGTAATCGGCTGGCCCGCCGCCACATACACGCGGCCCGCCGTGCGCCACGCGAGGCTGCTGTCGGGCACGGCGCCGCCCTGCCGGAGCGAGGCGGTGTGCGAGTCGCCGAGGTCGTCGGCCATTTCCCATTCCTGCGTGGTGGGGCGCGGGGCGGGGTTGTAATTCTGCGAGATGCCCACCGGCGCCCACACCGAATAGCCGCGCCGCCCTTGCGCGGCCGTACCGTTGCACGGCGGCGTGTTGATGACGACCTGCCCGTTGTTGACCGTGACGGTGGCCGTGCCATTGGCGCCGGAGTAGTCTTTGAGCACCGTGCCGTTCGGGAAGCTGGTGCTCACCAAATTATTCTGCCAGGTGGTCCAGGCGTCGGTGATGCCGATGATGGCTCGGCCGCTGCGCTCGATCACCAGATGGTCGCCGGACTGGTGGCGCACGTTGTACACGCCTTCCTTGAAGCGTAGGTTCTGGTGGCACCAGATGAGGTTGGCGATGTCGTCGCGGATGGGGAGCTGCGCGGGGTTGGTGGGCTGGTGCGAGAAACGCTGGCCGGTGGTGCCGACATCGAACAAATCCTCAAAAAACACCTGCGGCGAGCCGTCCACCGACAGCGCCACGGCGTAGGCCGCCGATAGCCGTCCATCGCGTGGGTCGATGTGGCCGCCGCCCAGCTCGTTGGCGGTGTCCCAGGTATTGTAGTTGCCGTTGGCGAGCGGGATGGGCCGGAAGGTGTCGTGGTTGTTCACGAACGGCACCGTGCGGTGGACGTAGTTGCCGTTGTAGTTCTGCACCCGGTTGTTCTGCTGCGAGCCGGGAATCGAGGCCATATCGAAGTTCCCGTTGCCCTTGACCATATTGTTGATGGCGCCGCGCAAGCCAAAATCGAAGGTGCCCGCGCGGTTCTGCACGGCGTTGCACCAGCCGTCGAGTTGCTGTACGCCACCCACGAACTCGCCCACGGCGAACATCGCGTCGCCGCCGCTGGCGAAGGCCGCGTTTTGCTGCATATTCCAGAGGAAATCTTCGGACGCCCAATCCGGGAAGTTCTTCACGGCGTCGAGGCGTACGCCGTCGAAACCCGTCTGCTTTTTATACCAGATCAGCCACTCGCGCGCGTTTTGGCGCATATAGTTCTGGTACTGCGGCGGGTTGTACACGGCGTTCGACGACAGCCCGTACGAATCCTGATAGTAGCTCACGTCCGGCCCGAACATCACCTGGTTCCAGTCGCCGGTCGTGGAGTTGTTGCCGGGATTGGGGTTGAAGTTCTGCCAGTTTTTCGGCCACCGGCCGCGCAGGTTCAGGTACGTCGCGGCCAGCGGATTGGTCATCGGCGTGGCGTATGAAGCGTAACGGAAGTTCTTGAAGCGGTCGGTCGAGCCGTCGTCCCAGGCGGCGGGGTCGCGCCCACCGGCGCCGCTCGCCGAGCCGGCGCCGATGACGTGGTTCAGCACGATGTCCTGCACCACCCCGATGCCGTTGGCGTGGAGCATCGCGTTGAGGCGCAGCACTTCATCCTTCGTGCCCATCCGGGTCCGCACGGCGCCCTTCTGGAACTTATCGCCGAGGTCGTAATGGTCGAACGGGTTGTAGCCGACGCCCTGATTGGCGCCTTTGGTGGTCGGCGGAATCCAGACGGCATCGATGCCGAGCGCGCGCAGGCGCGGCGCCAGCACCCCGAGGTAATCGGCCCAGCGGTTGGGGTAGTTGACGTTCCAGTAATCCCACCAAAACCCTTGCAAAACAACCTGTTGCGCCGGCGCTTGCCGGGCAGGCAACACCCCTATTCCGGCCCCGGCCAACACGAGCGCGGCCCAGCGAACGGCCCGGCGGTACATCTTCTTCATCACCTCCAGAAGGTAGCTAATTGTATGAACCTCAAAGGTACGGCACCAGCCAAGCGGTAACAACGGTACCGCCTCGTGCGTACCACATTCCGGGTTCGCCGGAACCCCGGCAGCCTGAACAACCGTTTGGGGCCGCCGAAGTTTCTGCCCGAACAAGCCGCCGCCGTGGTGGTTGGCTATGACGGCGGCGACGTATTTTCGCCCTCCCTCTCGCTACCTGTCACGTCTTCATCCGATGCACCAGTCTTCCATCACCAAGCGCAAAGAGCGGCGGCACCAGCGGCGGCGCAGCCGCCTGGCCAAGCGCCTGCTGGCGTTGGTGGCGCCGCTTCTGCTCGGCCCCGTCGCGGTCAACATCAGCCCGTCGAAAGCCGGTGCCGCGCCGGAAATCGCCCTCGTCACGAAGGCCCGGATGCGGGGCGCCGATTTCGAGGTCGGCCTCCGTACGCTCTACACCCAGCTCGCGCCCGAAACCATCGGCCTGCGCTACGAGGTGTTCCGCGAAGCAATGATCGGCTACCTCAACCTGCGCCGCGCCGGCGAGCTGGACCTGAGCCGCAAGCTCCTCACCATCGTCGATTTCGAGCAGTCGAGCACCCAAAAACGTCTCTACGTACTCGATCTGGAGCAGAAGAAAGTGCTCTTCAACTCGTTGGTAGCCCACGGGCGCGGCTCGGGCGACGACCTCGCCAACGAGTTCTCCAACGAACCCGAATCGTTCAAGTCGTCGCTTGGCTTCTTCGTCACCGGCGAAACCTACGACGGCAAGCACGGCTACTCGATGCACCTCAACGGCAAAGACGAAGGCTACAACTCCAACGCCTACGACCGCGCCGTCGTGGTCCACGCCGCCGACTACGTGAGCGAGGAATTCATCAAGGAGCACGGCCGCCTGGGCCGCTCGCACGGCTGCCCGGCGCTGCCGCCGGCCCTCAACGAGCCGATCATCAACACCATCAAAGACGGCACCTGCCTGTTCCTCTACTCGCCGAAGGAGCGCCTGGAATCGAAGTTCCTCGACCAGCAGCTTGCGATGGAGACATATTTTGAGGAGGGACAGGCGATTTAACAGTTAAGTGTGAGGTAGGTAAGTGCGAGGTGCGAGGTGGCGAGCGGTCCCGTAGGGACCACTTTCCGGTGGCAACCACCGGTTGCACGACGAAACTGGTCCCGTAGGGACCCACCATAACCCACGCTTGGGACGAATCGTGGGTCTCTACGGGACCAGCGGTTTTGGGTGCGTCCTATTGCTACCGGAAGGTGGTGCCTACGGGACCGCTCGCCACCTCGCACCTCGCACTTACCTACTTCGCACTCACCCCAGTGCCACCCCCAGCTTCTCCCCGAGCCGCCCCAAATCCTCTACCACCGGCGCCAGCAGCGGGACACCATTCGCGCGCCGCTCAACTTCGGCGGCGCGCTCGGGGTCGCCGGGGATGAGCACCGGCTCAGTCGCCGTGCGGGCGGGGGCGGCGCGGAAGGTCTGAATCCAGCGGTCCATATGCGCCCGAAACTCGTCGGCGGGGCGGAAGGCATCGACGCGCATCGCGCCGAAAAAGTGGCCGAGGCCGGTGCCCACGGGGTCGGGCGGCGGTTGCAGAAACGCCACGAACGGCGGCACCCACGGCCCGTAATTGGCCCCGCTTAGCACGGCCGAGAAAATATCGACCACCGCCCCGAGTGCGTAGCCTTTGTGCGAGGCCGTTTCGCCGCCGAGCGGGCGCAGGGCGCCGCCCTTCACCACGCCGTGGGCGTCGGGGGTGGGCTGCCCGGCGGCATTCTGAATCCAGTCGAGGGGCGCGTCCAGCCCCTTGCGTTGCAGAATTTCGAGTTTGCCGTTGGCGGCCGTGGTGGTGGCGAGGTCGGCTACGAACGGTGGTTCCTGCCCGGCCGGCACCGCCACCGCGATAGGGTTAGTGCCGAGCAGGCGTTTGAGCGCCCGCGTGGGCGCCACCAGCGGCGAGGCATTGGTCATCGCCACGCCAATCTGCCCGTCGGGCAGTGCCCGCATCGCGTGGTAGCCCGCAATGCCGAAGTGGTTGGAGTTGCGAACCGCCACCCAGCCCGTGCCAACAGTGGCGGCCTTTTGGCGGGCAATGTGCATCGCGCGCGGCCCGACTACCAGCCCCAGCCCGCCGTCGCCGTCAACGGTAGCCGTCGAAGGCGTTTCGTGGACGATGCGAACATCCGGCGTTGGGTTGATGCGCCCCGCTTCCCACAGCCGCACGTAGCCACTGAGCCGCGCCACCCCGTGCGAATCGACGCCGCGCAAATCGGCCGCCAGCAACGTTTCGGCAGCTTGCGCGGCATCGGCCGGCGGGCAACCGATGCGCCGGAAAACGGCCTCGGCGAAGGCGAGTAGGGTGGGGTAGGAGTAAAGCGCAGAATCAGCCATCGCACAAAACTATCAACCACCGCTAGCACGGGGCACCAGCCCCGTCGCGTTACTAACTACGGGAGGCTCCAGCCTCCACCACCCCACCGCCGAAACTAGCTTTGCCCCCTCAATCCACCTCGTGCCTATGCCCTTTGTCCGGCTCTCTCTGTTTTCGTTACTACTGCTGACGGCCGCCCTGCCGCGCACGGCGCGCGCCCAACCCACGCGCCCGGCGCGCGCCGAAGTCACGGCCGTCACCGTTTTCCGCGACCGTGCCCAGCTCACCGCCACCGCCCGCGCCGTAGCTGAGAAAGGCTCCACCGAAATCATTGTCGGCGGCCTGCCCACCGGCCTCGACCCCGCCACCGTGCAGGTCAGCGCCGCCGCCGAAGAAGAAGGCGCCAACGAGCTGACGCTGCTCGGCGTGGAAGTGCGCGACGATTACACCCAGGAGGCCGTGCCGCGCGCCTTCGCCGTGCTCCGCGACTCGGCCCGCACCGCCGAAGCGCGCGTCAAAGTGCTCACCGACCAGCGTGAGATTCTGCAAAAAGAAGAAACGGCGCTGCTCACAGCCGTCAGCCAGGGTAAAGTCGATTCGGAAGAGCTGGAAGATTTGGCCGACCTCTACCGCTCGCGCGCCACGGCCATTCGGGCGCAGCTTCAACGCATCGAAGCCCGCCTGGCGACGCTGACGCCCCGAATGACAGCGTGGACGCAGCAGATGAATGCCTACGACGGCCCCCGTGGCGCCTCGCCGGTGCAGCTTGTCGTGACGCTTTCCTCGGAAGTGCGGACGCCCGTCGTTCTGACGCTGACGTACGTAACGGAAGACGCCGGTTGGGCGCCCACCTACGACCTGCGCGCCGCCTCCGGCACCGCTACGCCCGTGCAGCTCGTGTACAAAGCCGACATACGCCAAAGCACCGGCTCCGACTGGCGCGGCATCCGCCTCACGCTCAGCGGCGGCGCCCCCGTAGTGAGCTACGGAGGCGGGCTGCCCGAGCTGCAAACCGCTTACTCGCGGGTGCGGGAGCCGATACCGCGGCTGGCTACTCGTGAGGTCGCCACGATGGCCGCTAGCGGCGAAGAAGAGCGCCAGGCCGGCTTCGCGGAAGCTGACGAAACGGCGTGGAGCGCGCCGCGCCCCGCCGCCCCACCCCCCACCACCGCCAACCGCGACGGCTCCGCCATCCGCTTCGAGCTGACCAACCCCTTCACCGTGCCCGCCGACGGCCGCCCGCACACCGTCGAAGTACAACGCGCCGACCTACCCGCCACCTACGGCCTCACGGTGGTGCCCAAGCTCAGCGAAACCGCCTTCCTGACGGCCGCCGTCACCGGGTGGGAGCAGTACAACCTGCTGCCCGGCCGCGCCAACACCTACCTCGACGGCACCTTCACGGGCGCCTTCGACCTCGACCCCGGCCGCACCGTCGATACCCTCCGCCTCACGCTCGGGCCAGACCGCAACGTGGTGGTGCGGCGCGAAAAATCGCGCGAGTTCTCCAAGCGCGCGCTCTTTGGCGCCACCATCACGGATGCCGTGAGCTACGTCATCACGGCCAAAAACCTGCGCTCGCAACCCACTCCGCTGCGCGTGGAAGAGCAAATCCCCGTCGCCGCCGATTCGCGCATCGAGGTGCAGGCCACCGAAACGTCCGGCGCCCGCCACCAGCCCGACACCGGCCACCTGACGTGGCAAGCCCGCCTCCAGCCCGGCGAAACCCGCGCCTGGAAACTCGCCTACGAAATCAAATACCCCAAAAAACTCACCATCACCATAGAGTAAGCTTTGAAGCGTGTTGGGAATTTTCTCATTCTCTATCTCAGCTTGTCATTGCGAGCGAAGCGAAGCAATCCTCGTGGGATTGGTATGGCGGTTGGGCGCCGAGCACCCGCACACATCCTGCGAGGATTGCTTCGCTCCGCTCGCAATGACAATGGCCTGCTTCCTGCCACACTCTTAACCGCACTCGCGCCCCAACGTACCAGTCACTCGTCACTCGTCACTCGTCACTCTCCCCCAATGCCCTCCTTCGATATCGTCTCCAAAGTTGACCCCCAAACGCTCGACAACGCCGTCAACACCGCCAAGAAGGAACTAGCCACCCGCTACGACCTGCGCGACACCAAAGGCGGCATCGAGTACGACAAAAAAGCGAATACGCTCACGCTCTCCGCCGAAACCGATATGCGGATTCAGGCGCTCGAGGATATCCTGCTCGCCCGCATCCTCAAACAGGGTATCGACGGCACGGCGCTCGATTTCTCCGAAGAAATCAAGCCCGCCGGCAACCTCGTCAAGAAAACCATCAAGGTGCGCGCCGGCCTCGACAAAGACGCGAGTCGCAAAGTGATGGCCGCCATCAAGGAAACCAAGCTCAAAGTGACCGCCCAGGTGATGGACGACCAGGTGCGCGTGACGGCCAAGCAAATCGACGATTTGCAGAAAGTCATCGCCGCGCTGCGCCGAGCGGATATCGGCCAACCGCTGCAATACGTCAATATGAAGTAGGTGGTGGGTGGTAGGTGTTGGGTGGTAGGTGTTGGGTTAGGCTGTGTCATTGCGAGCTATCGAGGGCTCCTACCCCCAGCGAAGCAATCCTCGTAGGATGGGCGCAGCGGCTGAGTACACGAGATGAGCACTCGCACCGAGCACAAGATGATTGCATCGCTTCGCTCGCAATGACAAGTCCTAACACCTAACACCCAACACCCAACACCCAACACCCAACACTCAACCCCCCGTAGCTCGCGCTGCTGTTTTATACTTTTTGCCCTTGGACTTTTCCATTTTTTCCTCCGCCGACACCTGGGTCTCCTTGCTCACGCTCACCTTTATGGAGATCGTGCTCGGCATCGACAACATCATCTTCATCTCGCTGGTGGCCGGCAAACTGCCCGAAGCCGCCCAGCCGCGTGCCCGTAATATTGGCCTGATGCTGGCGCTCGCGTTCCGGGTGCTGCTGCTGCTGAGCATCACCTGGGTAGTGGGCCTGAAAGCGCCGCTCTTCACGCTGCCCATCGGCGCCGAGGGCTGGGGCGTCACCGGGCGCGACCTGATTCTGTTCGCCGGTGGCTTATTCCTGATCTGGAAAAGCACGTCCGAAATTCACGATAAATTCGACGTGGCAGACGATACCGAAGAAGAAATGAAGGTCAAGCGCGGGCGTGTCACGATGTCGGCCGTCATTACGCAAATCGTGCTCGTGGACATCGTATTCTCCTTCGATTCCATCCTGACGGCCGTCGGGCTGGCGCAGGAAGTATCGGTGATGATTCTGGCCGTCATCCTCTCGATGGCCATTATGCTGGCGTTCTCGGGCACGGTGTCGGACTTCGTCAATCGCCACCCCACCGTCAAGATGCTGGCGCTCTCATTTCTGGTGATGATCGGCACGATGCTCGTGGCCGAAGGGCTGCACTTCCACATCCCGAAAGGCTACATCTATTTCGCGATGGCGTTCTCGCTGCTCGTCGAGTCGCTGAACCTGCGGCTGGGCCGCAAAAACCGCCTCGCGCAGGAGGCGCACCAGCTCGCGCGGCGGCAGCAGGCGCAGCAGTTGGACAATGAGCGACACTGATCCCGGCCGCGTGGAACATTCCGCGCGAGTGGGTTACTAGATTCACGAGCCTGCATACAGCGACGAAGCAGCAACGGAGCTGCTTCGTCGCTTTTTCTTTTTTGTTCACCCCAACCCCCGTGATGAAAAAAATTCTCACTTCCGTTTTTGTAGCTACTCTGCTACTCGGCGCCGGTGCGGCGCAGGCTCAGCTTTCGGCGGGCCACCTGCTGGTCGGCGGTAGCGCAGGCTACTCCAAAGATACCCCGGCCGACAGTGCAGCTAATCGGGAGTCCTGGACGACAACCGGCAATTTCTCACCCCGAGCTGGGTATTTTATCAAAGACAATCTGGTGGTAGGTTTGGATATCACTTTTCGCGGTACGCGTAGTGTAAGCGATATTGATGTGCCGAGCAGCGATGGTAACGATGGCTTCGAGCAGAAGGAAACCACCACTACCACCACTCGCCAATTCGGCCCATTCGTGCGTTACTACAAGCCGGTCAGTGAAAAAGCGGCCTTTTTTGGACATTTAGGACTAGCCGGTGTTAAGCATTGGTTGTTGGTTTGACGGCTTTTGCGAGCATGAGGA
>ERZ1066122.861-NODE-861-length-28614-cov-16.774187_pt1 | contig 28614 bp, 29 predicted proteins | sample MGYA00382769_ERZ1066122 | MGnify/ENA primary metagenome ERZ1066122 (study PRJEB33369, sample SAMEA5778352) | biofilm metagenome | biome: Industrial cooling water; feature: Water cooling tower basin; material: Biofilm | place: United Arab Emirates | collected... | reverse complement strand
GGCTTGCGGCGGAAGCAGACGTCATCGTTGGTGATCCGGAGTGACTGGGTCTGGGGCGAAAGCTGCCGGACAGGCTTGGGACTTTGCGGACATCCGCGCGTTTGATGTTGGCAGAAGATCACCTGCCGCAACCGGCTATCGAGGCTTCGCTAGGCCTGACTTGAACACATGGTTCCCCACGCCGGCTCCTATTTCGCCATCCACCGATCTTTCAACCCAAGCGCAGGCGGGTGATCGAGGATGTTCGGGGTCGGCGTTGCATCCAGCATTGCCTTCCAGAACGCGACGCTGACCTCGGTGACGACACGCTCGATCCGCCGGTCGGTCGAGGTCGCGGGACGGCGTTGCTCGCCGCCGCTGAAGACCATGTGGTCGGCTCCGTCGAGCACCAGCAGGTATTTCTGTCCGGCGGGCATCGCATGAAAGGGTCGGGTGCGATCCTTCGGGCTGACATCGGAAATGCCGGGAACCTCGTCCCTCGTCCCCGTCACCGACAGAAACGGCATCGTGATCTTGCCGAATGCGCTCTCGTCCGGCTCGGCCCGGGCGGGCGAGGGGCTGAAGGCGATCGCCGCCTTGATCCGGGGATCGCCGACGCTGATTAACCCGGTCGGCGTGCGGAATTGCTGACCGGCCAAGGCCTGCACCGTCTGTGCCCCGAAGCTATGGCCCGCGATCCCGATCCTGGCACTGTCGAGCTGTGACAAGGGGCATTCGCCGATCGCAACCGGGGTGCCGACCGCATCGAGCACAAGCTTCACATCCTCGACCCGGGCGATGAACTGCTTGGCGTCCATGCCTTTGCGCAGGGCGGCGAGCGCCTCCTGTCCCCTGAGCCCGCGCCAGAGCGATGCATCGGAACCGGGGTGCTGGAGATGGATCACGGCAAAGCCCGCCTCGGTCCATGCCGTCGCCCAGCGCGTGCCGGCCTCGACCGATCCGCCGAGGCCGTGACTGAACAGGATGACGGGGTGAGGCCCAGTGCCCGAAGGCAGCCTGACGCGCACCGGAACCGGTCGTTCGGGATTGTCGGGATCAGGCAGAGCGCCATCGCAGACCCGCGGCGGGGTGCCATTTCCCGGCGCGGGCGGCGTAGCGGGAGGCGCCGTCACCGCGAGCAGCACGGCCAGCATTTGCGCAATCATGGTTGGACGACCCTTTCATCGGCGATGTGTTGCAGCCCCTGCCCGTCGCGCGATCCGCCAAGCCAGGCGCGCACCAGCGCCGAGACGGCCGCAGGCTGTTCGGGCAGGATCGCGTGGCTCGCGTGATCGAGCTGCACCATCACCGCCTGTCCCTGATAACTGCCGACCAGCGCGGTGCCGTTGGCAAGCGGGGCCACTGGGTCGCGCATCGGCTGGATCACCAGCAGGGGCACGCCGCCTGCCGCCACCCACGCGCGGCTGCGGGTTGCCCTGACGGCGCTGGCCTGCAAGCGGGCGGCTTCGGGGTCCCATCCCGTCAGCCAGAGCGCCGCGTCCTGTCCGGGGGCGAAGAAGGCGAGTTGGAGCGCGGTCAGGCGCTGTTCGTCGGGCAGTTCGCCTTGTGCGGCCGAGATGCCGATGGCCTCTTCCACGTCCCGAGGTATCGGCACCTGCCCGCCCGCTGCCAGCAGGATGATCGAGGCGATCCGCTCCGGGTCTGCAGCGGCCATCGCGCGGGCGATCCGGTTGCCGAGCGCATGGCCGATCACCGTCACCTTCTCCCCCGGGCAGGCCGCTGCCGCCACCGCGCGCGCATCGCCTGCAAGGTCATCGAGCGAGGCCTCGGCAGGGCCGGTCGAGGGCCCGAACCAGCGCGGTTCATAGCGGATGACAGTGTGGCCGCCTGCCACCAGATCGCGCGCGAGCACGTCGAAATCCGCAAGGCCCCGTCCGAGCGAGGGGATCATCAGCACCGGCGGCCCACTGCCCTCGACCACCACCGACAGCCGCGCCTCGCCATGCGGCACTTGCGCTGGCGGCTGCTGGCACGCTGGCGCGGCCAGCCCCGGCCCTGCAAGGCCTGCAAGGATCGGGAGCAGCCAGAGGCGCATCAGAACCGCACCCTTGCCTCCACCCCATAATGCCGCGGCTCGCCGACATAGGCGTTGAAGGTTCCGGGCTGGAGCACGCCGGCGAAGATGATCGTCCGGTAGAAGGTGTTGGTGAGGTTCTGCGCGAACAGGGAGACATCGAAGCTGTCGTCGGGGCTGCGCAGGCCGATCCTTCCGCCGAGAAGGAAATAGCCGTCTTCCTCGGCCTCGGGCTGGAGCGCCACGCTGGTGTTGACGTCCGAGATCATCCGCATGTTCGCCGCCCATTGCGTCGTCCAGCCTCCCTTGCCGACCGGGCGCTCGATCATGAACTGGCTCTGCCATGTCCATTTCGGCGCGTTGACGATCTGCCGCCCGCGCAGCGCTGCGTTCGCGGTGGCCTCGCCATAGGTCGCCTCGTTGTAGATCACCGAGTTGGCGAAGGACAGCCACGGCACCGGCCGAAGGGTGGTCTCGAACTCGACGCCCCTGCTGCGCACCTCGGCGGCATTGGAGATGGTGAAGGCGGTGCCCGTGAAGGCGTTCTGCTGGAAATTGGTGATGTCCGAGGTGAACAGCGTCAGGGCGACCCGCGCCTTGCCGCCAAGCAGGCGTGCCTTCGCACCGACTTCATAGGAGTCGATTTCCTCGGGCAGGAAGGTCGCGCCCGCCGCCCCGGCCAGCCCGCCGGTGCGATCGAGGTTGAGCCCGCCCGCCTTGTAGCCGCGCGAGAAGTTCGCATAGAGCAGCGCGCCGGATGTCGGCTCCCACGACAGGCCCGCCGTGCCGATCACCTGCTCGTCCTCGAACCGGCTGTCGAAATCCGGCGTCGGGCAGAGCAGCTGCGCGCCGACCGGCACCCCGACACGTCCGCAGGCCGGGCTGTTGAAGGCAAAGCGGCCGCTGCCCTCCTTGTCTTCCGTGAGATAGCGCAGGCCGATGGTGGCCTTCACGTCGGGCAGGAGGGTCACGATGTTGTGGGTGAAGACCGACCAGCCGCTCGCGCTCTGGGCGAAATCGCGCCGGGTGTCGCCGCCGCCTTCGGGATAGAGGCCTGCAAGGCGCGCGGCCGCCGCGGGAAAGCTCAGCTGGAGGAACCGGTTGAGATCGCGGCCGAACAGGATTGCGCTCGACTGGTCGGTCTGCTGGTCGAACAGGAACCCGCCGACCAGCCAGTCGACCGGCCCAGCGGTGCCCTTCAGCGTGGTTTCGGCGGTGAAGAACCGGTCGCTGGTGTCCTCGAACGGCGTGTTCAGCAGGTCCGCGCTGGTGAAGTCGCTGTCGGTGTTGCGCGCCGAGGTGAAATCGCGCCACGAGAGCAGGGTGGTCCACTGCGCCTTGTCGAAGCGGACATCGATCTGCGACGACAGACCCCATTCGCGCGTGTCGGCCTGATAGCGGCGATTGCTGGCGACGACATATTCGTCGAACGCGGTCGGGACGAAGCCGCCCAGCGCAGCGATCGCGGGAGCCCGCGCGCCGTTCTGCGTGACGATCGCGGCGCAGCATTGCTCCTGCTTGCGGCTGTAGTCCGCGATCAGGCGGATCGAGACGCGGTCGGACGGATCGAGCCGCAGCTGGCCGCGCAAGGCGAAGCGGTCCCGATCGTTGACCTCCCGCCCGGTGCCCCGGTCTTCGAGAAAGCCGTCACGCCTCGTCACCACGCCTGACACCCGGAAGGCGACCTTGTCCTCGACGATCACCCCGCCCAGCGCCCCCATCAGACGCAGGCTGTCGCGATTGGCGTAAGCGGCCTGGACCTCGCCGTTCCAGTCATAGGTCGGGGCCCGTGTCTGGACCAGCAGTGCGCCGGCCGTCGTGTTCTTGCCGAACAGGGTGCCCTGCGGCCCGCGCAGGACTTCCACCTGCGCGACATCGAACAGGTCGCCCAGCGCGATCCCCGAACGCGCACGGTAGATGTTGTCGACGAAGACCCCGACAGAGCCCTCCAGCCCTAGGTTGGTGCCGCTGGTGCCGATCCCGCGCAGCCTGATCGTCGCGGCGGTCGCCTCGGAGGTCGCGGTGGTGATCACCAGTCCAGGTGCGAGCTGGGTTAGATCCTGCGTGTCGCGGATGATCGCCTGTTCGAGCAATTCGGAGGAAAGGGCGGTGACGGCGGCCGCGACGGAAAGGTCGGACTGGTCGCGCCGGTTGGCGGTGACGATGATGTCCGCCGCCTGTGGCTGTTCGGACGCTCCGGCGTCCTCCTGCGCCGTTTGGGCCCAGACAGGCGAAGCCAGCCCGGCCAGTGCGGTGCCCACGACAAGCGCGCGTTTCCAGCAGATCAAATGTGTCACAATCCCGTCCCCGCCTATTGTTACTAGGCCGTGACGTTACGTATGAGTTACGTTTAACGCAAGAGGGTCTGTTCAGGCCCTGCGACGGGGGATCTGCCACTTCTGTTCGGTGTTCCAGCGCCAGTCGCGAATCATGTCGCCGATCCAGCTGGCGAAGATGGTGTCCTCCTCGGGCGTGCCGGTGGTCAGCCAGTTGGCCAGCGCCTCGAACAGGAACCCGGTGAGGTTGAGCACCGCCATTTCCGCGCGCAGCGCGCGGTGCGAGCCGGTGCCGCGCTCATGCTCGAAATAGCCCATCAGCCAGTCGACATAGAGCGCCTGCAACCGCTCGAAATGGTGGCGGTAGAGCGGATCGCTGCGGCAATCGCGATAGAGCAGCAGGAAGGCATCGGGCTGCTGCCGAGCCGCTGCAATGGTGCCGATGGTGCCGCCGGCATAGCCGCTCCAGGGTTCGTTCTTGAGCGCTCCGAGTGCCTCGAGCACATCCTCGAAGATCGCCGCGACCAGCGCGTCCTTCGAGGCGAACTCGCGGTAGATGACGACCTTGGAAATGCCCATCCGCAGGGCGATCTCGTCCATCGTGCCGCCGCGCAGGCCGCGCTCGACGAACAGGGCCGCGCCGGTTCGCAGGATCGCAGCGCGGCGCTCGGCGTGATCGACGCGGGCCCGTCTTTTGCCTGACTTCGGCGCACCGGTCACTGCGGCAGGTTGATCATTGCTCATGGCTTATTGTAACTGATCGGTAACGCCCTGCAAGCCGCCTTGGTTTGTTTGCCGGCAAAGGCATGGGCAGGCACGATGAAGCCGGGGAGATTTTGGATGACTGGTGTGATTTGGGCAGCTGTGCTGCTGGCTGCCGGAACCGCCGCGCCTGCCGCTGCGCCGGACGGTTCGCGGCTGGTGGCGGGCGAGCAATGCTTCGCCATCGAGCGCGAAGGCCAGCGGATTGGCGACACCACGCAATCCGTTGTGGCGCAGGAGCTGGACGGTCAGCCGGTCTGGCGGATCGTCATTCACCAGACGTTGCGCAATGGCCGCTTTTCCCTGCGCGATGAATTCGTGGTCGCCCGCGACAGTCTGCGCCCGCTCATGCTCACCAGCGTCAGGGGCAGCGATCGTGCCAGCCCGGGCTGGCAGCGGATCGAGTTGCGCTACTCGCCCGAGGGTGTGACAGGCACGCGCACCACCGCGCAGAGCAGCACGCCGATTGCTGTCAGCCATGATGGTCCGGTCTGGGACGGCAATCTGTGGGGCCTGACCTTCGCCGCCTTGCCGCTTGCGGACGGAGCCCAGTTCAGTCTGCCAAACTGGCAATACGACAAGGGGCCGGGCACGTTCACCGTGCGGGTCGTGGGCGAGGCGATCATCGAGACGCCTTCAGGGCCCGTCGCGGCCTGGGCGCTCGATGCGGGCACCGATCCGGCGCAGCTCGTGCGCTACCACATCGCCAAGGGCGCAGGGATCGAGCTTGGCTATGCAGGGGACGGCATGGCGCAGCGGCTTGCGACGGACTGTCCGGCGCGCTGAAGCTTAGCCGATCGGGACGGGCCAGTCGGCGTTCATCAGCGCCTCGATGGCGAGACCGCGGGCGTGTTCGACGTGGCGGCGGGCAGCCTCGCGGGCCGCTTCGGGATTGCCCGAGGCAAGTGCCGCGATCAAATCCTCGTGCTGACGGTCGGCGGCACGGCGCTCGACCTCCTTCGACGCCCCGCCGAACAGCCCGAGATGGACGAGCCGCTGCATCTCGTCGCCGATGTCTTCGAGCAGCGCAAACAGACGGCGATTGCCGGTTGCGGCCGCGATCGTTCGGTGAAAGGCGCGGTTGCTGTCGACAAATGCGAGCTGCTCGCTCTCGCTCACGGCCTGCTGGGGGGCGCTGTTGATCGCGCGCAAGCGGGCAATATCGACTTTGCCGGTCGCCAGCGCGGCGGCGGCCGGTTCGAGAATCAGGCGCAGTTCGAACAGCTCGCGGATCGACGCCATGGTGATCGGCGTGACGACATAGCCATGGCGCGGGATCGGCTGGATCAGCCCGGTATCGCCCAGCCGCGTCAGCGCCGCCCGCGTGGCCGCTCGCCCAAGACCGAGCATCGCCGAAAGCTCGGCTTCGGAGAAACGGGTGCCGGGCGCAAGGCGGCACAGGATGATCCCGCGCTTGATCTGCTCGAAGGCCTGATCGCTCTGCCGTTCCGTGGATGCAGAAAGCTCCGTTGCCTGGGTCGCTTGCGCTCTTGCCATGTTCATCCTGCCTTGGTTCGCGGCTGCTTGCTTAGCATGTCGTAGTAACATCTTATTGACATGTTACAACGCGCGAAGCTAGTCCTTCGCCGCAAGGAGGGTCGCGCATGGCCGAAACACGATTGCTTGCCGGTTTGCTGGTGCTGGGCGCGGGGGCGGCCGGTTGGGAAGCGGCCTGCCCTACGCTGGCCCGCGCCGAGGCCGAGGCGGTGCAGAACCTCCCGGCGGCCGTCGAACGCTATGCGCTCGCCTGGGCAAGCCGCGATGCGACGCGGATCGCGGCCCTGCACACGGACGATTCGGTGTTTCATCTGGTCATCGAGGGCGAGCCGCCGGTGGTCGGACGCGCTGCCATCGCAGCGCGGTTTGCGCGCATCCTTGCCGACAATCCCGCCTACAGCTCGACCCCGCGGACGGTGAATTTCGGCGTCGATTTCGTGGTGATCGAATATGATTTCGTCATGGCGCCGCCCCGCGCCTTCGCGATGGGCGCGCGGCGCTACGAACCGCGCGGGACGACCTATACCGTTCCCGCGGTCGACATCATCACCTTCCGCGACGGGCTGGTGTCACGCAAGGTGACCTATCTCGACACCGCAGTGATCGCCGCCAATAGCGGCGCCGTGCAATGACCCGTGCAGCGCTGATCGCCCTGGCGCTGGCGTGGGGCCTGACCGGCCTGTTCATCCTTGCGCTGCCTGAGACCTTCTACGCTCTCGTCCCCGGTCTTTCAGCGATGGGGCCGTTCAACAGCCATTTCGTCCGCGACGTGGGCCTCGCCTTTCTGGCGAGTGGCGCCTTGCTGGGGTGGGGAGCCCGCACAGGCGCGGCCGCCGTTGCGCTGGCAGGCGTGCTGTGGCCGCTGCTCCACGCGGTCTTCCATGTGCAGGTCTGGAGCCATCGCGGCTTTCCCTTCGACGGCATCTTCGCCTTCGATCTGGCGGCGGTGATTCTGCCCCCGTTCCTCGCGCTGCTTGCCATCCGCGCACTTGCGGGCGGCGCGAACAGAAGGCAGCGTGCATGATCGAGCGGATCTGCTGGCTCGCGCTGATGCTGCTGCACATGCCCCCGGCGCTGGCGCTGGTCCGCCCGGCGCAGCTGACCGCGATGTACGGCGTGGACCCGGCATCCGGCACCTTCGCCCTGATGCAGCACCGCGCGGCGCTGTTCTGCGTGGTGGCGGTGATCTGCGGCTGGGCGGCGCTCCGCCCGGAAGTGAGGCCGCTGGCGAGCGTCACCGTCGCCATCAGCATGATCTCGTTCCTGACGATCTGGTGGGCCGCCGGAATGCCGGTGCAGCTGCGGGTCATCGCGCTTGCCGATCTGGCCGGCGTGCCGGTGCTGCTGCTCGCTGCGTGGCTCGCCTGGCGGGGGCAGAGCGCGTGACCGGGGCCGGGATCATCGCCGCCGCGCTGTTTTACGCGCTGATCGGGCTGGCCGCGCTGCTGCGACCCGAACGCCTGCTGGAAGGCTTCGGCATCCTCGCCGAGAGTCCCGACAGCCGTAACGAGATCCGCGCGGTCTATGGCGGCTTTCCGCTGGCGGTGGCGGGGCTGCTGGTCTTCTGCCTGACCGGGACGCCGCTGTCGGGTGGCATCCTCTTCGCCCTCGCGCTGGCATCGGCGGGCATGGCGGCTGGACGGCTCGTCTCGGCGGTGATCGACCGGCGGCTGGGCCGCTATCCGGCGATCTTCACGGCGCTCGAACTGATTGTCGCCGGGCTGATCGCGGGAGGTATCTGAGCCATGCCTCGCACAGACCGGCAGGCCGGCTCAGGCTTTGCCCTGGTCCACGACCGCATAGGTCACATCCTCGCGCGCGACCGCCTGCCCTTCGGGCGTCACGAGCGCGACCCGCAAGGGCGCGCCGCTCGCCTTGCTGAGAATCTGCAAGGGCGAAGGCGCGTCCTGCAAGTGCCGGTCGCCCCACTCCATCAGCGCGATCAGCGGCAGGGCGAGCTCCTGCCCGCGCGGGGTGAGACGGTATTCGTGCCGCACCCGCGCCTTGCCCTCGCGATAGGGTTGCCGCTCGAGCACGCCCGCCGTCACCAGCGCCTTGAGCCGCGCGCTGAGAATGCCGCGCGGGGCGCCGAGATCGCTGCGCAGATCATCGAACCGCGTGACGCCGTAGAAGGCCTCGCGGATCACCAGCATCGTCCAGCGGTCGCCGAGCATCTCGCAGGCGAGCGCCATGCCGCAACGGTCGCGCGGGACGGGAGCGGCGCGGATGACCTCGGACGGCCAGTCTGAGTTTGACATGCGAACCCAGATAAAGCACCCACAACTAAGTTCCAAATCAGGACTTAGATTCGTGACACGACGCCAACTTCCCCCGCTTCCCGATCCCGACCGCTTCGGCGGCCCCGCCTGGCTGGCCCGCAGCGGCGGGGTGATGAGCGGCAGCGAGTGCGCGCGCGGCCTTGCGGTCGCCTCGCGCCAGCAGGCGCAGAACCTGTGGCAGCGTGTCTTTCCCTTCCTCCAGCGCCCGGGCCGGGTAGACGACCTTCCGCCGGTGCCGGACAGCAGGCTGGTGCAACTGGCCGAGGAAGCCGCGCTCGCGCAGAGCCCGGCGCTGCTGGGCCACGGCTACCGCGCCGCGATCTTTGCCCGGGCGCTGGCACATATCGACGGGCACAGGCCCGATCCGGAGTTGCTCCACATCTGCGGCCTGCTGCATGATGTCGGCCTGATGAAGGATATCGCCGGAGAGGACTTCACCCTGCGCAGCGCCGCTGCCGCGCGCCAGTGCGCCTGCGATGCGCACGAGCCCGCAGCGGTGGGCGATCATCTGGCCGACGCGATCATCGTCCACACCACCATCGGGGTCACGCCCGAGCGCGACGGGGTGCTGGGGGCCTATACGCAATATGGCGCGATGGTCGATCTGACCGGCCTCAGGCTCGCCCATTTGCCCAAGGACTTCGTTGCCGGCGTGCTGCGACAGCACCCGCGCGGCCCCTTCAAGGCCGAAATACTGCGCCGCCTCGACAAGGAGGCGCGCGCCGTGCCGGGCGGTCGTTTCGCTTTCGCCGCGCGCGTGGGCTTCGGCCTCGCCGTGAAACAGGCACCTTTCCCGTCATGACCGAACCACACATCATCATCGACGGCGCAGCCAGCCTGCGCCCCCGGGCGGTGGAGACGCTGGCGCTGGCGTTCCAGGACGATCCCGCGCTCGCATGGATTTTCCCCGATGCCGCAGCCCGTCGTCGCCGTCTGCCGCGCTTCTTCGATTGGCGTTTCACCGATCATGTGCGCCACGGAATGATCCTCGCCTCACCGGAGCGCGAGGTGGTGACGCTGTGGCGGCGGCCCGGCAAGGTGCATCACCACGATCCGCTCACCCCGGCCGAACTGTGGCGGATGGTGCGGATTTTCGGGACTGCGCTCGGGCGCGCGGACACGGTCGGGAAGCATCTTTCCCGCCATGTGCCAGCGGGCGAGGAATATCTCTACTTGCGCTATGCCGCCGTCCGGCCCGAGGCGCAGGGCAAGGGCTGGGGCGGCCGTGCGATCCGTGCCGGGATTGCCGAGGCGAACCGGATCGGGGTCGATACCTGTCTCGAGACCGCCAAGGAAGGCAACGTCGCCATCTACCAGAGGCTCGGTTTCGTCATCGTCGACGAATGGCAGGTGCCTCGCGGCCCGCGTTTCTGGACGATGGTTCGGCCGAAGGACTGACAACGGGGATCACCAGCCAATGAGCGCCATCGACACCGCTGAGGCCGCATTCATCCATCCGACCGCCCTGCTCTACGGCCGCATCACGCTCGGCCCCGATGTCTCGGTGTTCCCCTATGTCGTGATGCGCTCGGAGGCCTACGAAATCCGGATCGGTGCGCGCACCAATATCCAGGACTTCGTGATGATCCATATCGGCAACACCACGCCGACCATCGTCGGCGAGGATTGCTCGATCACCCACCGCGTGACGCTCCACGGCTGCACCATCGGCGACCGCTGCTTGATCGGGATCGGCTCGACTCTCATGGACGGCGCGGTGATCGGCGACAATTCGATCGTCGCCGAACACAGCCTCGTGCGCGCTGGGCAGGAGTTTCCGCCCAATTCGGTCATCGCCGGAAGCCCCGCCCGCCTGATCCGCGAGCGCGATTGCTCGGAAGGCAACGTGATGAACGCCCGGATGTATCAGGCCATCGCGCGCGGCTATTCCGAGGGGCGCCAGAGGCTCTAGAGCGGCGGGCGCCGGTCGAACCACGGGCGCGCCCGCTCGAGCTCGGCGGCGAGCGACAGCAGCAGCGCCTCTTCACCCAGACGGCCGATGAACTGGACGCCGATCGGCAGGCCCTCGGCATTCCAGTTGAGCGGCACGCTCATGGCCGGCTGGCCGGTCTGGTTGGCGATCGCGGTGAAGGGACGATAGGCAGCAAAGGCGCTACCATAGCTCAGCGGATCGCGCATCAGCGCAACCTTGCCGATGGGCGCGGGCGGCTGGGCGAGGGTCGGGGTGAGGATCAGGTCGAATTGCCTCTGAAGCGCAGCCATGCGGATCGCGGCCTGCTGGAAGGCGGCGTCGGCCGCGACCAGCTGGGTCGCGGGCGCGGCGCGTCCGAGTGCCACCAGCGCGGCGGTGACCTGCTCGATCTCGTCCGCTTCTACCGGCCTGCCGCGCGCTGCCCCGTGGGCATCGAGCAGAGCTGCGATGTGCGCCGCGACCGTGATGGTCATCGCCTCGGCCAGCCCCGACAGGTCGAGCGCGCATTCCTCGACACCATGCCCGAGATCGGAGAGAAGCTGCACCGCGTCATCCAGCGCGGCGGCGCAGTCGGCGTGAAGCGAGGCCACGGCCAGCAATTGACGTGGCACCCCGATCCGCAGCCGCGCCGGCGGGCGCGCAATCGCTTCGGCCGCGCTTCCGGCGAAGGGCGGTGCAACCGAGCGTGCGCCTTGCGCAGCGCCCGCCACGGCATCGAACAGCCCTGCCGCGTCGCGCACGGAGCGCGTGATGGCGAAGCTCGCGGTCAGCCCGCCCCAGCCCTCGGTGCGGTCATGCCCGATCGGCGTGCGCCCGCGCGAGGGTTTGACGCCGAACAGCCCGCAGCACGCAGCCGGCACCCGGATCGAGCCGCCGCCATCGGTCGCATGGGCCATCGGCATCACCCCCGCAGCGACCAGCGCCGAGGCGCCGCCCGATGATCCGCCCGAGGAACGCGACAGGTCCCATGGATTGCGGGTCGCGCCGAACAGCGTGCTTTCGGTGGTGACCGAGAGACCGAATTCGGGCGAGGTGGAAATGCAGATGGGCACCAACCCCGCGGCGCGGAAGCGGATGGTCGCTTCGCCATCCTCGGTGGCGATATTGTCGACAAAGGCGCGGCTGCCATGGGTCAACGGCGCGCCGGCGACCGGGTGATTCAGGTCCTTGATGCTGAAGGGCACGCCGGAGAAGGGGCCGCCAAGCGCCTGACAGGCAGCGGCGCGCGCCTCATCGAAAAGGGGATGAGCGATGGCGTTGATCTGCGAGTTAACATGCTGCGCGCGGATAATCGCGACTTCGACCAACTCGGCTGCGGTTACCTCGCCCGCCTGCACCAGCGCGGCAAGAGCGGTGGCGTCGTGGCTGACATACTCCTCGAAGGTCAGGCTCATGCGGCTTGCGTCTCCCTTGCGCGCTCATGGCTGGTCCTGTCACGCGATCCGCCGGGCAGGTTTTCAGACAAATAGCGGATCACGTTCCCGCCCATAACCTGGGCAATCACGGCCGCGTCATGGCCCGATCGCAGCAGGGTCTCGGTGATGCGCGGCAGGTGGTGGACGGGGACCGGCTGGGCGAGCGCGCAGAAGCCCGACCCGAGCGCCACGGCCTGCGGGCCGAGGGCAGCGATCATGTGATCGAGCACGCGGGAAATGGCGTTCAGTTCCCCCTCGCCGACATAGTCCGGCACGAAACCCAGGCCGATGATGCCGCCCCGCGCGGCGATCTCGCGCAGCAATTCATCAGGCAGACACTTGGGGTCGTGGTGGCAGGTCGCGCTGCCGGTGTGGGTGACCAGCGGCGCGCGCGGGCTCAGCGCGAGAACGTCCGACACTGTTCGGGGGCTCGCATGGGCAAGGTCGATCATCATGCCGAGCCGATCCATTTCCCGCACCGCCTCCCGCCCCAGCGCGGTGAGCCCGCCGCCCGATACGCCCGAGGACGATCCGGCAAAGGCCGTGTCGGTGTAGTGGCACAGCTCCGCCATGCGGAAGCCGGCGGCGAACAGGCGTTCGAGGTTGGCGATGCGGTAGCCGGTGCCGTCCGCGCCCTCGAGCCCGAGATAGGCACCGCGAACGGCAGGATCGGCCACGCGGGCGGCAAGCATGGCCGCAAGCTCGTCTGCCGTCCGGATCAGGCGCACCGCGCCGCCGGAACGCTCGGCAAAGCGATCGAGCTTGCCCCCCAGATAAAGCGCGCGCTCGGTCTGATCGAGGATCGCGCGCAGCGGCCACTGGTCGACAATGCCGAGCGCGGTGAGCTGGTCGCTCTTGTCGGAAATGCCGCCGCCGGTGATGACCTTCGGACTCTCGGTCACCACCAGAAAGCCCTGCACCGCGCCGCCGCCTTCGGCCATGCGCGGGAAATCGAAATGGCCAAAATCGCTGCGGTGGAGCAGGTCGCGCCGCCAGATCAGCGAATCCGCATGGAGATCGGCGACGATCAGCGTGTCGTGCAGCGCCAGCGCTTCGGACGAGACAGGCGGGCGCGGGGTGCTGCGTGTGCCGAAGACATGCTCTGCGGTAAAGGTCTCGGTGCGGACCAAGACGGTCCACACTAGCGCGAGCCCCACCAATGCGCCTAGCACGATCCAAGCCGTCATGCGGTTTCTCCTGTCGGGATTGATCGCCCTATGCTAACAGTCGTTCAGGTAATTGCGAGTCTTTTGTGAACAATAGTTCAGATAAATTGCAACGCCCCTCCCCGCGCACCCCGGTGCGCCGCAACGGGGTGGCGACCAAGGGCCGGATCATCGAAGCCGCGATTGCGATGATCGCCGAGGATGGCGCGGCGCTGGCGATGCGCCCGCTCGCCCGGCGTGCGGGATGTTCGCCGGCGGCGATCTACCAGTTCTTTGCCGATCTCGATGATCTAGGGGCAGCGATCGTCGAGCAGGTGACGGAGGATGCCGTGGCCGAACTCGCGCCGCGCCTGTCGCCCGATCTTGCGCGAGCTGATCCGGTCGCCTTCTTCGCCGCGCTGATGGACGGCGTGGTTGCGCTCCAGGCCGCACGGCCCGAAACGCTTTGCCTTGTCCGTCCCCAGCCCGACGGCCCGCGCGCGGCTCTCGCCAGTGCTCTGCGCGAGATGATCCGGGCGATGGTCTCGGATGCCTTCGCTGAAGGCTACCCCGAGGCCGATGCCCTTCGCCGAGAAGAGGTGCTGACAATTGCGCAGCACGCGCTGATCGGTGCCATGGCAGGCGTCCCGCCGCGCGATGCCGCTGAACGTGCTCGCTATCTTGCCGATGTGGCCGAACTGGTGGGCCACTTCGTCGCCCGCGCGCTACGCCCGCAAGTTGACTAGCCGATCTTTTCCCTGAGCCACGGCAATAGGTAGGACGCAATCAGATCGGGTGCCTCGAACTGGCTGGCATGCCCCACCCCGTCCAGCGGATGGATCCGCGCTTGCGGCACGAGCCGGGCGAAGGTCTCGTGGTTGGCGAAAGGGGTCGCCTCGTCGGCGCGCGCCCAGACCGCCTCCACCGGCAGGCCCGACGCGCCTAGCGCCGCATAGCCTTCGCGGAAATCGTCCATGTTCATGCACCGCAGCGTCGAGAGCATCGCGCGGGCGAACCCCTTGAAGGCCGCCTGCCGGTCGTAGCGGTCGAGGAATGGCTGCGGCGCCTTCCCATCGGCGAAGAAGTTGGCCTGCGCAGCCCTAAGCGAGGCGCTGCCGATCATCGCGAAGCCGATATCGCCCAGCACCGGCACGAAGGCCGTGCGCCCCAGCTTGCCGATCCGGATCGGCAGGCCCGAGGGCGAGACGAAGAACAGGGATCCCACGCGATCCTTGTGCCGCATGGCAAATTCGCTCGCGACCATTGCACCCATCGACCAGCCGACCAGATGCAGCCGGGCGTCCGGTGCCAGAGTTGCGATCAGCGCGGCAAGGTGCTCGCGGAAGAGGCCGCGCGTGTAGTCCAGCCGTGGCCTGTCCGTGAAGCCGTGTCCCGGCATATCGTAGGACAGCGTTGCAAACCCTTGCGCCACCAGCAGCCGCTCCAACGGTTTCCAGACGAAGGATCCCACCGAATAGCCATGTATCAGCACAACGAGATCGCCGTCGGTCCGCCCCTGCAAGCGATAATGCGTGACGCCCTGCGGCAGCTCGGCAAAGGTGCCGCCGAGGGCGCGGCGCGCGGCCGCGTCAAGGTCGCGGGATTCGGCGCGAGGTCTGGTCATGGGTCGGTTCCTTGCGGGCTTGTTCGAAGGGTCAGCCAACGAAATCGCGCGCGGCCTTCTTCAGCGAGAAGCGCGCCAGCCAGCGCACCAGATGGCGGGAAAAGCGGTTCTCGAAGCGCCGCAGCTCGACCCGGATCGCGCTGTCGAGATCGCTGGCGAGAAGGCACGCCCCGCCGCAGATCGTGGCCTTGATCATGTCGGGCGACCAGTCGGGGGTGAAGGGCGATCGCTGGGAGACAATCAGATCGGCCCGCTGACCGACCGCGATGCGGCCCGCATCCTCGACACCAAGCTTCCTCGCCGCTTCGGGCCCCGCCATCCGCCACACCTGCTCGCGGGCCACACCGGCCGCTTCGAAGGCGCGCATCTCGTCATGCAGCGCGATGCCGGGGATGATGAAGGGCTGCTGCGTATCGGTGCCAAGCCGCAGGTCGACACCGGCCTTCGCTGCCGCGCCCACCACTTCGATCTTGCGCGCAAAGGCATCGCGGGTGCGGTCGAAATCCTCGGGCGTGATGCCGCGATAGACCGGCAGGCCGTAGTCAGGGTGCCAGACGATGTCGGTGTAGAAGCCGGGCAGCAGCCTCGTATCAGGGGCTCTGCGCTGCTGCTCCCAGTCTGCCATCCGCAGCAACCCATGCGTGGTGACGAGGGTTGGCGTCATGGCGAGGCCGTGGGCCAGACAGCCTTCGATCACCTGTTCGATTCGCGCGCGGTCGACCGTTTGCCAGTCGATGTTGCGATTGAGGATGTGGTCGCGCCGCAGCGATGCGGGATCGGGGATGCCAAAGCCGTGCTGGGCATCGGGCAGGCGCGCATCCTCGAGCCGGAGCTGCGTTGGGACATGACCCATGACCTGCATCCCCGCGGCCTCGGCAGCGCGGCACAGAGCGGCGATACGGGGTGCGTCGAGGTTTTCGTAGGCCTTGATCCAGCTTGCCCCCGCGAATTGGAGGCGGGCGACAATCGCCTCGGCCTCGTCCGGGTGGGTCATCGCGATGGTGTTGCCCCAGCGCGCGCGGCCATCGCCGACGAAAGCATAGGCATAGTGAATCTGCGGCCCGGGCAAGGCGCCCGATTGCACCAGCGACAGCGCCGCCGGGGTCGAGGAGCCATCAGGATCGCCCGCATCGCGCGCCCGCACCACTCCGAAGCGCAGGTTCAGCAGCATGAACAGCGGGGTCAGCCGCAGGATGTTGTCGGGCGGCATGTGGATGTGCATGTCGGTCAAAGCCGTGGTGACGACATGGCCGCGCAGTGCCTCGATCACGCGCACCGCACCGTCGATGGTGCCGGGCGCGTGAATGCCGGCGATCCGGCCATCGACCACCAGCAGATCGACCGGCCCTTCCGGCGCGCGGCCCGCCTCGTGCAGGGTCACGCCGGGCAAGACGAAAGGCCCGCGCGCCATCGACACCCTCGGGCGCGCGCCACGCACGCTCTCGCGCCAGACAGCGATCCCCTTGTCGAGCAGGATCGGCGGCTTGGTCGCTGATCCGGCCACCGGCAAGCTCCCCCCGCCGCCTCCGCCGCAGCAGGAGGCGTTGGTCATCTGATGGGCGGCGTCGAGGAAGGCGGGCCAATCGTCGCCCGGCGCTGGCGCGGGGTGGTGGTGGTGGTGGTGGTGGTGATGTGGGGCGGACATGACAATATCTGACCATATGTTCACATAAGAGTCCAGCCAATATGTGAACGCATGTTCATATTTATGCGCAATCGCCATCAGCCTGTCGCTTCATGCGTGTGCGGACCGGCAGCCGGGATCTGTGTCACTTGTGACAAGCCGTCCAATCTCTTTGACAATTTCGATGATAGGTTTCATTGACAGACTGATACGGGAGAGTCGTATGAAGCAAGCCATCCTCAATGCCTTGCACAAGGTCGCGATCGGGTTGGCGCCCGCGGTTCTGACAGTGGCATGGGCTGCACCTGCCCATGCCCAACCCCAGGAAGCCGCCACAGCGGATCCCGAAATTCCCTTCACGCAAGCCGACCGGATGATGATCGCCGCGCAGATCAATCATGTCGTCAAACGCTACTTCGCGCATTGGGAAGGGCTCCCGCCCGACTACGATTGGGACGCGCGCTTTGCCGATTACCTCAAGGAGGCGCTCGCCGCGCCCGACCGGCGCAGCTTCAGCCTCGCGACGATGCGCCTGATCGCCAGCCTCGAAAACGGGCACAGCTCGTTCTCGGACGAGGTGCTCGAGGACGAGCCGACCCTTCCGTTCCATGCGCGCCCGATCGAGGGCAAGTGGATGGTGACCAGCAGCTTCATCGCCGAAGTCTCCCCCGGAGATGCCATCACCACCGTGGATGGCGTGCCGATCGATCGCTGGCTGGAGCCGAGCCGCGCCATCGTCGCCCAATCGGATGCGCGCGGCAAAGACCGGCTGGTGCTGCTCCAGGGCCGGGCCATGTGGCCGCAGACCGTCAGGCTCGGGCTCGCCTCGGGCAAGACCGTCACCATCGACCGCGCAGCCCCACGCGGCGAGCGGCGCCCGGCGCGCAAGCCGTTCGAGGTCGAAACCACGGTCCGCCCCGATGGCGTGGTCGTGATCCGCATCCCGAGCTTCGACGACATCAAGTTCGAAGCCACTGCCATCGCCGCGGTCAAAGCCCATGCCGGAGCGCCGTTGATCCTGTTCGACGTCCGCGGCAATGGCGGAGGCACAACCCCCGAAACGCTGCTGCGGGTGATCATGGACCGGCCCTATGCCGGCACGATCGTCAACACCCCGATGACGATCGCCGAACAGGACGCCCATGCCTCGTTCAGCAGCGCGGCTCCGATCCGGCAAATGATCCGCTACGGCCCCGACCGCACTCAGCCCGCTGCCGATGCGATCAAGGGGCCGATGGCGGTGCTGATGGACGGCGGCTGCGGTTCGGCCTGCGAGGATTTCGTGATCCGCTTCCAGTCGGGCAAACGCGGGCCGCTGATGGGCGAGCCGACCTTCGGGTCGACCGGTCAGCCCTATTTCGTCCAGTGGCCGGAGTGGAAGATGTCCTTCCGCATTTCGACCAAGCGCGAGTTCCTCCCCGATGGTCGCCCGTTCGAAGGCGTGGGCGTGGCGCCCGACATTGCCGTGCCGCAGCGGGTCTCCGATCTGACCGCGAGCGGCGATCCCCAGCTTGACCGCGCCATTGTGGCCTGGCGCGCCGCCAAGCCATGACCGACCCTGCCGATCCCAGCCGAGGCGAGCCTGCCATGATCGAAGCGCCCGAGACCCCGCACACCCACCACAGCCACAGTCACGGTGGGGGCGGCTCCGGCCGCTGGTTCGACATCGCTATGGCGGTGGCGGTGCTGCTGGTCTCGGCCGGGTCGCTCTATGTCGCGCTCCACACCGGGCACACGATGGAGGCGCTGGTCCATGCCAATGAGCGGCTGGTGCGCGCGCAATCGACCCCGGTGCTGCAATATGATCACGGCAACATCAGTGATGACGGCAAGGAGCAACTCACCTTCACGATCACCAATGTCGGCAGTGGTCCGGCCCGGATCGTATGGTTCCAGGTCACGCCCGGAGACAACCGCTACACCAGTATCGGCCAGTGGGTGATCTCGACCGGCGACAGTCCGATCAGCTTCACCTCGGCATCGATCAACCGGATGGTGCTCGCGCCCGGGGTGGAGCGCAACATGGTGACATGGAAGCGCCCGGCCGACGAGGCGGGGCGCAAGCGCTGGGCACTGCTTGATCGCGCGCGGTTCGAAACGCCGGTACGCGCCTGCTATTGCTCGGTGTTCGATCAGTGCTGGGAATCAAACCTGGAAGCCGACATCCCCAAGGAGGTCCCGAGCTGCGAACGCAAGGATGGCCCGCCCCGGGGAGAGGCGCTGGCCTCGTGACGCGTGGCCTCGCGCAAGGCGGGGCGTCGGGCGTGATCGCCAAGTCGGCAGCGACTTTTCTTCGCATGGTCGAGGCTGCAGGGAACGCAGCCTGACACAGACTACCCGGCTTTATGCTTGTCATCCTTATTAGCCGCTCCGGACCCATCGCGGATCATGAGCACGGCAAATCTTGGACTTCGAGCGCTGTAGGTAAGAATCTGGGACATAGCTGCCAGTCGAGACTGAACTCGGGAATGTCCGCTCCCTCCAAAACCGGCAGTTCGTGAAGCCTCCAGGCATTACAGCATGCTGGAGTAAAATCGCTGCTCGAGCGGAAGCATGGCCGCGCCGATCGCACAGGCATCATGGCTGGTGCGTGAGGCAATGATCCGGGGCAAGGGGCGCGGCATCTCGCGTCGCCCGTCGTCGAACAGTTCGATTGCCGGGAGCAGCTTTGCCGCCAGTGACTCCGGCAGACGTCCCCCGAACACGATAGCCTCGGGGTCCAGAAGCGCGGCGATCGCCGATGTGATCAGCGAAAACTGGTCGCGGCTGCGGGTGATCCACTCATCGACTCCCGGCCAATCCGGATCGAAGTTGGCGAGCATCGTCGAAATCCCGTCAAGCTCCACCCCGGCGGTTCGCAGTGACTGGAGCAAGGTCTCGAGTGTGGGGATCTGGAAATTTCGCCAAGGCAGCATTCGGCCGATTTCGCCGCTGTTGCCGTGCGAACCGCGCAGCAGCCGGTTGTTGACGATCACCCCGCCGCCCAGCCCGGCAGCCACATAGATGTAGACGAAATTCGAGAACTGGCGGCCTGCCCCCAGAAAGCTCTCGCCCACCGCCGCCGCGTTGCCATCACTTTCGACCCAGCAAGGCATGCCGAGCCGTTCGGAGAAGAGCTCGTCAATCGGCACCATCGCGAACTCGTCAAGCGCCCGCGGGGGATTGAAGCGCGATTTGCCGTCGAGACAGGGGCCGAGAATGCCGATCCCCGCACCCGACAGGCGCTCCCGGGCGAGCGGGGCGCGATCCAGCAGGCGGTCGCGCATTTCCTCGAGACGCGCGAACACCGCCTTGCGGCTCATCACCGGCATGGTGAACTGTTCGTGGCCGACCACATTTCCGGCAAAATCCATCAGCGCCACGGAGAGCGCGTCGGTCATCAGCGCGATGCCGAGCGAATAGGCATAGTGGGGTTCGACCGTGATCGAGATGCTCGGCTGGCCGCGACGCCCGCTGGCCTTGCGTTCGCCGAGCGCCAGCGCGCCGCGATCGACCAGCTCGCCCACGAGCCGCGAGACCGTCTGCTGCGACAGCCCGCAATCGCGTGCGATCGTAGGCTGGATCGTCCCCGGATTGCGCAAAACATGACCGAGAATGGCCGCCTCGCTTTCCGACGGGCGCTGAAGAAAGTCTTGCATCGTCGAGGTGTTCATCCCGGCCTGATGCCATAGTTGATGCATACGGGCAACAATATCACCCGAATACAACTCATCATGGGTTGTAATGTGGAAAGCCCCCTGTTACGCATGCCTGACGAGGCCCGGGTACAGGGCACGCTAGGGGAGATGATCGATGAAGCACTTTCTTGGACTGGCCGCGGCCGGGGTGTCGCTTGCGGCCCTTCTGCCGGCCGCAGCGCTGGCACAGCAGACGGACAACGCCACGGTAACGGGCGATGAGGCCGAACCGATCGCGGGGCAGGAGATCATCGTCACCGGCACCAGCCGCTCGCGCGCCGCGCTCGACACGCCGCTGGCAATCTCGCAACTCGACGATAAGGCGCTGGCCCGCGCCGGCGTGACCAGCCAGGCCGACATTCTCAACACCGTTCCCTCGATCAAGGCCGACGGCGGCGGCGGGGAAGTGGCCTCGAACGTGTTCATCCGCGGGCTTCCCTCGGGCGGGCAGTTCCAGTTCACCCCGCTCATGTATGACGGGATCACCGTGCTTTCGTCCTTCGGGCTGAATTCGTCGGCCTATGACGTCTATGCCCGCAACGATCTCGGCATCGACCGGCTGGAATTCGTGCGCGGCGGCGTGTCGAACCTGTTCGGCCCCGGCTCGGTCGCGGGTCTGATCAACTACATCAGCACCTCGGGCGGTGACGAACTCGCCGGCAAGGCGCAGATCGAGGTGGCCGAGCGCGGCCGCTACCGCGGCGACCTGGCGCTGAGCGGCCCGCTTGCGGAAGGCCTCTATTTTTCGATCTCTGGCTTCTACCGCGTCGACGACGGCCCGATCCGCACCGGGCTCGACACCAAGGGCGGTCAGATCCGCGGCAATCTCGAATATCGCTTCAGCGACGGTAGCGGCCATGTGAAGCTGATCGGCCAGTACATCAACGACCAGACCCAGTTCTACCTGCCGATCCCGCTCGACGGGCCGACCCGCAGCCGGCTGCGCGGCAATGACGGCGAAATCGTCAACTCGGTCCAGAATGCCTTCGATTTTGCCTCGCTCGGCTTCAACATCCCGGGTGGCGGCCGCTTCACATCCGACATCGCGGAGGGCGTCTCGACCAAGGGCGGCATGATCGGCCTCGCCTTCGAGAAGGACTTCGGCGACAGCGGCTGGGGCATCAACGGGCGGATCAAGTACAGCGATTACAACCACAAGTTCGGTCTGTGGTCGGATGGCGACGGCATCATCAACGTGCCCGAGACGCTCCAGAGCTACCTCACCAACCGCAATCTGGGCACGCTCGCGAATGCCCAGTTCACCTTCGCAGGTGGCGGCGCAGTGCCCACGGGCTCGCTGCTGTTCGCCAACCGCTTCACCGATCGCGACCGCCCGGTTGACGATTTCACCGCCGAGCTCAACCTCACCAAGACGCTGGTGACCGGCAATGTCGATCATGCGCTGACGCTGGGCACCTTCTACGGAAACGCGACGGCGGGCGATTTCAACGTCACCACCACCTTCCTCACCGAGCTCAACAACCGCCCGCGGCTGGTGAACCTCACCGTCACCAACCCGAACACCGGCGCGCGGACGGTGATTTCCCGCAACGGGCTGTTCAACGCCGGGGCGGGCTATGTGAACAACGAGCACTCGGCCGAACGCTATGCCTTCTACGTCGCCGACCAGATGAAGATCGGCGACCGCTTCAACTTCGATATCGGCTTCCGGCTCGAGACGATCAACGGCGACATCCGCCGCGAGCGCACCTCGACCACCGTCACCGACGCCGCCACCCCGAACCTCTCCGCGGCGCTGCGGGACGTGATCTGGGGCAATGGTGGCTTCCTCACCGGGGAGGTGTCGACGACCGAGTGGGCGCTGGCCGCAGGCGCGCTCTACAAGCTGTCGGACAGCATGAGCCTCTATGCCAACGCCTCGCGCGGGTTCTTCTTCCCCGAACTGCGCTCGGCCGCGTTCCGCCCGGTGGCCGTCGGCACGGCTGCCAACGCCAGCGCCGCGCCGGGAACCCAGAGCTTCACGGCGGAGATCATCAAGCAGGCCGAAGCGGGCCTGAAGATCAGCCAGCCGGGCTTGTCGTTCACCTTCGCGGGCTTCTGGACCAGCCTCGAGAACCGCCGTCAGGTGCTGTTCGTCAATGACGGGCAAGGCGGTCTGGTCGAGCAGGTCAATCTGGTCGGCACCGAAAGCTACGGTGCGGAAGCCACGCTTGACGTGCGGATCATCGACAATCTCAACTTCGCGGGCAACGTGACCTGGCAGAAGGCCGAATACACCGCCTTCGACACCCGCATTCTCAACATCGGCAATGCGGTCGAGCGGCAGCCCGAATGGCTCTACAACGCCGGGCTCTATTACGACGACGGCACTTTCGACCTGTCGTTGTTCACCAACTACACCGGGCCCAACTTCACCGCGGCGACCAATGCGATCGAGCTCGACGGCTGGAATATCGCCAACCTCGATGCGGGCTACACGATGGGCATCGGCAGCAATGCGCTGCGGTTGAGCGTCAACGTGTTCAACCTGTTCAATACCGATGCGGTGACCGAAGGCTCGCCCCGTCAGGATGCGAACCAGGTGGCGAACGGGGCGTTCTTCGTCGGCCGCCCGGTGCTGCCGCGCCGCATCACTGCGCGCGCGACCTTCACCTTCTGACGCTTGCGCCGGGGCTGCGCTATAGCCGCAGCCCCGGTGGGCAGGGCTGGACAAGAGGGAAGCGATGCGGCTGCGCGAGGAACTGTTTGCGATCTACAAGGCCGGGGTCGACGCGGCGAGCGCCCCTGCGGCGCTGGCGGATCGGCTACCCGACCTGGCGCCCAAGGGACGCACTATCGTGCTCGGCTGCGGCAAGGCGGCAGGGGCGATGGCCGAGGTCGCTGCGGCGCATCTGCCGGGGGAGGTCGCAGGCTGCCTCGTCACCCGCTTCGGCCACGGCGCGCGCGTGAACACGGGCGGGATCGAGGTGATCGAGGCGAGCCACCCCGTGCCCGACGCCGCCAGCCTCGCTGCCGGCCGCCGCATCCGCGAACTTGCCGCCACGGCGCGCGCAGGCGACAGGGTGGTGTTCCTGATCTCGGGCGGAGGTTCCTCGCTGCTGGTCGATCCGATCCCCGGCCTTGCGCTGGAGGCCAAGGCGTCGATCAACGACCATCTGGTGAAGTCCGGCGCGCCGATCGCCGACATCAATTGCGTCCGCCGCCATCTCAGCCAGGTCAAGGGCGGCAGGCTTGCCGCTGCCGCCGTTGCCGCGGCTCATGACATGCATACCTACGTCATCTCTGACGTGGTCGGCGATGATCCTGCCGTGGTCGCCTCGGGCCCGAGCATTGCCAGCCCGTTCGAGCCCGAGCGCGCGCTGGCGATCCTCGCGGAGAGCGGCTGGGCGGTCAGTGGCAGCCTTGCCGCCATGATCCGCGCCGCCGCCCCTCCGCCTGTGCCGCCGCATCCCGTCCACGTCATCGCCGATGCACGCACCGCGCTCGAAGCTGCATCCGCGCAAGCACTGGCGCAGGGCTGGACGGTGATCCGGATAGGCGACGATTTCGATGGCGATGCCGCCGCCACAGGCCGCGCGCATGCCGAACTTGCGCTGCGCCATGCGGCGGCGGGCGCGCGGTGCCTGCTGGTTTCGGGCGGGGAGCTCACCGTCACGGTCCGCAATCGCGACGGTCGCGGCGGGCCGAACCTTGAATATCTCGCCGGCCTGATGGCCGCGCTCCCCGAAGGCGCTCCGGTCGTCGCTCTCGCGTGCGACAGCGACGGGATCGACGGGAGCGAGGATAATGCGGGCGGCTGCTTCGATGCCACCACCCGTGCCAGCGCCGCCGACTGCGAGGCCGCTCTCGCAGCCAACACCACCTATGATCTTTTCCAGCGCATCGGCGGCCTCGTCGTCACCGGTCCGACCCGCACCAATGTCAACGATATCCGGCTGATCGCCGTGGGAGCCCCTTGATGAGCCGCAATCCCGACCTCGACCGGCAGGCACGCGAGATCCTCGTGCGCAATGATCGCGGCGGCTACACCGTCCCGACCCATGGCCTCTATCCCTTCCAGTGGAACTGGGATTCGGCCTTCGTCGCGCTGGGCTTTGCCATATTCGACCGGCCCCGCGCCTGGGCCGAGATCGAAATGCTGGCGAGCGCCCAGTGGGAGGACGGGATGATCCCCCATATCGTCTTCCGCCAGCCGGACGATGGCTATTTTCCCGGTCCCGAAGTGTGGGCCACGGGCCGCACGCCGCCGACCTCGGGGATCACCCAGCCGCCGGTGCTGGCGACCATCGTGCGCCGGCTATGGGAGGCCGAGGGCGCCGATCCCGCCTGCCCGCGCATGCAGCGGCTCTACCGCGCCTGCCTTGCCAGCCACCGCTGGTTCCACACCTATCGCGATCCGTTCGGCAACGGGCTGGTGATGGTCACCCACAACTGGGAGACGGGCCGCGACAATTCGAGCGAGTGGGACGATGCGCTCGCCAGGGTCGATACCAGCGATGTCGCTCCCTACGAACGGCGCGACACTGGCCATGTCGATGCCGCGATGCGCCCGAAGCAGGATGAATATGACCGCTACGTGGCCATCCTCCAGTTCGGACGGGCGACCGGGTGGAACCACCGCGCCATCGCCGACCACGGGCCGTTCCGGATGGTGGATGTCGGCATGTCGATGATGCTGCTCCGCGCCAACCGCGATCTTCTGGCGCTGGCCGAGGCGCTGGGGGACGCCGCCGCAGCCGAAGAACTGCGCGCGCGAATCGCCCTGTCCGAAGCGGGCATGGACTGGCTGTGGAACGAGGATGCGGGCGCCTTCTGCTCGCGCGATGCGACTACCGGGGAGAGCTCCGGTCTTGTCACCAATGCGAGCTTTCTCGCCTTCTACGCCGGCGTCGGCACCGCGACCCAGCGCGCCCGGCTGATCGCGGCGCTGGAGCGGCTGACGCAATCGGCCCGCTATCTCCTCCCCAGCCTCGAAGCCGGCAGCCGCGCCTATGATCACCGCCGCTACTGGCGCGGGCCGGTTTGGCTGGTCGTCAGCTACATGGCCGCGCAGGGACTTGCCGAACAGGGTCATGCCGAGTGGGCGGAGCGGATCCGCGAGGATTCGGCGCAGCTGATCGAAAAATCGGGCTTCTATGAAAGCTTCAGCCCCGAAACCGGCGAGGGTTCGGGTGGGCCAGACTTCTCGTGGACGGCGGCGATGTGGCTGGCCTGGTGCGGGCAATGATCGGCCGCTTTCCCAAGCCGGCGCCGGCCCACTACCCGTGGATTCTGATCGGCCTGTTGTGGATGGTGTCCTTCCTCAATTCCGCCGACCGCGCGATCCTCAATGCGGTCAAGCCGCTGCTGCGCGATGCCTTCGCGATCACCGACATCCAGTTGGGCGTGGTCGATACGGTGTTCTTCTGGACCTATGCGGTCTGCGCCTTCCTGTTCGGACGGATCGGCGATTCGGTGCGCCGCCGCAACATGGTGCTGTTCGGCCTCCTGTTCTGGAGCATGGCGACGGGCTTCATGCCGATTGCGACCGGGTTTGCGATGCTGCTCGGGATGCGCACGCTGGTGGCGGTGGGGGAGAGCACCTATTACCCCACGGCGACGGCGCTCATCAGTTCATGGCACCGCCCCGCCATGCGCAGCCGCGCGCTGGCGATCCACCAGACGGCGGTGTTCGCGGGCGGGGGGATCGGCAGCTGGGCGGCCGGCGCGCTGGCCGATGCCTATGGCTGGTCGATGCCCTTCATCGTCTTCGCGCTGTTGGGCGGGGTGCTGTTCGGCTTGCTGATCTTCACCCTGCGCGACGATGCTCCCGCTGCCACAGCCGTCGCGGCGACTGATGCGCCGAAGGAGGAACCGCTTCGCATCATCCTGCGCACGCCCGCCGCGCTAATCCTGTGCGGGGCGTTCTGCCTGGGCACGGCCGCCTCGTCGGCGGTGCTCAACTGGTGCAACACCTATGCGCATGACGTGCTGGGGCTGAACCTTGCCGACAGTGCCCTCGTCGGCCCGGTGATGATCACCAGCGCGGGCTTCGTCTCGGTGCTCGTGGGCGGCTGGCTATCCGACCGGCTGGCGGCGAAGAGCGCGACCGGCCGGATGACAGTGCTTGCGCTCGGACTCGGGCTCGCGGGACTGTTCCTGCTGCCCTTCCCCTGGGCGGGATCGGTCACCATGGTGGGTGCCCTGCTGTTTGCGACGAGCTTCGGCAAGGGGCTGTTCGACGGCTGCATCTATGCCGCGATGCACGATGTCGTTCCCGACAGCGCACGCGCCACGGCTGCCGGTCTGATGACAATGCTCGGCTTCCTTGGGGCAGGCATTTCCACCGTCGCCCTGCCCGCTATCGCGGTGCACACCGGGCTGGCGGCAGGCTTTGCGATGATGGCGGGGCTCTATGCGCTGGCGGTTATCGCGCTGCTGGCCGGACGACCGGCCGTGCGGAAAGCGACCCGGGCCATCGACGAAAGGGCAAGCCGTGGCTGACGCACGGCTCTATGGTGCGATGGAGCTCGGCGGTACCAAGACCGTGCTGGCCGTCGGCACCGCAGACGGCACGATTGTCGCGCGCCGAACCATACCGACTCGCCACCCCGAGGCCGTGATCGCCGACGCGGCCGCCTACTTCCGCGAGAGCGGCTGTGCGCTTTCGGCACTGGGCGTGGGCGCTTTCGGCCCGATTGTCATTGATAGGAGCGCGCCGGATTTCGGCCGGCTGTGCCAGACCAACAAGCCCGGCTGGAGCGGGTTCGATCTGGCAGGGGCGCTGGAACAGACACTCAAGCTGCCTGTCAGCCTTGTGACCGATGTCGGCGCAGCCGCGATCGGGGAGGCTCGGCTCGGAGCGCTCCGGGGACTCCGGATCGGCATCTACCTCACCATCGGAACAGGCATCGGCGGGGCGATTGTCGCGGACGGTCAGGTGCTGCCCGCGCTGCTGCACCCCGAGATGGGACATATCGCACTCCTGCGTCTGCCCGGCGACACCGCGCCATCGACCTGCCGGTTTCACGCCAGCTGTGCCGAAGGGCTCGCGGCAGGCCCCGCGATTGCTGCCCGTTTCGGCACGCCGCTCGACACCTTTCCGCCGGAGGCGCCGGAGTTCCTCATGATCGCCGATTACATCGGGCAATTGTGCTGTCAGCTGGTGCTGACACTATCGCCGCAACGCATCGTTCTGGGGGGAGGCGTTTGCAATGCTCCCGGCATCATCGGCGCAGCGCACCGGGCAATGGTCCGGCATCTCGGGCGATATGCGCCTGATGCGGTAGCGCGGCCGGATTATCTGACAGCGCCCGGCCTTGGCGAAGATGCCGGGATCACGGGCGCGACCCTTTGTGCAGCCGACCATCTTACTGAGGGCGTGTGAGATGGAGGAGCGGCCTCGCATGACCATCCTCGAACGCTCGCTTCACGAACGACCCTGGGGCAGAGACGACTTGCCTTCGGCCTATCATGCCGGCGGGCGCAGGATAGGCGAAGTGTGGCACCAGCATCCCGATGCGCGCTTGCCGGTGCTCGTCAAATCCATCTTCACCTCCGAACGACTGTCGGTGCAGGTCCACCCCGACGATGACGCCGCGCGGCAAGCGGGTCTGGCATCGGGCAAGGAGGAGTGGTGGCTCGTGACGGCTGCCTCGGCGGATGCCGTCCTCGGGATAGGCCTGAAAGCCCCCGTTGCAGCCGAGGCGCTGCGTCTCGCCGCGCTCGACGGTTCGATCATCGACCTGATGGAATGGTTCCCGGTCCGGGCTGGCGACTTCTTCCACATCCCTCCCGGCACCGTTCATGCCATCGGCCCCGGCGTGGAGATCATAGAAGTCCAGCAGAACGCCGACGTCACCTATCGGATCTTCGATTACGGGAGGGGTCGCGAACTGCACCTCGATGCCGGCCTTGCGCTGGCGAGGCGCGTGCCTCACCCGCCGGAATTGCGTGGACGTCTCCCGGACATCGGCTTCGCTGCCGAAGCGCCCCGGTTGCTTCGCTGCCGAAGCGCCCCGGTTGCTGACAAGCTGCCCGCATTTCACCGTGTGGCATGTCATGGGCCCAGCACTTGCGGCGCTGCCGAGAGGTCTCTTTCAGGTTGTGCCGCTGGCCGGGCAGGTGGTGTCTGCGGATCTGATGATCGGCACCGGACGAGTATTGTGGTGCGACCCAGCAGACCTGGGTCAAGCCTCATCCGATTTCGCGTGTCTTGTCATCTGCAACCATGCGCGGAACTGACCATGACCGCACAGCCGTTTACGTGAGCACGCTAAGGGTTGGACCAGCCATGTCACAGCACGGCTATGTGACTTAATGGACATGGTATGGCTGCTTCTAGTGGACCCGGACGTTCATTGTGGCGGACATAACGACCGGGTCTGGGGCGATAGGCGTCTGCCTCGCGAGGAGCGGCACCGATCCA
>ERZ1066122.859-NODE-859-length-28651-cov-57.505106_pt1 | contig 28651 bp, 22 predicted proteins | sample MGYA00382769_ERZ1066122 | MGnify/ENA primary metagenome ERZ1066122 (study PRJEB33369, sample SAMEA5778352) | biofilm metagenome | biome: Industrial cooling water; feature: Water cooling tower basin; material: Biofilm | place: United Arab Emirates | collected... | reverse complement strand
ATGTGAGTTTGCTCAGTTTAGTCACTGCTCTCTTCGTTGCCGTGGCTGCCTGGTTGTTTAACAAAACGTTGAAGGAAGCCAGACAGGAAGTGGATCAACTGGTGAAAACGGAAGTGCGACGCGAAATTGCCAAAAGCATCAAAAGTCGAGTGGATTTGTTGGAACAAGTACTAAAGCAAGAAGAGGTTCCAGGCTTAGTTTTGGTTGATTACGTGTTGCAAAGCACCTTTGGTACATTGCCTAAAGAATACAGATTGCTGAACACTCGATTTCCACGCACAAAAGTCAGAAAACTCGATAGTCGCAAGTTCAATGGCGATGTAGTTGTGTTGGATTTAGTCAACTATCAACCCAGTGGCGCAAAGCTAGAAGAAGCCGAACTGGAACGAATCTTGCAAGAGGTCACAGACAAGATGGACCCAGAGTCGGTGTTGGTGGTATATGTGCGAGGACGATATACGGCGATCGAGCATCTCAGCCAGAAAATTGGTTACTACACCTCGACGAACGTTCCCACCCAACTCCTCGGCAATGTCATTAATGGGGCTTACGTGGCTTATGCACTCCGGGGAGAAGATTAGCGCCCTTGCGACCCAGTTTTACCTGTAACGGTGCGACGTTTTTCAATCTATTTATAACTGTTGAAGACGTGGAAGAGAAGTATGAATAGTTTGTAAGAACAAGCAACAAATTTCAATGAAATGACATAAAACATATATTGACTGACGCTGACAATTCTAATTTTCTTTTGTTAGGTTAGACAGAATTATTTTGCCAAAAGAAGATTGAATCCGAATAAGGGTGCGATCTCGCTGTATATCCGTAGCAGCTTTTACTGTCATTTCTTAACCTATGTCCACTGGTTCTGTTGCCCCTCAAGATGTTGCACTGCATAGTCAGCAAGCTGCTTTCTACCCTTTTCAAGTTGATCGATTACTGTTGTTGATCGGCGAAAATCCGCTCCCCAGCTATGTTGCTGCCAGAACGCTGCTTAAAACAGGCGGCATTCCCTATCTGGTTTATACTAGCCACACCAAAGAACAAGCCGATCGCGTGCGGGATCTGCTGAAGGAGCGATCGACCACACTTCAGCCCTGTCAATACATTTCTCTTGGCGATTACGAGTCTGATGGCTACTACATCCAGAAAGAGATCCAGGAAGCCATCAAGCCCCACATCCAAGAGAAGTTGGGCTTGAACTACACAGGTGGCACAAAGCCGATGGCAACCCATGCTTACCGTGCCCTTTTGAAACTTCAACCTCACGCTGTTTTTAGCTATCTCGACCCACGTAGGTTGGAGATGTGTATTGATAGGGAAGATGGCGATCGAATTCGCAAAAAGGTAGAACTAGAAATACTGCTCAATGATTTATTTGAACTCCATAGCCTCACGCTACAAAGTCCACCGACGAAAGAGCCAATCCTGCTAGATGCCGCTCATGCCTTTGTTCAATTCCATCAAAACAAAGTATCGGCTGATTCTTGGCGAAAGTGGTGTGATGGGACACTCCGCAAATCCGCTAAAAAAGGAGGTAGTTGGCTCTCAGAGGAGAAACTAAAGTCCTGTGAGTTACCGCTAGCAGGTTCTGAAAATCAGAGTTTGCCTGACGAAATCAAAGCGGTTTTACAAGAACACTTTGCCGCGAGTGCGGATGCTTTATCACTGCAACGGACAAAAGAACAAGGTAACTTTCAAAAACATAAACACTTGTGTGAATGGCTAGATGGCACCTGGCTAGAACATTACACTCTGCAACAAGTGCAGCGTATTGCCACTCAATACAACATTCATGACAGTGCGCTCTCGTTTCCCATTAAGAACCCACAGACTGGACAGGATAAATTTGAACTCGATGTTGCATTCATGCGCGGCTACCAGCTTTTTGCAATTTCTTGCACGAGTGATAGCACTGGCAGACTTTGCAAGTCAAAACTGTTTGAAGCTTATCTGCGGGCAAAACAGCTAGGCGGCGATGAAGCAAGAGTTGCTCTAGTTTGCTGTTCGGATCAACCCGATGCGCTCAAACATGAATTGGAAGTGATGTTAGAAAATCCCAAGATTAGAGTCTTTGGGCGAGAACATTTGAGCAATTTAGCCACTGAGATTGCAGCTTGGATTGAAGAACTCGATCGGGAGGCAAAATGACAATCTACACTGCCACCGTCATCGATACTAGCGGCATTCAGCCCTACATTTTTGGCAGCAACCGACTGCGGGAAAATATTGGAGCCTCCTATTTGGTTAATCAAGCCACTGGCGCTTGGGTCAAAGAAGCGTTGAGCGCATTGTCCGATGCTTTGAAAAAAGAGCAAGCTGCCAATTACGACATCTATATTCCACCTGAAACAGCTTCAGAAACGCCGCCTAAAATCCATCAAGATTCTCGGATTGTTGCCGAACTGATTTATACAGGCGGGGGGAATGCGATCGCCGTTTTTCGCACTCTCGACTACGCCAAACACTTCACTCAAATCTTGAGTCAGCGCGTCTTGCATGAAGCGCCTGGTCTCACTCTAAGCGTTGCCCATCAAGACTTTAACTGGGATGAAAAGGAGTCGTTATTCAAGACAATTGAACAGCTACGTCGCCAGTTGGAATATGATAAGCCCCCAAAAGCTCCCTCTTCACCCTTGTTAGGGCTGAGCGTCACGGCGGATTGTACCTCCACGCGGTTGGTTGCTGTGGGCATGAGCAATGAGTTTGGTGCACCCGCAGACAGTGCGTATTTGGTGTCGCGGGAAGTCCAAGAAAAGCTCAAGGCTGTTGATTCTAACAGGCGTTATCATCATCAAATGCCCGATCCTGCAAATCAGCGACTTCAAGAATCCTTGGGAACTATTTCCCCAGAATTTGCAAACCTTTATCAATTTCCTAAAGATGTTGATGATTTGGGACGGTCGCGCGGCGAATCCAGCTACATTGCAGTGGTTCATGCGGATGGCAATAGCATGGGCGAACGATTTAAGCAGTGTGGCGAAGGTAAGTCCAACTTGGATTATGTTACAGCGATCGGTAAGCTTTCTCGTAGTGTTAATCATGCTGGAATTTGTGCACTGCGATCGGTAACACAGCAGTTAGTTAACTCAATTGCAGATAGTGATAGAAATGGCAAAATCATCAACGGTAAACTTGGACAGTTTCCCTTAAACAAAGATGAAAAAACAGGTCGCTACTATCTCCCCTTTCGTCCTTTAGTATATGGCGGAGATGACGTAGCCTTTGTGTGCGATGGACGACTGGGTTTAGAACTTGCTGCCCTGTATCTTGAAGCCTTTGCGAAAGAAAAGGACTCTGATGGTAAGCCTTTTTCGGCTTGTGCGGGTATCGCCATTGTCAAGACTCACTACCCCTTTGCCCGTGCCTATGCCCTCAGCGAAGCGCTCTGCGCCAGTGCCAAAACGCTCATCCATGATGAAACGAATCTAGCTCAACAATCCGCATTAGATTGGCATATTGCGACCAGTGGTTTGCTGGGTTCAATCAGTGAAATTCGGCAGCGAGAATATCAGTCTGTACAAAAGAAATCATTAGTGATGCGTCCTCTGTGGCTCTCCCATCAGGACGAATGGCGAACTTGGGCGGGATTTAAACACGTCACCGAAAATTTCGTTGCTGGCAAACACTGGAAAGAGCGCAAAAATAAGGTGATTGCGCTACGGGAGGTGCTACGCCAAGGTGGAGACGCGATCGCGCAATTCCTGAACGTCTATAAACTAGACCACTTGCCCACCTTCCCAGTTCAGAATGGTCTTGAAAAGACCTTGGAGAAATCGGGTTGGGTAAATGATCGATGTGGCTATTTTGACGTGATCGAAGCGATGGATTTTTACCTTGATATTGCTGGGAGAAACTCATGAGCTTCTATCAACTCCGCATTGAACTCCTCAGCGACACCACCTTTGGGCGCGGTGATGGCGTGGCGGGTCTAATTGACCAAGAAGTTGAACACGATGCCAATGGCTTTCCTTATTTGCGGGGACGCACCTTGAAGGGACTCTTGAGTGAGGAATGCGATAACTTGGTCGCGGTGTTGCCTGAAGATCGCCGTCAGTATTGGCAATCCATCGCCGCTCAACTCTTTGGTGTTCCTGGCAGCACATTGGATAAGATCGCCCTGATGCATGTCGGCGATGCCTGTTTGCCGGAAGATTTGCGCTCTGCGATCGCCCAAGAGATCACGAATAAAAACCTGACTCCTGTTAACGTATTAGATTCACTAACGACAGTGCGGCGACAAACTGCGATCGCAACCGATACAGGCGTTGCCGATCCCAACAGTCTCCGCTCTGGTCGTGTTGTCTTACGTAATCTCGTTTTCACCGCTTATCTGTTCTTTGATGAAGTGCCTGGGAACGATATGAATGATGCGTTAGCGCTTTTAGTGGCTGGCGCGGCGGCATTGCGACGAGTGGGCAGTGGACGCAATCGGGGTCGCGGTCACGTCAAATGTACGGTGTGGCAAGGTGAGAAACCTATTGATCACCAACTTTTGCAACGTTTTGGAGGAGCCGTATGAAAGCCATCATCATAACCTTGCAAACAGAACAGCCTGTTTTGGCGACCTCCTTCCAAGGCGATCCCAACAGCGATGTTTCCTACCCCTACATTCCGGGTAGCGCCATCCGGGGTGCGTTAATTGGTCGCCATCTCAAACGCCATCACTTACGAGATGCGGATATTTTGCAAGATGAATTGGTGCAACGGTTATTTTTTAATGGTTCCACCCGATTCTTAAACGCTTACCTGGGTGCGAACGGGAAGCGCACCTTGCCCATTCCCCGCTCTTGGCGCAAACAGAAAGGCATTGATCTACCGTGTCTAGTTTTTGATTTAAGTCAAAATGAACCGGAGGATAAGTCACTCAAACTCAAAGCAGTGGATAGTGAATTTTGCACCGTGCAAAGTGACTTGGTGACACTGTACACGGTGGACAAACGGATTAACATTCACAATTTACGGCATCGCCGCCGTGGACGTGCCGTTCCCGATAAGCTCGATTCCGCAGGAAAAATTGTAGAGGCTGGTGAAGGGGCAGTGTTTCGGTATGAGGCGATCAACGCTGGGCAAACCTTTCAAGCCATAATTCTGTGTGAGGATGCGGATGAACAAACCCTGAAAGGTCTACTGAATCCTGCTGACCTGTGGGTAGGTGGTTCACAATCAGCCGGATATGGGCATACCAAAATCGTCAAAGTTGCTAGTGTAGCGAACTGGAATGAAGTAGGGATTCCAGCAGAAGAACGCTGCGATCGTGAAACCCTGATCGTTACCCTGCTCAGCGATCTGATTTTGCAAGACGAACAGGGACACTATGTTGCTGATCCGAAACTTGTCGCCCAGCAACTCGCACTATCATCCGAGGCAAAACTGAAAAACAACTATACTCGCGCAAACTTGATTGGTGGATTTAACCGTAAGTGGGGATTACCTTTACCCCAGATCCAGGCGTTGGCAGCAGGCAGTGTTTTGGTGTTTGAAAATACATCAGTTACAGCAGAGCAAATTGCAGATTGGGAAGCGCAGGGATTGGGCGATCGCCGCGTTGAAGGTTTTGGACGCATCGCGATCAATTGGCTCGGCGAACATTCAAATTTTAATGCCAAGTCGCCGAAATCCAACTCATCTGGAAGTAGCAAGATTACCCTGACTGAAAGTTCTACTCAACTTGCCGAACAAATGGCAGACCGACTGATGCGGCAAAAGCTTGACCAACTATTACTCGATCACGTTGGACGCACTAGTATCGCTTCTACCCATATCACCAATAGTCAACTTTCTCGGTTAATTCTGGTTGCCCGACAAGCTTTAACGCTGGAAAACCGAGAGATAGACAGTATTCAAACTCTGTTGGAAAACTTGCCTGCCAATGCCACAGGACAATTTGAGCGCACGAGGATGAATAACTCTCAGAAATCGCTAATGCAACAGCTTAAGGAGTGGATTAACAACCCTAGAATTTGGATTAGTAATCCGCCGTCATTCACCATCGCTAATCTGACGGTAGAGTTGAGCGATCGCCTTGCGAGAGAGTATACCTTGCGCCTGATCATGGCAGTCGCTAAGAAAGCCACGAAGGAAAAGCAGACAACGGCGAAAAAACAGGAGCGAAGTGCATGACTCAGACTCTTTCCACACCGCAAGAAAATCGCCTCAAGCGTAATCAACGACGCATTGTTAAGCGCATGATCATTTATGGCGAATTGGTTCTAGAAACACCGACCTGTTTGGGGAGTGGCGATACCGAAAGTCCCACTGATATGCCAGTGTTGCGAGATAGTGTGAGCGATCGCGCTCTGCTCACTGGGGCTTCCCTAGCTGGGGCATTGCGTAACTATTTATGGGAATACGAGAAAGGCTATGAAAAGAAGGAAGAACAAAGAGAAAAGAAGGAAGAAAAGGCAGATCAGAGTAATCTCACCAGAGATTTAGCAATGCTCCTATTTGGAGGGATGCGTAGTGATGATGATGGCAATCAGAGTCCGTTAATTGTTGAGGATGCGCTGAGCAGCGCTGTACCTACTGTCGAACTGCGCGATGGAGTCAAAATTGCGCCTGATACAGGCACTGCCGATAACGGAGCCAAGTACGATTTAGAGTTCATTGCTGCTGGAACAGAGTTCAAACTAGGGTTTGAGCTATTGATTGAGCAGAAGCATGACGAAGCCATTGCTCAGGAGCAATACGAAGCCCAATTGTGCCAAGCACTTGCCCTCGCGCTACACGGGTTGGAAAGCGGTGAAATTAGTATGGGCACGAAAAAGCGCCGAGGTTTTGGGCGTTGCCGGGTTACAGAATGGCAGGTGTGGACATTTGATTTGCGGCAGGATCAGGAGCGAACGGCATGGTTGATGTTTGATCATACTGTGCGCGATTTTTCTGCGCCACAGTCCTCTATTGTTCAAGCATTGGGGTTAACACTTGAGCAAACTGATTGCCGCGATCGCCTTTGTATCAATGCCACCTTTACCCTAGACAGTCCCTTACTCATTCGGTCTGGACAGGATGAGATCGGACTTGCACCAGACGTTATTCATCTCAAGTCTCGGCGTGCTGGGGAAAATGCACCAGTGCCAATCCTTTCCGGCACTAGCTTAACGGGGGTTATGTGGCATCGAGCCGAACGAATTCTTAATACATTGGGGCAGCCTACCGCAATGCTCAAGCAAATCTTTGGCTTTGTGGATGAAAATAAGTTAGCAGAGCCAGCCAGAGCCAGTCGATTAGTTGTGCATGAAGGCGTGATTGCTGGAAAAACCCATGACTTGGTGCAAAATCGAGTTGCCATCGATCGCTTCACGGGTGGAGCCTATCATGGTGCCCTATTCAGTGAGCAGCCTGTGTTTGGTACTCATGAAACCACCATAAATGTGGAACTAGAACTCAGAAATCCCAAAGATGGGGAAATTGGTTTATTGCTGCTGTTGCTTAAAGATCTATGGACAGGCGATTTACCAGTAGGTGGTGGGCGCAGTATTGGTCGAGGACGGCTGCAAGGGCAACAAGCGACAATTACGCAATACCAGCGGAAGCAATCATCGCCTCAAACTTGGACAATTACCCAAGGTAATACCTTGGAAGTCAGCGATGCGGAGTCACTAGAGAAATTTGTTCAGGCTTTGGTTTCCCAAACAAGAGGCGAAAAATTATGACTCAGATTGCTGGCAAAGATCGTTGTCAAACTGTGCCTACAGAGGCGATCGCCGATGATACTGCGCTAAAAAACTGGCTGCTCCAACAGGCATCAGAGCATGAACTCCGTTATCTGCTGGCTCATGCCGATGATGGTGTAATTTGGGGATACTTTAGCGGTGATAAATTGACGATCTCCCGTGAAGTTTTTCCACAATTTCCCGAACTGCGATTGTCTACCCTCCAGCAATGCCGCATTTTTGGGGTCAATGGCGAAGTTTTGCTGTGGCGCACTCAGGCAGGATGGCGATCGCGCGTAATTAGTGACTCTCCAACCGAAACGCAACACTCAGACATCATCATCGAAGACCAAGTGCTGTGGGGGACTCAAGGCAAAGTCCAAGACGGCTTCACCCTACTCTCCGATGGGCAACAAGAGCTTTATCATGCAGTGCCCCTGACCAACATTCAATTTGACGATCCTAAAAAACTAAACCGTCCTGTACGACTGAAAGTTAGGCACTATATCGAATATGACAGCGATGGTTTAGCACGGATTGGGCTAAGCCGACTGGTGAATTTATTTGCTGAATCGCAGGAGAAATAAGCATGTCGCCAAAGCATCTGAAGGAAGTCTCCGCCGATCGCGTTGCTGTAGCCCCCTACAATTTTGTGGAGTTACCAGAAAAGGTCGTTCTAGCAAAACAACCCCTTCCATCTGCCAATACCTATCACTCAGAGCATCAAACCGGCTGGATTGATTGCCAATTAGAAACTTCTTCACCGCTATACATTCGCTGCGGACTAACACATGAACAATTCCTTGCGGGTAAAGAAGCAAAAGACTTGCCCGAGTTTTTCACCCATCCTGGCAATCTGCGTCCGACCTTGCCGGGAAGCAGCCTGCGGGGAATGCTGCGATCACTTATTGAAATCATCAGTTTTGGCAAGCTAGATGAATCTCGGGTAGACAGTAAACCCTCCTTCACATTTCGAGCGGTAGCAGCCAAAGGCGATGACCCACTAGGAGAAATCTATAAAAGAAGAATCAATGCAAAAACTGTTAGAGCTGGTTATTTGCTTTGTGAAGGAGATCAGTGGTACGTGCAACCTGCACAGGATGTGGAGCAAAAGCCATTTGTCTGGATTCGAGACGATAAAGTCAAATTAACTGGGTTTATATCGGTCGATGATGCTTCCTACTATCCACAATATTTTACGAACATCAGCTTTGGTCGGATCGCAATCAAGAATACACGCCCCTTTGCTGAGCAAATCAGCGGAAATCCTGACCAGTTACAGCATAAAAAAGGTGTGCTGATTACCAGCGGTAATATGGCTGAAACGGGCAGTGGTGCAGGCACTTCTCCGCGTAAAAACCACTGTTTAGTTGGACAACGAGACGTTAAAGCTCAACGCTTACCCATTAGTCCAGAAGCAGTTCGGATTTATCGGGATACCCTCACGGAATTTCAACAGAATAAACATGCCTTTTCGTCTACATGGGGAGTGTTGCAACACGATCGCTGTATTTTCTACTGTCAACCAGAACCAGGACAACACATAACGTTGTTCGGGCATAGCCCAAACTTCCGAATTCCCTATCTTCACAATGGGACAGACCAACCCGTCACAATTGCTGATCTAATTCCAGAGAACTTACGAAATTCTCAATTAGTAGACTTAGCGGATGCTATTTTTGGCTATGTTCGTTCCGGTAAAGCAACACAGGAACAAGCCCAAGCTGGAAGGGTTTTTGTGAGTGATGCACTCTGTGGAAAACAAGCTGAATCGGATATATGGCTGGCATCTGAAGCAATCATGCCGCGAATTCTCTCTAGTCCGAAGCTGACAACTTTTCAGCATTATTTGGTTCAAGATAAATCTGCGAAGAAAGACCTGAAGCACTACACCAGTCAACCAGGTGTGAAAACTATTATTCGTGGACATAAACTCTACTGGCACAAGGGCAAATCGCCAACAATCGAGCATCCTGATCCAACGAATGCGCCTGAGACCCAAACGACAAAAATTCGTCCCATCAAACCTGGGGTCAAATTTGCATTCAAAATTCAGTTTGAAAATTTATGCGATGAAGAATTAGGTGCTCTTTTGTGGCTGCTAAATGCGGCACAGGACGAAACTTATCGGCTTTCTTTGGGGATGGGTAAGCCTTTGGGCATGGGAGCCGTCAAGATTAAGCCGACATTGCATTTGAGCGATCGCCCCAATCGCTATAGCAAGCTTTTCTCACAAGCAGGCTGGGAAAAAGCTGAAACTGCTGATACCGATTCCATTAATGCTCGATGTATTAATGCTTTTGAGAAATACATCTTGGAGCATATTGGTGAGTCAGATCATCCCAGTACGGGGAAAGCAACAAGATTAAAAGAATTACCCCGGATTCAGATGCTATTAGCCATGTTGCAATGGGGAAAAGCTCCTAGTACGGATAAAACTCGTTATATGACAATCGAGCCGAATGAATATACCAGTCGTCTTGTACTACCCACTCCATTCCAAGTATTAGGGGATTTGAATCAAGACACACGCAATATGGCAATCTCAAACCTAGTACAAACGTCTGGAGAAAAGCCTATCCTTGCATCAAGCAAAAAAGCTACCAGACAGCCTGAACCAAGAGAGTCACAGAAGGTAGTGTCAGCTCGCGAAGCCGAGATTCAGGCGGCGATCGCAAAATCAGAGTTTGCGGTTGGAGACAAAGTGACGGCGATCGTACGGGGAGTTAAGAAAAGCACTAAAAATATCAAAGTCACTTATGAGATTGTAACAACGACTCAGAAGCTATCGGAAGAAGTAGTTCTAAAAAAAGCGGCTGCATTAACTGCATTAACCGAAAGTCAATCGGTTGAGGTAGAGATTATGGAGTTATATGACGATGGTAGAATTAAAAAGGTGAAATTGGTATAGGCACACCCACAACCGAGGTAGCGTGGGCAAGCGAGTGGGTGAAGGCAAACGGGTAAAATTAATTGTGCCTTCAGATAGGCGGCTTTTGCCCAGAAACCGCCTATCTCAGACTAACCTTTCATCCGCTTCTTATTCCGCGCGACAGCGTTGTAGGCTTCATGGGTAAGCACCTGCAACGGCACGATACGATCGCAGTACCAGCGGCAAAGCAAACGATAGCGGTAACCGACAGGAATGCGGAGCAGGGTGCGATCGAAGCCAAACCGTCTCCCCTGTAACTGGGCTGGAGGAACGCCTTGTGCAAGAGCTGCGAGAATTTCACGGGTCTTGATGACGATTGGTTTGGGCAGATGGGTGAGGTCAATGGGATCAGCCGCAAAACTTTGTTGCCACTGTTGCTTTGCACTCACCTGAGCGGTCATTGCCCAAACTCGCTTGACTCCAGGTTTAGCAGTAGATGGGTTGGGCGAGGTTCGTTGGGAGTGATCGACCTGAACAACTCCCGTAGAGCGATCGCAAGCGTGACCATTTTCCGATTGTCCATGACTCAGGTTTTGGCGGCGCTTGGTTTTGCGTCGAACCATGTATGCTCCTTTAAGACTCAAGGTTGAGTGGTAGCACCCAGGCAGCAGAGTGATCAATTAAGCGAGACAAGTCGGCAAGCACCTGCTGATAGTCGTGATGCAATTCCTGCCCTCTTTGGGTATCCAGGTAACTGCACAGTACGGCAAATTCGAGCCAGACCTGCGCGGTGGCGGCTTCGATTTCTGCCTGGTTTAATTTGGCGATAAACCCAGCCTGATACCGCCGCTTTAACCAGGCTTGGGCAACATACACACAAACAAGCCGAGCCGCATGAATCAGAGGAGCGGTGAGATATTCGCGTTCTTCGGGTGGAAATTCGCGCGACATTTCAAACACTTGCATCGCAATATCGAGAGCCGCTTGATACACCCGCAGTTCGCGGTAGTTGATGATGAATTGCTGGTTCATAGTGGATGGGATTGGAAGGGTGAACAATTGAGTTAGACAATAAAAACGGGATCATCGATTTGGCGATCGGGTTGGACACCGAGAATCAGAACAAGCTTGCGATGGCGAGGCGACATGGGATAAAAGCGAATTTGATCCTCGTTGAGGTTGAGGAAGCGTTTGTTGTTCAGTCGTTTTTGCAAGGAATCGTACTGATCCGAGGTTAAAACGCACTCGAAGACTGATTTTTGCACACGCAATCCATAGGCTTCGAGTAACCGAGAGACGCGATCGCGGCGACGATCGTGCACCACGTCATAGCAGACTAAGTAGAGCATGAGGAGAAAAGAAGAAAGGGGAAAGAGAAAAGAAGAAAGAGGAGAGTGGAGGGGGTAAGGTTAGAACTTTTTGCTCTCTGCCCTCTACCTTTATTCCTTCAACAGCATGGGACGGTAGAAATTTTGTTCGTCGAGTAGGCAGGCGATGTATTCCTGGGCTTGAATTTCCAAACACTGCTGGTAACTTGCTTCGCCCACGTAGAGATGCTGCACTTTGGTAGAGAGTGTTTCATCCCAGTGTTGAATGAATAGCTCCAGGGCGGTGGGTTGGAGGAAAATGCCCTGATCAAACCAAATGAAGTCGTCTGGGTGAATCAAACGGGTGGTGAGCAGATTCATCACGAGAGTATCCACGATTTGCACACCAAATTCGGACAAGAAGTCGCAGACGAGGGATGGACGAGTGGTGGCATCGAGATGGAGATTGCCCATGTCGAGATCAAGTCCTACAGATTGCAGCGTGATTTGAATTCGCTGGCTCAGGAGGGCAGTGCCGAGATTGGTCAAGCGCCCAATCGGGTTAATGCCCAAGTTTTGGATGCGAAATGCATCGGGCAGCAGGCGACTCAAGGCTGCGTGGTAAAAGGACGCTGCTGTTTCTGCGTAGTTCTGCAAATCGGCGAGGGAGGGTGCCATTGGTAGGTCATCTTGCAAGCGTTGGAGGATGTTGAGGACCTGGTCAACCCTGGCATGGCGAGTTGCATCACTCAGTTGGCAGAGCAGCACTCGTGAGTTGTGTAACCTGGCACGAACCAGACTTTCTGCGGTATTGCGAACGAATTGGTCATCCCGCGATCGCGCCATCTGCACTTTGAGATATTTGGGAGACTCCAGCTCTGCCGGATTCAGGTACTCAATGCAGTTCCCATTTGGGTCGAAGTAGACAACGGGAATATGGAGCGATAGGGCGAGATTGATAGCTCTGCGGAACCAGGGATGTTGACCCAAGATCACCATTTGGCTGACACGATTGAGGGGAACAGCAAAGCAAAATCGTTCTTGTTGAAAGACTTGCAACTGACGAGATTGAACTTTGAGTTCGGTGTTGGGTTGATCCACATAAATGGTTGTCATACGTTTAGTCACCATTGGAGATGGAAAGGAACATTGATTGAATCAAGAACTCTTGTTCGTTCACCGTTGTTCATTTCCTGGACTTCTCCATGCTCTCAAGCGTATATCTGAGTATGAGTTTGAGTCATGACTTGCCAAATATGAGTTGATGTATGAGTTGGGCGAAGGGAGAGGATTGCAAGTTACCCTACAATGGCACTAGCCTGATGAAATCGAGGTTTTGCGATGCCTTACAGCCAATTTACCCTCAGTCGAGCGGTTGACGACTTCAATCTCACGATCGTTGAGGGATGGAACAGATGAAAGCGCATGGGGCAACGGATAGGAACGGATGAAACGGATGGGGCAACGGATAGGAACGGATGAAACGGATGAGGCAACGGATAGGAACGGATGAAACGGATGAGGCAACGGATAGGAACGGATGAAACGGATGAGGCAGCGGATGAAGCGGATGATTAGATGACAATAGGGTCTGGGAGATGGGAAACCTGGCTAAAATTAGGTGTAGGGGCAATGGGCATTGGAGCAATCTGGTGAGGTGTGGAGGATGTCAAACAGGTCACTGGAAGCGATGGAGAGATATATTCTCACTGCTCAACGGCGGGAGCAGCAGCGATCGCAGAAACTACAAGAGCTGAGAGCGCAAGCAATGGAGGTTGCGAAGACGGCTGCTGGGTTGTTGAAGGGGCAGTTTGGGGCGAAGCGGGTTGTTGTTTTTGGGTCAGTCCTGCATGAAGCGTTTCATGAAAGCTCGGATATTGACTTAGCAGTTTGGGAATTGCCTGAACGAGAGTATTTTAGGGCAGTGGGACAGTTACTTGCATTGAGCAGTTTTGAGGTTGATCTGGTTGAGGTGCAGTACGCCAGTCCTGAGATTTTAGCTGCGATCGCTCAAGGGCTGGAACTATGAGTAAATATAATGTTCTGATTGCCAGACTCCACAAAGAACTGGCAAAGATTCAAACTGCGGTACAGGCAGCCGTTTCCCAAGCCGACAAGGCAAGAAAGACTGACGATGTAGATTATTTACTGGCAGCAGCATTGAGCGTGCAAAATTTTTATATGGGTGTGGAGCAAGCCTTTGAAGAAATTGCCAAGCAGATTGATGAGTCTTTGCCAGTTGGGGCAAGTTCTCATCGGGAGCTTTTAGAACAAATGGCATTGAACATCCCAGATATTCGCCCAGCGGTGATTCAACCAGACACACTGGCAAGATTAAATGACTACCGGGGATTTCGTCACGTTGTCATCCATCGATATGGATTTGAACTATACCCCGATCGCATTCGTGAGTTAGTTGATCAGTTACCGACCTGCAATGATGTTTTAATCAGAGATATGCAATCTTTCTGTGAATTTCTAACTCACCTGAGCCAATCTTTGTAGCTAATCTGAATCATTTCAAGTTTTTACTTAGCCTTGATTATGACTCGGTTTCCATAAGTATTTAGCGATCGCCCCTTGCCAATCTTGAACCGCTTTGGGGCAGAGGATGCGTTTATACTCAAGCCGCGATCGACCAAAGTTGAGCAACAATCCAACCGATGCTTGCGTTGCAGCGAGGTAAGGAAAGAGAAAAGAGGAAAGAAGGAAGAAAAAAGAGGAAAGACAAAAACATAAAAGCAGGGTGTCTAGCTTAGTCTCAAGATCGACGGGCTTTTTGAACCAGGGTTGTGAAAATAGCTATCAACTCGGATGTTTCCTGTAATAAACCTTTCAGCTTTTCGGAGTCAATTATTTGGCTTTCCACCAGTAGTTCTAACCAATAAGCAGTTTCTTCCAGTTCTTGGAGACTTCCCTGTACTTTACTGATATATTCTGCTGCTGATCTCGCTCGTCCCGCCTCTCGATACTGAGCGCCAACTGATGTACCGCTTCGCAACACTTGTTTTCCCAAGATTTGCGCTTCCAATTTAGGTGGCAAAGCTGAATATAAACGAATAATTCGCAAAGCAAACTCCTTCGTTCGCACCTTGAGATCACTGTGAGCACTGGGTGTTGCCATAAAAGTAAAGTTAGTAATTGTCTAACTTAGACTACCCAGAAAGGGAAGAGAAAAGAGAAAAGAGAAAAGAGAAAAGAAAAAAGAAGCAAGAGGAAGGAGGGAAGAGGGAAGAATTTTGGCTGTTTCTTTTCTCTTTTATTTTTGTTCTTCTCTCTTACTCCCCCGTTTCCGTCCCCTTGCGGGGTAGTGGATTAATGAACATTAGCTTTGTCCTAGGTTACGATTGTATTGTCGAGTTTCCGTCCCCTTGCGGGGTAGTGGATTAATGAACCACGTGATGAACTATCATTGGCAATGGCTAAGCACCGTTTCCGTCCCCTTGCGGGGTAGTGGATTAATGAACAAGTCGCACAAGCGGCTGAACTCGAAGGGTTTGAGGTTTCCGTCCCCTTGCGGGGTAGTGGATTAATGAACAACCCGGCCAACCCGGCCAACCCGGCCAACCCGGTTTCCGTCCCCTTGCGGGGTAGTGGATTAATGAACTTGTCGGAATATCAGTGGTATGGACCCCTATGATAATAGTTTCCGTCCCCTTGCGGGGTAGTGGATTAATGAACTCAGGATCCACTGCTTTATGCAAGAGCGACTGAACTGTTTCCGTCCCCTTGCGGGGTAGTGGATTAATGAACGAGAGTTTCGCACTAACGTAGGCGCGAGAAAAAAGTTTCCGTCCCCTTGCGGGGTAGTGGATTAATGAACTCGCTGCCCCAGCGCAAACTGGACAGTTTTCACAGTTTCCGTCCCCTTGCGGGGTAGTGGATTAATGAACCTGCTTGCCAGCGCAGCAAAGCTGGTGTCTTCGGTCACTGCAGTTTCCGTCCCCTTGCGGGGTAGTGGATTAATGAACAAGTCCCTGACCAGTGACAGCCAAGAAGATGAGACAGGGTTTCCGTCCCCTTGCGGGGTAGTGGATTAATGAACCCCTGTTTGAAGCATGGTTACAGCACGAACTAGAGTTTCCGTCCCCTTGCGGGGTAGTGGATTAATGAACCCTCCTGCTACAAACAAAAAATGAAGCCGACCAGCGGGTTTCCGTCCCCTTGCGGGGTAGTGGATTAATGAACGAAAAATGCAGGGAGCATTACGCTTCTTTGGATAACGGTTTCCGTCCCCTTGCGGGGTAGTGGATTAATGAACACTCTATTGAAGAGTGGAGTCATATGGCGGCAGAAAGTTTCCGTCCCCTTGCGGGGTAGTGGATTAATGAACCAGATAAATATCTGGCTGATAAGCGGCAACAGCAGCGTTTCCGTCCCCTTGCGGGGTAGTGGATTAATGAACCCTCGGCTTCTGAAACCCTGACGGAGCAGGAGTTTGAGATACCCCTTTTCGGGGGGGTGATTTTGCCTGTCAACAAAGCGGGGTTCATTCGCAGCTAACCATAAGCAAAAATAGCTGAAATGATTATAGGACAGGTCATTCGCGAGGGTCAACGAAATCATGCAGTTTTCAAGGATCGGCTCACCCCCTAAACTTAGCAGGTTCTCTATGGTTTAGGGGGAAATGTAAATATTTATTTATCCCATCGCATGGGACGATACACCTCACGATCGCCCACAAGACAGGCAATATACTCCCATACTTGTAATTCAAAAATGCGCCAATGGTTCACTTTGTAGCCCGTATGGGGATGATGAATTTCCGTCAGCAGTCGAGTTTCCCAATGTTTGAGAAACTTTTTGAGGGCATCGGGATGCAGATACACGCCGCCGCGCTCATCGGGTGGGGTAAAGTCTTCCGGCTTGAAAATTTTGGAATTGACCAGGTATGCCACCAGCGAATCAACCACCAGGGCACGAAACTCCTCCACTAAATCTGAAACGAGAGCGGGATGATTGTCACGGGGGGTGTGGAGATTACCAAAATGGGTATGCAATCCTGCCACCTCAATCATGGAGTGGATGTTTTGCGAGAGTAGGGTGTAGCCAAGACTCAGCAAACTATTGATCGGGTCAGTGGGAGGGCGGCGAGTGCGCCCATCAAATTCAAACGGACCTTTGAGCAAGGTGGCGAGTGCCCCAAAATACAGATTTGCACCCTGTCCTTCGTAACCCAGTAACGCTTCGACCGAATCTGCTGTCATCGCTTGTGGCATCAATTGAGCTAAATCCGCGATCGTTTGTGCCGCGACATCAGTAGGACGACGACGGTTCAGGCGCATCAGCAAGATTCTGGAGTTGTGCAGTTTTGCCAGGACGATCGCCCGTGCCTGATTGAGTACAAAGGCGGGGTCAAACGATTTTTGTACCTGTAAAATCAAGTATCGCACCTGTGCCTGTCCAGTCGTTTGCAACTGCCCAAAATAGCGCCCCTTACTCGATAGGTACAGCACCGGGATTTTGTGTTGCAGGCAAAGGCTGACTGCACCGTGGGACAGATTGGAGCAGCCAAACAAAACAATGTGGGTCACGCGGTTGACGGGGACACTGATCTTAAGTTGATCCTCGTGATAAACCTGAAACTGCTTGTGTTGCACCTTGACATAGGCTCCTTGGTCAGTCACATATAACGTGGTCATGGGTTCTCTCCAATAATGGTCGGGTTGAAAGGTACGAATTTTGCGGGGGGTTTTGACAATGCTGCAAACCTGGGGCGGTCTGCCGCCGCTGCGACTGGGGCGTGAGGCAGAGGGGGAAGAAGGGGAGGAAGGGGAGGAAGGGGAGGAAGGGGGAGTTGCAATTCCAGCCGAAAAGTGGTAGCCCAGAAAGATGAATGATTCATCCGGTGCAAAAATTTGAGTTTTTTCAGGTTGTAGCGTCAGGTAAATGTCTGCCAGCCAACCTTGCATCAAATTCAGGGCGCGATCAGCCGCCATCCAACTGGGACAAACCACCAGACAATCATCGCCATAACGGACTAACGGCAATCCAGCGTCCAAACAACGGCGATCGAACTCGTTCAGATACAGGTTCGCCAGTGCCCCCGACAACACCCCTCCCTGCAACACCCCTTGATTGGTGCGGAAATATTGGCGATCGATCACAATCCCTGACTTGAGTTGTTGCTCAATCAAACGCACCACGATCGGTTCCAACTTCATTTGTTCCAGGTGATGCAGCAGCAACGACCAGGACAGTTGATCAAAGAACTTTTGAATGTCTGTTTTCAGCACCCAGGTGGGTTGATGCTGATAAAGCTCCATGACATGATCCACTGCCAGGTGAGTGGAGTAGCCCGGACGATAGGCATAGGCAACTGGACTCAGGGTTTGATCCAGCTTGGGGTAAATTGCCTGGAGCAAAGCACGTTGAACAATGCGATCCTGCACAGTAGGAATGCCAATCAACCGCTTGCCCCCACTCTTCTTGCTCAGGTAAAAGCCCTTTGCCGGATTTGCAGCATACTTTTCCCATTGCAGTTGCTTCTGCAAAATGCGGATTTGTTCTCGCGCAATCCCCGCAAACAGATCAACGGTGATCCCATCCACTCCGGCGGCTTTGCTGCCTCGTTGCACCATCTCCCAAGATGCCAGTAAGTGTTGTTCCGAAAATTGCGATCGATTAGGTGGTTTATCGGGTTGCATGTGAGTCTCCTGCTTTCATCCGTTTCATCCGTTTCATCCGTTCTTGAATCCGTTGCTCCCATCTTCCCCAACCCATATGTGAGTACCGATGTGAGTTCGCGGGGTCGCTATATGACTTTGGATATGAGTTGGGTTATTAATAAAGGAGGACTGGAGAAAAGACGATGGCAGGGCGATCGCTCTATGCATCCAAAGCGGGAATTGAACGGGCTAGACAAGCACTGGCACGGCGAAATTTGATCCAAAGATCGCTGGTGGATGAGGGCATTGCCTCCTGGTCTACAGTGAATAAGTTTTTTACCGGGAAGCCAGTGGCACGAAACATTTTCCTGGAGATTTGTCATCGGTTAGACCTGGACTGGGAGGCGATCGCGCAACCGCCGGATGTTGGGACTGAGGATGACTTATCTTCATCCTGCTCACAAGCAGCTACGCCGGATGAGGTAACACCTTCCGGAGCCGAGCCTACTTCTCTGCTCAAAGCTGTTCAGGATTGTAGTCTGGCGGCGAGAGAAGCACTCACACCCCGCATTTTGCAGCGGATTCCACGGGAGGTTGTTCGCAAAAAGTATCTGCCAGCTATCGATCGCGGCGTGACGGGTGAACTGCAACGGGTAATTCCGATCGTGGGTCCGGCAGGATATGGCAAAAGTACAATCCTGGGAGATATTTACGACGAATTGCTGCAAACGGATATTCCGTGGGTAGGGTTGATTCTGTGCAGTTCATTGGCGATGTCTACCGGATTCGTCTCGTTCACGTCTTATTCAATGGTGAACGCGACCTTCGCTCCCGTCGCTCTTGCCGCAGATGCCACCCCCTCATCGACCTATCAAACGTCATTGTTAGAGGCGGGATTTGGCAAAAGCCTATGTGGGCAACCGCGATCGATTATCGATGTCGTTGATCACCTGATTTCAACACAAGGTCGGGGGGTATTGCTGATCGACACGCTTGATCTGGTGGTTAATCGTGATTTTGTGCCCGCTTTTGGATTGTTACTCAGGCAATTGCTAGAAAAAGGCGTCACGGTTGTATTTACCTGTCGCGATCATGAGTACAACGACTTCTTGGAGCCAACCCGTGAAAAACTGGCAGGACTTTCCCAACGCATCGATCGCCATCTCGTTCCCAATTTTAATGCAGCTGAAATTCGAGCCGCCGCAGAAGCCTTTTTTCACCAGCTTGAGCCAGATGCCCCAGCGCGAGGTAAAGCTTTTGCTGATAATATCCTGGCACTCTCAGCCGATTATCGACCGCTACTGGATATCATTCAAAATCCCTTACTCCTCGCCTTACTGTGCGATTTGTTTGCGATCGAGGGAACGGTGCCCTCAGACTTAACCGTAAGCAAGCTATATCAACGCTATTGGCAAGAAAAAGTTGCCTACAGTCGCTTCGATCAGCAAGATTCAGCTCTGCTTGCCATTGAGAAGGAAAACTTTTGTTTGACTCTGGCACGAGTATTGTTTGACCTTTCGAGCGATCGCTTGTGTGAATCGATTCATCGCGATGAATTGCCGATTCAATTCACTGAGACTATTGCCAAAGCCTACAGTGATTTATTGAGTGAAGGGGTGATTGAGCGGCTCCCATCTCGCAAAATTCATTTCTTTCACCAAACGCTCCTGGAGTATGCGATCGCCTATTGGTTGACTCGCCGCAGTGCCCAACCTCAACGGCAACAACTCCTTGAGTCCCTCAATCAACAAGGCAGTCTCTCCAAATCCTACTGGCTCCCGGTAGTCCGCCAACTTTTGACCATTGTGGAAACTGAAGCTGAATTTGAACAGCTCGTCGCTCAGTTAAATACACGCGATATGGGTGTGTTTGGTGCGGTGGTTCTGGCTGCCACTTCTCGCGATCGACCAGATGCCCTACGACGACTCCTACCTACTGCTTTAGAACTGGGTGAAGCCTATCAACGCCGATTGCGACAGGCGATTAGTTCTGCACCACGCCCTTTGATCGAAAACCTGTGGGATATGCTACTCACACTATTAGAACAGGCGCAACATATCACGGCTGGAAACACGGCTCAACTGGCAGGCGACCTCCTCGCTCGGTGGTGGCACGAGTTGAAGTTCAAACTGCCTGAAACTCTTGCTGCCATCAGTCAGCGCAATAGGGTAGTTGATGTTCCAGGATTTGAACAACAGGGCGATTATGCCTTGTTCGCAGGTTGGCTACTCCATCCCTGTTTACCACTGATTCAGGATAATCCAGAGCCTTTTCTGCTCGACACGCTACAAACCCATCTGCCCATCCTCGGCTATGGGACTTACGCAACGGCGATTCAACTGCACACTGCACCTAATGTCTCTATAGAGACTCAACAGTCGTTACTGATGCAATTGTTGAAATCGCCCATTCCCAGGCAGGAATTGGTTGAACGTGCTGTGTGCGATTTTTTAGCGGTAGTTTTACCAGAACACATCAAGATCCCTAATTTTCCTCTCGGCAATACTTGGACAGACATCCTGTATCAGGAACATCTTCCAGGCTGGAATGTGTCTCAGGCAAAAGCGATCGGCAGATGGATTGCTAGAGATGAAATGATTTTAGGCGCTATTCTCAAAGACTTGGTTCTCGGTGACTCAAAACATTTGGGTCAAACGCTCATTGCATTAACCGAAAGTATTCAACAGGGTGCGGCATCGAGTTTAGTCCATCAACTAACGCAGTTACAACCTGAGTCTTTAGCTGCTGAAAACTGCAAGTGTCTTGGTTCCTTGTTGATTCGATGTGTTAGTCAACTCGACATGGATGATCAAGAACGTCTAGCACAGTGGCTACAACCGTTTACCTGTGATCATGGTGAACTGCTCTGTGCGTTATTTGACGTGTTGGCAGATGCCTCATCAACCGCTAGAAGTACCCTGGAGCAACTATTAGACACCCTGTCTCCGACAAAACAGACTCAGGTGCAGAATCAATTGCTGCGATTCCAATCGATCTCCACCCACCCTCCACTCAGCACGTTTGATAAAGCAACGCAACGATTTCTCATTAACGTATATCGGCAACAGGCAGCGACTCATGCGGAAGCGCTACAACGTTTGCTAGATGCTTCCTTGTGCCAAATCAAGGATGTCGCCTTGCCTGCAAGCAAAGACCTTGATCAAGTGGGTGGCGCTCTCCTCACGACATCTCAGTTAGTACTGCTCCTGCGATCGTCTTTTCCAGGAGTACGCGCAAATGCCTTGAATAGCATCATCAACTTGGTCACTCAGCACTCCAAAAATTTGACCAATGAAGAATTGAAGTATATCTCCGAGATTACTACCCAGGAAGAGAATCAAACGGTTAATCGCTTGATTTGTGACCTAATTGCAATTTGGGTCAGACAAGAACGATACGCCCCAGACGGAATTATTGCCGTACTAGCAGGAATTCCCGAACGTTTGCTGGCCCAAAATCTATTTGATGGTGGCACTGCCCGCTCAATGATGGATGCCCTCAAAGCGATCGCTCAATCAGAAGACGATACGGTAGAACTGATGCAACTTAAACAGGCTGTTAAAAATCTTCTGACCTCAATCAACATCAAGCAAATTAGAAATAGTGAGTCTGAACTGATTGATCTCTTAAGTGCAATACATCGGCTTGATCATAATTTTCTCCCAACGTTGGTGCATGAAAATTGTTCACTACTTGCTGAAAAAGGCTGGATTCAAAATATTGGTGCCATTCTGAAAACGATTCGACGCGTTGAAAATCGATACTCTCCACTGTTTGATGTGATTCAGGAAAGTGATTGGTGCGTGTCAGAGATCAGAAGCATCATCCTGGAAATTAAAGAGAGCTAATGATCCAGATTAAAGAGGTTGCTTATCAGCATAGCTCTGACAATCGATCAAACAACTTCAAGTTATCGCTTTAGTTAGAACGCTTAGGACAAGAAAAAGCTTGAAAAGCCAGTTCTAGGTAGGCTTCCTGAGTCGGCTCCGTTACGTTACACATGACGGAGGCTAATCCTAACCTTCAGACGCTTCAATTGCTGCTCTATTGAAGTTCTGGTGCTGCAAATTGTTGTACAGCGTAAGCACGTCCAGTTATGGCATCCGTTACAATCCCATAGCCGAAGCGAGTGTAGCCTGGTTCTAGCAGATTCTGACGATGCCCCTGACTATACATCCAGCTTTTTTGAAACCTCTCAATCAATCCGTAATTCAGGCTGACTCCAGTTGCGCCCGTTTGCTGCATGATGTTTTCACCCACTCCACCTCGTCCACTAATCTGAGCAAAGCGATCGCTCGGTGTCTTCCCTTCTGGAGTGATGTGATCGTAGTAATTTCGAGTCATCATGTCTTGGCTGTGTCCCTGTGCTGCCTGCGACAGTAAAGGATTTTCTGCCAGTGGCGCTAACCCATTTAACTGGCGATCGCGATTCACCAGCATCAACGCAAATTGCCGCACTTCTGCTAGCGATCGCCCTTGATGAGCATTCGTGATAGAGACTTGTGGTTTGCCAATCTTCCAGTCCACTCCACCTCTACCATTATCAAAGTAGACCGCCTCCCTCGCATAGAAAAGCGTGGTGAGGGCAAGCAGCAATCCAGGTAGAATATATCGGGCTACCATCGTTAGCTGAGGTGGACTACTGCGCCTTCTATTTTGATATCTCATCGTTGTTTATGTTGACTTTCTTTAGAGTTCCCTAACTTCCTCCCAGGAACGCTCAAACCGCTAGAGTTGTTTGCTCAGTTGCAACGCTAAAGCGATATACTCAAGTCTTTCATGGGTTTAAATGTACTACCCATTCCTCAAACTGCTTAAGTCAACCATTTCTCAGGAAGCTGGGTGTTCATTTCCAGAATCTCGCTAAGAGGAAATAGTTAAGGGGAAATGAGTGACCTTCGCAAAATCATTCACATCGATATGGATGCCTTTTTCTCGTCGGTGGAACAGCGAGACTTTCCCCAGTATCGAGGCAAACCGATCGCCGTTGGAGCTAGACCAGACCAGCGACGTGTCGTAGCGGCGGCAAGCTACGAAGCGCGTAAATTTGGAATTCATTCTGCCATGCCTTCCCGCGTCGCCATCCAACGCTGTCCACACCTAATTTTTGTTCCCCCCCGCTTTGAGGTTTACCGAGAGGTTTCAGAGCAGATTCGAGCCATATTTCATCGCTACACCGAACTGGTCGAGCCAGTCTCACTCGATGAAGCTTACTTAGATGTGACTCAGAATAAATTTGCTATACCCTCTGCAACAGCGATTGCAAAGGACATCAAAAAGGCGATTAAGCATGAGACCGGACTAACCGCATCGGCAGGAGTGTCAATCAACAAGTTTTTAGCAAAGATGGCATCTGGAATAGATAAACCCGATGGACTCCATCTCATTCCACCAGAAGCAGCCCAGGCATTTGTTGCCCTATTACCGATCGCCAAGTTTCATGGAATTGGTACGGCTACGGCAACCAAAATGGGATCTCTTGGAATTCACACAGGAGCCGGCTTGCGGCAATGGTCTGAAAAAGATTTAATCGAACACTTTGGTAAGGTCGGCAGTCATTACTACCGCATAGCCAGAGCCGACGACAGGCGACAGGTGAACCCCAATCGCATTCGCAAGTCCATTGGTGCTGAACGGTCTTTTACTCAGGATTTGGACGAGTTGGACGTAATGAGGGGAGCATTGGCGCGAATCGCAGCGGAAGTTGTCAAACGTATGGAAAAGCACGCACGGTATGGGTACACTCTAACGCTAAAGGTGAAATATGCAGACTACCAGCAAATTACCCGTGCCCAAACAGTGGATTATTTACTTAAGGAGCACGGTAGTGTTTATCGATTAGCGATCGCATTGCTGGAGGAACATCTTGATCGTTCTCGTCAGGTTCGATTGTTAGGATTGACCGTTTCAAACTTAGCTCAATCAACCACTTCCCCTCACTACCAGCAACTCCATCTACCGCTGCCACCCTTTTTCAGATGAATCTAACCTCGTAGCTACTTCAGATAGTTCTGAGGCATCACATCAAGTGTCAACATATAACCATGTTGCTACGACCCATTTCATGAACTCTATTTGGAAAAAACTTCAATCAGGGCTTGCTTCCTTGGCATCTCAAGGTAAGTCACCGTGGTTAAAATCATCAGCTATGGACAAGCTGAGAGTGGTCTTACTACCGAAGATATTCAGCCCATCATCGAATGGTTATGCTTCAGTTTGCTCCATACTGGCTATTGCGGACGTTTCCATTTGTTCTTCCTGCTTCCAAATGGTGGTGCTGCGGTTAAACCTGGAGCTTAAAAAGTTGTTATCCAAAGATGAGCCAATCTTCGTGTATCGCTGTGGCGATCGAGTTACTCTTCCCTAGCAGGTTATTACTGGCGGTTGATGCCAGAACATAATTCCCTGAGAGTGTACCAGCTTGAACCCTAGGAGGACTAATCAGGGTCTCAACACAGGTTGCCCCGTTCGGACAAGTGCTTCTAATAACTCCACCCCTCGTTGTGCCCTATTAAACTGCTCCATCTCAAGCGCGATCGCCTGGGCTTTTGCACGATAACTGGTGTCTGTTAACACTCGATTCACTGCCGCTTTGATTTGCTCAACATCAGGTGACTTGGTTTTCAGGTTGATGCCGACTCCCGACCATTCGACTCGCGCACAAATCTCTGGTTTGTCTTCGCTCGTGCCTGCGACCACCAGTGGGATACCCTGTGCCAAAGCCATCTGCACCCCGTTGAATCCTCCATTGCTGATCATCAGATCCACCTGCGGCAGCAGATCGGCAAATGGAATATGCTTCTCTACCCTGGCATTCGCTGGAATTGGCACATTCAAATCCTGTGGCTCCACACCTCCTGTCGTTGCCACAACTAACAGGTCTGCATCTGCCAATGCCTTTAAAGTCGGCAACACTAAATCGTTAATGTCGGTCGCGATCGTTCCTTGCGTCACCAATACAACTCGTCTTGCCGTTTCCAAATCTGCCCACCAAGCGGGTGGCACAAATTCCACATAAAGCGATGCTAAGAGCGGACCAACAAAGTGAACTTGGGCAGGCAGATCGCAGCGTGGATACTCAAAACTGGGAACGGTTCCCGTCAGGTAGAGGTAGGGTGAGATGGCGTTGAAGAATGATTTAGTGGACGGGGGCAAACCCAACGTTGCCCTGGTCTTGTTCGTGTGATTCGTAATATCCCGAAATACAAACTGCTCGAAAATCCAGTTCACCATACCGTTTCGGAGCCAACCCAAGGGAGAACGATCGGGTTGCCATCCCAATCCAAATGGTGCGGTATCTCGACTGCTGAATCCCAGGGTTGAAATGCCAAACTCTGCCCACGGAATTGAGGTTTTCTCGCTCACCCATCCACCTCCAACGAAGAAGGAGTCGGTCAAGATGACATCAGCCTCAAATGACTTCAAAATGTGCAAAATGTCCTCAACTTGCCCAACCCCAACATCAATGAAGAAATTTTTGAGGTCAAACTTCAACTGGGCTGGACCCGGTTGCAACTGCTCTCGTTGTTTGGATAATTCTGGGGGAACTTGATCTGGCAAAGAGTAATCCATCCAACTGCGAATGGGAATGAATTTTGCTCCCGTTGACTGGACAAGTTCTCGAAAGAGTTCGCCTGTATGCCACCACACCTCATGCCCCTGTGCAACTAACTGATGCGCGATCGCTTTACCAGGGCTAACATGACCTGCGATCGGAATTGTGCAAATGAGGAAACGTGCCATAACGGTATGGAGGCAGCAGGACTAAGGAATTGTACCCTTAACGATGGGGAAACGAAAGCTTGAGCAAGAGCAATTCTCAAGCTATTGATGCAACAAAGCCACTCGATGAAGCTGTTCAAGTGAGAACGGCTGTAAGTAACAAATCAAACGCTTTGATGTACTCAGTCGTCATAGAAATCAATTAAGTGATTTGTTAGTTGGAAAATGGTATGAATTACTTGAGGCTGAACTTTTCCTTACTCTCGCTCTGCAAGGAACTGCATGATGTTTGCTTGCAGGCTTTCCAAATCAACTGCTAGATCATTAATATCTTCCCGGGTCAATGAAATAGACTTCTGATTGATTTCCGTTGCGACATCCTCAAAACTTCCGTTTGACTATTTGGAAAAGAACATAGGGGCAATCTCAATAGACTGTCCTCTTCATGCTTGCTAGAACTCATCTAGCCAAGCGGTCTCTTGCTCAAACTCAGCTAGTTGTCGTTGTATATCTTGAAACTTACGACGCAGACCAAAAGCGTAAGCTTGCAAATAGGCAGGGTAAGTATGTTTAGGCATCACCAGGTCATACCCATCGGTTTCAGCATCGACCAGAATGTCTCGTTCGAGAATGTACTCAGAATCGTAAACGGGTGGCATGATAGAAGAACCTTTTTAAGTTTTTGGTGGGACTGAGGTAGCACTCAGCCCCTTTTTTTTGCAATCAGTTCGAGCAATTAGTACAGTGCCTTGAGGCAGTTCCAGGTTTTGAGGAGATCCGCGATCGCTGCTTGCTCTTCCTCTGGTTCGCGTCCACGTCGCGCTTTGTAAATCAGGTCTAATGTTTGGAAGATCGTTTCTAGGTCATCGACGAATGCTTCCACATCTTCGGGGGCAACCACGCTTTGCTACATCGTTGATTAAGTCATAATCGAATCTTTTTTAAGTTTTAGTTGAAGTGCTTAATGGAGAATTTCTCTATCAAGAGACCTAACAACACATAGCTGGGTGGTCTCTCATCCTCACCATATTAATACATCCCGGATATAAACATAAGTCAATTAATCCCAGATTAAATTAATAAAAAAGTCTAGCCCTCGATGAAGCTAGACTCTGAGTGATTTGAATTTGAGCGAATCTTTACTGTTCTGGTGGTTGTACGACCAATTCTCCTCGTCCTAGCTTTTCCAACAAATCAGAAACACTGCGGCAACCTGAAGTTTTCACAACTTCTTTCAGGGCAACCCAAGCTTCCTCAGTAACAGTCACCTCATGCACCTTTTTCGTTTCGCCATACAAAGGAGTGCGAGGCGAAAGGTTCTGCCTGGAGTTGGGGTTATTGCCTCGTCCAATTTTCTTTTCGGTCACGATCGCTGCCACCATACATTTTTCTTCTTTCCAATTTACCCCGGATGAAGCTGAGAGACCATGAACCTATGGGCTAACTGAAGAATTGATTGGAAAAATCCCTTCTACTCCTTGCCTTATCTATATATCCTGGGTATACTGATAAAAGTTGGGCCGATAAACTCTTAGCCTTCCCTTTGAATTGGTTTAGGGGAAAGAGCTAGAGGCTAATCGAACCAGTTCACTCTCAGTTTGAGGGCGATCGCCACTTCCAGGTCGCCTTCTTTCCCACCAGAACTTAAAAAGGAAACATCAATCATGGCATTGCAAGTATTTGGCAAACGCCCCAAGGATGGCATCGTTCTGCCGCAAATTCCCTACGCGATCCGGAATGATTGTCAAAAGGGCGAGTGGAAAATTGGCGACGATGATTATCGAGGAGATCGCCTCGAAATGTCGATTATCAAAGTCTCTCAAATGTTCGGGACTCTGGGAAAAACTCGAAATGCTTTGTGGATGCAAATCTGGTTTATCCCGGCTCCCGCGAGTGCTGACATTTTGCCTGCCAATACGGTATGTTGCACCCACATCAAAACTCGCTCTATCAGTCAGTTCAGCAGCAAGGTGACAGAACTGATGGCACAAGGGGAACCCGCTGAAGGAATTTTTATCGGTTCGTTTGAAAAGCATTCGGGCGATATGGGAATTTACTACTCGCTTAAATGGGACTGGCGCAAACGGGACACGCCAGAAGAGTTGGGACAGCTTGCCCAAATTGTGGATTTTATGGGAACAAACCCACCATTGGTAGACATGACAACAGGCTTACTCTGCGTTGACGGTATGAGTACGGAAGAAATTGAAATTCTCATGCGGACTGTGAAAGCGGCAGAGTTGGAATCGGTAGAAGAACCGCAACCACCACAGGCGACGTTAACCAGAAGTCGCAAACGGTAATTTTGACATTCAGGAGGGGGTGAACAACTTCATCCCTTCCAAGAGGAGCGATCGCGATGCTGAAGACGAACTTGGTTCAAGTGTGCAGTCGCGTGGAGCAAACTTACCAGATGTGGCAGCAGGTGGATTACGGGTAGTACTCAAGATGTAATGATGGAGAAGTAGAGTTTCACGGTGTCGTGCTCCT
>ERZ1066122.858-NODE-858-length-28670-cov-10.535838_pt1 | contig 28670 bp, 24 predicted proteins | sample MGYA00382769_ERZ1066122 | MGnify/ENA primary metagenome ERZ1066122 (study PRJEB33369, sample SAMEA5778352) | biofilm metagenome | biome: Industrial cooling water; feature: Water cooling tower basin; material: Biofilm | place: United Arab Emirates | collected... | reverse complement strand
GTCCCGCCGGCGAACAGCGCGGAAAGATCGAGCACATCGCCCGTCAGTTCGAAATCGGCGACGCGGTCATAATCGGCTCCCGCGTCCAAGACGAACCGGTCGGCGCCATAGCCGCCGGTCAGAATGTCGAAACCGGCGCCGCCCATGAGGATGTCGTCTCCATCGCCGCCGTCCAGCACATCGTCGCCGGCGCCGCCGGACAGCCGGTCGTCGCCCGCGCCGCCGAACAGCACGTCGCTGCCGCGATTGCCGTTCAGCCGGTCATTGCCGGCCCCGCCGACCAACCGGTCGTCGCCCGCATTGCCGTTCAGCCGGTCGTCGCCGCCGCGCCCGATCAGCGTCGAATCGCCGCGGCCGCCGACCAGAGTCTGACCGTCGAGATCGGCAACGCGCGCGCCGGCCCGCCCGGCGCCGCAATCGAGCGCCGCCCGCACCGCCCTCGCATCGGCTGGCGACAGCCCTTCGAGAAGGATCGAGGTGCCGTCGCGCGCGATCACGCGCAGCCCGTCCGGATCGGCGGCAAAGCGCAGCCCGCGCACGCCGCCCTTTGACAGATCGAGCACCAGGCCATCGCGCGACGGATCGAAATCGGTGATGCGCGCCACGGTGCCGCGATCGATCACGAACCGGTCGGATCCGGCGCCCCCGGTGGCGCTGCCGCCGGCGATGTGGAGCACGTCGTCGCCCGCGCCGCCGGAGAGCGCCGCCGTCGCGCGATCGCCGACGAGCACATCGTCGCCGCCATCGCCGTCCAGCACCACGCCGACCGCGGCGGCGAGCAGGACGTCGTCGTCATCGCCGCCGCGCGCGGTCGCGCCGGCGCCTTCGGCCACCAGCAGATCGGCCCCGCCGGCGCCCAGGATCAGCGCCTGGGCGGCGTCATGGGCGAGCATGTCCGCGCCGGCGCCGCCGCCGACCGTGGTGAAGACGAGGTTGCGCACTTCGCCGTCAAAGCTCACCACGCCCCATTCGCTGTCGACAAAGCTGCCGTCCGGCCGCGAGATCGTGCCTTCGCGCGCGATGGTCGCGCCATTGGCGCGGCCGCTGACCACGCCCGCCGCAAATGCGCTGAGATCGAGCTCGGAGAATTGGCCAAGCTGTCCGCCGGTGAACGTCGCGAGCAGATTCTCGGTGAAATTGCGCGGATCGAGCAAGGTCGAAAAGAAGAGCGCGAACGGGATCTGCGGCCCGGCCGCATCCGCCTGGGCGCTGATCGCCAGCCGATCGTTCAGCACGTCGATCGTCTCTGCGGTCTGGAAGCGGATCAGGAAATTGCCGGCCGTGGCCGGGTTGAACGCCGCGAACAGCGCCGCCGGATCGGCCGCGAGCGCCGAAAAGTCACCGGTAAACTCAAAGGCGTAGCGGAAGTTGCCAGCAACGCCGAAGACGCTGCTGTCGAGCTGGAAACGGAAACTTGTATCGGTGAACTGAAAGCCGAGCGCGGCAAAAGTGGCCTGAATCTGCGCAAGCTGCTCCGGCGTCAGCGCGCCGGGATTCGCCAGCGCGTCGAGCGGCAGCAGAGGAAAGGCGGGAAAACCGGCAAGTCCCGGACCGAACGCAATCTTCCCCATAAAGCCCCCCTCATCTTCCTGGCTGATGCGGGGCAGCTTGGGCGGCGATTGTTACGCAGTTGAGACGATCTTTGGTAAGCGCGCCGCACAGGGCGCCCAAATCGGAAAATCGACCGGGCATGCCGTGTCATCATCCGGCCACTCTGGGTGTCCATTTCCATCCTGCCGATCCGGCGCACCGGCCCGCGGTGCTGTCGCAAGCTGGAGACGCATGCGACGGCGCACTCAGCCTGCGCGCGCCGCGCCGTGCCGGGCCGCCCCAATCGCACTCGCCACCTGACAGGTCGCCAGCCCTACGCGTGAGAAGCGGGCACTGCACCGCGCGTTGCCCGCGCGCGCTCCCGTGCCAGGTCGACGAAGACCTGGAATGCCGCGGGCGGATTTCGCCGGCTGGGATAATAGAGGCAGAGCGGCGACAATGCCGGCGTCCATTGCTCCAGGAGCCGCACCAGGCGACCGGCCTCGATATCGGCCCGGACATCGGATTCCATGAAAAAGCCGATCCCGACCGCCTCGATCACCGCTATGCGCGCGAGGCTGGGCTCGTCGAGGGTGATGGGACCGTCGACATCGATCTGGACGGGCTCGCCGTCCGCTTCGAACGGCCAGCGGAACAGCGTGCCGTTGGGCAGTCGCGTGCGAATGCAGCTATGGGAAAGCAGGTCAGCCGGCACGCGCGGCGGCTCTCGCCTGGCAAGATAGGCGGGCGAGGCCACCACCGCATATCGCTGCGGCGCGCCGAGCGGGATCGCGATCATGTCGGTCGGCACAAGATTGGCGCTGCGGACGCCGAAGTCGAAGCCGTCCGCCACGATGTCGACGAGATTGCCTTCGGTGACGAGATCGATTCGAACCTCGGGGAAGCGGCGCAGGAACTCCAGAATGAGAGGCGAGAGGATCTCCCGTCCGGCGGTGGCGAAAGTGTTGATGCGGAGAGTGCCGGTCGGCGTCTCCTGCTGCGACCGGACGACGTCCAGCGCCTGATGGATATCCTGCAACGCGGGCGTCACCTGGTCGACAAAGCGGCGGCCTGCCTCGGTCAACGAGACGCTGCGGGTTGTGCGGTTGAACAGTCGCACGCCGAGTTGGCTTTCGACCTTGGCGATCGCATTGCTCAGCGCACTCGTCGAAAGGCGAAGATCGAGCGCCGCGGCGCGGAACGAGCCCCGGCGGGCAATCGCCACGACGGCATCGAAGTCACTCAGGCTGTAGCGCGCCATTGTCCCGAAACCCGCAATTCCGCATCCCGTTTTATCCCGCCTACACGGACGCCGGCAAAACGCCTACATCGCGCTCACGGGGGTGTGGAGGCTGACCATGATCGATTTACCGGACGCAATCGCCGCCTACTTCGCTGCTGACAGAAAGGGCGACGCCGCGGCGATTGCCCGCCAGTTCAAGCCGGACGCCATCGTCGTCGACGAAGGCAACAGCTATGTCGGCCGGGATGCCATCCGGCAGTGGATCGCCAACGCCTCCACGCAATATTCCTATACCGTCGAACCGTTCGCTGTTGCTCGGCACGCGGAGCGGACCGCGGTCACCGGCCGGCTGGTCGGCAACTTCCCCGGCAGCCCGATCGACCTGCGCTATTGCTTCGATCTCGACGGCGAAGCGATCGCCCGACTGGAGATCGTGCCATGATCCTCTTCGTCACCCTGGAAGGGGGAGGCAGGCGTTGACCGCGTCGGGCCCGCGCGGCGCCGCGACGGGAATGACGTCGAAAGATCGCGACATCCGGCGGAGGGCGGAAGGAGCGCGGGATATCGGCCATGGCTACGATGGGGGCATCGTCAACAGCAGCGAAGGCCGCGATCATGTCGCCACCCACCCCGTCTCCCGCCAAGGTCGCCATCGTCACCGGCGCGTCCAGCGGGATCGGCGCCGCGATCGCCCGCCGCTTGGGGCATGACGGACACGCCGTCATCGTCAATTATGCAGGGAATGCGGCGGAGGCGGAGGAAGTCGCCGAGTCGATCACCGCCACAGGCGGTCGTGCCCTGACTGTCCGCGCCGACGTGTCGCGTCCGGACGAGGTCAAGGCGCTGTTCGATGCGGCCGAAAAGGCGTTCGGACCGGTGGGCATTCTGGTCAACAACGCCGGACGCGCGATCCGCAGGGAAATCTCTGCCTTCACCGACGATGAATTCGAGGCGGTCATCAAGACCAATCTCTTCGGTGCGTTCCATGCGATGCGGGAAGCAGCCGCCCGGCTCGAAGCGGGCGGGCGCATCGTCAACATCTCGATGAGCTTCCAGGGCGCGCCAATCCCGGGCTACGGTGTCTACTTCGCCTCCAAGGCGGGGATCGAGGAGATGACCCGGGTGCTCGCCCGCGAGCTGGGCAGCAGAGGCATCACCGTCAACGCGGTCCGGCCAGGCCCCACCCGCACCAATTGTTCCTCGACGGCAAGACACCCGAGATGCTGCAGCATTTTGCGAGCCAGATCGCGCTCGGGCGGCTCGGCGAACCGGAGGACGTCGCCGCCAGCGTCGCATTCCTGGTCGGGCCGGAGGGCGGATGGGTCACCGGCCAAGCGTTCGGCGCGAACGGCGGTTACTGGTGACGGCCGGCGGAGGGGCGGAAATGGGGAAGAAAGTCATTCTGGTGACCGGCGCCGCCACCGGCTTCGGGCGCCTCGCGGCCGAGACCTTGGCGCGGGCGGGCCATACCGTGTTCGCGTCCATGCGCGACATGGCAGGACGGAACGCGGACCACGCCGCCGATCTTCGCCGCCTCGCCGAGACGGACGCGATCGACCTGCGTCCCCTGGAGCTCGACGTCGGTTCAGAGGCGAGTGCGGGCGCGGCAGTCGCGCAGATCCTCGCCGAGGCCAGGAATCTCGATGTCGTCGTCAACAACGCGGGAATGCTGGTGATCGGTGTGACCGAGGCATTCACCCCGGAACAGGTTCTTCAGGTCTTCGACACCAATGCGGTGTCTTGGCTGAGGGTCAACCGCGCAGTCCTTCCGCACATGCGGGCGCGCGGCGAGGGCCTGCTCGTCTATGTCGGATCGGTCACCAGCGCGATCCTTTCCCCGTTTCAGGGCCCATATTGCGCGTCGAAGGCGGCTGGCGACATTCTTGCCGAGACGATGCACTATGAGAACAGCCGCTACGGCATCGACAGCATCATCGTCCAGCCCGGCGCCTATACCGAGGGGACGAACCATTTCGGCGGAGCTCGGCACGCCGCGGATGAACATGTGTCAGCGCAATATGATCGCATCGCCGACCTGCCGCCCAAGCTGGCCGCGCGGCTTTCCTCGCTGGCCGTGCCGGGGCGGCGGATCGACCCGGCCGAGGTCGCCGAACGCATTCGCGACGCGATCGCGCTCGCACCGGGAACCCGCCCTTTCCGCGTCGTCGTCGACCCGCAGCAGCATGGGGCGGAGGAGGTCAACGAGACGCGAGGCCGGATGCAAAGAGCGTTTCTGCGCCGTTTCGGGATCGAAGACCTGATGCAGGTCCAGCCGGCGGGGGGGCAAGCCGCCGGCTGAGCAGACGATGCGGTTGGACAAGCGGCCGGCGCGACAGCAAGCGAGCGGGAGAGCGCCAGATGAGTGCAACCACGGACTGTCCAAATTGCGGTGCTCGCTGCCGCGTCGAGAGCTCGGTTGATGGCGGTTCTCGGCTGAAAGCGCTCCAGGACCGCACGTTGGTCGCCAAGATCGAACAGTTGCAGGGCGCGCTTCAGCGGTTGCGGGCAGCCGCCAAGGCCAGCGGCCGCGTCGGGGATCGCGAAGATCACGAGCCGACTTAATTCGGCAGCCGGCCGGCGATATCACGGGATCGGTGCGGTTCGATCCCTGGCGTTCGGGCCATCGTTCGGAAGCAATCACACGTTCGGGGGGGCGGATGGAGGCACGGGTGTGGGACCGCGAATGGCAGAGCCACGCTGACTTCTATCAGGACATTTACGCTGCAAGCATTCACACGCTCCGGTATCCCGGGAGTACCGGTGCGAGCATATTGAAGGCGCGACAGGATGCCGGAGACTGGTCCGATGCTCCGACACCGGACCTCATCATCACTGTTCTAACCAGCGATCGAATCGGACTCTATGCCGATCAGGGCGCAGGGCGCTTCAACTCGGAGATGACGCGCGGCTGCTTCATCGTCACCCCGCCGGGCACCGGAAGCACCATTCTCGTCCGCGACGATCACCGGCTGACCTGCTTCGCCGTTCCTTACTCCCGCCTGTTGTCGCTGGCGGGGCCAGACGCGGGCCTGCCGGCCGATGGAGATTTCGGCGGCCTTCACGAACGCGTGAACGCAGACGCGCAGGTTCCCTGGTTGCTCGAGCGGATCTGGCGTGAAAGCGCGAAGGGCGGCGCGCACGGCCGCCTCTGGGCGGACGGTGCGGTGCTGCAGATCGCAGCGCGCCTGATTTGGCTCAAGGGCGCCCGCAAAGGCCCGCGCCGACATCGTGGCGGACTGGCCTCCGGCCAGGCGCGTCGCGTGACCGAATACATCGACGCACATCTGTCTCACGACCTCACGCTCGGCGAGCTCGCCACGCTTGTCGGCTTGTCGCCGAACCACTTCTGCACCGCGTTCAGGCAAAGCTTCGGGCGGCCCCCGGCGGCCTGGTTACAGGCGCGGCGCATTGCGCGCGCGCAGGAGATGATGCTGGCTGACCCGATGCTGGGACTGACTGAGGTTGCGCATTTGGTCGGCTATGCCAGCCAGTCGGCGTTCGGCACCGCCTTTCTTCGGATCGTCGGAACGAGTCCGGGCCGCTGGCGCGCCGACCATCAGGGCGGTTGAGACCGGGACCGACCGGGCGGCACGATCCCGCGCAGTCCCCGGCCGGTTGCGAGCCGACGACAGCGGCTCTTCATGCGCCGCGTGCCCGGCTCCGCTTCCGACGGCCCGGCCTGACCGCACCGGCCGTGCAGAGGATCAGCGGAACGATCGCCGCCGTCCCGCCATCAGGATGACCGACTGAATGACCTGGCACAATGTGGCTTCGGAATAGGGCTTCGGCAGATAAGCATCATATTGCGCGTGACTCGGAAGCCCTGATTCGGGCGTCGAGGTCGCGAGGATCACCCCTCCGGCAAAGCCCGAGCCTCTCAGAGCTGAGATCATCTCGAGGCCCGTCATCCTGGGCATCATCAGATCTGCGACGACAACGTCCGGCTGTTCGATGTTCGCAAGCTCGAGTCCTTCCTGGCCATCATAGGCGACAAGCACCTGGTGGCCGGCATCTTCAAGAGCTATCGCAGTCGAAAACGAAAGTAGGATCTCATCCTCTACGAGGAGAATTTTCGTCACCGATACCGATCCGGAATCTCAAGACCGAGAGAGCCTCCGGTTGGCTTGTCTCGCTGTGCCGCAAGCTCGTTGAACAGGGCAAGGACGGCGCCAACCTTTCCCACGTCCCGCCACGGACTGCCGAGGGGCGCGCCGACCAGAAACCGGTCGAGATAGCGAGACGAGCGCGCGTGCAGAAGCGACCAGTCCGGGAAGATGCGCCGACTGAATGGCCCTTCGACCAGATCCGTGACGTCGGCGTGCCTCACGTCCCGCGAAATGCTCTCCTTGAGCGTCTGGACGGACTCGCGAGACCCCTCGAGATACTGACTGAAGCGCAAGCCGCTGCAGATGAGCGCGCCGGTCACGTTCAGGGAGCGATTTCGGCTGAGCGATCGGCTGAGAATGTCGGCGACAGCATCCTCGAGCTGATCGTTGGGAACGCAGGGGCGGCTGACATAAACCCATCGATAGACCGTCCCGGAGCCTCGCGATACCGCGTTGCTATTCACCGGCCCGGCCTTCCGCATCGGGGCAGTCGAGCACGAGCCGGAATTCCGCCCCGCCTCCTGCCGCGTTCGAGGCAGTCAATGTTCCGCCATTGGCCTCGACCAGGGTTCGACTGAGCGGCAGCCCGAAGCCCAGCCCACCGCGCGAACCCTGGCTTCCGATCTCGAAAAGGCCCTCCTCCCCGCCTTTCAGGCCGGACGCGAAGTCGCGCACGGAGATCGACACCCGCTGGTCCGCCATGCGTTGACTGACCACCCTGATCTCTTTGCGATCGGCGTGCCTCGATGCCTCGGAAGCGTTCCGAAACAGGTTGATCAGCACCTGCTCAAGCTGAACCTCGTCGGCGAGCACAATGTCCGCGTCCGCCGGAATCTTGGTGGTCACCTTGAGGTCGATCTCCCGTCCGCCGGCCAGCAGAGACAGCGCGTTGCTCACCGCCTTTGACAATGAAACCGGCTTTCGACTGGCACGCCCGGTCAGGATGAGCGGCGTTGTATGCTGAATGATCTTGCCGGCCCGTTTGATCTGCTCGACCCCGCGATCCAGCATATCGATGGCCTCGCCGGTTTCTCCTGCGCTTTTCATGATCTGCCGACGAGCGACTGACAGATAACTTGCCGCCGCCGCGAGAGGCTGATTGAGCTCGTGCGCCAGGGTCATGGCCATCGCCCCCATTGCATTCAGGCGGGATGCATGGAGAGTCCGGTGCATCAGACTGTCCTGTTCTTGAGCTTCCCGATGAGCCTCGGTCGCGTCGATCCCAAGGCAAAGCACGCCCACCGGGCGGCCGGCCGCGTCGGGGACGGGCTGGAACGTGAAGTCAATGTATCTGGGACTGTTTTTTGACGGCGACCGGGTCCTGAGCGGTGTCCTCTTCACGGACTGAGTGCGGCCGGACTGGATTGCGTTTCGCATGACCGAGAGAATCCCGTGCTCGTCGGCCTCGGGAATGGCCTCGGCAACGGCCAGTCCTTCCAGCGGACGGAAGCCAAACACGCGGCGGAAGGCGAGATTGACAAACCTCAGCCGAAGACCCTTGCCCTCGATATAGGCAACAAGAACGGGCAGCTCACCGAACAGTTTCTGGAGATGCTGGTTCTCGGCAAACAGTCTTTGGCTGAGTGGCCGATCTTCGCTGGCTTCGTGTGCATCGATGAGGACGCCCTTCGGCTTGGATCCCTCGGAATAGATCGGCGTCAGGTAGGCGGTGTAACGGAGCGACCCTGAAGCCGGCGGCGCAGGCTTGTCGAGAACGACCTGGATCTTGAGGCGCTCCGTCCCGCGCATGGCGGAGCGAAGCGAATGACGAAGCTGGAGCCAGGTTTCCGGCATCAGAGACGCCAGCGGTTCGCCACTGCGTCCGATCTCCACCGTTGGATCGAACTCCGCATAGGCATTGTTGACGAACGCCCGGAACTGCTTGCCCCATAGCAGGATTTTGGGAGCACCCGAGCGCAGCAAACCGACGAGGATCTGCCGGAGATGCCGGCCATCCGGCAGGGACTCCGCCGTCTGCAAAAGCATCACGGGCCGTTCCGCTGAAAGGTGGCCGCGATGGCAATGAGGTCATGAACCCGCTGAGCGCCGAGCTTTGCCATCATGCTCATGCGGTACGACTCGACGGTCCGGTGGCTTACGCCCAGCCGGGCCGCGATTTCCTTGTTGGTGAGACCGGCAGTGACACCCTCGAACACGTCCCGTTCGCGGCGGCTCAACGTGGCCATCGCCTGCCGGCTGGCTCTTGCACCGATGGACCTTTGAAGCGCCTCCGGGAGACGCTTCGCACATTCCTCCAGAGCAGCCTCAAGGTCTTCATCGGAGAAGGGCTTCTGCAGGAAATCGATTGCCCCCAGCTTCATTGCATTGACCGCCGCGGCAACATCACCATGCCCGGTGATCATCACCGTCGGCCAGAAGCAATCGCGGGCGCGCATTGCGGCCAGGAGATCGAGACCAGACATGCCCGGCATCCGGAGATCGACCAGGACGCCGCCGGGCTCAAGGAAGGGCAGATCGTCCAGAAACTCGGCGGCACCCACGAACGGTATGGCGGCAACGTCCATCGCGCGGCAGTGCATCACCAACGACACCCGAACATCTCGGTCGTCGTCGATGATGTAGATGGGGATCACTGCTCATCGAGCTCCAAGCCAAGGCTTTTCAACGCGGCAGGAGCTATCAGGTGCCGGCGCACGCGCACTCCGTAGCGCTACGGAGTGCGACTACGGGGGGAGCACGGCGGTACCTCTGCGCTAGCGCAGCCTTAAACGGCCCGGCCGGTATCTGTCCTGGAGTCGGAGCCGCCCCGCGCGGCCAGGGGGTGAGGGACATATGGATCGGTTCAGGATTGACGTGTTTGACACTGATGGGCGCTGCGTGGCGCTGGTCGAGTGCACCGCGACAGGTTGGCAGGCGGCAGCGGCACGCGCTGCTTCATGGCTGCCTCCGGGCGCCGGTTTCTCGGTGTCTGCCGCGGGGCGGCCTGGACTCGACGTGCCGCTCTCGCCGCCGGTGGGCTGCGGCCCGAGACTTGAAGCGTGCCGCGCATGACCGGCCGCCCGCATCCAGCTCTTCTCAGGAATGGCGCATGCTCAGACTGACCAGCAAAGCCGAGTTCATCGACGCGCTGCAAAGCGTCTTCGATGCGAGCCTGGACTGCATCAAGCTCATCGCGCTGGATGGTCGGGTCGAATATATGAACGCGCCCGGCCTCGCGAACCTGGAACTCGAGAGCCTCGGGTCGCTGCCCCGGCGCGACTGGGCCTCGTTGTGGCCCGACGGCGCGAGAGCGAATGTCGAAGAAGCGCTCAAGCGCGCCCGGGCGGGAGACAGCTACCGGTTCTCCGGCTTTTGCCCGACCGCGAAGGGCAGCCCGCGCTGGTGGGACGTGCTCGTCTCTCCCGTTCGCAACGAGCATGGGGTTGTCTCCCACATCCTGTCCATCTCGCGCGACATCACGCTTGAACGAAGAAGTGCCGAGCAATTGCGCTGGGCAAGTGAACATGACGTGCTGACTCGGTTGCCGAACCGCCGGGCGTTCGAGACGCACCTGCACGCTGCCACAGCGAAAGCACAGGCATCCGGCGCCGGCGTTGGTTTGCTCCTGATCGACCTCGATCACTTCAAACATGTCAACGACACGCTCGGCCATGCTGCCGGCGATCATCTGCTCAAGGTGTTCACGGCACGGCTGCAGCGGCGGCTGCGTGCGTCGGATTTCGTCGCGCGGATCGGCGGCGACGAGTTTGCGGTCATCATCGAGGGTTGCTCCGGCGACGACGAGCTCCACGCGATCGGCCAGATCGTCTGCCGCGAATCCGCGAAGTCGATCCGGTACGAGCATCGCACGATCAGCGGCGGGTGCAGCATCGGCGGCGCCCTGTTCCCTCGCGATGCGAATGAAGCGAAGGATCTGCTGCGGAATGCCGATATCGCGCTCTACGCCCGCAAGCGGGACGGGCGAGGCGGAACGCAATTGTTTGATTCGGAAATGCGCGAAGAGGCGCAACAGGTCGCTTTGCAGCTCAACCTCGCGCGGTGCGCCCTGACCGATCGGACCGTCGAGCCTCATTATCAGCAGAAAGTCGATCTTCGGACGGGCGAGATCGTCGGGTTCGAGGCCCTGCTGCGGTGGCGGCGCTCACGCCAGTATTTTCCGCCCGAGTCCGTCGAAGCCGCGTTCAAGGATTATGAGCTCGCGGCCAAGATCGGTGCGCTGATGCAGGGTCGGGTGTTTCGTGACGTGCGTGACTGGCTGGCAGCCGGCGTGCAATTCGGATCGGTCGCCATCAATGCCGCGCCCGCCGAGTTCATGCGGGACGACTTTGCCGAGCGGATGATCGAGCAACTGCAGCGCTTCGAAATCCCTCCGGCGCTCATCGAGGTGGAAGTAACGGAGCACGCCTTCCTGCACCGCGGCTCGTCATTCGTCGCCCGAGCCCTTCGCGAGTTGAGCAGATTCGGCGTCCGGATCGCGCTCGATGATTTCGGCACCGGTCACTCGAGCCTCTCCCATCTGCGCGACTTCCCCGTCGACATCGTCAAGATCGATCGCTCGTTCGTCGGCAAGATCACGGTCGACCACGAGGTTCGTGCGATCGTCGGCGCGGTCGTGGACCTTGCCCGCAAGCTTTCGATCGATGCCGTGGCGGAGGGAGTGGAAACCGAGTTTCAGCGCGCATTGCTCTCGAAACTGGGCTGCCCGCTCGGCCAGGGGCATCTTTTCGCTCTCCCTGCTCCGGCCGCCGACGTCTCGCGGCTGCTGACCCAGCCGAGGACGCGGGTGGCGTGAACCGCCGCGCCGCGTCGACAGTCTTTATCAGGGGGCGCAAGTGGTCGGACATCAGCCGCGCGAGCCTCGCTGTGCCACGCATATCCTCGCGCGCATGCGAACCGACGCCGGCTGGTCCGATGTCACGATCGGGAACGCGTCGCGCCGGGGCCTGATGCTGAGGTGCAGAACGGCGCCACCCAGGGGGACTTTCGTCGAGCTCCGATGCCGGAATCTGTGCTTCGTCGCCCGGGTGGTCTGGTCGTCGAGCGGTCGCTGCGGCGTTCGGACGCAGGATCCAGTCGACCTCAAGGCTCTGCTGGGGCTCGGCGGCCAGGACCCCGGACCGCCGGGCCAGCCGAGCACCTGCCCGCCCGACCGTCCGGTCCGCCCGCCCCGGATCGACGCTGTCCTTAGCGCCAGCCGGCGAGCCTCGAGCCTCATCAACTGGCTGTTCGTTGCACTGGCCGGGAGCGCGCTCGCGGCGACCCTCGCGCATTCCGCAGCCAACGTCTTCCGATCGGCTGCATCGGCGGCCGAGTCCGCTCTCGCCGGTGAACGCGGCGGGCCCTAGCCCCGCAACCGAAGCGATCCGACGGCCCGGGAGCGCGCCACCGCCGGGCAGACGCGCATCTGGTTCGTCAGCCTCCGGCTTCACGCACGCGCCATCGACAGAAGTCGATCAAGCGCGGGCTTCAAGCAGGAAAGGCCGACGCTCAGGCATCAAGCCAGTGCGGAACGAAGTGTCCACCCTTCCCTCGCAACATCGGTCCAAGAGACGTGGCGATCCTGAGGGGACAGCGACAGCCAGCCCTCCGCATCAAACCGAATGACCGTCGCCAAAGCGACAGACAGTGAGATCGGGGAACTCAGCCTTCTTTCATCAATCGACGCAAAAGAGCCAACAAGTCCTTTTCGCGATACGGCTTGTGCAGATACGCGTCGTACTGAGGTCTCGTTGGCAGGTCTTTTTCCGGGATTGCGGTCGCAAGGACGATCGGCCGATCAAATCCATCCTGCCGCAATCTCTCGATCATATCCAGACCGTTCATGCGGGGCATCATATAGTCGGTGATGATCAACTCCGGCTGCTCCTGGCGAGCGATCTTCAGCCCTTCTTCACCATCAATGGCCTCGATGACATGATGGCCGGCCTCTTCCAGTGCGATGCTGGCAACAAGGGCGATCAATGCCTCGTCCTCGACGAGCAGAATGCGGAGCATGAGGCTATAGTTCCTCCGCTGTCTTTTCCCCTAGCTCTGGATCAGGCCCGAACGCCAAACCTTTGTCAGTGACGTGGAACTCGGTCGCGCGCGGATCGAAATCGCTTTCGCGAAGCTTGATGATCGAAAGGCTACGGCGCAGCGCCTGCTCGCGGCGCAAGTAAGTGAGGAGGAGAACATTCTCAACAATGACGGACACCTCGTCGGTCGGAAGAACATCCGGCGAATGCATGTCACGGATCTCCGAGGTGTAAAGTACCGTCGCGCCCAACTCTCGGAGGTACGCGTTCGTTGCATTCAATATATAGGGCAGTCTCTCGGCATGGATGAGGTTGTCCCTGAGCGCCACAACTCCATCGACAAATATTCTCTTCGCCTTAATCGATCTGGCTTGCTCCACAAGCTTCCATGCAAGTTCATCCACCAGATTTTCGGATGGTGGACGCCAGAGGATCTTGAGAGCACCGCTTTTGCAGGCGGCTTCGACGTCGAGCCCGATCGCTCGAGCCTTTGACTGCAGCAACACCGGACTCTCGTACAATCCCAGCATCACGGCAGGCTCTTCGGGCGTTGCTCGTGACAGAAAATGCAATCCGAGAGTCGTCTTGCCCGCACCGGTCGGTCCCAACATCAACGTCGCGGAGGCGGCAGGAAAGCCGCCCCCGGTAAGCTCATCGAGCCGCCTCAGACCGGTTGGCACCCGGGCGACACTTGGGCTGTTCATTGGCGCCTCGGTCAGCGTGCTCTCGATCCGTGGAAAGACCTCCAGGCCGCGCCCGGTGATTCGAAACGGATGCTTCCCGCGGATCATGGCCGAGCCGCGATGCTTCTTGACCTGAACGGTCCGGTACGACCGGAAGCCCTTGATCTCGTCGCACAGCTCGAGCCAGCCATCCACCATCGTGTGCTCGGGGCTGCCGCTCGGGCGAGACTGGTGTGTCAGCATGACGAGGGTTGCGTCGGAAAAATTGGCGATGCCCTGCAGCTCATGGACGAACTTCCGGAACTCGCCTTCCGACGTGTTCGATTGAGCCACGAAAACCCCGTCCAGCACCACCGCCGTTGCCCGATGGCGCTTGATCTCGTGCTGCATCAGCTTGAGAAGTCCCGGCAGCCCGTCACGCTCCAAGGTTCCGTACCCGCTGACATATTGCAGCGCCTGGGGAACGGCGCTCGGCTCGTAGAATGACAGGGCCGAGACATAAGCGATCATGCGCTCATGGCTCTCGGCAAGAAGGCTCATGTAGAGCGCTCGCCCCCCGCCGCGCACATGGAAGAAGCAGAACTGGTTGGCCAGGATCGTTTTCCCGGCCCCCGGCGGCCCCTGAACGATATAGGCGGATCCCCGAAGCAGGCCGCCGCACAAGATTTGATCGAGGCCATCAACGCCGGTCGAGAAACGTTCGATCAAGTCCAAGCTCCCTTACGCTTGGCGACGCCTTGCTTCTGATCGTGCTGGAGCAGAGGCGTCCGGGCCGCCGGCTCCAGCATAGCGCATGTTTCGCGTATCTTTTCAATCGGCTTGTCAGAACAGACGGGCGCGCCGGCAACGCGGCGCCCCGCGCCCGTCGGGTGATGCTCCCCTGCCCCCGGCCCGTTCCGCCGCGTCGACGCGTCGCCCCAAGCGAATTCACGCAAAATCGAACGGCGGGATTGCCCCCAATCGGAGATCCCGCCAGATATCATAAGGTTGAATCGGGGGGCTCAAGTGAAACCGGACATCTCTCTTGCGTCGGCGCTTGCGACGGTGCTGGCGCTATCGGCCTGTGGCGGCGGTGGCGGCGGCGGTGGGGGTGTCAATCCGACGCCGCCGCCACCGCCGACGGCCGGGCCTACACCTGCGCCGGCACCATCACCCGCCCCCGCCCCGGCGCCGGCACCCGCCCCGGCACCAGCGCCCGCCCCGGCGCCAGCGCCAGCGCCAGCACCCGCACCGGCGCCCGCCCCCGCACCAGCCCCCGCCCCGGCACCTGCACCACCGCCGCTCAACAACACGTCGCTGGACCCGATCTCCTCGTCCGACCGCTTCCCGGCCGATGCCACGCGGATGGATACCCGTTATGGCGCCGGCACGGTGCTGTCAGTGCAGCGCCCCGACGCCACGGGCGTCGAAGTCCGCTACGACGCCAACGACCGCAGCTATGCGGTGCTCGCCAATGACGATGCGCTCGCCACGCTGCAGACCCAGGGCGCCAGCCAGATCGGCAGCAATCCGATCGCCGACGTGTTTCGCGGCGTGGTCGGCCTCGTCACGAACACGCTGCAGCTGACCCGCACCGGCAGCGGCAGCAGGTTCGGCACCCGTTTCGTCGCCGGGGGTCTCCTTCAGCGCAACGAGCTCGTCGGCGGCGTCGATCAGACGCAGGCGACCAGCTTCGTGTTCGGCCTGCGCACCCCCGATGCCGAGATGCCGCGCACCGGCAGCGCCAATTTCGGAGTCGGCCTGCTCGGCAGCTACGCCGGGTCGCCCGGCCTTCAACCCTTGACGGGCGGCGGCGTCCTCAGCCTCGATTTCGCGAGCGGCCGCCTGACCGGCACCGGCACCGGCACCGCGCGCTGGGCGGTCGATTCGACCGCGCCGAGCGTGTTCTTGCCCTATTACTTCAACTGGGCTGTCGACTCCCAGCTCGCCGCCACCGGCAATCGCCTGCAGGGGACGATCAACCTCGAATTCACGCGTGATCAGCGGCTCACCGGGCCGGTCGACGGGCGCCTTTTCGGGCCCGGGGGCAGCGAAATCGGCGCGTCGTTCAGCGCCGGGCTGGGCCAGCAGGGCGCGGTCGGCACACTCACCGGCGTGCGCGGCAATACGCCCCCGGCCGAGGAAACGCTGTCGACCCTGCTGACCGACATCAGCACGCAGTATCTCGATGCGGAAATCATCTACACCGGGACGGCGACCGCCAATGTCTTTGCCCGCGCGCGCAACGGGAGCATCGGGCAATCGGAGGTGCGCCTTTTTCCCGATACGCAGACGATCGATCTGCCGTTCAACCGGCTCGAGCCGGCGGCGCGGCTGGACAGCGCGTCCGACGAGCGCTTCCTGGGCTACCGCACTTTCGCCCAGGCAGGACGCATCATCCGGACGACCCAGCTTTATCGGAGCGGGTCCGACAATCCCGAACTTCAGCTCGACTATTCGACGTTCGCGCTGACCGAGCTTGTCGATATAGATTTCGATCGTCGGGTCGACACCTCCACCATCCTCGGGCTGCAGACCGGCTTCGCGACCGTGCCCCGGAGCGGGCGGGGCATCTACAATGGCGTGCTCTACGGATCGGCCCTGGGGGGCGATGCGCTGGCGGACCGCTTCAGCCTGCGCGGAACGGCGACGATCGAGCTGGACTGGTCCGCCTCGTTGCTGGCGGGCCGGCTGAATCCCGTCGCGACCAACCAGCGCACCGGGATCAGCACCGCGCTTGGCGAGCTCACCCTGTCGAATGCGGGGCCGAGGATCTTCGAGACGCGGTTTGGCGGCGTGATCAACGGACCGCCCGGCACGCTCGGCCGGATCAGCGGCGCGCTTTACGGACCGACCGGCGAGGAGGCGCTCGGCGTGTTCCAATTGGTCATGCCGGGGGCGGGCACCCAGCTGGCCGCACAGGGCGTGGTCGCGACCCGGCGCCAGTCGATCGCGCCGTCGAGCGGAACGCCGGCGCCCCTGCCCGCCACGCCCTCGTTCGATCCGCCGCCGACGCCGCTCAACGCCGCGCTCGACCAGCTTTCGGTCAGCGAGAGCTTTCTGACCCGCTCGGCGCGCACGAGCGCGGTCTATCCTTTCGAAGGCACCAGCCCGCTCTTCCTGGAAGACGGACAGCTGACCGTCAGTTTCGACGCCGCGACCGGCAATTACACCGTTTCGGTGCCCGGCTCGCCGCCACTGCCGGCCATGAGCGCGGCCTTCACCCCGGCCAGCCGGGATGCGGCGCTGAGCGACGCGGTCGCCAATGTCTACCGGACCGGAACCGCCGCGAACGGGGATCTGCTGCGCCTGGGCGTTCCCGGGTCGGCCGGCCTGTTCGGGACGCGCTTCGTCGCCGGCGGCATCTGGCAGCGCACCAGCACCAACTCGGGCATCGAGCTCAACCGGATCGAAGCGTTCACCTGGGGCTATCGAACGCCGACGACGGCGGTCCCCCGCGTTGGTCCGGTAAACTGGACAGTCGGTCTCGATCTTCTCCGGCCCACCCGGGACGGGATGCGCCAGGTGCTCGGCTCCGGCCAGCTCGCCATCGACTGGAACGCCGGCGGCGCGATCAGCGGCCGCGGCAGCGCGATCGCGCGCGGGCCCCTCGACAATGGCGCGCCGGAAATCCAGCTGGTCGGGTTTGCGTTTTCCGGCAATGCCGCGGTCGGGGCCAACCTCATGTCGGGCAACTTCCAATCCCGGGAGGTCGGTGGCGGCGGCTTCTCCGGCTTTTTCTACGGGCCCGGGGCGACCGAGATCGGCCTGAGCCTGGGGCTTGGCGCGGGGGGCGAAGCGCCCACCCAGGTGGCCGGCTATGTCGTCGGCGTCCAGGGCGGCCCGCCGGCGCCGATCGAGAACCTCACCAGCCTGCGCGGCCCGGTCAGCGTCGAGCGCCGGGGACGCGGGATCAATTATCGCCTCGACGCCGCGCCGCATGGCGGCTTCGACATGGCCACGCCGCTCGGCGACTTCGACGGTCGCGTCCGCCTGTTCCCCGACAGCGGAACGCTCGATTTTGCCGGCGCGAGCCTGCCGCAAGGCGCGGCGGCGGTGGTCGGCCCGGCCGATCAGGTCGCGGCGGAATCGGATGCGCGCTTCACGACGTACCGCGTCACCGGCCCGACCGGCACCACCACCTGGCGGCGCTACGCCAGCGGCAGCGGCAACGACCAACTCGCGCTCAGCTACGCCAGTTTCGCGCTGATGCAGTATCAGGCCGCGGACGGCTTCAATGCCGACCGCAGCCTGCTCTTCGGCCTCGCGACGCCGCCCGAGAACATGCCGCGGACCGGCACCGGCGCCTATCAGGGCTTCGTCTATGGCAGCGCGGTCGGCGTGGGGCCGTCCGGGCCGGATCGCTTCACGCTTGGCGGCATGGCTCAGGTCGACGTCAACTGGGCGTCGACCGAGGTCACCGGCACGCTCGCCGTGGACGCGACCAACACGCGGACCAGCGTGATGCTGCCGCTGCCCGCCATCACGCTCGACAGTGCCCGCGTGTTCAGCAACCAGGTGAACGGGTTCCTCGCGGGCGGCGCGACCGGCACGTTCAGCGGCCAGTTCTTCGGCCCCGACGCCGGCGAGCTCGGCGCCACCCTCGATCTCCGGACCGTCGCCGGCGGCGGGCTGCCGGCGCTGGTCGGGCAAGGGCTGCTCGTCGGCAAGCGGCAATAGCGGGCGATGCTCGCTTTGCTTGCGGCGGCGCTCGCCGCCGCCACTCAGGCGGGCCCGACGCCCGCCGAGCCCGCGACTGCGACGACGATCAGCGGCCTCAACCCGGCCCAGCTTTTCGCCCTGGCCGAGCGCGCGCGCGCTGCCGGCCAGCTCCGCGACGCGGAGGTGCTGCTGCGCGCGCTGACCGAGGATCCGGACCCGGAAATCCGTGCCGAAGCGCGCTTTCGGCTCGCTCTGCTGCTGGACGCGCAGGACAAGCGCGCGGAAGCCGCAACCCTGCTCCGCCGCCTTCTCGACGAAAAGCCGGATGCGGCGCGGGTGCGGATCGAGCTCGCCCGCATCCTGACCGCGATGGGCGAGACCGGCGCCGCCGCGCGCGAGCTGCGCCAGGCGCAGGCGGCCGGCCTGCCGCCGGACGTGGCACGGGTGGTCGATCAATTCCGCACAGCGCTGCGCTCGCGCGCGCCCATCGGGGCCACGTTCGAGCTGGCGGTCGCGCCGGACAGCAACATCAACCGCGCCACCAGCCGACAGACTCTGGACACCGGCCTGTTCCCGATCGAGCTCAGCCCGGATGCGCGGGCCCAGTCCGGCATCGGTCTCGCGCCGTCGGGCCAGGTCTATCTGCGCCTGCCGCTCACTTCCCGGCTCAGCCTGTTGCCGCGGGTGAGCGGCAGCGCACGCCTCTATCGGTCGAGCGCGTTCAACGACATCCAGATCGAGCCCGAAATCGGACTCGAGCATCAGGCGGCGGACGGCAGCCGGGTGACGCTCTCGGCCGGGCATGACTGGCGCTGGTTCGGCGACCCGCTGTTCTCGCGCACCCGCAGCCTGACGCTGGACTGGCTGCAGCCGATTGGCCGGCGCAGTCAGCTGACCGCCAGCGCCGCCGTCAACTGGGCACGGTTTCCGCGCAACGCAGGGCAGGACGGCACCGGCTATCAGCTTTCCGGCACCTATGAATTCGCGGTGAGCGTGCGGGCCGGCGCGGCGCTGACGTTGAGCGGCGGCCGGCAGGACGCGCGCGACCCCGGCTTCGCCAATTGGTCGGGCGGGGTCTCCGCCCTCTATTTTCACCAGGTCGGCCGCGCGACCCTGTTCGGCTCGGCGGCCGTGCGCCGGCTGGAGGGGGACGGGCCGCTGTTCGTGTTCACCGATCGGCGGCGCGAGTGGCTGATGCGGGGCGTGCTCGGCGGCACGTTCCGCCAGCTGAGCGTTCGCGGCTTCGCGCCGGTGGTACGCCTCGTCGCGGAGCGCAACAGCTCCACCGTCGGCCTGTTCGATTATCGGCGCCTTGCCGTCGAAGCCGGGCTGAGCCGGACCTTCTAACGCGCCGGCGCGGATCGCCATTGCGGCGCGAAGAGCGCTGAGCCGATCGGGCTCGGTGGCAGTGCAGAAACCCCCGGCCGCGGACGTGTCGGCGGGCGTTGTCGAGGCGAATCAGCTGGCCGGAGCGCCTGGCATTTTCAATGGACTGGTGGAGCCGAGGGGGATCGAACCCCTGACCTCGTCATTGCGAACGACGCGCTCTCCCAGCTGAGCTACGGCCCCGCACCAGATTTTTCGCCGGGGCGTGCCCGGCGCGAAGCAGGCGCCTTAGCGGCGGTCGGCGCGCGATGCAACGCTTCTCGCACGGCTGGTCGCATCCGTCGCGCCTCGTCGCAGCCGGCGCCCGCAGGCCGGAACCGAGCCGGCGCCACAGGCGCTCTAACCCGAGAGCGCGGCCCGCCGGACGCGGCGCGCGCCGCAACGTCCGACCCAAGAGAGAGGAGAATGGCACCAATGGCTGACCGAGACACCTATACCGGCTATGGCGCACCAAGCGGCCGCTATGCCGAGCGCGGCCATTTCGAGCGCGACCGCAACGAGGATGGCCGTGGCCGCTATGGCAGCGGCGGCCGCGACCGCGATCGCGGCGACCGCGACAGAGGCATTTTCGGCCACAGCGACCGACATCGCGAGCGCGATCCCGGCTGGGGCCGCGACCGTGACGATGACCGCGGCATTTTCGAGCGCGCGGGCGAGCAGGTCCGGTCTTGGTTCAGCGACGATGACGACGACGATCGCGGCCAGCGGCGAAGCGGCGGCACCGGCCGCGGCGAGGCGCGCGGCGGGCGCGGCATGATCGCCGATCAGGACCGGTATCGAGGCTATGGCGACGCCGACCGCCAGCCCTGGGGCGACGGCCGCGACCGCGGCGATTTCGGCCGCGAATACAGCACGGGCCGCTATGGCAGCGGCGGCGGGGCGATGGGCGGCAATCGCGGCTATCGCGGCGACGACGATCGGGGCGCCCGCACCAGCCGGGGCGGCAGCGGCGCTGGCGACCGGTCGTTCGGCGACCATCCGCACGACCATCATTATGACGAATGGCGCCGTCAGCAGATGGCCGAGCTCGACCGCGACTATCACGAGTATCGCAACGAGAGCCGCCAGCGCTTCCACAGCGAGTTCGGCCAGTGGCGCAGCCAGCGGCAGCAGCAGCGCCAGCATCTCGGCCGGGTGCGCGAGCATATGGACGTGGTGGGATCCGACGGCGAGCATGTCGGCACCGTCGACAAAGTGTCCGGCGACCGGATCATCCTGACGAAGAACGATCCGGCGGCCGGCGGCCACCATCACTCGATCCCCTGTTCGTGGATCGCCACCGTCGACGACAAGGTGATGATCAGCAAGACCGCGGAGCAGGCCCAGGCGGAATGGCGCGACGAGGAGAATCGCCGCGCCCTGTTCGAGCCGGAGGAAAACCGGTCCAACGACGGCCCGCACATTCTCGACCGCAGCTTCTCGGGCACCTACGAGAGCCGCTGAGGCCGGAGACGGCAGCAAGAACGGGCCCGGAGCCTCGCGCTCCGGGCCCGCTTTCTTGCCGGCCTTGTTCGCAACCGGTCGCCTCGCCTACCAGCAAGGCATTCGAACCGTCACGAGGGAGGAAGCTTATGCCACGCGCCTGGGTGTTGCGATCGCGGCCGAAAGCCATGCCGCAGCGGGAGGATTTCGCCCTGATCGAGATCGCGGCCGCGCCGCTTGCCGACGGCCAGATCCGGGTCCGCAACCGCTGGCTTTCGGTCGATCCCTATATGCGCGGCCGCATGAACGACGTGAAGAGCTATGTGCCGCCCTTCGCGCTCGACGAGCCGCTGCAGGGCGGCGCGGTCGGCGAGGTGATCGAGAGCCGCAATCCGGGCTTCGCGGTCGGCGACCGGGTGGCCCATATGGGCGGCTGGCGGGATGAAGCCGTGGTCGGCCCCGAACTGATGCCGCAGAAGCTGCCCGATCTGGACGTTCCGGACGAGACGTTCCTCCACAATCTCGGCCTGACCGGCGGCACGGCCTATTTCGGCCTGCTCCGCTGCGCCGAAGCGAAGCCGGGCGACATCGTGTTCGTCTCGGCCGCGGCAGGCGCAGTCGGCTCGGCCGTGGTCCAGATCGCGAAGCTCAAGGGCATGACGGTCATCGGCGCGGCCGGCGGTCCGGACAAGGTCGCCTTCGTGAAGGAACTGGGTGCCGATGCCTGCATCGACTACAAGGCGGGACCGGTGCTGCCGCAGCTGATCGAAGCGGCGCCCAAAGGCATCGACGTGTATTTCGACAATGTCGGCGGCGATCATCTGGACGCGGCGTTCGCCACCGCCCGGACCTGGGCGCGCTTCGCCATCTGCGGGATGATCGACGTCTACAATGACGGGAAGGCGCAGGCGCTGAAATACATCGTGCGGACAATCCCCGCGCGGATCACCATGCGCGGCTTCATCTACACCGATTACATGGCCGAGTTCCCGGCGTGGCAGCGGGAGATGGCCGAATGGGTCACGCGCGGCGAGATCAAGGCGCGGACGACAGTCAGGGAAGGGCTGGACGCGACGCTCGAGGCGTTTCTCGGCCTGTTCGAGGGAGCGAACACCGGCAAGATGCTGGTGAAGCTCTGACCGGCAGCGCGCCCGGGCCTGCGCGTCACACTGCGCCGCTGAAGGTGTCGCACGCCGCGGGATCGCCGCTTTCCAGGCCGCGCCGCAGCCAGGCCTGGCGCTGGGCGGCGCTGCCATGGGTGAAGCTTTCCGGCACCACCCGCCCCTGCGCTGCGCGCTGCAGCGTGTCGTCGCCGATCGCGGCGGCGGCACGCAGCCCTTCCTCGACGTCGCCCGGCTCCAGCCGGTCGCGGTTCCGCGCCGCCCACACGCCGGCATAGCAATCCGCCTGCAGCTCGACGCGGACCTGCACGGCATTGCCCTCGGCTTCGCTGGCGCGCGCCTGCGCCTGGCGGGCTTGATCGAGCACCCCGGTCAGCGCCTGCACATGGTGCCCCACTTCGTGGGCGATCACATAGGCCTCGGCGAAATCGCCGGCGGCGCCATAGCGCTGCTGCAGCTCCTGATAGAAGCTGGTGTCCAGATAGATGCGGTTGTCGCTCGGGCAGTAGAACGGCCCCATTGCCGCCTGCGCCGCGCCGCAGCCGGATTGGCCGCGGCCGCCATAGAAGATGAAGCCGGCCGGCTGGTAGCGGGCGCCGCGCTCGGCGAAGATGGCGGCCCAGCTGTCCTCGGTGCTGGCGAGGACCTGGCAGGAGAAGCGGCTCGCCGCATCGACCGCGCAGGCCTTTTCCGCCGCGCTGCCGCCGGTCGCGGTCTGGCTGCCGGGCGTCAGCGCCTGCTGGCCGCCGCCGCCGAACGGATTGATGCCGAGCAGGAAAGCGCCGATCAGCACGACGATGATGCCGCCGAGGCCGAAGCGGCTGCCGACCAGCCCCAGGATCAGGCCGAGGCCCCCGCCGCCGCCGCCGCCGCCGAAGCTCTGGCCCCGCTGGTCCCCGACATTGTCGCTGGTCCGGTAATCGTCGAGGCGCATCGCCGTCCCCCAATCGCTGTTCCCGGCACAATGCGCCACTGATCGTTTCGGTTGCAAGCGCGCGGCGCTCGGCTAGAGGGGCAGCGACGACGATCTGGAGGTCTCCGATGGCCGAAGCCGATCCGCGCGCGACTGTCCGCTCCGGCGCGCCCCTGCCCCTTCCGCAATGCGTCGCACTCGTGCTGCAGGGCGGCGGCGCGCTCGGCGCGTTCCAGGCCGGCGTGTATCAGCGGCTGCGGGAGCTGGGCATCGAAGTGAGCCGGGTCGCCGGCATCTCGATCGGCGCCGTCAACGCCGCGATCATCGCCGGCAATCCGCCCGAGCGGCGAGTCGAGCGGCTGGAGGAGTTTTGGCGCCTCGTCTCGAGCTGGCTGCCGAGCTTCCCGATCCCGGACGAGGTCCGCGCCCGCGAGTTCGTCCATGAATGGTCGGCCGGCTTTGTGCTGCTGGCGGGCGTGCCCGGCTTTTTCGGTCTCCGCCCGGTCTCGCCGCACTTCGCGGTGCCCGGCACCCCGGGCGCACTCAGCTATTACGACTCGACCGCGCTCGGGCGCACGCTCGATCGGCTGATCGACTGGGATCTGCTGAACAACGGCCCGATCACCCTGTCGGTCGGGGTCGTCGAGATCGAAAGCGGGAATTTCCATTACTTCAACAACCGCCGCTGCCGGCTCGATGCCCGCCACATCATGGCCTCGGGCGCGCTGCCGCCGGGGCTGCCGCCGATCGAGATCGACGGCAAACACTACTGGGACGGGGGCATCGTCTCCAACACTCCGCTCCAGGACGTGATGGACACCCAGGACCGGCCGATGCTCGTGTTTCAGGTCGACCTGTTCCCCGCCGAGGGGCGGCTGCCGCGGACGATGGAGGATGTCGTCGCGCGGGCGAAAGAGATCCGCTTTTCGAGCCGCACACGCCAGATCACCAGCCAGATGCTCCGACTGCGCCAGGAGCGCGAGCAGATCCGCCGAGTGTTGGCCAAGCTGCCGCCCGAGCTTGCGTCCGATCCCGACATCGCCGCACTCGCCGCGCGCGCGGAGGAGCATCCGGTCAACGTTGTCCAGCTGATCCACCGCGCCGCCGCCTGGGAAGGCGATTCGCGCGATTACGAGTTTTCGGCAAGAACGATGCGGGAGCATTGGGCGGCGGGTCGCCATGCCGTCACGGAATCGATCGACAATGCCGCGCTGCTCGCCCGCAACATCGTGAACGGCGAGACGGCGGCATTCGATCTCACGAAGAAACAGTCGGCGACGTAAAGGAGAATCCATGTTCCTGCAGGGCAAGACCGCGCTTGTCACCGGGTCCACGTCCGGCATCGGCCTCGCCTGCGCGCGGGCGCTCGCCGCCGAGGGCGCAGCCGTGATGCTGAACGGCTTCGGCGACGCCGCGGAGATCGAGCAGGCGCGTCGGGAACTGGAGGCCGCGAGCGGCGCCAAGGCGGCCTATTCGGACGCGGACATGTCGCGTCCGGACGCGATCGCCGGGCTTGTCGAGCGCTGCGCCGCCGAACTCGGCGGGCCGGACATCGTGATCAGCAATGCCGGCATCCAGCATGTCGCGCCGATCGAGGAATTTCCGGTCGAGAAGTGGGATGCGATCCTGGCGATCAACCTGTCGTCCAGCTTCCACCTGATGCGGGCGGCGGTGCCCGGGATGAAGGCACGCGGCTGGGGCCGGATCATCGGCACCGCCTCGGCCCATTCGCTGGTCGCGAGCCCGAACAAATCGGCCTATGTGGCGGCCAAGCACGGCCTTTACGGGCTGGTAAAGACCGTCGCGCTGGAGACCGCCACGCACGGCATCACCGTCAACTGCATCAGCCCGGGTTATGTGTGGACGCCGCTGGTCGAGGCGCAGATCCCGGACACGATGAAGACGCGCAACCTGACCCGGGAGCAAGTGGTGAACGACGTGCTGCTCGCCGCCCAGCCGACCAAGAAATTCGTGACCGTCGAGCAGGTGGCGGCGCTGGCCCTGTTCCTTTGCCGGGAAGAAGCGGCCTCGATCACCGGATCCAATTACCAGATGGACGGCGGCTGGGTCGCGGCGTGACCAGGGGCAACCGGGCGTGCGGCCAGCCGTTGGCTGGACCTGCCCCGCGCTGACCGGAAGGATTTGCGGATGACTGCCCGACGCCTCGTCTCCCCGGTGCTTCTCCTTGTGGCAGCCGCGTGCAGCGGCGGCGATCGCCCGGCGACAGCTGCCGCCCCACCCGATTGGCGGACGACGGCAACCCCGGCCGACCGCGCCCGCTTGCGGGAGTGGCGGACGGCCTTTCTTGAAGGGCTGGAGCAGGCCCGCGCCGGCGGCGCCGCGGCGGCGGTCGCGGCCGAGGGCGCACTGCTCGATCCCGATGCCGGCGGGGTGCCCGGCCTGCCGCCTGCCGGGGACTATGCCTGCCGCGTCCTGAAGCTGGGGGCCCGCCGCGCCGGTGGCCTCTCCTATGTCGGCTATCCCGCCTTCCGCTGCCGCATCGAGGCGAGCGGGGGGCTGCTCCGCTTCCGCAAGCAGACCGGATCGCAGCGGCCGGTCGGCCGGATCTTCGACGGCGATGCGGGCTCCGGCCGGCCGGTGTTTCTCGGCACGCTCGTGCTGGGCGACGAGCGCCGTGCCCTGCCTTACGGCGCGGACCCGGACCGCAACATGATCGGCGTCTTCGATTCGCTGCCCGACGGGCGCTGGCGCCTGTTGCTGCCGCGGCCGGCCTTTGAAAGCGTGATGGACGTGATCGAGCTGGTGCCGGACATTCGGGGTTCCCCCGGCGGCGATCCGCTTGCTACCACCAGCGGATGACCGAGATCCTGACGCTTGCCGCCGCGGCCGCCATCGCCCTCGCCCCCGCTGCGCCCGCCCCGGCGCCCGCTGCCGGCCCGGCCGATCCGCTGCGCCAGGCGGTCGCCGCCGATCTGCCGTCGCTGATCGCGCTCTATCGCGATCTCCACGCCCATCCGGAACTGTCCGGCCAGGAGACCCGCACGGCCGGCATTCTGGCGGCCGAAGCGCGCAAGGCCGGCTTCACCGTCACGCCCGGCGTCGGCGGGACCGGCGTGGTCGCCGTGCTGCGCAACGGCCCCGGGCCGGTCGTCATGCTGCGGGCGGACATGGACGGGCTGCCGGTCGCCGAACAGACGGGGCTGCCGTTCGCGAGCAAAGTGAAGGCGATCGGCATCGACGGCCGCGAGACGCCGGTCATGCACGCCTGCGGCCACGACACCCATATGGCCGCGTGGGTCGGCACCGCGCGGCGGCTGGCGGCGCTCAAGTCGCGCTGGTCCGGCACGCTGGTGATGATCGCCCAGCCGGCCGAGGAAGTGAATGCCGGCGCCGCCGCGATGCTGGCGGAAGGCCTCTTCACCCGCTTTCCCAAGCCCGATTATGCGATCGCCTTCCACGACTCCGCGTCGCTGCCGGCCGGACAGCTCGGCTACACGCCGGGCTATGCGATGGCCGCGGTCGACAGCATCGACATCACCGTGAAGGGCGTCGGCGGGCACGGCGCGGCACCGGCCTCGACACGGGATCCGATCGTCCTTGCGGCGCGGATCGTGACGACGCTGCAGACGCTCGCCGCGCGGGAGATCGATCCACAGGACGCGGTCGTCGTCACGGTCGGCTCGATCCATGGCGGGACGAAGCACAACATCATCCCGGATGAAGTGAAGCTGCAGCTGACCGTGCGCAGCTATGCGCCCGAGACCCGGCAAAAGCTGATCGACGCCATTGCCCGCATCGCCCGCGGCGAGGCGATCGCCGCCGGCCTGCCCGATGCGCTGATGCCGGAGGTGAAGCCCTATGGCACGAGCGGGATCGCGACCTACAACGACGCGGCGCTTGCCGATCGGATGGCGGCAACCTTTACGCGCCGCTTCGGCGCCGACCGGGTGACCGAGACTAAGCCGGTGATGGTGAGCGAGGATTTCCCGCTGTTCAAGGCGGCCGACCCGGACCGCATCCAGAGCCTGTTGTTCTGGGTGGGCGGCGTGCCGCAGGACCGCTGGGCGGCCGCCGGCGGCGATGCCGGCAAGCTGCCGTCGCTGCACAGCCCGTTTTGGGCGCCCGACGCGGAGGCGGTGATCGCGACCGCGACCGAGGCGATGAGCGCTGCGGCGATGGACCTGCTCGCCAGGCCCTGAGCCGCACCCGGGGCGCGGTCAGCCTCGGGCCGTCAGCCGCTGCAGCATGACGAGGCTTGCGAACGCGAGCGCCGCCTGGGCAGCAAGGCCCGCGGTCCACCAGCCAAGCGCCGCGAAGGGCAGCAGCAGCCAGATCAGATTGTCCTGCTCGGCGAGCCAGAGGGGCGGCTGCACCGGCCGCCCGATCCAGCGGCGATGGGTTTCGCCGGCCGCCAGCGCCGCCAGCGTGGCCGCAGCCAGCGCGACCGGGGTGCCGGTGCCGCCCGCCGCGGCCAGCTGCCAGGCAAGCGCCGCCAGCGCCGCGGCGGACAGCAGCTCCCGCGCCCGGCCCCAGCGCCGGTGATCCCGCCGATTGCGGCGGCTGATGCCGGCAAGGAAGCGCCCGAGTGTGTCGAGCGGGCCGGCCCAGAGGATCGCCCCCAGGCCGAGGCCGGGCCAGCCTGCGAGCATGGCGGCGATCGCCGCCGCCGTTACGGCGACCGCGCCCGCCCTGAACCATTGCGGATCGAGCATCGCCGCCATCGCGCGCGGTGCCGCCAGCCGGGCGATCGGCGCCGAAACGAAGCGGTCGACCAGGCCCGCCGGTCGGCGCACGACGCGCTCCGCTAGCGCCTGTTCCAGCTCGAGCGCGGTCGCCGGGTCGACGACCACCGCCAGGATCGGCGAGGGCGCCGCGCGCTCCGCCGGAAGCTGGGCGGCGCCGGACTGGATCGCCTGGCGCAGCAGAGTGGAGGACAGGTCCCATTCGCCGAGCATCTCGGCGGTCTGGCGGAACAGCAGCGGCTCGGTGATCAGCAGGCCGCCCCAGCGGGCCCGGGCATCGATCAGTTCATGGGCGGCAGCATCGGCGCCCGGCGGCAGCGTCAGGACTGCGCGGCCCGGTGCGGCGAGCATGAGCGCGACCGCGGCAGGTTCCGTCACCAGCCCGTCGGCGACGAGCAGCACGCGAGGCTCGCCGCCGATCCGCTGGGCGGCCTCCGGGGCCGTGCGGGCCAGCTCGACCGGGACGCCGTCCCGCCGCAGCCGGTCCGCGGCCGCGATCAGCCCGGGTGCCGGCTGTTCGGCCAGGACGATGATCGGGGCCACCCCGGCTTCGGCGAGCAGCCGCGCCTGATGCTCGAGCACGGTCTGGCCGGCAAGCGGAAGCTCCGCGCGCAGCACCACGCCATGGTCCGCCTCTTCGCTGGCGACGATCAGTCCGGCAGTCGGTCCCCGCATCGCGTCCAGCCCGTAAGGCCTTCGGCGCTCCCGTGCAAAAGCTTGCGGTGATCCGTTCAGGCGACGCGGAGAATGGCGAGCGCCCGGTCGATGCCGGACAGCGTCTCGCCATCGCCCCGCGGCGCGCGCGCCGCGGAATCGGCCAGCTCGATCAGGCGGGCCGCGCCGAAACTTGCCGCGAGCCCCTTCAGCCGCAGCGCCCCTTCCTGCCATTCGGGGTCGGAAACGGCACGCTTCATCGCATCGAAATGGCGGCGCGCGCTGTCCAGAAA
>ERZ1066122.857-NODE-857-length-28697-cov-36.522589_pt1 | contig 28697 bp, 25 predicted proteins | sample MGYA00382769_ERZ1066122 | MGnify/ENA primary metagenome ERZ1066122 (study PRJEB33369, sample SAMEA5778352) | biofilm metagenome | biome: Industrial cooling water; feature: Water cooling tower basin; material: Biofilm | place: United Arab Emirates | collected... | reverse complement strand
CCGCCGGCCCGGCCGACAGCGTGCGCGCCGCGCGTGCCGAGCCGACGCGCCGGCTGAGCGGCAGCGTGGGGATGAACAGCATCTTCGACAGCAACATCGAGCACGAGCCCGCGGAGGTGGCGTCGTACGGCCTGGTGGTCGGCGCGGAGCTGCGCTACCACAACCGCGCGGAGCGCCCGACGCTGACGGCGGAGTATGACGTCGCGCTGCACTCCTACTCGCACGGCAGCCGCTGGGACCGCACCAGCCACCAACTGCGCGTCACGCACGAACGCCGGCTGGGCAAGCCCTGGCGGCTGCAGAGCGTGGGCGAGCTCTCGCTCCGCGGCTCGTCGGAAGACCGCGAGCTCGCCGACCAACTGCAACTGGCGCCGCGCCTGGAGTACCGCGTCGCCGCCGGCACGCGCCTGCGGCTGGGCAGCGGCCTGCGGCTGAAGCGCTACCGCGACGACCCGCAGCGCAACTCCGCCGGCGGGCTCGCCGGCCTGGAGCTGCGCCAGCGGCTCGGCGCGGCGGAGCTGAGCCTGGAGGGCAAAGGCGAGTACAGCCACGCCCGCGCCGCGCGTCGCCGCTACTACCGCGGTACCCTCACCGGCGAGCTGGACGTGCCGCTCGGCGCCGCCGACCGGCTGGGGCTGGAGCTGAAGTACCGGCGGCAGCATTACCCGCAGCGCTGGGCGGGCCTGGAGGGCGTGCCCGACGTGCGCCGGCAGGACCGCACCCTGGTGCCCACCCTCACCTGGGCGCACGCGCTCGGCCGCGCCGTCGGGCTGGAGCTGGAGTACAGCTTCGAGCGCCGCCGCTCCACCGAGCCGGACAAGCACTTCCAGGCGCACCTGCTCTCGCTCGGCACGCGCCTGCGCTGGTAAGACGGCCACGGAGGGAGCGAAGCCGGCGCTCCCCGGGGATACGCGGCCGGCAGCGGCCCGGCCTCACGTCCGTGGCGAACCCCTCCGGCAGCGGTCGACGATGGGGCCCGGTGTTGGGCTGGATTTCGTTCCCCTTCAGCAGGAGGCAACCATGCGCAGAATGCTCCGCCCCCTGGCAGCCGCGACCGCGCTCGCGGTGCTGGTGGTCTCCCCGGCGTCGGCCGCGACCTTCACGCGCTCGCTGACGCTCGGGAACACCACCCTCAGTTGCGTCACCACCTACACGGAGTTGAACAACAACGACCGCATCGACACGCTCGCCGAGCTGCGCTCGATCACGAGCATCGTCTGCACGGTCACCCGCACGTAGACCGATCCACGCTCCGCGGCGGCGCCGGCGGCAGGATGAGCGCCAGGCTGCGCCGCGGGCGATCGTGCTCCGGTCTCCCCATCGTCGACCGTGAAGACGCCTCGCGCACCGACCGCGTACGGGTGCAGCCCGCCGTGGCCGGTGCGCGAACGTCAGGCCCCACGCGGCCGGCACTCCGCGAGCTCAGAAGACGCAGCCCGTGCGCGCCGGGATGGTCACCACCACGCCCGTCGGCTCCTTCCGCGCGGGCGCGCAGAGGCCCAGCGCGTCCTGCGCGCCCGGCATCGGCGGCAGGCGCAGCTCCACGGCGGCGGTGTCGTTGTTGAGCGCCACCACCGTGCCGCCGCGGCGGAAGGCGTAGCTCTGCTCGCCGACGTGCAGGGTCTCCAGCGGCGCGCGGCGCAGCTCGCTGCGCTGGGCGCGCAGCCGCAGCAGCCGCTGCACGTGCTGGAAGACGTCCTGCTCCGCGGGCGTGCGGCCCGCGGCCTGGAAGGCGTTGCGCGGGTCCTCGGCCCAGCCGCCGGGGAAGTCGCGGCGGTTGTCCGGGTCGCCGCCGCCGGGCATGCCGATCTCGTCGCCGTAGTAGAGCAGCGGCGTGCCGCGCGTGGTCAGCACGAAGGTGTGCGCCAGCTTCAGCCCGGCCAGCGTGGCGCCCTCCTCGCCCATGAAGCGCCCCACGTCGTGCAGCCCGACGAAGGTGACCAGCTCGTTGGGCTCCTCGTACAGGTGGTCGCGCCCCAGCATCTGCACCAGCTCACGCAGCGGCCGCCCCTGCGCGAAGGCGCGGCGCAGCGGGTAGTAGAGCGGGAAGTCGAAGAGCGCGTCCACGCCGTCGTCGATGCCGTCGTGGCGGATGCGCCCGCCCTCGAAGAACGAGACGGTCGCCGGGTCGCCGTCGAGCACCTCGCCCACCACGCGCAGGCCCGGGTACTCACGCTTGATCGCCGTCATCCAGTCCCGCCAGAAGCGGCGCGGCACGTAGGGCCAGGTGTCCTGCCGGATGCCGTCGATCCCGCTCATGCCCACCCACCAGAGCGTGTTCTGGATCAGGTAGCGTGCGACCTCCGGGTCGTCCTGGTTCAGGTCCGGCAGCAGGTCGACGAACCAGCCGCTGAGCACCGGCTCGCGCAGCGCCGCGGTGGCGTGCGGGTCGGCCAGTGTCCAGATCTGCCAGGTGTTGGCGAGGTGCTGCGCTTCCGTCCCGTTGAACCAGGTGGGCGTCGGCGAGTCCTTCACCCACGGGTGGTGCGGGCTGGTGTGGTTGGCGACCATGTCCAGGATCACCTTGATCCCCTGCGCGTGCGCCTCGTCCACCAGGCGGCGCAGGGTGGCCAGGTCGCCGAAGCGCTCCTCGACCGCGTAGTAGTCGATGGCGTGGTAGCCGTGATAGGCGGTCGTCGGCTGGCCCTCGGCGATCTCCTTGGGGTCGAGGTGGTTGGTGTTGTCGTAGATCGGGTTCATCCAGATGGCGGTGACGCCCAGCTCCTTCAGGTAGGGCAGGCGCTGGCGCACGCCCTCCAGGTCGCCGCCGTGGTAGCGGCGCGGGTGGCTGCGGTCCAGGATCCCGCGCGAGACGGCCGGGTCGTCGTTGCGGCGGTCGCCGTTGGCGAAGCGGTCGGGCATGAGCAGGTAGAGCACGTCGTCGGGGCCGAAGCCCTGGAAGCGGCCCGTGGCCGGCAGCGGCGCTGAGACCGAGAACGTCACCGGCGCGGCGCCACGCTCCGTGCGCAGCGTGAGCGGGTACTGCCCCGGCGGCGCCGCGTGCGGCACGGTGACGTCCACGAAGGCGTACGTCCCCGCGTCGTTGACGCGCAGGTTGGAGCACTCCAGGCGCGGGCACTCCAGGCGGGCACCCGTGAGGTGGCGGCCGCGGATCAGGAGCCGGACCGGGTTGATGGAGTGGCCGGCCCACCAGTTCGGCGGGTCGACCTTGAGGATCTCCGGCGGCTGGGCCGCCAGCTCCCCGGCCGCCAGGCCGACGGCGGCAAGGGCGAAGAACAGGGCGCGCTTCATGGATCTGCCTGAGCGGGTGGAGGAAACGGCGCGGCCGGGCATTCGTGCGTGCCGCCGGGCCTGCTGACGGGCATGAGGATACGCGCGCCACTGCCGCGGCGCTACCGGGGCCGGACGCCCGCCGCGAGCGGCCGGCCTGGCCGCCACGGGGCTGAGCCGTGCTCAGTGCCGCGGCCGTGTTCGGCGCCGGTCGCCCGGCACGGTTCTTCCCGCCGCGTGCGGGCGCAGCGCCGCGGTCGGGCCGCGGCGGGCGGACTAGGGGCCGGGAGGCAGGATGCGGACGCTCGCGGAGCTGTTCAGCCTGGCGGGGCGGGTGGCGCTGGTCACCGGCGGCGGGCGCGGGCTGGGCGAGCAGATCGCGCACGGGCTGGCGCAGGCGGGCGCGGCCGTGGCGCTGGGCTCGCGCTCGCGCGAGGCGTGCGAGGCGGTCGCCGCCGAGCTGGCCCGCTCGTACGGCGGGCGCACGCTCGCGCTGCGGCTGGACGTGAGCGCGGAGGACGAGGTGCGCGCCGCCGTGGACGAGGTGGAGCGCGTGCTGGGGCCCGTCGAGCTGCTGGTCAACAACTCCGGCACCTCGTGGGGCGCGCCGGCCGCCGAGACGCCGCTCGCCGGCTGGCAGAAGGTGATGCAGACCAACGCCACCGGCGCCTTCCTCTGCGCGCGCGAGGTCGGCCGCCGCCTCATCGCGCGCGGCGAGGGCGGCGCCATCCTCAACGTCGCCTCCGTCGCCGCGCTCGGCGGCATGCCGCCCGAGGTCCTCGACGCCGTCGCCTACAGCGCCAGCAAGGGCGCCGTCGTCGCGCTGACGCGCGACCTGGCGGTGAAGTGGGCGCGTCATGGCATCCGCGTCAACGCGCTCGCGCCGGGCTTCTTCCCCAGCAAGATGACGGAGAAGGTGCTGGAGCGCGCCGGCGAGCGCCTCGCGCGGCTGGTGCCGCTCGGCCGCCTCGGCGGCGACGACGAGCTGCTGGGGGCGGCGCTCTTCTTGCTCTCGCCCGCCGCCGGCTACGTCACCGGCCAGGTGCTGGCGGTGGACGGCGGGCTGATGGCAGGGGTCGGGGGTCAGGGGTCAGGGGTCAGGGAAACGGCAACACCCCCTGACCCCTGGGGTTGAGGTCGCCGTTCCCCTGACCCCTGACCCCCGACCCCTGACCCCTCAACCAAGGAGCGACCCGATGGCTACGACGACGCTGCCGGAGGCGCCGAGCGCCGAGCCGCTGCGGCTGGAGGTGGAGGACGGGCTCGCCCTCATCCGGCTGGACCTGCCGGGCAAGCCCGTCAACGTGCTCTCGCGCGAGATGATCGACGCGCTGACCAAGATCCTCGCCCGGCTGGAGCGCGGCGAGGACGGCGCGCGCGCGGCGCTGCTGGTCTCGGAGAAGCCCGGGGTCTGGATCGCCGGGGCGGACCTCGAGGAGTTCAAGGGCTTCCGCGACGCGGCCGACGGCGAGGCGGCGAGCCGCACGGGGCACGCGCTGCTGGCGCGGCTGGAGGCGCTGCCGATCCCGGTGATCGCCGCCATCCACGGCGTCGCGCTGGGCGGCGGGCTGGAGGTGGCGCTGGCCTGCGCCTATCGCCTGGCGAGCGACTCGCCCCGCACGAAGCTCGGGCTGCCCGAGGTGCAGCTCGGCATCCTGCCCGGCGCCGGCGGCACGCAGCGGCTGCCGCGGCTCGTCGGGCTGCGCGCCGCGCTCGACCTGATGCTCACCGGCAAGCAGCTCGACGCGAGCCGCGCGAAGAAGCTGGGCCTGGTGGACGAGGTCGTGCCCGCCGACGCCGTGCTGCCGGCGGCGAAGCAGGTGGCGCGCGAGCTCCTGGAGGGCCGGCGCCAGCCGCGGCCCGGCCGTCCCAAGGGCTCGCCGCAGTGGGTGGAGAACCTGCCCGGCATGCGCGGCGTCATCTTCAAGAAGGCGCGCGAGGGCGTGCTCTCCAAGACGCACGGCCTCTACCCCGCGCCGCTGAAGATCCTGGAGGTCGTGGAGGCCGGGCTCGACCGCCCGCTCGACGAGGCGCTGCCGCGGGAGGCGAGGGCGTTCGGCGAGCTGAGCGTCACGCCCGAGGCGCGCAGCCTGGTGCACCTCTTCTTCACCAGCACCGAGGTCAAGAGTAGTCCGGTGCAACGCGAAGCGTTGCAGCGCCACGACCCGGAGCTGCCCGAGGGCACGCGCGCGCGCGCCGTGAAGCAGGTCGCCATCATCGGCGCGGGCTTCATGGGCGCGGGCATCGCCGTCGCCTCCGCGGAGAGCGGGCTGCGCGTGCGCATGAAGGACGTCAAGCCCGAGGCCGTCGTCAAAGGGCTCGGCACCGCGCGCGCCTCCATCGTCAAGCGCGCGAAGCGCCGGCGCCGCCCGCGCCACGAGCTGCGCGCCGTGCTGGACCGCATCGAGGGCTCCACCGAGTACGCCGGCTTCCGCCACGCCGACGTGGTCGTCGAGGCCGTCTTCGAGGACGTGGCGCTCAAGCACCGCGTGCTGCAGGAGCTGGAGGCGGCCACCGGCCCCGACGCCGTGCTCGGCTCCAACACCTCCACCATCCCCATCACCACGCTGGCCGCGGCGGTCGAGCACCCGGAGCGCGTCATCGGGCTGCACTTCTTCTCGCCGGTGGAGAAGATGCCGCTGCTGGAGATCATCGCGCACCCCGGCACCGCGCCCGAGGCGATCGCCACCAGCCACGCCTTCGGCAAGCAGATCGGCAAGACGCCGATCGTGGTGAACGACGGGCCCGGCTTCTACGCCAACCGCATCCTGACGCCCTACATGAACGAGGCGGCGCTGCTGCTGGAGGAGGGCGCCGCCATCGAGGCGGTCGACCGCGCGCTGGTGGAGTGGGGCTACCCGGTGGGTCCGCTGACGCTCTACGACGAGGTCGGGCTCGACGTGGCGCACAAGTCGGGCAAGATCATGACCGACGCCTTCGGCCACCGCATGCGCGCCAACACCGTGCTGGAGAAGCTGGTCGCCGACGGGCGGCAGGGCCGCAAGAACGGCCGGGGCTTCTACCGCTACGAGCAGGGCAAGAAGGCCGGGCCGGACGAGAGCGTCTACGCGCTGATCGGCAGCCCGCCGCGCCAGCAGCCCGCGAAGCAGGAGATGCAGGAGCGGCTGGCGCTGGGCATGGTCAACGAGGCGGTGCGCTGCCTGGAGGAGGGCATCCTGCGCAGCGCGCGCGACGGCGACGTCGGCGCGGTGATGGGCATCGGCTTCCCCCCCTTCCGCGGCGGCCCCTTCTGGTTCGTGGACCAGACCGGCGCCCGCCCGCTGCTGGAGCGCCTGCGGCCCCTGGAGCAGCGCTACGGCCCGCGCTTTGCGCCAGCCCCGCTGCTGGTGCGCATGGCCGAGAAGGGCGAGCGGTTCTTCTGAGAACCGGGGCTGTCGGCTGTCGGCTACCGGCAACGGCGCCCTCACCCCCCGGCCCCCTCTCCCAGACTTGGGAGAGGGGGAGAACAGCAGGGGGTAGTGATATTCCCCCTCTCCCGCCAGCGGGAGAGAGGGGGTGGCGAGCGCGGCACGAGCGAGCCGGGGGTGAGGGCCCCGCCACTCGCGCGCGAACAACTCGCGTGCTCGTGCACCGGGAGAGGTGGGGGCATGGAGGCGTGGCGGCAGAACCTGATCGAGGACGATGCGGGCGTGGGGCAGGTGCTGCGCGCCGCGCGGCGCGTCGCGGTGCTAGGCATCAAGACGGAGGCGCAGAGCGGGCAGCCGGCGTTCTACGTGCCGGCCTACCTGCAGCGCGCGGGCTACGAGGTCGTGCCGGTGCCGGTCTACTACCCCCAGGCCACCGAGATCCTGGGCCAGCCGGTCTACCGCTCGCTCGCCGCGGTGCCCGGCGAGCTGGACCTGGTGCTGGTCTTCCGCCGGCCGCAGGACGTGCCGGCGCATCTGGACGACCTGCTGGCCGCCCGCCCCGCCGCGGTGTGGATGCAGAGCGGCATCCGGCACGACGCCGTGGCCCGCCGTCTGGCCGAGGCCGGCATCCGCGTGGTGCAGGACCGCTGCGCCATGATCGAGCACCGCATGCTCGCCGGGTGAGCCGTCCTGCGGGCGGGCGGGAGTTCTCCTTTCGCTCGCTGTAAGGAATTGCCTGATATTGCCGTTTAGAAACTGGTGTGTTATAAGGCAGCGCGACGAAGCAATCTCCTGACCGGCTCGCGTCTGCGGTACGCTGGCGCAGGCCCGCAGGAAGCCCTGCCCCAGGGGTAGCCGACCGGGGCGGCGGCAGGGTAGGGAAGGGGGGGTGCCGCACGCCAGGGTGCGGCCCGAAACGCGCGACTTGGGTCGAACATGAAGAACGTGCTTCACGCCCTCGGGGCTCGCTCTCGCCGTGTCCTCGCGGGCGCCGGTGTGGTGCTGCTCGGGCTGGGCGACATGGGAGCCTACGTGCTGCAGACCGGCGCCGGCGCGGCGCGCCCGGAGCAGTCGCCGGAGCCGCCGCTGGGCGGCCCCGGCCCGGCGCAGCCGATCGCCTTCCTGCACTCGGTGCACGCCGGGCAGAACCAGATTCCCTGCCAGTACTGCCACTACGTCGCCGACCGCTCGCCCAGCGCGGGCGTGCCCTCGGTGCAGGTCTGCGCCGGCTGCCACCTTGCGGGCGCCACCACCCTGCCGCCCGACCAGGTGCAGCAGTTGACCTTCCCGGTCAAAGGTGGTGGCCAGCAGCGCCCGGACTGGTGGTACGCAGAGGCGGCCAAGATCCTCGAGTACTGGAAGGCGCAGAAGCCGATCCCCTGGGTGCGGGTGCACCAACTGCCGATGCACGCCCGCTTTCCGCACTACATGCACGTGCAGGCGGGGCTGCAGTGCCAGACCTGCCACGGCCCGGTGGAGCAGATGGACAAGGTCTATCAGTACGCGTCGCTGCAGATGGGCTGGTGCATCGAGTGCCACCGCGGCGAGTCGCAGCTCTCGGCGGCGGAGGAGCAGGCGGTGCGCGAGCGCTCCACCTTCCGCCGGCGCATGGCGGCGCTGCAGACGGCGGGCGGCGACGTCCGCGGCTGGGCCGAGCGCTGGCCCAACCAGCGCGCCTCCACCGATTGCTTCGTGTGTCATTACTAGCTGCCAGCTACCGGCTACCGGCTCCCAGCACGACTGGAGCGGTAGCCGGCCTGGCACGGGAGAGCTGGACCGGATCGGTGTTCTGCTGGCCGCTGGAAGCAGGTAGCTGGCAGCCTACGTCTAAGGAGACCGGAATGGCAGATGGACTGAAGCGGCGGGATTTCCTCAAGGTGTTCGGCGCCGGCAGCGCGACGGTGGCGACGGTGGGCTGCTCGACGGGCGAGGTCGAGCGGCTGATCCCCTACGTGGTGCCGGCCGAGGAGATCACGCCCGGCGTGCCGACGTACTACACCAGCACCTGCCGCGAATGCCCGGCGGGCTGCGGCATCGTGGTGGAGACGCACGAGGGCCGCGTCACCAAGGTGGAGGGCAACCCGGCGAACCCGATCTCGCACGGCAACCTCTGCGCGCGCGGCCAGGCCTCGGTGCAGGGGCTCTACCACCCGGACCGGCTGCAGGGCCCCACGCTCAAGGAGGGCGAGCTGACGACCTGGCTGCCCTGGGGCACGCTGGAGCAGCAGTTGGCCGAGCGGCTCGGCGCGGCGCGCGGCCGCCCCGGCGGCATCGTCTTCCTGACGCACGACTACACGGGGACGATGGCCCGCCTGGCCGACGCGTTCACCGCCTCCGTGGGTGGGCGGCGCGTCGTCTACGACACGCTCGCCGACGCGCCGCGCGACCTGAACTTCGCCGACGCCGACCTGCTCGTCTCCTTCGGCGCCGATTTCCTCGAGACCTGGGGCTCGCCGGTCGATTATGCCTGGCAGTTCACGCAGTTCCGCACCGTGCGCGGTGGGCGGCGCGGCAAGTTCGTCTGGGTGGGGCCGCACCGGCCGCTGACCGGGCTGAGCGCCGACCAGTGGATCGCGCCGCGGCCGGGCACCGAGGCGCTGATCGCGCTGGCGCTCGCCGGCCGCGTGGACGCGACCACCGCCGCGCGGCAGACGGGGGTGGACGAGCGGGTGCTGCAGGACCTGATGCGCGAGTTCCGCGCGGGGCGCGGCGTCGCGCTGGGCCCCGGCCCCGCCATCAGCGGCCGCAACACGGCGCAGTTGCGCGCCGCGCTCGCCGAGCTGAACGGCGGCGGTGGTGCCGCCGCCGCGCAGACGACCAGCCGGCTGGTGGACGTGGCGCAGCTCATCGAGCAGATGCACGCCGGCCAGGTGGCCGTGCTGCTGATCGACGCGCCCAACCCCGCCTACACGCTGCCGGGCCCGCTCGCCGCGCGCTTCGCGCAGGCGTTGCAGCGGGTGGGCACCAGCGTCAGCTTCTCGCCCTTCCCCGACGAGACCTCGCTGCTCTGCACCATGGCGCTGCCGGACCACCACTTCCTGGAGAAGTGGGACGACTACGTGCCGCGCCCCGGCCTGCTGGAGCTGGTGCAGCCGGCGATGCGCCCGGTCTTCAACACCAAGCACATCGGCGACGTGCTGCTCTCCGTCGCCCGGCAGGTGGGCGGCGGCACCGCGCCCGCCGGGCTGGAGGCCGCCACTTACTACGACTACCTGCGCGCCGGCTGGCTGGCGCAGGCCGGCGACGAGGCAGGCTGGCGGCAGGCGGTGCAGCGCGGCGGCCTCTACCCCGGCGACGCGGCCGCCATCCCGCCGACGATCGAGGCTCGGGAGCTGGAGAGCGGCTTCTCGCCGTCCGCCGCGCCGGCCGCGCCCGCGGTCGCCGCCGCCGGCGCCGCGCCCACGCCCGGGCTGCAGCCGATCGAGTTCGAGGGCGGCGAGGGCGCCACCCTGCACCTCGTCGTCTACCCCTCGTACCGCTTCTACGACGGCCGCACCGCCAACCGGCCCTGGCTGCTGGAGCTGCCGGACCCGGTCACCAAGGTGCCGTGGATGAGCTGGGTGGAGATGCACCCCGCCACCGCCGCGGAGCTGGGCCTCGAGCAGGGCGACACGGTGGAGCTGCGCTCGCCCTACGGCGCGCTGGAGACCTACGTCTACGTCTATCCCGGCGTGCGGCCGGACACCGTCGCCATCCAGATGGGCCTGGGCCACAAGGCGTTCGGCCGCTACACCGAGGGCCGCGGCGTCAACCCCAACCTGCTGCTCGGCCCCGCCGCCGACGCGGCGGACGGCGCCGCCGCGCCCTACGGCCTGCGCGTGGCGGTGCGCCGCACCGGCGGCGGCGACCGCTACAGCTTCATCCCCAGCCGCGCGCCCGAGGGCCTCTTCGAGCAGGGTGTGCGCGTGCAGCACGACCGCGAGATCGCGCAGGCCATCTCGCTCGCCGCGCTGGTGCGGCAGGACGCCGCCGGCGCGGGGCTGATCCCCGGCCAGGACGAGACGCTCGAAGTGCTCAAGGGCGACGGCGGCTTCACGCCCGTGCCCACCCCCACCGACCCGGCCGCCTACCCGCCGCCGGGCACCGACTACGGCGAGTACGTCCAGACCGAGCGGCGCTGGGCGATGGTCATCGACCTGGCGCGCTGCATCGGCTGCTCGGCGTGCGTCATCGCCTGCAACGCCGAGAACAACGTCCCGGTCGTCGGGCCGGAGGAGATGAAGAAGGGCCGCGAGCTGCACTGGCTGCGCATCGAGCGCTATTGGGGTGTGACGCGCGACGAGACGGAGGCGTACCGCGAGGGCGCCACCGACGACACGCGCTTCCTGCCCATGCTCTGCCAGCACTGCGGCAACGCGCCCTGCGAGCCGGTCTGCCCCGTGTACGCGGCCTACCACACGCCCGACGGGCTCAACGGGCAGATCTACAACCGCTGCGTGGGCACGCGCTACTGCGCCAACAACTGCCCGTACAAGGTGCGCGTCTTCAACTGGTTCACCTACGACTTCGTGGAGCCGCTGAACTGGCAGCTCAACCCGGACGTGACGGTGCGCGAGAAGGGCGTCATGGAGAAGTGCACCTTCTGCGTGCAGCGCATCCGCGAGGGCGAGCGCCAGGCCAACGTCGAGCGCCGCCCGCTGCGCGCGGGGGAGATCGTGCCGGCCTGCGTGCAGACCTGCCCCACCGAGGTCTTCGTCTTCGGCGACATCACCGACGCGAACAGCCCGGTGGCGCGCGCGGCGCGCAGCCCCCGCAGCTACCGCGTGCTGGGCGCGCTCAACGTGCAGCCGGCGGTCGTCTACCTGAAGAAGGTCACGCTGGCCGAACCGGCCCAGGGCGGCCACCATGCCCCGGCCGGCGCCGGGTTCGACCCGGGAACGCAGGAGACTCACTGAGATGGCGACCGTCGAACGCTCCGTCTTCCATCCCGAGGTGCGGGAGTACGCCGAGGTCAATCGCGATGCGATGCGGCTGCTCACCAAACCCGGCAAGGGCTACCTGCTGCTGCTGGGCCTGACCATCGCCGCCGTCGGCCTGATGCTGCTGGCCGAGGCCGCCCAGATCCTCTGGGGGCTCGGCCTCTCCGGCCTGACCAACCCGGTCGGCTGGGGCGTGATGATCACGACCTTCGTCTTCTGGGTCGGCATCGGCCACGCCGGCACGCTCATCAGCGCGATCCTCTTCCTCTTCCGCGCGGGCTGGCGCCAGTCGATCTACCGCATCGCCGAGGCGATGACCGTCTTCGCCGTGCTGACGGCCGGGCTCTTCCCCGTCTTCCACGTCGGCCGCCCCTGGTTCGCCTACTGGCTGATCCCGCTGCCCAGCCAGCGGCAGATCTGGCCGAACACGCGCAGCCCCCTGGAGTGGGACGTCTTCGCGGTGACCACCTACCTCACCGTCTCGTCCGTCTTCTTCTTCATCGGGCTGATCCCGGACATCGCCGCGGCGCGCGACGCCACCGACGTGCCCTGGCGTAAGAAGGCCTACACCCTCCTGGCGCTCGGGTGGAAGGGCACCGACCGCGAGTGGAAGCACTTCACCCGCGCCTACCTCTTCCTGGCCGCGCTGGCCACGCCGCTGGTGCTCTCGGTGCACTCGGTGGTCTCGTGGGATTTCGCCGTCTCCATCGTGCCCGGCTGGCACACCACCATCTTCGCGCCCTACTTCGTCGCCGGCGCCATCCTCTCCGGCGTGGCGATGGTGGTCACCATCGCCGTGCCCGTGCGCAAGATCTTCCACCTGGAGAAGTACCTGACGCTGCTGCACTTCGACCGCCTGGCGAAGCTGCTGCTGCTGACCAGTCTCATCGTCGGCTACGCCTACGCCATGGAGTACTTCATGGCCTGGTACTCCGGCGAGCTCTACGAGAGGGACGTCTTCTGGGACCGCGTCACCGGCGACTACTGGTGGGCCGGCTGGTCGATGATCACCATGAACGCGCTGATCCCGCAGTTGCTGTGGTTCAAGCGAGTGCGGCTGAACCTGAACGGGTTCTTCGTCATCTCGATCATCGTCAACATCGGGATGTGGTTCGAGCGCTTCGTGATCATCGTGCCCAGCCTGGCGCACAGCTACGAGCCGTGGAAGTTCATGAACTACCACATCGGCATCACCGAGGCGGGCCTGCTGATCGGCAGCTTCGGCTGGTTCTTCATGTGGTTCCTGCTCTTCCTGCGCTTCCTGCCGGGGCTCTCGATCGCAGAGATCAAGGAGATCCTGCCGCCGCCGCTGAAGCACGGGCACGCGCGCCCGCAACTGCACCCGGAGCACGCCGTGGTCGCGGAGGAGCCGCCCACCGCCAGCGAGAAGGAGCGCCCATGAGCAGGGTATCGACCGGGGTGCTGGGCGTCTTCGCCCATCTGGACAGCGCCACCGACGCCATCACGCGGCTGCGCCAGCAGGGCGTCTACGTGACGACCTACTCGCCCACGCCGCGCCACGAGATCGAGGAGGCGCTGGAGCCGCCGGAGAGCCCGGTGCGCATCTTCACGCTGACCGGCGCCTTCGCCGGCACGGCGGCCGGCACCGCGCTCGCCGTCTGGACCTCGCTGGACTGGCCGCTCATCGTCGGCGGCCTGCCGATCATCTCCATGCCGGCCTTCAGCATCATCATGTTCGAGCTGACGGTGCTGCTGGGCGCGCTCAGCACGGTGGCAGGGCTCTTCATCCTGATGCGGCTGCCGAAGTTCCGCCGCGGCGGCGCGCTCTATCACCCCGCCTTCTCGGCGGGTCACTTCGGCGTCTTCGCGCACGTGCCGCCGGAGCAGTACGACGCGGTGCGGCAGGTCATGACCGAGAGCGGCTCGGAGGAGGTGCTGGTTGAGAACGTCTGAGAAGAGGCTGTCGGCTGTCGGCTGCCGGCTGCCGGCCGCGGCCCGGCGCGCACTGGCGTTGCTGGGGGTGGTGGGGCTGAGCGGCTGCACCGACTGGGCGCTCTACGACCTGGACCGGTTCTGGGGCACCATCCCCTGGCTCTCCACGCTGCGCACCAGCGTCGCCTACGACTGGTACGAGGCGCCGCGGCTGCCGCCGCCGGGAGCGATCCCGCTCGCCTCGCCGATCGGCGAGGTGCTGCCGCCCTTCACGCCACTGCAGTTGGACTCGGTGGCGGCGACGCTGACGAACCCGCTGCAGCTCACGCCCGCCGTGCTGGCGCGCGGGCAGGTCGTCTACGCGCAGCACTGCGTCGCCTGCCACAACACGCAGGGCCAGGGCAACGGCCCGGTGACCGGCCCCGGCAAGTACCCGTTCGCGCCGGCGATCAACGGCGCGCAGGGCACCGTCGCGCGGCCCGAGCCGTACGTCTACGCCATCACCCGCGTCGGCCGCGGGCTGATGCCCGCCTACGGCGAGCGCATCACCCACCTGGACCGCTGGGCGGTGGCGATGTACGTGCGCGACCTGCAGCGCCGCGCCGGCGCCGCACCCGCCGCGATGACCACGACGACCGCCGCGTCCGCGCCTGCGGCGGCCGCACCGGCTGGTGCCGCGCCGCCGCCCACCGCGCCGCCCAGCGCCACCCCCGACACCGCGCCCGCCGCTCCGCCGGCGGGTGCGCCCTGACCGGCACGCCGGGCAACCGGGACCGACATTCATGAGTCACGACTCCCTGATTCCGAGAGAGATCCCCTTCCGCACGCTGGAGCGCGGCGGCGCCGTGCTGGCGGTGGCGCTGCTGCTGATCGTGCTGGGCGTGGCGGCCGTCTTCCTGACCGGCGAGCCCGCGCGGCTGTGGAGCGGCCTGCTCTTCAACTGGCTCTTCTGGTCCGCGCTGGCGATGGGGATGGTGGTGTTCGCCGTGGCGCTGCACATCACCGACGCGAGCTGGGCGTGGTCGCTGCGGCGCTTCGCGCTGGCGGGCGCGGCGTTCCTGCCCGTCTCCTTCGTGCTGATGCCGATCATCACCTACTTCGGCCGCGAGCACCTCTTCCACCACTGGCTGCACGCCGAGGGCGACCCGGTCATCGACGCGAAGCGCGCCTGGCTGAACCTGCCGGGCCTGATGGCGCGCGACCTGATCGCGGTGGGCATCCTCTACGCGCTGGCGCTGGCGTTCGTCTACTTCAGCCTGCGACCGGACCTGCGCGACGCCGGCGGCCAGAGCCACCGCTCGCTCTACGGCGCGTTCACCGGCGGCTGGCGCGGCGCGGCCGGTGAGGCGCGGCACTCGAAGCGCATGCTCAACCGCCTGGCGCCGCTCCTCGCGCTGCTCTACGCCGTCGTCTTCGGCATCGTGGCCATCGACCTGGCGATGTCGCTGGCGCCGCACTGGTTCAGCACCATGTTCCCGGTGGCCTACTTCGTCACCGGCTTCCACGGCGCGCTGGCCGCCGTCGCCATCGCCGCGACGCTGCTGCGCCGCCCGCTGGGCATCGAGGAGTTCATCGCACCGCGGCAGTACCACGACCTGGGCAAGCTGGTCTTCGCGTTCTCCGTCTTCTGGATGTACCTGAACTGGTCGCAGTACATCGTGATCTGGTACGGCCAGTTGCCGTTCGAGCAGGAGTACTTCGCGCGGCGCCTCGGCGAGCCGTTCGGCGCGGTGGCCTCCGCGGTGGTGCTGCTCGTCTTCCTGCTGCCGTTCTTCGGGCTGCTGACGCGCCCGCCGAAGAAGGTGCCGGGTGTGCTGGCGTTCTTCTCCGTGCTCATCCTGGTGGGCCACTGGCTGGAGCGCTACCTGCTGGTGGTGCCCTCGCTCTACGAGGGCGCCGGCCACGGCGTCGCGGGCGGCGCCGCGCACGCCGCGCTGCCGCTGGGGCTGCCGGAGATCGGCCTCGGGCTCGGGTTCCTGGGCGTCTTCGTCGCGCTCTACCTCTGGTTCCTGCGCACCTTCCCGGTGCTGCCCTCCGCCGCCATGGTCGCCTCCGAGCCGGACCCGCTGGCGGCACTGCCGGCGACCTCGCCTCGCCCTGCGGCGCACCGGCTGTGAGTTGAGAGTTGACGAGTGAACGGCACCCCGCCCCTCCCCGGCCACAGCGCCAGCGGAGGGGCGGGGTGTTTGGGGCGATGAAGACGGTGGCGCGAGGTGCGCGAGCGCATCCGCACCGCGCAGTACCAGGCGCTGCGCGCCGTCAACCGCGAGCTGATCGGGCTGCACGGGGAGATGGGCGGCGATCGTCGGCAACGAAAAACGGCAACCACTGGTGGCAGAAATCGGGTGGAGCCAAAACCTGGCCATTCTGACCAGGCAGAGCGACGACGATCAGCGCGAGTTCTACCTGCGCATGACGCGGGCGCACGGCTGGAGCAAGGACGGCCCGATCCACCAGATCGAGAACGGCACCTACGAGAAGACGCTCGCCAGCCAGAGCAACGATGCACAGACGCTGCCCGTCGAGGTCGGGCCACCGGCGAAGCTGGCGCCGAAGGACGAATCCCGGGGTGAGCCCGACGGGCTGAGGGTAGGCATGCGAAACACCGCCTGAAGAGAAACAGGATTCAGGATTCAGGATTCGGGATTCAGGGAACCCCGGTTTCGTCGTCCAGCGTCGGCGCAGCCGGTGGGCGACTGACGGGAAAGCTGCAGGGGCGAAGGGCCCCCGCTGCACTTCCAGCATGAACAGATGCCCGGTCCTTCGTCCCCTGCAAGCAGCGGTTCGGCCGCTACGTGCGCACGAAACCCACGAGGAGCCAGCCGGCGCAAAGCAGAAGTCCGAGCACGATCAGCACGACCCGCCCGGGAGGCCCAAACACCTTCGGCTCATCATGATGTGCCAAGCTTCCGGCCATGCGCACCCCGAATGCAAAGATGTCCGCGACCAGGACGAGGGTAAAGAGGATCATCCCGAGTGACAGCGCGCGTAGCGTCAGGCCCCCCAGCACGACACCGGGAGTCTGCGAGCTGTCGACTAGCAGGCGCGCCACGGCAAACGCGCCGCCATTGACCGCGAACCAGAGGGTGTAGCGGCGGTGCTTACCGGTCTCGTAGAGTTCGAGTCCATCCTTCAGACCGAGACGTTCGCCCATTCCGGTGTCGCGTCAAAGTGAGCCAAACCCACCCGGCCTAACGTTCAGGTTCAGCGGCGCGGGGCCGGCATGGTGCCGGCTGCAGGCGCAGTATGGCACAGGGACGGAGTAGATCGCAATGCCCGCGGCCCCGCATCCGCTGCAGCGCCTGGTTCGGCTCGCGACGCCTCGTTCAGGCACTGCGTCGTAGTTCCTCGCGCACCACGCGCCGCAGCGTCTCCTCCAGCGGCTCCCGCCGCCGCTCGATGTGCTCGCGCAACGCTGCGTTGATGAGCGTCTGGTAGTTGCCCCCGCCGGCCGCATCCACCTGCTCACGGAACCATGCCAGGATCGCATCATCCAGACGGATGGTGATGCGCGTCTTCCCTGAGGACAACGGATCCAGAGCACCCCGTCGGCCAGCGCTGAAGTCGTACTCCTCTCTCATAGCTCACCTCGCCCATAGGAGGTTCCTTCCCTGCGCGTCGCCTTGCGCGCCGAGATCAGTCGAATGGCATCACTCCGCCAGGTGTAGACGACCACCAGCAGGCGCGCGAAGGCATCCATGCCGAGGGTAACGAAGCGCTCCTCCTCCGGGTGCGGGTCGTCGATGGTGAGGGCATGCTCGTCGGCGAAGACCGAGACGGCATCGGCGAAGTGGATGCCGTGCTTGGAGAAGTTGGCCGCCGCCTTGACCGGATCCCATTCGTAGCGCATGCAGGCAATGTATGCACGGATGTGCGCTACGGGCAAGGTCGCCGGGAGGTGAGCAGAGCCAGGAGGGAGCCTCGGGTGAGGTGAGTGCCGGGAAGCCGAACGTTCAGGTTCAGCGGCGTGGGGTCGGCAGCACCAGCCTGTCAACATGAGCTGATACTATGGCCGGCCCCATGTCCGCTGTAACCGCTAGTTCGGCCGGAGGGGATGCCAGCGCCGCGCGTAGACGCCCGAGGAAGACAGCAGAGAGGCCCCCCTCACTGCTCTGGCCTCCGATGCAGTTCGCAATGAGCCTTCCCTCACGATCGATCAGGAACATGCGCGGAATACCGGCAAGCTGATAGCGACTGCGCAGGCTGCCCTGCTCGTCCACGGCAAAGGGGTGCGGGAGCTCACCTCCACGGACGAGATAGCGGTGCGCACTCTCCGGCGTGTCCTGGTACACGACACCGAGCACAACGAGCCCCTGCGCCTCGTGCCGGCGTGCCAACTCCACCACGGCAGGATGCGTTAGCTTGCACCCCGTGCACCAGGCGGCCCAGAAATCCAGCAGTACAACGCTGCCGCGGTACTGCGACAGGCGCACCCCCGCAGGTCGCTCCCCTCCGGAGTGTCAGGACAGGTGCAGGCGATGAATGCGTAAGCTAACACCGCAGCAGAGCGGGAGGAATCGTACCGCACGAAAGCGGCGGAGAGAGCGGCGCCGAACTATCTATTCTGCGTACTCAGTTCAGCATAGCGCACAGCGTGCGGCGCGGCAAGACACGCCGGCGGCGGCACTTCCGAGCCTGGCGCGCGCGACAACCGAGGCGTCGGTGGCGAGGGCGTGCCCGGGGTCAACCGGGCGCCCTCACCGCCGGGTTCAGAAGAGCGTGACGCCGTCGTCCGGCTCGTCGTCGGCGGCGCTCGCGTCGTCGCCGACGACGGCGTGGTGGATCTGGCGCTCGCGCGCCATCGTGTAGCGCGCTTGCAGCAGTTGCGCGAACGGGTTGTGCTCGGCCGGGTCGGCGCCGCCGGCGACGGCGTGCACGTGCGCGCTCAACTGGCGCAGCGGCCCCGCGGCATGCTCGATCTGCTGGCGTGTGATGTCTTGGAACTGCAGCGAGCGCACGACTTCGGCGATGCGCGTGTCGAGCTGGGCGCCGAGTTGCTGCACCTGCTCGACGGAGGCGGCCAGCTCGCGCGCCACCCCACTCATCTGCTCCTGGATGGACGCGACGACGCGCTGCGCCTGCGCCGTACGCCGCTCGCTGGCGTCGGCGGCGTCGCTGCCGGAGCTGCGCCGCCGCGACTGCTCGTGCTCCGCCTCGGCGACCAGCCGGCCGATGCTCTGGGCCGCGCCGGCCGAGCGCGTCGCCAGGTCGCGGACCTCCTGCGCCACCACGCCGAAGCCCTTGCCCGCCGCGCCGGCGCGCGCCGCCTCGATCGTCGCGTTCAGCGCCAGCACGCGCGACTGCTCGGACATCGCGGCGATCTCGCGGGCGCCGGCGCGGATCGCCTCCAACTGCGCGGCCAGCGCGCGTTCCTGCGCCTGCTGCTCCTCGGCGAGGCGCGCGGCGAAGTCGTGCACCGCGCCGATCAGCGCGCCGACGCCGCGCAGGATGGCGTTCTCGGTGCCGTCGGGGCCGATGGCGAGCCGGGTGTTCAGCTCCACGACCCGGCCCGCCTGCGCGCGCGAGAGGTCCAGCAGGCCGTGCAGCGCCTGGCCGATGCAGAGCGCGGCGTCCTCCGTCTGCTCGCTGACGCTCTCCAACTGCGCGATCAGCAGCGGCGCGCTCTCGCAGAGGTGGTCCAGCAGCGTCTGCAGGCGCAGGGCGCGGGCGGCGTGCGCGTCGCACTCGGCCGCGCGCTGCGCCAGCTCGGCGCGCAGCGCACGGTTCTCGGCGGTGAGCGTGTCTGCGTGCGCGGTGAGGCCGGCCTCGCGTGTGGCGGCGCCGCGCTCCGCCTGCGCGGCGCGCTGCTGCAGTGGCACGAGCCGGGCTTCGGCCTCGGCGAGCGCGCGGCGCAGCCCCTGCTCGCGCACTCGCCCGGGTAGCTTCTCCAGCAGCCTCATTCTCGTCTCCTCGGGGCGTTCAGAACTCCTCCAGGCCGGGCTCGAGGTCGGGGAGATCGGCGTCGAGCGGCGGAAAGCGGCCGACGCTCAGCGCGGCCTTGCCGTTGCGTCGCACGGCGGAGCCGTTGACGCGGGCCGGGGCCGGGCGCGGCTGCCGCGGGCGCACGCTGGGTGGGCGCGCGCTCGGCACGGCGGCCTTCGCCGGCGGCTGCGACGCGCTCGGCGGCGGCGCACCGGTGTCGAGCGTGAAGCGCGCGACCATCGCCTGCAGTTGCTCGCCCTGCGCGGCCAGCGCGTCCGCCGTGCTGGAGAGCTCCTCCGTCTGGCTGGCGTTGCCCTGGGTGACCTGGTCCATCTGCAGCACCGCCTTGCTGAGCTGCTCGACGCCGCTGGCTTGCTCCTGGCTGGCGGCGGCGATCTCGGCGACGATGTCGGTGACGCGCTTGACCGCGCCCACGATTTCGGCCAGCGTCTGCCCCGACTGGTTCACCAGCTCGCTGCCGCTCTCCACCTTGCGCACCGAGTCCTGGATGAGCGCCTTGATCTCCTTGGCGGCCGTCGCGCTGCGCTGCGCCAGGTTGCGCACCTCGGCGGCGACGACCGCGAAGCCGCGCCCCTGCTCGCCGGCGCGCGCGGCCTCGACCGCGGCGTTCAGCGCCAGCAGGTTCGTCTGGAAGGCGATCTCGTCGATGGCGCCGATGATCTCGGCGATCTTCTTCGAGGCGCGGTTGATCTCGCCCATGGCGCCGACGGCGTCGGTGACCACGCGCCCGCCCTTCTCCGCCACCTCGCGCGCGCCGCTGGCCAACTGGTTGGCCTGCCGCGCGTTCTCCGCGTTCTGCTTCACCGTGCTCGTCATCTCTTCCAGGCTGCTCGCCGTCTCCTCCAGGCTGCTCGCCTGCTCCTGCGCGCCGCGGCTGATCTCCTCGCTGGCGGCGGCGAGCTGCTGCGCCGCGCTCGCCACGTCGTACGAGGCGGAGCGCACCTCGCCCAGCGAGTCGCGCATGGCGCCGAGCGCCTGGTTCAGCGCGGCGGCCAGCTCGCCGACCTCGTCGCGCGTGCGCACGTCCAGCGTCTGCGTCAGGTCGCCGCGCGCGACGGCCTGCAGCACGTGCACCGCCTGGCGGATCGGCCGCGCCACCAACTGCGCGATCCCGTAGCCGAGCCCCAGGCCGAGCAGCAGCCCGGCGGCGATGAAGCCCAGCAGCAGCACGCGCGCCGAGTGGTAGGCGCGCTGGCTCTGCTCGTAGGCCTGCCGCGCGACCTCGTCCTTCGTGGCCGCCACGGCCTGCAGCGCGGCGTCGAAGCGGTTGGCCGTGGCGCGCGCCCGCGTCAGCCGGGCCCGGGCTTCGTCGTTGCGGCCGGCCGTCGTCAGCCGTACGATCTCGCGCACCTCCGCGATGTACGCCGGGTACGCCTGCTGCACCGAGGCGAGCTGCTGCCGGGCCTCGCGGCTGATCAGGCGCGGCGCCGTCTGCTCCATGTCGGTGCGCAGCGCGCGGTCGAGCGCCTCGATCTCCTGCGCCGCGCGCTGCATCGCCGCCGGCTCCGTCTCCAGGATCGCCTGGCGGGCGGCGCGGCCGATCGCCACCAGGTCGGTGTTGGCCTGCTTGGCGTACGCGAGGCCCTTGAGGTCGCGCTCGTAGAGCTGGCCGAGCGTGTCGTTCGCCCGGGCCAGGCGCGTGATGCCCACGTACCCGACGGCGGCCGTCAGCGCGCAGAGCACGCCGAACGCCAGCATCAGCTTGGCCACGGTCTTCTGGTTCAGAAACCACTGCATCGAAGTCATCTCCGGTAAGGGGCGAGGAGCGTCAGGCAAGCGTCGGGCAGGGCAGCGGCTCGTGGCCGACGACCCGTTCGACATTGAGCAGCAGGACCAGCCGTTCGCCGGCCTTGGCCAGGCCGCTGAGGAACCCGGTGTCGATGCCGGCGTCGATCTCGGGCACCGCTTCGAGGTCGGCGGTGGGCACGTCGAGCACGTCGGCGACCGCGTCGACGACCAGGCCCACCACCCGGCCGGCGACGGTGACCAGCACGATCACGGTGAAGCGGGTCGGCTCGGCCTCCGCCAGGTGGAACTTGCGGCGCAGGTCCAGCACGGGCACCACGGTGCCGCGCAGGTTCATCATGCCGCGCAGGTACGCGGGCGCGTTGGGCAGCGGCGTCACCGCGGGATAGCCTTTGATCTCCTGCACCTGCAGGATCGGCAAGCCGTACTCCTCGCCGGCGAGCAGGAAGGTGAGGAACTGCCGCGCGTTCTCGGCCGCGGGCCGGCCCAGCGTTTCGTTCTGCTTCATCCGCTTGTCTTCCTTCGTTAGGCGACGCTCGGCAGCGCCGGGGCGTCGTCGGCGGCGGCGCGCTGCTCGGCCAGGCGCACGAGGCCCTGTACGTCCAGGATGAGCGCGACGCGGCCGTCGCCGAGGATGGTGGCGCCCAGGGCGCCTTCCACGCGCTGGAAGTGGGCTTCCAGGCTCTTGATGACCACTTGCTGTTGGCCGAGCAGCTCGTCGGTGAGCAGGCCGAGCCGCCGGCCCTGGTGTTCGACGACGACGACGAGCGCGCGCGTCGGGTCCGTCTCGCGCGGCGCGTGGCCGAGCAGGCGGTGGAGGCGCACCAGCGGCACGCTCTCGCCGCGCACCCGCACCAGCTCGCGGCCGCCGGGCAGCGTTCGCACCTCCGGCGGCGCCGGGCGGAACGACTCCACCACGCTGAGCAGCGGGAGCACGTAGACCGCCTCGCCGACGGCGAGCATCAGCCCGTCGAGGATCGCCAGCGTCAGCGGCAGGCGGATGCGCACGCGGGTGCCGTGGCCGGGCGCGCTCTCCAGCGAGAGCGCGCCGTTGAGCGCCTCGACGTTGCGCTTCACCACGTCCATCCCCACGCCGCGGCCGGAGACGTCGCTGACCTGCTCGGCAGTGGAGAAGCCGGGCCGGAAGATGAGCGCGTACGCCTGTTCGTCGCCGAGCACCTCGTCGGCGGCGAGCAGGCCCTGCGCGCGGGCGCGGCGGCGGATCGCCTCGGCGTTCAGCCCGCGGCCGTCGTCGGCGACCTCGATGACCACGTTGCCGCCCTCGGGATAGGCGCGCAGCTCCAGCCGCCCGGTCTCCGGCTTGCCGGCGGCACTGCGCACCGCCGGGCTCTCCAGCCCGTGGTCCACGGCGTTGCGGATCAGGTGCGTCAGCGGGTCGCTGATGCGTTCGATGACGCCCTTGTCCAGCTCGGTGTCTTCGCCCGCCAGCCGCAGCTCCACCTGCTTGCCCAGCGCGCCCGCGAGGTCGTGCACCAGCCGCGGGAAGCGCTGGAAGACGCGGCCGACCGGCACGGTGCGCACCTTCATCACCTTCTCCTGCAGCTCGCGCGTGCTCTGCTGCAGCGCGCCCACCGCCTCCTGCAGCGCCGGCAGCCGCTCGGGCTGGAAGCCCTCGACCAACTGCGTGACCATCGACTGCGTGATCACCAGCTCGCCGACCAGGTCGACCAGCTCGTCCACGCGCCGCGCCGCTACGCGGAGGGAGGTGCTGTCGGTCGTCGGCTGTCGGCTGTCGGTCGTCGGCTGCCGGCTGCCAGCTACCGGCTGCCAGCGATCGGCACCCTCGCCCCCGGCGCTGCGGGCCTCGCTCTCTTCCTCCTGCGGCAGAGGGGACCGGGCGGTGAGGGCTTCCGTTGCCGGAAGCTGGCCGCCGGCAGCCGGCAGCCGGGGTGGAAGGGCCGGGGCGGCGATCTCCACCGCACAGGCGTCCTCGACGAAGGCGAAGACCTCGCGCACCGCGTCGGCCTCGTGGGCGGTGTGCAGCGTCAGCTCCCAGCCGAGGTAGCAGCTCTCGGGGTCGAGGCTGGCGAGCGCCGGCAGGGCGGAGAGGTCGGGCTGCACGTCGGCGAGCTCGCCCAGCTCCGCGAGGTCGCGCAGCAGCAGCAGCGGGTCGGTGCCGCGCAGGAAGAGCTCCGCGGCCGGGCGGATGCGAAGGTGAAACGACCCACCGCCCGGCAGGGGCGACGGGTCGGTGGCGTCCGGGTGGGTCAGCACCGCCTCCAGCTCGGCGCGCACGCGCCCCATCTGGAAGGGGCTCTCGCCGCCGCTGCGCGCCTGCGCCACCATCGCGCGCAGCACGTCGCTGGCGCGCAGCAGCAGGTCCGTCAGCATGGGCGAGGCGCGCAGCTCGCCGCTGCGCAGCCGCTCCAGCACGCTCTCCAGCACGTGCGTGAAGCTGGAGATGCCGGTCAGCCCCAGCGTGCCGGCGCTGCCCTTGATGGAGTGCGCCGAGCGGAAGATGTCGTTCAGCCGCTCGGCGTCGGCGCCCTCCTGCTCCAGCCGCAGCAGGTTGGCCTCCAGCGTGCCCAGGTGCTCACCGGCTTCTTCCAGGAACAGCTCCAGAAACTGACTCAGGTCGATCGGCATGGCCGGCTCCGCGGCGTCAGGGCAGCACCTTCGCGACCACCTGCAGCAGCCGCGCGGGCTCGAACGGCTTGACGATCCAGCCGGTGGCGCCGGCGGCCTTGCCCTCCTGCTTCTTCGCGTCCTGCGACTCGGTGGTCAGCATCAGGATCGGCGTGAAGCGGTACTGCGCGCGCGCACGCACCTCCCGGATGAAGCGGATGCCGTCCATCCGGGGCATGTTCAGGTCGGTGATGATGAGCGAGACACTCGCGCCCGCGAGCTGCTGCAGCCCCTCCTCGCCGTCGCCGCCCTGGCGCACCTCGAACCCCGCCTGCTGCAGCGTGAAGGCGACCATCTGCCGCATCGACGGCGAATCGTCGACGACCAGCGCCGTGCGCGTCATACGGCCACCTCCGCGGCAGGCGCCGCGGCCAGTGGGGCGTCGAGCGCGGAGAGCCGCAGGTAGCGCTGCACGCCGGCGGGCACGTCCTGCAGCCGCAGCGCGCGGCCCTCGGCCCGCAGCGCCGCCGCCAGCGCGAGCAGCACCTGCAGCGCGGAGCTGTCCAGGTGCTCGACCTCGGCGCACTCGACGCGCACGTCGCCGTGGCCGGCCAGCACCTCGAGCGCGGCGGCGTGCAGCGCCGCGGCGTGGAAGAGGTTGATCGTCCCCTGCAGCCGCAGCCGCGCGCCGCCGGCGCCGGCGCCGCGGGCGATCTCGATGGGAGTGTGCATTTCGGTGCTCACCGTATCCTCCAGATGTGGGTGCTGCCGAGTATCGGCAGCGCCAGGCCCGCGCTTGACGCCGCGGGCGACAATCACTTGGCCGCGGCCGGCGGCGCGTCCGCGCGCCGCGCGCCGCGCTGGAGCAGCGCCGGCGCGATACGCTCCAGCGGCAGCACCTCGGCGACGGCGCCGCGCGCGATGGCCTCCTTCGGCATGCCGAAGACGACGCAGCTCGCCTCGTCCTGCGCCAGCGTGTGCGCGCCGGCCTGCCGCATGGCCAGCAGCCCGTCGGCGCCGTCGGCGCCCATGCCGGTGAGCAGGACGCCCAGCGCGTTGCGGCCCGCATGACGCGCGACGGAGTGGAAGAGCACGTCCACGGCCGGGCGATGGCGGTTGACCGGCTCGCCGGAGTGCAGGTGCGCCACGAACTCCGCGCCGCTGCGGCGGATCTCCAGGTGCTGGTTGCCCGGCGCGATCAGCGCGTGGCCCGGCAGCACGCGCGCGCCGCTGTGCGCCTCGCAGACGTGCATGCGGCACTGCTGGTTCAGCCGCTCGGCGAAGGAGCGCGTGAAGTGCTCCGGCATGTGCTGCACGATGACGGTGCCCGGCGCATCGGCCGGCAGCGCGGTGAGCACGTCGCGGATCGCCTCCGTGCCGCCGGTGGAGGCGCCGATCGCCAACAGCGTGTGCGTGCCGCGCCAGCCGGCCAGGCCCGGAGCGGTGCTCGGGGCGCCCGCCGGGCTGGCCGTCGGGCCCGGCCGGCCGGCCCCGCTGCGGCGCGGCCGGGCGAGCGCCGTGGCGCGCAGCTTCTCCAGGATCTGCTCGGCCATCGCCTCGGTGCCACGCTGCACGTCCAGCTTCGGCTTGGTCACGAAATCGACCGCGCCCAACTCCAGCGCCCGCAGCGTCACCGCGCAGCCCCGCTCCGTCAGCGACGAGACCATCAGCACCGGCAGCGGCCGCAGCCGCATCAGTTTCTCCAGAAAGGCGAGCCCGTCCATGCGCGGCATCTCGACGTCCAGCGTGAGCACGTCCGGCCGCAGCCGCGCCATCTTCTCCCAGGCCGCGTACGGGTCGGCCGCCGTGCCCACGACCTCGAACTGCGGGTCGCTGGCGATCAACGCGGAGAGGAGCTGGCGCATCAGCGCCGAATCGTCGACGACGAGGACGCGGGTCTGGCGATCCATCGGGGAACCGCGAGCAACAAAGGAGGCACGACGCGGAGCGACTACCGCGGGCACCCGCAGCCGGCGCGGCCGGAGCCGCTCCTGGCGGGGTGGTCTGATGTGCCAGTATCGGACAGAAGTGAAGGAACTTGAGCGCGACTTGCGGAGATGCGGCGCCGGCCGCCGGCCGGCGCGCGGGCCCTTGAGGCGGCGCGCGCATCTGCTTACCCTTTCGGCCGCGCCGCACTCCAGACCGGGACCGCCATGCAAGACCTCAGCGCCTTCGCGCTCCTCTGCCTGACCTCGCTGCTGGCGATCATCAACCCGCTCAGCGCCACGCCGATGTACCTGGCGCTGACCGAGGGCTACACGCCGGAGCACCGGCGGCGCACCATCCGCAACGCGGTGCTCACCGCCTTTCTGGTGCTCGTCGTCTTCGCGCTGCTGGGCGCGCGCATCTTCCAGGTCTTCGGCATCACGCTCGACGCCTTCCGCATTGCCGGCGGGCTGATCTTCTTCGGCATCGGGCTGGACATGCTGCAGGCCAAGCGCTCGCGGGTGAAGACGACGGAGGAGGAGGAGCGTGACGCGCTGACCAAGAGCGAGGTGGGCGTCACGCCGCTGGGCATCCCCATGATCACCGGCCCCGGCGCGATCACCACCGTGATGGTGCTGATGACGCAGGCGCAGAGCGCGGCGGCGGTGGGCATCCTCTTCGGCGCGATCGTGGCGGTGATGGCGGTCGTCTACCTGGTGCTGGGTGCGGCGCCGCGGCTGGTGGGGTTCTTCGGGCAGACGGGGCTGAACGTGATGACGCGGCTGATGGGCCTGCTGGTGACGGTCATCGCCGTGCAGTTCGTGGTCGACGGCGCGCGCCCCATCCTCGTCGACATCCTGCGCCGCGCGGGTGCCGGACTTTGAAGTGGGTGATCGCGACGGAGTGATCCTCGGGGGAAGAGAGCTTTCTCCGTGCCGGTACCATCAGTACCAACCCGTCGTGCTACTCGGCCCGGTAGCGAAGCGCTATCGGCTACACCCCCCCCGCGCGGTGCGCAGCATGTTCCGGAACGGGCCACGGCCCCTACTCGTCCCTCGGGGTCATGCGGAGGTTGACAACTGGCTTGATGAAAGCGAGTCTACTGTCAAGTGAGTTATCAACCTTCTGACGCGCGGTCGAATGACTCGGGAAGAAGTGGACGAGATCCTCCGCCAAGTCCGCCAGCACGGGTCGGAGAGCTCGGGAGTCGAAGCGAAGCGCGCTCAGGGAGAGCTGCCCCGTCGGCTTTGGGAAACGCTGTCCGCCTTCTCCAACACGGCGGGCGGCGGTGTAATCGTCCTCGGTGTTGATGAGGCGTCGGGGTTTACGGTGACCGGGGTCGAGCCACCAGCGAAGCTGCAGGCCGACCTCGCCGCCCTCTGCTCGGATCAGATGGAGCCGCCGCTCAGGCCGTTGATCCAGCTGTGGGAGATCGAGGGGAGAACGGTCCTCACCGCCGAGGTACCGGAGCTGCCGCCGGAGCAGAAGCCCTGCCACTACCGCGGCGGCGGACTGCCGAATGGGGCTTTCATCCGTGTGGGCGATGGAGACCGGCGGTTGAGCCCTTACGAAGTGCAGGCGCTCTTCGAAGCCCGTGGCCAACCGCAGCACGATGCCGAGCCACTGCCTGGCACCTCGATCGAGGATCTTGACCGGGAGCTGATCGAGCCCATGCTGCGTCGCTTTCGCGATCGTGAGGGTGCTCCGTACCGCAGCTGGCCGGATGAGAGGATCCTGAGGACGCTGCGGGTGCTGGTCCCGGAAGCGAACGGCCAGATCGTTGCCTCCCTCATGGGCTGGCTCTGCTTCGCACCCTACCCGCAGGAGCGGTTTCCCAACCTCTGCGTCACCTTCGCTCGGTATCCCACGCCGACCGCCGGGGAAGCCGGGCCCGGTGGCGAGCGGTTCCTCGACAACGTGCGGGTGGAGGGTCCGATTCCGCAGATGGTCGTCGAGACCATGCGGGCACTGAAGCGCAACATGCAACGCCGCGGCATCATTCAGGGGCTCTTCCGGGAGGACATGTGGGAGTACCCGGAGACCGTCTTGCGGGAGGCGCTCGTCAACGCTCTCGGACACCGGGACTACTCACCCCGGGCTCGCGGCGCACAGGTTCAGGTGCAGATGTTCCCCGACCGCCTGGAGGTGCTCAGCCCCGGCGGCCTGTTCGGTCCCCTCCAGCCCGACCAGCTCGGCGAAGTCGGCGTGCAATCGTCGCGGAACGCTCACCTCATGCGGGTGCTTGAGGAGCTCCCCCCGCCTGGCGAGCGCCGGCCGCTGTGCGAGAACCGTGGGACGGGACTGGTTTCGATGCTGGAGCAACTCCGGCGGGCGGGAATGTCACCACCTCGCTTCGACGTGATGCTGACTCGCTTTCGCCTCGTCTTGCCGAACCACACCCTCTACGACGAGACTACCCTCCGCTGGATCGAGTCGCTCACGCGGCACGGGCCGGTTTCGGAGTCCCAGCGCCAAGCGCTAGCTTTCCTGCGCCACAGCGGCTCGATCACCAACTCGGAGTACTGCCGGGTGACGGGGGCAGACTCCCGCGTCGCGACACGAGACCTGGCAGATCTCGTGGAACGAAGGATCCTCTCCCGGGACGGAGTCGGGCGCTGGAGTAGCTATTCGCTTGCGGGTGAGGTTCACCACCCCAGTGGCGAGACCGCCGGTCGCGGGGCCCGCCGCGGAGATCGAGGAGAGGAGATCGTCGAGCTCCTGACGGCCTCGGGACCGCTGCCCGCACGCGAGATCGGAGAACGGATTGGCATCTCGGCCAGCGCGGTTCGATACTGGCTCCCGCGGCTGCGAGCACAGGGGCGGGTCGTGCCCACCGAAACGGATCCGAACGCTCCAGGCATGCAGTACCGGGCTGTGGTCGACAACAAACCAGCTTGACGATCGTCAACCTCGATCTGTCGACCCTGCCGCTACCCCTGATATACGTCGGCGGGTCACCCCTGAGCGCAAGCTGCTACCGCCGCAGGTACGGGTCAAACGCTCTTCTCTCGGGCAGGGGTTTCGTCAGGTCCACCGTGATGGTGCTGATGACGCAGGCGCAGAGCGCGGCGGCGGTGGGCATCCT
>ERZ1066122.854-NODE-854-length-28759-cov-7.058459_pt1 | contig 28759 bp, 25 predicted proteins | sample MGYA00382769_ERZ1066122 | MGnify/ENA primary metagenome ERZ1066122 (study PRJEB33369, sample SAMEA5778352) | biofilm metagenome | biome: Industrial cooling water; feature: Water cooling tower basin; material: Biofilm | place: United Arab Emirates | collected... | reverse complement strand
GTCCTGAAGCGCGGGAACAGCGGGCCGCAGTCCCAGCATATGACAGATCGCATAGCTCAGTTCCGCCCGGTTGAGCGTGTAGAAGTGGAAATTGCGCACCCCCCCGGCATAGAGGCGGCGGCACATTTCCGCCGCGACTGTCGCCGCCACCAGCTGCCGCGCGGCAGGCCGGTCGTCGAGACCTTCAAACAGGTCGATCATCCACGCCGGAATGGCGGTGCCGCACATATCGGCCATGCGCCGCGTCTGCGACACATTCGATACCGGCAGGATGCCCGGCACGATCGGCGCGGTAATCCCCGCCGCCGCCGCCGCGTCGCGAAAGCGCAGAAAGGCGTCGGGCGAGAAGAAAAACTGCGTGATCGCCCGGTTCGCCCCGGCGTCGAGCTTGCGCTTCAGATTGTCGAGGTCGGCCTCGGCACAGCCCGCCTCCGGATGCACCTCGGGATAGGCGGCGACGGAAATGTCGAAGTCGGCATGGCGGCGCAATCCGGCGACGAGGTCCGCCGCGCTGGCATAGCCCTCTGGGTGCGACCGGAACGCGCCGCCGCCGGGAACATCGCCGCGCAGCGCCACGATGTGCCGCACGCCCGCGTTCCAATAGGCTTCGGCCACTTCGGCAATGTCAGCGCACGACGCCTCGACACAGGTCAGGTGTGCGGCGGGCGCGATGTGGCTTTCGCGGGCGATGCGCGCCACCGTCGCATGGGTGCGTTCGCGCGTCGACCCGCCCGCGCCATAGGTGACCGAGACGAAGGACGGCGCCAGCGGGGCCAGCGTCTCGAACGCCGACCACAGCTGTTCCTCCATCCGCTCGGTCTTGGGCGGGAAAAATTCGAAACTCACCGCAATATCACCGGGCAGCCCCGCGAACAGCGGCGACGCGGCGGCGCGGCGCGCCTCGCTTGTTTCGTCTATCAACACGGTCATGCCACCATCCTCAAGGTTTCGCCCGGCCGCAATGCATCGCCTGGGCGGCGGGCCAGCCACAGCATGACGGTCAGCGGGTCGCCCGCCAGCGCCTCGCGGCTTTCCAGCACCAGGCCGTTGGCCGTCAGCCAGCCCGCGATCTGGTCATCGGCGAATCCCAACCGGGCGTGCGCGGCCTGCGTCCGCAAATCTTCCTGCCCATGCGGCGCAAAATCCGCGATCAACAGACTGCCGCCGGGCCGCAGCACGCGGGCAACCTCGGCCATCACCCGGCCCGGTTCGTGCGCGAAATGCAGCACCTGGTGCATCACGACCGTATCGACCGCCTCTTCGCCAAAGGGCAGTGCCGTAAAATCGCCCTGCACCAGATCGGCCGCGACGCCCCGGTCGGCCAGCTTCGCCCGGGCGATACGCAGCATTTCGGGGCTACGGTCCAGCGCCGTCACCGACCGCGCCGATGCCGCAAAAATCTCCGCCATCCGGCCCGTTCCCGTTCCGATGTCGAGCAGATGGCCCAGAAAGCGCCCGTGCATCAGGCGCAGCATCGCCGCCTCGACTTGGGTGTCGGCCACATGGCGCGCGCGGATCGCATCCCATTCGGCGGCATGATCGGCAAAATATCGCCGCGCCGCCGCCGCGCGCTCTTCGCGCACATGGTCTAGCCGCGCGCGATCGTCGGCAATCGCCGCCTGCTCGTCATCCCCCAGGGGCCAGCTATCGACCAGTGCCAGCAACGCCTCCATCCCCGGCGCCGCAGCCAGCCGCAGGAAAACCCATCCACCCTCCCGGCGGCGCTCGACCAGCCCGGCATCGGCCAAGATGCGGACATGGCGCGAAACCCTGGGCTGGCTTTGGTCCAGCACCACCGCCAATTCGCCGATGGCCAATTCCATATGCCGCAGCAACGCGGTGATCCGCACCCGCGTCGGGTCCGCAAGCGCGTGGAACATGGCGAGCACTGAAGTCATTCCTGTGATATAAAGATATCTTTATATAGCGTCAAGCGTTGTTGTTCCCTTTGTCCTCGTCCACTCGACTGCATGAAGGCGTCGTTCCACCGCGATTCTGCATAGCGATTGCAATTTGCCGTTGCGCCAGCCCAGCGGACAGGTTAGCCCTCGCGCCGATGCAGCCGGGACGGTTCCCGGTCACATCCGTCTATAGTTCTGAGAAGAGGGGTGCACCCATATGAAGAAGTCGATCACCATGTCGCTGGTCCTCGCCGCGTCGCTCGGCCTGGCCGCTTGCGCAGAAAAGGCTGCTGACGACGCCGCTGCTGGCGCCGAAGCCGCTGCCGAAGGCGCCGACGCCGCTGCCGAAGGCGCAATGGACGCCGCTGAAGGCGCCGCTGACGCCGCTGCCACCGCTACCGAAGGCGCTGCTGACGCCGCCGCCGGTGCGGTCGAAGGTGCTGCCGACGCCGCTGGTGCCGCTGCCGACAAGGCCGGTGAAGCTGCTGACGCTGCCAAGGAAGCTGCTGACGCTGCCAAGGGCGCAATGGAAGAAGCCAAGAAGTAAGGCTTGTTCCGTACCTCCCGGCCCCGCCGGGAGCGCGAAAGTACAAAGGGGCCGTCCGTGCAAGCGGGCGGCCTTTTTGCTGTGCGGTCTTGCATGGGCGGCCATGCTTGCCTAACTTTCGCATCCAAGCCTTTTGGGAAGGAATTGACATGCGTAAGTTGATGATTGCCTCGCTGACCGCCGCCGCCCTCACCATGGGTGCCTGCTCGGAGCAGGCCCAGGAAGAAACCGGCGAAGCGGCTGAGGTTGTTGCGGATGATGCCGCCGCTGGCGCGGAAGCCGCAGGCGACGCCATGGCCGAAGGTGCGGAGGCCGCCGCCGCCGCAGCTGGCGATGCCGCAGCCGATGCCAAGGACGCCGCTGCCGAAGCAGGTGCCGAAGCCAAGGAAGGCGCCGCCAACGCGCTCGACGCCGCTGGCGACGCCGCCAAGGACGCCGCTGCCGATATCAAGCAGTAAGTTTTCTGCCCGGTTGCCGGGACAAGGAAGGGGGCGTCGGCCATGGCCGCCGCCCCTTTTTTTGACCGCACGTAGCGGCACCAAACATCCTCAATTTCACCCCGCCAACCCTGAGCTTGTCGAAGCGGATGATAGAGCTTGCAAACAGTGGCGACAGGCCCACCCCCCAAACCCTCCCGCACGCGGGAGGGGAGCGAGACTTGGCGCAGCGCAGCTGGACCTGGTCGCAGCGGGGCGGGCGAAAGCACGGGCCGCGTTCGCAGGCTATAGACCCGCCGTCGACAAGTTCAGAGCAAACGGTGGCAGGGCTGGAACCTGCCAAGCTTCCTCGCAAAAGCCCCCATATTCTCCAACGTGGTCCTCCCCGCGAAAGCGGGGATTCATCTCCCGCACCCTAGGGGTTGTGGGGATTCATTACAAAAGCTCGGTTTTTCGTCATTTCGTCATTCCCGCGAAAGCGGGAATGACGAACTTTGGTGATTGGTGAATCCCCACAACCCCTGCATTTCAACAGCAACTGATCGATTCCCGCCCCGGCAAATCCGATTTTCCCCTGACCACCCGCCCTTCGCCGTCCATGCGCCGCCCCCAACACACAAACCCGTCATGCTGAACTTGTTTCAGCATCCATGGCACCATGTCCCGACTTTGCACTCCACCCCATCTCCGCACCCTCCGCGACATCAAAGGTGCCGGTCACCTCCGCAGCCCGATCGCATATCATCACTTCAGCTAGTGGCTCCATTTCAACACCCTCCCCCTTGTGGGGAGGGTTCGGTGGGGGCCGGCGCGCGTCTGCGCGCCACGAGACTCAGCGCAGCGTCGCCAGTCTTTTGCGCCGCAGACGCGGCGCGCCCCCACCCTTCGTACCTCCCCACAAGGGGGAGGGAGGCCAGATATTGAAACTGAGACACTACCTCACTTCAAACCCACTTGCGCTCGATACATGTTCTTGTTATGTTCGGAAAACCAGTAAACGGATGGGAGCGGAACGATGATCGGCTATGTAACTCTTGGCACCAACGACCTTCCCCGCGCGGCCGCCTTTTACGATGCGCTGTGCGGCGAGATGGGCGTGGGGCGAATGATGGAATTTGACACGTTCATCGCCTGGGGCAAACCCGATGGCGGGTGCGGTGTCGGCCTTACCAAGCCGTTTGACGGCAATGCCGCGACGGTCGGCAACGGGGTAATGGCCGCGTTCGAGGCAAAGGACCGGGATCAGGTCCAGCGTCTTTATGACATTGCGCTCGCGCATGGCGGCACGTGCGAAGGCGCCCCCGGCCCGCGCGGCGAGGGCTTTTATGCTGGCTATTTCCGTGACCCCGATGGCAACAAGCTTAACGCCTTCGTCATGGGATAAACCGCCCCGCGAATTTACGTCATATCGGTGAACTTTGGTGAAGTTTGGCGCTTTGCGCATGGGTCGGATGTAACGAAACCATGGTCGTCAGGATATTGCATTGACCGCCGCGACCATGGCTTCATTGCCCGATGGCTACCGCGCGGTGGTGATCGGGGCGGGCGGCGGCATCGGTGCGGCAGTGGCGGCGCAGCTTGCCGATGACCCCCGCTGCGGCCAGCTTTATGCGCTCAGCCGTAGCGGTTCGGCGGGGCCGTCCCGCGCCGCCCGGCTGGCCGCCGATGTCACCGACACGGACAGTCTGGCCACTGCGGCGGCGCGGATCGGCGCAGAGGGGCCGGTCGATCTGGTCTTCATCGCCAGCGGCCTGCTTCACCGCGACAATATGGTACAGCCGGAAAAAAGCTGGCGAAGCATCGACGCTGGGGCCTTTGCGGAACTGTTCGCGGTCAATGCCACCGGGCCGATGCTGGCGCTCCACGCGCTGCTGCCCCATATGCCGCGCGACCGGCGCACGCTGATCGGGGTGATCGGCGCGCGGGTGGGCAGCATCGGCGACAACCGGCTGGGCGGTTGGTACGGCTACCGCGCCAGCAAGGCGGCACTGGCCATGCTGGTCCGCACGCTCGCTATCGAACTGGCGCGCACCCACCCACAGCTCACCGCGCTGATGCTGCATCCGGGAACGGTCGACACGCCGCTGTCCGCGCCATTTCAGCGCGGCGTCGCCAGACTGCTGACCCCGCAGGAAAGCGCCCGCACGCTGCTCCCTGTGCTTGACCGGGCAACGCCCACGCAATCGGGCGAGCAACGCGACTGGCAGGGCGAAAGGATCGTGCCGTGACCGTGGTGGCCTTCTCCGTTCTTAAACTGTGTCAGTTGGGCGTGATTATAAGGTTGAATCGAGATCGTCGCCCCAGCGCAAGCTGGGGCCTCGTGCAGGGGCACGCTAAGGCCCGCGATGCCAGCTTACGCTGGCATGACTGTCACGGTTCGCCATCTGGCATGGTTCGCCATGATGCCAGCCCGCTTCAAGGCGGTGGGGAAGGTATGAAAGGGGACATCAAAGCGAAAGGAATCGCCATGCCTGCCGGGAAAACCCCTTCAAATCCTCAATTCCTGCAGGCACGCCTCGCCGTCCGCGACCAGCTCCGCGCGGCGCTCCGGTCCCCATTTGCCTAGCGTGCGGTACATCGGGGCCATGCGCGGATTGCGCGACAGCCGGTCGGCGTGGCGGATCAGGAATGGCCAGTACAGCCGGTTGAACGGACAGGCCCCCGCCCCCTGCTTCGCCTTCACGCTATAGCGGCACCCGCCGCAATAGTCCGACATGCGATCGATATAGGCACCGCTGGCTGCATAGGGCTTTGACGCAAGCAGGCCGCCGTCGGCAAACTGGGTCATGCCAACCGTGTTCGGCGCCTCCACCCATTCATAGGCGTCGGCATAGACCGCCAGATACCACAGGTGGAGCGCATGCGGATCGATGCCAGCCAACAGGGCAAAGTTGCCCGTCACCATCAACCGCTGGATATGATGGGCATAGGCATGGTCGCGGGTCTGTTCGACGCACGCCCGCACACAGGCCATGTCGGTGGCGGCGCTCCAGTAGAATTCGGGCAGCGGCCGCGTCGCGGCCAGCGCATTGCGGTGGACATAGTCCGGCCCCTCGCGCCAATAGATGCCGCGCACATATTCGCGCCAGCCGATGATCTGGCGGATGAAGCCTTCGGCAGCGTTAAGCGGCACCGCACCGTCGCGCCAGGCCCGTTCCGCCGCCTGACAGACACTGAGCGGATCGAGCAGCCCGATATTCAGGTAAAGCGCGATGATGCTGTGATAAAGCCATGGCTCACCGGTCAGCATCGCGTCCTGATAATCCCCGAAACGGGGCAAGGCTTCCGCAACAAAGGCGTCGAACTGCGCCTCTGCATCCCCGCTGGTCACAGCGAACCAGAAATCGTCAAGGCTGCCGAACCGCTCCGGAAAGCGTGCCGCGACCATCGCCAGCACATCGGCCGTGACCGCATCGACCGGCGTGCGGCGCGGGCGCGGCATCATCAGGTCGCGGCCCGCCGGTTTGCGGTTCTCGGCATCATAATTCCACTGCCCGCCCGCTGGCTGATCCCCCTCCATCAACAGGCCGGTCCGGCGGCGCATGTCGCGGTAGAAATATTCCATGCGCAGGGCTTTGCGCCCATCGGCCCACGCGGCGAAGTCAGCCTCGCTGCACAGAAAGCGATCGTCCTGCCGGATGGTCACCGGCACGCCCAGCGCCGCGCTCCAATCGGCCATTTCGCTGCGCAGCCGCCATTCGCCCGCCTCGGTCGCAACGACGGCGCAGGCATTATGCCGGACGATCGCGCGCGCAACCTCGCCCGCGAGCGAACCGCTGTTGGCGGGATCGTCCAGCGTCACATAATCGACGGCCCAGCCCGCTTCGCGCAGCGCGGCGGCGTGATGCCGCATCGCACTGAACACGAGCGCCAGCTTCTTGCGGTGATGCCAGACATAGTCCGCCTCTGCCGCGACCTCCGCCATCAGGATGACGGTAGTGGTGCGGTCGGCACCGCCGAGACTGCTGATGTCAGGACTAAGCTGATCGCCGAGGATCAGGACAAGCGTTGGCGTGGGCATAAGCTGCACGAACCTAGGTCAAGACCGACGGATCACGCAACGGATAACCGGGCACTTCCAGCTCAGTCCGATCCCACGCTTTCGGAATTAAGCTGGATATAATTGGCGATGCCCATGCGCTCGATCAGGTCGAACTGCTTTTCCAGCATGTCGACATGCTCTTCCTCGCTCGCCAGAATGGCGGCGAAGAGATCGCGGCTGACGAAATCGCGAACCGTTTCGCAATGCGCGATCGCACCCTTGAGCTGCGGCAGGGCTTCGTGCTCCAGCTCAAGATCCGCCTTCAATATTTCCTCAACCGTCTCACCAATGCGCAGCCGTCCGAGCAGCTGGAAATTCGGCAGGCCGCCCAGAAACAGGATACGCTCCGCCAGCTTGTCGGCGTGCTTCATCTCGTCGATCGATTCGTGACGTTCGAACGCCGCCAGCTTGGCTACGCCCCAATTTTCGAGCAGGCGATAGTGCAGCCAATATTGATTGACCGCCGTCAGTTCGTTGCGCAGCGCTTCATTCAAAAATTCGATGACCTGGGGATCGCCCTTCATGTTGCCTGTCCTATGCTGTTGCGGTGCGCAACATAGCGCAAACAGCATCAAAGAACAGTCACAAAATGGCGGAAAATCAATGTTTTTTGGCTATTGAGACTAGCAAGCAGTCGCGCGCTCGCGCCCGATAATGTCTCGCGCAAACGGGACGCACTGGCCGCATTTCACCTGGCAACCAAGATCGCGATAGGCCCGCGCCGGACTGCGCGCGCCACGCTGAGCCGCTTCGCGCACTTCGCGTTCCCGAATGGCATTGCAGACACAGACGATCACGGGCGAGCCTTTCTATTGCGAATCATTCGCTACCTCATGTGCGAATGCCTCGCAATAGTTAAATTTTGCGACGGAGCGGTTGAAGCTGCCATCGTGCAAGACTCCGCCAGAGCCATTCAAACGGGCCATAGCGAAAACGCATCAGCCAAGGCTTTGACCACGACAGCATCGCGGCCCATCCACCGAGCACGAACAGCCAGAGCCATGGGCGGCCGACGGTGCCAAACAAACCGAGGCCATAGCCGTAAAAGATGCTGGTCATGACAATGCTGGTGGCCAGATAGTTGGTGAAGGCCGCCTGCCCCGCGGCCGCCACCCGTTTCAGCAGCGTGGTACCGTCAAGCGCGCGGACCGCCATGACCAGCAAGGCCGCATATCCCACCGTCAGCATCAGCCGGGAAACGGCCGACCAGACAAACAGGCCGTTGAGCGCGGCGACCGGCCCCAGCCCGAGCACCCAGACGCCAAGCCCCGCGCCAAGCGAAAGCAGCAGCCCGAGCGGCACCAGCCGCACCGCCCAGCGCAGATAGACCGCATGATCGAGCCGCCCTGTCAGAAAACCAGTTTTGTAAAGCGCCATGCCGATCCACATCAGCGGCAGTGTTTCGCCGATGCTTTGCAGAACCAGACCGATCAGGCTGCCCCATTCGGCCAGGCGATGAGCCACGATATCGGCATAGCTGCCGCGATAAACCGCGAGCTGCTCCGCGCCGGTCAGCGAGAATTCCGGATCGCTCATGACGTCGCGATAGATTTTCACGATCTGCGGACTAGCTTCCGGAGCCGTCGCCATGAGCTCCAGCACCAGTAATGAACCAAAGAACAGTCCCGTCAGCAACACGCCGAACGCATAGCCCCACAGCCCCCATTGAATGAGCCGCCGGGGCGTCCAGTCGCGCGCAAGGAAGGCGATGCTGCCAATCACGGCATAGAGGAACAGGATATCGCCGAACCAGACGAAAAAGAAATGCGCGAGGCCAAAGACGGCCAGCCATGCCATGCGGCGATAATGCACCTGCGCCGCGCTCTGTCCCGAGCCGGTCGCCCGTTCCGCGATCAGCAGCATCGACGCGCCGAACAGCAGCGAGAACAGCCCGCGCATCTTGCCGTCGACCAGCACGAACGCTGCGAGCCATGACGCCGTATCACCCGCAGTTTTTGGAATCGAAGCTAGCGGGGTGATATAGGCCATGTCGGGCATCGCAAATCCGACGATGTTCATCGCCAAGATACCCATGACCGCAAACCCGCGCAGCGCATCGAGCGTAATCAAGCGGCCTGTTGGCGCTGCCGTTGCGGTCATTATTTCAGCCCCCTCTCAAAACCCCGGCCGGAGATGTGTATTATTACCTATAATACACCTGCGCAATAACTTGCAGAAATGGTGTTGAAACGTCTGGGAAAGGTCAACTGCATCGTCGGCATTCGGGAAGGGGGCCGGACCACGCTTGATTTCCCTCCGCCGCCCGATAGGGAGAGTGATGGAGAGCGGCATGGCGGGAGTGGCAGGGGTGACAGAGGCGAGCGAATTGTACATCGGCCTTGGCGGTGGAGGGGCAGCGGACGGACCGCGCCAGGCGCTGGTGCTGAAACGCGCCAACCGCCACGGACTGATCGCCGGAGCCACGGGCACGGGCAAGACCGTGACGCTTCAGGGTCTGGCCGAAAGCTTTTCTGCCGCCGGTGTCCCCGTGTTCGTCGCGGATGTGAAGGGCGACCTGTCCGGCCTGGCCATGGCGGGCAGCCCGACGGGCAAGCTTCATGACATCTTTGCCAAGCGTGCTGCGGACATTGGCCAGACAGACTGGATCTATCGCGACTGCCCGGTCGTGTTCTGGGACCTGTTCGGGCAACAGGGCCATCCCGTCCGCACGACGATTTCGGAAATGGGCCCATTGCTGCTTGCGCGGCTGATGGGCCTCAATGAGGTGCAGGAGGGCGTGCTCGCCATCGCTTTCCGGGTGGCGGACGAGCAAGGCATGTTGCTGCTCGACCTCGGCGATCTTCAGGCCATGCTGGCCTGGTGTGCGGACAATGCCGACGATCTGACGACACGGTATGGCAATGTCAGCAAGGCCACAGTCGGGACGATCCAGCGCCAGTTGCTGACGCTGGAAACGCAGGGCGGCGACCATTTCTTTGGCGAACCCGCGCTCGACATCATGGACATGATCCGGCTGGACGACAATGGCCGGGGCTATGTCAACATCCTGGCCGCCGACAAGCTGATGGCGAGCCCGAAACTCTATGCGACCTTCCTCCTCTGGCTGCTCGCCGAGATGTTCGAAACGCTGCCCGAGGTGGGCGACCCCGACAAACCGAAGCTCGTCTTCTTCTTTGACGAGGCGCACCTGTTGTTCGAGGATGCACCGCCCGCGTTGCAGGACAAGATCGAACAGGTCGTCCGTCTGATCCGGTCCAAGGGCGTCGGCGTCTATTTCGTGACGCAGAACCCGATCGACATTCCCGAAGACGTCGCAGGCCAGCTCGGCAATCGGGTTCAGCATGCCCTGCGCGCCTTTACCCCGCGCGATCAAAAGGCAGTGAAGGCAGCGGCCGAGACTTTTCGACCCAATCCAAAGGTCGATGTCGCACGTGAGATTACCGAGCTTCGCGTGGGCGAGGCGCTGGTGTCGGTGCTCATGGCCGATGGCGCGCCGTCGCCGGTCGAACGTACGCTGATCCGCGCGCCCGGTTCGCGCGTTGGCCCGCTGGAGCCCAAGGAACGGGCGATCATCCAGTCCATTTCGCCGGTCGCGGGCAAATATGACGAGGCGGTCGACCGCGAAAGCGCCGAGGAATTGATCGCGGCGAAACGCGATCAGGCCATTGCCGCCGCCGAAGCGGCCAAGGCCGAGGCAGAGGCCGACAAGCTCGCGGCTATTCAGGCCAAGGAGGACGCCAAGCGCAAGGCCGCCGAGGAAAAGGAGCGGTTGCGCACCGAAGCCGCCGCAAAGCGCGAAGCGGCCAAGCCGGGACTTGCTGAAAAAATGGTGCAATCCGCCGCGCGGTCCGCAGCGACCAGCATCGGCCGCCAGATCGCCGGACGCGCGGGCGCCAGCCTGATCCGCGGGATATTGGGAAGCCTGTTCAAATAACGTCGATGAAAGAGGGTGCCGCGATGACCAGACCGACCCTGCCCGCCGAAATCGCCAGTGCCGTGATCAACCCGCAGGCCTATGGCGCGTGGTCCGCTTTGCACGACCAACTTGCGTGGGCACGCACTCATGCACCGCTGGCCGTGGCCGAAAATCCCGACCATGACCCATTTTGGCTGGTGACGCGCCACGCCGACGTCATGGCCATCAGCCGCGATCCGGCACGTTTTGCCAGCGGTGAACGGCCTACAGTGCTGACCGACCGAGCGGGTGAAGCGCTCGCGCGCGCGGCGACGCCAGGGGGTGACGGCCATCTGATCCGCTCGCTCGTTCAAATGGATGCGCCCGATCACATGAAATACCGGCTGCTGACCCAAAGCTGGTTCATGCCCAAGAATTTGAAGGAGGTCGAAGCGCGGGTTCGCGACATCGCCCGCGAGACGGTGGAGCATATGCTGTCGTTCGACGGGACATGCGACTTTGCGCGCGATGTGGTGGCGGAATATCCGCTGCGCGTGATCATGAACATCCTGGGCGTCCCGCGCGAGGATGAACCCCGCATGCTGATGCTGACCCAGCAGCTGTTTGGCCCGACCGACCCGGAACTGAACCGCAGCCGCGAGGCAATCACCTCGGCGGAGCAGGCCATCGCGATGCTCAACTATGTCATTGCCGATTTCGAGGCCTATTTCGGCGCGTTGACCGCCGACCGCCGCGCCAATCCGCAGGGTGACATCGCGACCGTGCTCGCCAATGCCGAGATCGATGGCGCGCGTATTCCCGACCGCGAGCTGTCGGGATATTATATGATCATCGCCACCGCCGGGCACGACACGACCAGCGCATCGACTGCCGGTGCGGTCATGGAACTGGCCAAATCGCCTGCGCTGTTCGACCGCGTCCGCGCGGCGGAGGCGGACAAGGCCGGGCTGATCGAAGAAGCGATTCGCTGGTCGGTCCCGGTCCAGCACTTCATGCGCAGCGCACGCGAGGATGTGGAGATCGGGGGCCAAACCATCCGCAAGGGGGACTGGCTAATGCTGAACTATGTCTCGGCCAACCGTGATGAAGAGGTGTTCAGCAATCCCTTTGCCTTCAACCCGCACCGCAACCCCAATCCGCAGATCAGCTTTGGCCACGGCGCGCATGTGTGCCTGGGTCAACATCTCGCGCGGATGGAGATGCGGATATTGATGGAGGAACTTCTGCCGCACATTGCCAGCATCGAACTGGCGGGCGAGCCGGCGCGGGTGGAATCGGCATTTGTCGGTGGGCTCAAACGCCTGCCAATCCGCTTCACGAAAGCGTGAAGCGGGCAGGTAACATAATATGACGTCATTTTGCCAAAGGCTGCCCCGTCATCCTCGCTATCGCCGGGATGACGGGGCTAGCCCATCAAACTCGAACCGCGTTAGAAGGTAACCCGGATCCCACCGCTAAAGCGTCGGCCAAAGCGCTCCCATTCAACCGTCAGATTGTTCTGATCGCGCGCTGACACGCCAGTCGCGCGTAACAGGCCGCCGGGATCAGAGAAGCGGCGACCCGGATTGTCGAGCAGGTTCGAGGCGTCGAAATAAATCTCAAAATTGTCGGTAAAGGCATAGCGAGCCGAAAAGTCGAGTTCGTCATCTGCGGACCAGTACAGATCACCGGCGTCGGTCAGATCGTCGGCGATACCATCCAGCCATTTCGAACGCCGCTGATACTGAAGGCGCAGCGAGACGCCGTATTTTTCATAATAGGCCCCGACGTTGTAAACGAGGTCGGACGTGCCCGGCAGGCGAACCTTGCGCGCGGGCACCGCACCCACGGCAGGCTTGGTTACGCGGCTATCGTTCAGCGTTACGTTCGCGCTGACACCGAACCCGCCCATCCATTCCGGCAACCCGATATTGTCGGTCCAAGGTTCAAGCTGAAGCTGCGCGGCAGCCTCGAAGCCGAAAATCCTGCCTTCACCGCCGTTGGTGATACCCGAGAAGGCATAGCCGGAGCGGTCAACGCCCGCGCTGTCGAGCGCATTCGACCCAAAGGTGCGGCGCTGAACATAAAGGACGTCATCAACTTTTTTGTAGAAGACGCCGGCCATCAGATAGCCTTGCGGTCTGACATACCATTCCAGATAAGCATCAAGACCATAAGCGCGTTCAGGCTTGACCACAGGATTGCCGCCGGAAATCGTCTGGTTGGCGTCGTTGACGACCACATTTGGGCGCAGCTGGTCATAATCGGCGCGCGCCGCACCACTGTTGAACGACAGCCGCAGTTTTTTGGTGTCATCGACGTTGAGGTTGAAGTGCAGGCTGGGAAAAGCCAGCGTCTGATCGGACTCGGCGGTGACAAGCCCGGTGGTCGTCCCGATCGTCGCTGTTGCGATCCCGCGGTTCTTGACATGCTCGACCCGCACCCCGCCGACGACGGAGCCCCAATCATAACGCAGCGTTCCCATCGCAAAACCGGCATAAACCTGTTCGCGCACGTCATAGATATTGCCCGTGTTGGGCGTGAAGGCAAAGGTGCGCCGCGCGGCAGCAGAGGCACTTTCCATCTTCGCGACGTCAAAATAACGGAAGGTATAACCCATCGGAAGCGCGCCGAGGAATTTCTGGTCGAGCGAAAAAAGATTATAGTCCGTCGATATGCCCACGGCCGCGAAATCCGCCGCGCTGGATATCAGAATCTGATCCTCAACGACCGTCTTTGTCCGCTGGTCGAACTGGAATCCGGCGCGCAGCGTTGCTTCACCGCCGAACAGCGTCGTTTCGCGATCAAGCACCAGCTTGGCGGTATACGCCTTGGTCGTATCGACCGCGTCGAGCACGCGGAGCGAGGCGAGCGGCTTGGCGAAGTTATCGATCGCCGTCACCGCCGTTCCGGCCTGAAACCGGGTGGGCGCCGTCAGCTGCACCGTCGTGAACAGGCGCGGAACATTGCGGTTGGGATTGGTGAAGTCATAGGCGATGGTCGGGCGCAGCGTCCGCGTCGAGGGGCTGTCCCACCGCGTTTCGCCAGTGACCGAGCGGTCGTCCTTCGATTCGGTATAATTGCCCAGCCAGTTCAGCGACCAACCGTCGCCGAAGCGGTGCTTGCCCTCGATCGTGTTGGTGAAGATCGACTGGCGAAATTTGCGCAGCGTTGAACGCTGGTTGATGTCGATGCCATACACGGTGCCGACGAGCGGCGTATTACCGATGCAGACATCGGCATAGCCGGTCGTAGTCGGAGTGGGATTGGCCGCTGTCGCACAGGGCGCGGCATTGGGCACCAGATCATTCTGCCGGTCGTCCATGTCGAAGATGTAATTGTCGCGCGCCTCATCATCGAGGAAGATGGTGTAGATGGAACGCAGCGAAACGCTGTTGTCGTCGTCCGGCCGCCAGTCCAGCCGCCCCGACAGGGACCAGTTGCGGCGCTGCAGCCGATACAGCTTGTTTTCCGTCTCGCGCGCCCAGAAACGCGTCTGATTATCGGGCCGGATGTCCTGTCCCACCCGTTCCCAGTCGATTTCGAAATTGTCGGTAATCATGTTGCGCTCGTAGTAGCTGCCCGACACGACGACGCCGAGCTCGCCTTCGCCGACCGCAAAACGGTCGGACATTACCAGCGACGCTTCATATTCCTTGCGGTCACCCAACTCCGCAATACCAAAGCCCGCCTTGCCCGCAATCCGGAGCCCTTTGTAGTCAAACGCCGAGCGGGTCACGATGTTGACATTTCCCGACACGGTTTCGCCGGGCATGTCGGGGGTTACGGCCTTTGACACGACGATCATCGAGGCGATGGCCGACGGGATCGAGTCGAAGCGCGCATCGCGGCCCTCGGGGCTTACTACATTGATCCCGTCGAATGACAGCGTCGTCCAATAATTGGGCGCGCCGCGCAAGCTGATGTACCGGGCCTGCCCTTGGTCACGTTCAATAGCGATGCCGGGAAGCCGTCCCGCAGCTTGACCAATATTCTGATCCGGCAGTCGCCCGACCCCGTCCGATGCGGCAATGGTAACAAGCGAGTCGGCATTGCGCTGTGCGGCCAATGCCGCTGCCTCGGACTCAGCGATCGGACGGTTGCCGGTGACGATGATCGTCTCGGCTTCGGCATCGCCGGTGGCACCTTCATCGGCAAGAACCGGTGTCGGCAGGAACAGAATAAGCGCGGTGCCCAGCAGCGCGCGACGGGCGGAACGAATCGACATGTAAAGAACCCCTGTGCTGAGCCGGTTTTCCGGCGTCCACGTGCGGCTAGGCGGCAGCAGCGACAGAAGGGTGATCGGACAGAGGCCGATCGACGACAATTGCACGTCATTATTGTTACAGGTGCATTGTCACGCTCTTGTCATCGCGCGCAGTCAGTGGCGGCGGCCATGACCAAATATGCCTCCTTATTCTGCGCCGCACTGGCCCTGTCGGCCTGCGCGCCCCGCGAAATCCCGGTCGAAATCCGCATCGCGAACGCATTGCCTGCGGCCAACGTCAGCGCAGCCGCCGAAACCGCGCCGGTCGGGACCAGTGCCGCCGATGCCGCTGACGATCCGGCAATCTGGCGCAACACTGCCAATCCGGCGGCCAGCCTGATCGTCGGGACGGACAAGAAAGCCGGGCTTTATGTTTATTCACTGGATGGGCAGGTACGGCACTTTGTGCCGGCGGGGCTCGTCAACAATGTCGATCTGATCGACACGGGCACCGGCATTCTGGTCGTCGCCAGCGACCGCAACGATCCGGCCAATTCGCAGCTGGCCCTGTTCGCGCTGGACCCGGCGGCAATGACGCTCAATCAGCTGGGCACGGTTTCGAGTGGCCCCGGCGAGGCCTATGGCATTTGCATCGACCCTGTGGCCGATGCCGGGGCGCCGGGCCGGATGACGGTCTTTGCCGCAATCAAGGATGGTTCAGTGCGCCAGATCGCCATCGACATCGGACCAGGCACGCCCACTGCCCGCATAGTGCGCACGATGAAGCTGTCCAGCCAGATCGAGGGCTGCGTCGTCGATCCCGTCAGCCGCAGCCTGTTCGTAGGCGAGGAGGATATCGGCATCTGGCGCTTTGGCGCGGACGCAGATGCGCCGGTCACAGGCATGCTGGTCGCCAAAGCGGACGGAAAACAACTGGTCGCGGACGTCGAAGGGCTGGCGCTGGTCCGGCACCGCGACCGGACGCTGCTCGTCGCGTCGAGCCAGGGCGACAACAGCTATACCCTGTTTGACGTCCCCGCTGATATTGACGCACCATTGCCGCTTGCCGGGCGGTTCCGTATTGGCTCGGGCCGCTTTGGCGCAACCAGCGAAACCGACGGGATCGAACTGGCGCTGGGCGATTTCGGCCCTGCCTTTCCGGAAGGGGTGTTCGTCGCACAGGACGGCGAAAATGCCCCGCTCGCACAAAATTTCAAGCTGGTCGGCTGGCGCGAGATCCGCACTGCATTGGGATTGTAGCGCGCGGGGGTTGCGCGCCGCGCGGCAAGCGGGCATCGGCGCTGGCGATGCCCCCCATGACCCGCCTGTTTTCCGACAACGCCGCCGCCGTCCACCCGGCGGTGATGGACGCGATTGCGGGGGCGAACCAGGTCGACACGGCTTATGACGGCGATGCACTGTCACTGGCGCTCGACCGCGCCTTCTCCGACCTGTTCGAAACGGCGTGCGAAGTGGTCTGGGTCGCGACCGGGACGGCGGCAAACAGCATCGCGCTGGCCCATTTCGTGCGTCCGTGGCAGGCGGTGCTGTGCCACGAAGAGGCGCATATCGAGGTTGATGAATGCGGCGCGCCCGGCTTTTACACCGGCGGTGCCAAGCTGATGCTGCTGCCCGGTGCGGGCGCGAAAATCGACGCGGGGGCGCTGGACGCGCGGCTGAACGCGATCCGCCCCGACGTGCATCAGGTCCAGCCCGGCGCGATCAGCATCACCAACGCATCGGAATATGGGCTGAGCTGGCGACCCGGTGAAGTCGCAGAAATCAGCGCGATCGCGCGGGCCAGGGGTTTGCGTCTGCACATGGATGGCGCGCGCTTTGCCAATGCGATCGCGCATGTCGGCTGCGCCCCCGCCGATGTGACGTGGCGCGCCGGGGTCGATGCGCTGTCGTTTGGCTTTACCAAGAACGGCGCGATGATGGCCGAGGCGCTGGTCTTTTTCGGCGATAGCGGCGGCGCAGGGGTACGCGAGCTGCGCAAGCGCGGCGGCCATCTGCTCAGCAAGGGGCGGTTCGTTGCGGCGCAGATGCTGGCAATGCTGAAAGACGATCTGTGGCTGGCCAACGCTCGCGCGGCCAATGCCGGTGCGGCGGCGCTGGCGGCGGCGTGCGGCCACCGCCTGATCCATCCCGTCGAGGCGAATGAGCTGTTTGTGCGGCTGACCACCGATGAGGCGGCAAAGCTGCGCGTGGCAGGCTTTGATTTTTACGATTGGGGCGAAGGCGCGGCACGGCTGGTGGTCAGCTGGGATCAGGATGCCGCCGCCCTTGCCCCGCTTTCCGCTGCCCTCGCCGCGCTGTGAGTTCACCGCCCGCCACGTTGCTCGCCCCGCGCGTGTTGATGCCGTTCATGCTGGTCACGCTGATCTGGGGATCGACGTGGATCGTGATCCGGGATCAGCTGGGCACCGTCCCGCCAAGCTGGTCGGTAACCTATCGTTTTGCGGTCGCGGCCATTGCCATGTTCGTTATCGCGGCCGTGCGCGGCGAAAATCTGGGGCTTAAGGGACGAGCGTGGGCCTTTGCCGCGGTGCTGGGCGTGGCGCAGTTCGGTTTCAACTTCAACTTCGTCTATCGGGCCGAAGGCTATATCACCTCAGGTCTGGTCGCGGTGCTGTTTGCGTTGCTGATCGTGCCGAATACGCTGCTGGGCCGGATTTTTCTGGGCAACCCGATCGAGCGCCGGTTCCTTGTCGGAGGGGGCATTGCGATGGTGGGCATCGCGATGATGATCGTGCACGAGGTCGACGCCGCCAATCGCGGTACAGCCGCAGTGATCGCAGGGACGCTGTTGACCCTGGCCGGAGTATTAAGTGCATCCACCGCGAACGTAATGCAGGGCAGCCAGCTCGCCCGCACCCAGTCTATGTTCGTCATGGTCGCCTGGGCCATGCTTTTCGGAGCGCTGGCCAATGCGGGCTTTGCGCTGGCAACGGCGGGTGCGCCGGTGTGGGACGCCCGTCCGGCCTATCTGGTGGGTGTGCTGTATCTGGGCGTGATCGGCAGTGCTGTCACCTTTCCGCTCTATTTCGGTATCATCCGCGCGATCGGCCCCGGTCCCGCAGCCTGGTCGAGCGTGTTGATTCCCATCATTGCCATGACCTTTTCGACTGTTGTGGAGGGCTATGTCTGGGCCCCGCTGTCGATCATCGGCGGGATGGTGGCGCTTTCCGGCATGATAATCGCGCTTCGGCGCTAAACCCCTTCACCATTGGTCGCTCATGGGGAGTCGTTCGTCGCAAAGCGCGGCATGTTGAGGTGCAGGCCAGCAACAGGAGATATAGGGGGAAGTTATGCTGCTCACTCGCCGTCCGCGACGGATTTTCGCCATCATCGCTGGTCTTAGCCTGTCGGCCTGTGCCGGGGCGGTCGTGCCGCCGTCCAGTGCGCCGCCGCCGGCAAAGCGCCCGCCCGTTGCGACGCCCGCCAAACCAACCGCGCCAGTGCGCGAGCCCGATCGCCGTCCGGTGGTTCCGGCCACCACCAAAGCGCCAGCCGATCCCGGCTTTTCCCGCCCGCCCCCGGGGCTGGAGGACAATATTTTTCAGTTGTGGCGCGCCTTTCCGGGCAAGACTGGCATCGCTGTTCAGCGTATCGACGGTGACTGGCAATTGGCGTGGCGCGGGGACGATCTGTTTCCGCAGCAGAGCGTGTCCAAGCTGTGGGTAGCGCTGGCCGTGCTCGACGCGGTGGATGCCGGACGCATCACACTGAGCGACCGGGTGCGGATCGGCCCCGATGACCTGACGCTGTTCAGCCAACCGATCGCCGCCCGGGTACTGGCCGAAGGAAGCATCAGCCCGACCGTCGCCGAATTGCTGGAACAGGCGGTCAACCGCAGCGACAATACCGCGAACGACAGCCTGCAACGCCACATCGGCGGGCCGAAAGCCGTGCGGGATTTCATCACGCGCAAGCGGCTGGGCGCGATTCGTTTCGGCCCCGGCGAACGGCTGTTGCAATCACAGATCGCAGGGGTGACGTGGGACCAGTCGATGTCCCGCAATCGGGGGTTCGAGGCGGCACGCTCGCGCCTGCCCGCCGATGTGCGCAAGGCGGCGATGGACCGCTATCTGGCCGACCCGATCGACGGGATGAGCCCTGCGGCTGCGGCTCGTGCTCTTACCCGGCTGGCGCGCGGTGAATTGCTGTCGCCCGAATCGACCAAATATGCGCTGGACTTGCTGGAACGCACGCGGACTGGCCCGAACCGGATACGCGCCGGTCTGCCGCCAGGCTGGCGCTGGGGTCACAAGACCGGGACTGGACAGAACTTGCCGCCGATCACGGCGGGCTATAACGACATCGGCATTGCAACCGCGCCTGACGGAACACGCTATGCCATTGTCGTGTTATTGGCCGACACAACGGCGGCGGTACCCGCGCGGATGCAGTTGATGCAAGCCGTGTCGCGCGCGGTCGCGGCAGGACATGGGAAATGATGATGGACCGACTGATTCTGCTGACATTGCCCTTCGTGCTTCTGGCGGGGTGCGCGACGCCTGAGACCCGCCTGCGCAATGGCCTGGTCGATGCGGGGCTATCGCAGCCAGTCGCGGCGTGCATGGCCGACCGCATGGTCGACCGCTTGTCATTGGTGCAACTGCGCCGACTGGCGGCGCTGGGCAGCCTGCGCGACCAACCAATCCGTGAGCTGAGTACCGAGCAGTTTTTCCGCAAGGTCCGGGCGCTGAAGGATCCGGAGATACTCGGCGTGACCACCAGTTCGGCGGCCCTCTGCGCCTTTCGCTAAGCGGTTCGGTAGTCGGCGGTGATGCGCCCGCACGCCGTGAGTTCCGCCTCGTGTGACGCCTCGCGCCAGCTTTCGGCCAGTGCCTGGCGTTCCCATTCGCGCATGGCTGGGTGGGCGAGGATGGTTTCCACCCACCGCGCGCCCGCCGCGCCGACATCCAGGCCATAGGTACGGACCCGGAAAGCGACCGGAGCATAAAAGGCATCGGCGGCGGTAAAGGCATCGCCTGCTAACCAAGGGCCGCCAAAACGCTCCAGCCCCTCGGCCCAAAGTTCTGCAATGCGCTCGACGTTCGCGCGAAGCGCATCCGACATCGGTTTCGGGGCGACCCGCACCCCGACGTTCATGGTGCAATCGTTCCGCAGGGCCGCGAAGCCGCCATGCATTTCGCACACCGCGCTTTGCGCCCAGGCGCGGGCAGCGGGATGCGTCGGCCAGACGCCATCGTGCCGGTCGGCGAGATAGAGGGTGATGGCGAGCGAATCCCACACCGTGCGCGGACCGCCGTTCGCCGCGGCGTCGATCAGCACCGGCACCTGTCCGGTGGGGGAAAAGGCGCGAAACTCGGCATGGTTGTCGGGCTTCGTAAAGGGTTCGATACGGTCGGCAAAATCGATGTCCAGCGCCGCCATCAAAAGCCAGGGGCGCAGCGACCAGCTCGAATAATTGCGGTTGGCGGTGATGAGGGTGTAAGCCATAGTGTCCGACTTATCGCCATGCGCCATCAGGTCAAGGCGCGGGAGGGAAAGGAATTGCCATGTCCATGACTGCCGCTTTGACGTTGTTTTTCGCTGCTCAATCTGCCCCTGCCATCGTTACCGAGTGCGACCGGCTCGCCGCCCACCCCAGCGATCCCGACCGGGTCACGGCCGGAGTGCCCGAACGCAGCGTCGACACGGCGGCGGCGATCCTGGCGTGTCAGGCGGCGGTGGCGGCGGACCCCGCCAACGGACGGTTGAACTATCAACTCGCCCGCGCGCTGGGCTATGCCGGGCGCGGGCGCGAGGCCGCACCCTTTCGCGAGGCGGCGGTAAGGGTGGATTATCCGCAGGCGCTGTTCGTCGTTGGCTATATCCATCTGCTCGGGCTCAACGAAGCAGAGAAGGATGCGTGCAAGGCCGGGGACCTCATCAGGCGATCAGCGTTGAAGGGGCGGCATGCGGGGCTGGTCGGCTTCGTCCACTGGTCGCTGCAGGGCGCGTTCGCAGGCTGCTCCATCCCGCAGGACAAGGCCGAGATGCGCGCCTTCCTCGAACAGGCCAAACCGATGTCGCGCGGCGATTATTACCAGACGATCTTGATCGAGGCGCTGGAGGGGCGCCTTGCGGGTAAGTGAAACATGGGATCGAATATTATCAAATTTGTTTCCATAACCGTCACCCTGAACTTGTTTCAGGGTCCATGGCGCAAAAGACTGGCATAGCCCCATGGATGCTGAAACAAGTTCAGCATGACGAGTAAACTTAAGTGATTTATGCCTAAACGGCGTCCAGTGCCTGTTCAAAGTCAGCAATCAGATCATCGGCATCCTCAATGCCGATGGAAATCCGCACCAGATTGTCGGTGATGCCCATGCGGTCCTTGCGCTCCTGCGGCACCGACAAATGGGTCATGGCGGCGGGGTGGCTGGCCAGCGTTTCGGTGCCGCCCAGGCTGACCGCCAGCTTGGCGATCTGGAGCGCGTCGAGGAAGCGGAAGCTTTCCGCCTCGCCGCCGCGGATGAACAGCGAAAAGGTGGAACCCGCGCCAGTGCAGTGCCGCTGAAAAATGTCGCGCTGTGACCCTTCGGGCAGGAACCCGAGATAGCCCAGCCCCTCCACCTTCGGGTGACGACGCAAATAGTCGCAGACCCGGGCCGCATTTTCCCCCGCGCGGCTCATCCGCAGTTCCACCGTCTCCAGACTGCGCAGCAGCATCCAGGCGGTATTGGGATCGCAGATGGTGCCAATGGTGTTGCGCATCATCCGGATGGGCGCGAGCCACGACTTGGCCCCCAGCACGCCGCCCGCGACCAGATCGCTATGCCCGCCGGCATATTTGGTGAGGCTGTAGAGGACAATGTCCGCCCCATGCGCCAGCGGCGCGGACCACAGCGGGCCGAGGAAGGTGTTGTCGATGGCGATGGGCGGCCGCGTGTCGGCGGGGAAGGCCGCATCGACGGCGGCGCGCATCGCCTCTACATCCACCAGCGCGTTGGTGGGGTTGGCGGGGCTTTCGAGATAGACCATCGCGACCTTGCCGCCCTGCGCCGCCGCCATCGCCTTGGCATCCGCCAGAATCGCGTCCATGTCGGCGCGCGACGCCTCTGCCGGAAAGTCGAGATAGGTCGCCCCGAAGCGCGAAAGGATGCGCGCGATCAGCGTTTCGGTCGCGGCATAAAGCGGGCCGGAGTGGACGATCACATCCTTCATGCTAACATGCGCAAGCAGCAGCGTGGCGATGGCCGACATGCCGCTGGAAAAGACCAGCGCGTCCTCCGCCTGATCCCACAGGCCGAGCCGTGCCTCCAAAATCTCCTGATTGGGGCCATTGAAGCGCGAATAGACGAGGCCGTCGGCCCCGCCCGGACGCTTGCCGGTAATCCCTTCAAAATGCCGCTTGCCCGCCGCCGCGCTTTCGAAAGCGAAGGTGGAGGTGAGGAAGATCGGCGGCTTGAGCGAACCTTCCGACAGCATCGGGTCGAAGCCATAACCCATCATCAGCGTCGCGGGCGACAATTGGCGATTGCCGATCGCCCGCACCGACGGCTTGGGTTTGCGGGGCGGGGTGGCGTCGGACATGGGAGCGTTCCTTAAGGCTGCAAGCAGATGAAGCCTGCACCCTAGCGCAAACAAGTTTCAGATGAAACGGACTATAACGCCGCCACCGCCCAGACCGTCAGGATCAGCAGCGGGACGCCCACCACATCGAGCGCGGCGCCCGCGCCCAGCATCCGGGGCAGCGCGATGTGGCCGGTGCTCCACGCCAGCGCGTTCGGCCCGGTTCCGCTGGGCAGCATGAAGCCCCAGCTGGCGGCAAAGGCGACCGGCAGCGCGAGCAGCACCGGGTCGATCCCCGTCGTTGCGATCAGCGCGGCGAGGACCGGCATGATCCCGCTGGCGGTCGCAACATTGCTCGCAAATTCGGTGATGAGGATGGTCAGCGCGACAATGGCGGCGGCGAGCAGGAACAAAGGCAAGGTGCCCAGCGGTTCGAGGGCATTGCCAAGCCAGGCCGCAAGTCCGCTTTGCGTCATCGCTGCCGCCAGCGCGAGGCCGCCGCCGAACATCATGATAACGCCCCAGGGCGCGCGGTCCGCCTCTTTCCAGTTCAACAGCGGACGCCCGCTTCCGTCGGGGATGACAAACAGCAACATTGCGCCCGCGATCGCAATCGTCCCGTCGGTCAGTGCGCCCTTGGGCACCAGCGGTTCGATCCACGGCTGCGCCACCCACGCGGCGAACACCAGGCCAAGCAGCGGAACGACGCGGCGCTCTGCGGTGCTCCACGCCGGATTGCTGCCCAGCGCCACCGCCGCGCCGCGCGCGTCGAACGTATCGCGGTCAAGCCGCTGAACCCGCATCAGGATGAGCATCGCGATGGGGATAGCGATCAGCACGACCGGCACGCCAAAGCGCATCCAGTCGAGAAAGCCGATGGTAACGCCCAGCTGTTTCTCGATCAGGCCCGCCGCAATCGCATTGGTCGGCGACCCCACCAGCGTCCCGAGCCCGCCGATCGAGGCGGCGAAAGCGATGCCCATCATCACCGCACCGGCAAAGCCGCCCGTCTCCCCCTCCGCCACATCGCCGGCGGCCAGCACGGCGAGCGCTATCGGCACCATGATAAGCGCGGTCGAGGTGTTGGAGATGAACATCGAAAGAAGCGCCGTGGCGGCCATGAACGCAAATATCAGCCCCGCCGACGTCGGCCGCGCCAGACGCAGGATGGCGACCGCCAGCCGCCGGTGCAGTCCGACCCGTTCAATGGCGAGCGCCAGAAACGCCCCGCCAAGCAGCAGGAACAGGATCGGGCTGTAATATTCGCCCGCAATCTCGTTCGCGGTCATGACTCCGAACAGCGGCGTCAACAGAAAGGGGAGCAGCGCCGTGACCGTCAGCGGCATCGCCTCGGTCATCCACCAGATGGCCATCAGCACCGTCAGCGCCGCAATGCGCCACGCCCCGACCTCCATTCCGACCGGAGCCGGAAGAAGCAACATCAGGGCAAAGACGGCAAGACCGCCCAGCAATCCCCCCATGCGTCCGTTCATTGCTATCGACCCCGTCCTTCATCTGGCCCCTTGGAGACGCATCATATTAATTTGGCGCAAGTCCGATCACCGAAACCTGACGACCATAGCCATTTTCACTACAAAGGCACGCGCGCCGGTAGCTGAAATATTCGGCCGCATGGGCGCAAGTGTCGGCATCAATGATCTCCACTCGCCCTACCCCGGCAGCGGCAATGCGGGCGGCGACATAGGCCGCGATGTCGAACTGCGCATGGCCCGGGCGTCCGGCACGGAAATAATGGTCGTTGGCCGGATCGGCAGCGGTGAAGCGATCGACGAAAGCGCTATCGACCTCGTAGCTTGCCGCGCCGATGCAGGGACCGATGGCGGCGACGATCCGTGCGGGGTCGGCCCCGCGCGAGGCCATGGCGGCGATGGTAGCATCGGTCACACCCGCGAGAGCACCCTTCCACCCGGCATGCGCCGCACCGACCACGCCCGCGTCCCGGTCCGCGAACAGCACGGGGACACAGTCCGCCGTCAGAATGGCGAGCAGGACGCCGGGCCGGTCGGTGACAAGCGCGTCGGCATGCGGGCGGCTGTCATCGTCCCACGGCACCGCAACCGCCGCGCAGTCGCGGCCATGCACCTGATAGACACCGACAAGGTCCGCGCCGGGCAGAACGGCTTCGGCGGCCCGGCGGCGGTTTTCGGCGATGGCCGCCGGATCGTCACCCGAACCGATGCCGCAGTTGAGGCTGGCAAGCTCCCCTGTAGAGACACCTCCCTGTCGCCCGAAAAAGCCATGGGGAACGCCGTCAAGCGCCGCAGCGGTGCGAAAGGGCGGGATCACAGGTCGAGCCGCCAGATGCGATCCTCGTCGATATGGTTGCCGACCCGAAAGGCGTTGCGGCCGACATCGACAAAAGCGTACCGACGATAAAAAGCCTGGGCGCGTGGGTTGTCGGTATAGACCGACAGATAAAGGACGGCGTGCCCACGCGCCCGCGCCTCCGTGATCGTCCACCACATCAGCGCATCGGCGACCCCTGTGCCCTTGGCGCTTTCGGCCAGATAAAGCTGGTGCAGTTCGATGGCACCGGCGCGCGGCTGACCCGTTGGAAGGTCGAAATCAACCGGCCCCAGCTTTGCAAATCCGGCAATCGCCCCGTCATCCGTCCGCATCAAGGCGACGGCATAGGCCGGGTCGATCAGCTGCGCTGCAAGCTGCGCCGGGCTGTTCCACTCCGCCAAAAAAGTTGCGAGGTCTTCGGAAGGATAGATGGACCCGAAGGTTGCAACGAAGGCATCGACCGCAAAGGCGGAAAGCGCGGGGATGTCGTCTGATGCCAGGCGCGCGGGGGCGTGGGTTGTGGTCATGCGTCAAATCCTGCGGGTGCGGGCCAGCTTCGGGCATGAAGCGCCAGCACGCGGAACAATTGCCCCATCGCATCGGCTTTGACCAGCCGGTCGCGCTGCCCCCTGATCTCATCGGCGCGGGCGGGGTGGCGGGCGGACAGCGCCGCCGCCCGCATATCGATGCCCAGCCGGACAAGCCAGTCGCCCTGCGCCACCGGTCCGCTGGCGGCAAGGCCGGGCGCGGCGGCGGCAAGCGCGGCGAAATCGACATGGGCGGTCAAGTCTGCCTCGCCCGCGTCCACCAGCGGGTCGACGAAGGCATGGGCGCGCATGGCTTGAAAAGTGTCGCCCAGCGCGGGGCCGCTATAACCATAATCGATGACCAGGATGATGCCCCCCTGGCGCGCGACGCGTTCGGCCAGCGCTGCCATGACCGACGTGGCGGCAGGGCAGCTTTCGTGGACGCTCCCGGCTGGCGCACTGCGCAATGCGGCGGGCAGCTGTTCGTCCATGGGCGTCGCACCGGGCGCCCGGATCAGCCGATCCCCATCGAGCCCGACCATCATCTCGCGCCAGCCCGCGTCGGTCCTGACCAGTTGCCGGATCGGCAGCGCATCGAAAAATTCGTTCGCGACAATCAGCAGGGCGGCATCGGTCGGCAACGTGTCGATGCTGTCATGGTGCCGTGTGGCTGGAACCAGCGCGGACTGGCGCGTGCGCAGCGTGGAGCTGGTTTCGACAAAATGCGCCTGCGGGGTCAACTTGGCACGGGCCATCGCCCCCAGCGCGTCGCGGGCCAGCGTACCCCGCCCCGGACCGAGTTCGACATAATGGGCATCGGGGCGGCCTGCCCGGTCCCACAGATCGGCGAGCGCCAGGCCAACAAGCTCTCCGAACAACTGGCTGATTTCCGGGGCTGTGGTGAAGTCGCCCGCCGCGCCGAGCGGGTCGCGCGTCGCATAATAATGCGCATTCACGCTGGCCATATAGTCGGTCAGGCTGATCGGCCCGGTGGCCGCGATCAATCGGGTCAGGCGACTGTGGAGCGGGGGCACGTCGGCCTAAGCCACGCTGCTCGTTCCCGCGACTGGTTCCACCCGCTGGCGGCGGCCATTGGCCGTCAGGACCGCCCACAGGCCAATCACAATCATCGGCATGGTCAGCCACTGACCCATCGTCAGCCCCGTCGATTGCGCGAGCCAAGCGAGCTGAACATCGGGTTCGCGGACGAATTCGATCAGGAAACGCGCAATGCCATAATCAAGCGCGGCGACCCCGAATAGCAAGCCCGGCTTGTAGCGCGCGTCGGTGCGCCAGAACAGCCACGAGAGGATCGCCATCATCAGCAACCCTTCCAGCCCCGCCTCGTAAAGCTGGCTGGGGTGGCGCGGGTCCATCGTGCCGCTGTTCGGAAAGATGATCGCCCAGCTGACGTCGGTCGGGCGGCCCCACAGCTCGCCGTTCACGAAATTGGCGATGCGCCCGAAAAACAGGCCGAAGGGGATGACGCAGGCGACATAGTCGCAAAAGCGCAGGAAATTCAGCTGTTCCCTGCGGCACATGTACCAGATGGCGATGATGACGCCGATGGTGCCACCGTGCAGCGACATGCCGCCGTCCCACAGCTTAAAGATACTGATCGGGTCGGCCAGATAATTGTCCAGATTATAGAACAGGACATAGCCGAGCCGCCCGCCGCCGATGATCCCCAGCATGGCATAAAAGACGAAATCATCGGCATGACGCCGCGCCATTGGCGCCCCTGGCTGCGCGATCAGTTTGAGCAGATACCAATAGCCGATGAAAATCCCGGCCAGATAGGCGAGCGCGTACCAGCGAATGGGAAATCCGAAAACGCTGAACGCGATCTCCGGATTGCTGCCCATCAATTCATTGAAGTTCACATGGGCCGAAACATCGGCTAACAGCGAAAAAAATGTCATGTTCTCGTGCGCCTTCAGCCCTGCAGAAGACGCTCCCTTAACCGGGTGGGGACACAAGACCAAGAGGAGAGATGTGAATGCCGTCTGCGCTCGATCTGCGCCTGGAAGCCGCCTATAACGTCATCACCGGGCCGGGGGGTCCGATCACCGTGGGCACGAAGGAACGATATGGCATCGACCTTCCGTTCATTGCCAATGCGCCGGGCAATCTGGCCGACTATATGGCCTATTTCTGCCATACCCACGGCGATGCGACCTTTCTGGTCGAGGGGCAGGAACGGCTGAGCTTCAAGGAATTTTATGCCGCGGCCCGCGCCGTCGCGGTCGCGCTGGTCGCCGATCATGGCGTGGCGCGCGGCGACCGCGTCGGCATTGCAATGCGCAACGCCAACAGCTGGGGCGTGGTCTATGCCGGAATATTGATGGCGGGCGGCTGCGCGACCCTGCTCAACGGCTGGTGGCAATCGGGCGAGCTGGCTGCGGGAATCACCGGCACGGAAACGAAACTGGTGATTGCCGATCCTCAGCGTGCCGAGCGCCTGGCCGCGATCGACCATGGCGCGGCGGTGGTGACGCTCGACATCACCCGGCCGCTGCAGGAGGCGATCGCCCCGATCACGGCCAAGGGCGGCAGCGCCGATCTTCCACAACTGTCGGGCGACGACCTTGCGACCATCTTGTTCACGTCGGGTTCGACCGGCCAGTCGAAGGGCGCTTATTCGCGCCACGTCAACGTCGTGCAGGGCGTGTTCAACTATATCACCCAGACGATGAGCATCGTGCATATCCTGACGCAGGACGGGATGATGCCGGGCACCCAGCCCGCGACGCTGGTGTGCACCCCGCTGTTCCACGTTACCGCAGAGGTGCCGGTGTTCCTGCAAAGCTTTGCGCTGGGCCGCAAACTGGTGCTGATGCCCAAGTGGAACGCGGAACATGCGATGCAGCTGATCCAGGATGAAAAGGTGAACAATTTCACCGGCGTCCCGCTGATGAGCTATGAAATGCTGACCCATCCCAACCGGACCAACTATGATCTGTCGTCCTGCACCGGCTTTGCCGCCGGGGGCGCACCGCGCCCGCCGGAGCATGTCAAGCGGCTGGCCGAGGGCATGGGCGGCGGCAAGCCGCTGCTGGGCTATGGCCTTACCGAAACCAACGCGGTCGGGTGCGGCAACATCAACGAAAACTACATGGCCAAGCCGCTGTCGACCGGCCCGGCGTCCAAGCCGCTGGTCGACCTTGCCATATTGGACGATGCGGGCGCACCGGTGCCCCAGGGGCAGGTAGGCGAGGTGAGCATCCGCTCGATCGCCAATTTCGAAGGCTATTGGAACAATGACGCTGCGACGCGGGCGGCCTTTACCGACGATGGATATTTCCGCACCGGCGACCTCGGCTATCTCGACGAGGACGGCTATCTGTTCATCGTCGACCGCAAGAAGGACATCATCATCCGCGGCGGCGAGAATATCAGCTGCCA
>ERZ1066122.852-NODE-852-length-28788-cov-19.579960_pt1 | contig 28788 bp, 21 predicted proteins | sample MGYA00382769_ERZ1066122 | MGnify/ENA primary metagenome ERZ1066122 (study PRJEB33369, sample SAMEA5778352) | biofilm metagenome | biome: Industrial cooling water; feature: Water cooling tower basin; material: Biofilm | place: United Arab Emirates | collected... | reverse complement strand
TGGCGGGCAGGCTGCTAGTATAACCGGCTATGTCCGTCCAACCCAAGCCCCTCCGCCTGGCGCCCTGATGACCGAATCGAGCCCTCTGCCCGCCGCCCCGCGGAGCATCGCCCGCGACCAGCACACCATCTCGCGCCGCGACATCAGCCCCAACGCCCTGCGCGTGCTGTACCGCCTGCGTGAAGCCGGCCACGGCGCGTATCTGGTCGGCGGCGCGGTGCGCGACCTGCTGCTGGGCCTGCACCCCAAGGATTTCGACGTGGCCACGGACGCCACGCCGGAGCAGGTCAAGCATCTGTTCCGCAACTGCCGGCTGATCGGCCGTCGCTTCCGCCTGGCGCATGTGGTCTATGGCCGCGAAATCATCGAAGTGGCGACGTTCCGCGCCAACAGCGACGACGGCAGCGGCGACCGCGAGACCGACGAAGACGGCCGGGTGCTGCGCGACAACGTCTACGGCAGCATCGAGGACGATGCGGTGCGCCGCGACTTCACCGCGAATGCGCTGTACTACGCGATCGAGGATTTCTCGGTGCGCGACTACGTCGGCGGGTTCGAGGACGTGACGGCGCGGCAGATGAAGCTGATCGGCGACCCCGAGACCCGCTACCGTGAAGACCCGGTGCGGATGCTGCGCGCGGTCCGTCTGGCGGCCAAGCTGGGTTTCGAGATCGAGGCGGCCACGGCCGCGCCGCTGCCGGCCCTGGCCCCCCTGCTGCAGGAAGCGGCGCCGGCGCGGCTGTTCGAGGAATGCCTGAAGCTGTTCCTGTCCGGTCACGGCGAGGCCAGTTTTGTCGGCCTGGAAGCCCACGGGCTGCTGTCCGGGCTGATGCCAGACACCGCCAAGGCGCTGCGCAGCAACAAGAGCGGTGCGCTGCGGCGGATGGTGCTGGAAGGCCTGCGTCGCACCGATGCCCGCGTGGCCGCGGACGAGCCGGTCTCGCCGGCCTTCCTGTTCGCGGTGCTGCTGTGGCCGGCCTTCTGCCGCCATCTGGCGCAGTTGCAGGCGCAGGGCATGCACATCGCCGAGGCCGAGCGTCGTGCCGCCGACCGCGCGACCCTGCAGCAGATGAATACGGTGGCCCTGCCCAAGCGGTTCTCGCTGCCGATGCAGGAGATCTGGCTGATGCAGTCGCGTTTCGGGCTGCGCCAGCGCAAGCGGGTGATGCGGATGCTCGCGCACCCGCGCTTCCGCGCCGCCTTCGATTTCCTGCGCCTGCGCGAAGTGGCCTCGGAGGCGCATGCCGCCGACATCGCGTTCTGGGCCGAGGCCCAGGGCGACCCGGACCAGGCGCCTGCGATGGCGGTCGCGCCTGTGTCCGGCGACGGCACGGCGGGCGAGGGCGCGATGGGTGACGATACGGACGGCACCGAGTCCGCTGGCGGCCGCCGTCGCCGCCGCCGTCGCCGTCCGGCATCGGCGCCGAACGGCTGAGCGGGCCGCGTCCGGCTCCGCTGCTTCTTCCTTCCCACCCCAGCGCTCTCCCCACCATGGGCGATTCCGACCCGATCCCGGGCGTCTGCGCCGAGCGCGCAGTCGACGCCGAGCGTGCGCCGCCCGAGCCCGTGCCCGTGCATCTGGGCCTCGGCGCCAATCTGGGCGATGCCGCCGACACCCTGCGTCGTGCCCTGCGGGCATTGGACGCATTGCCGCAGACCCGTCTGCGTCGCGCCTCGCGGCTGTACCGCACCCCGGCCTGGGGCGTCACCGCGCAGCCGGATTTCGTCAACGCCGCCGCCGAGGTGGAGACCGCGCTGTCGCCGCGCGCGCTGCTGGAGGCGCTGCTCGCGCTGGAGCGTGCGTTCGGTCGCGTGCGCGCAGTCGACGGCAGCGACCGCTGGGGGCCGCGCAGCCTGGACCTCGACATCCTCCTGTATGCCGATGCCCGCATCGATGCGCCCGGTCTGCAACTGCCGCATCCGCAGATGCACCGCCGTGCCTTCGTGCTGGTGCCGCTGCTGGAGATCGCGCCCGCGCTGTCCATCCCGGGCCTGGGCCCGGCCGCCGCGATGCTGGATGGCCTCGACGACGGCGGCATCGTCGCGCTGGAGTGAGTGCGTGGCCGTCGATGGCATGCGGCTTCGCCCGGTGCGCGAGCGCCTGCCCGCGTCTGTCGGAGCGTGACCGGGGTCCGGTCCGACACATCCGCGTGCTAGCCTAGGCGGCTACGCGATGCGGGTCGCCGGGGCGCGGAGAGTTCCGCCGCACGCATCGCCCGTCATCCGCAGCACGAGGAGCCGCATGGCCGCCACCGACGACAAGCGCTGGGAGAAAGCCTGGACCGTGCCCGCATTGGCCGAGGCCAAGCGCGCCGGCCGCCGGCTCGCCATGCTCACCGCCTACGATGCCGTGTTCGCACGCGTGTTCGACCGCAGCGGCGTCGACCTGATCCTGGTCGGCGATTCGCTGGGCATGGTGGTGCAGGGCCACGATTCCACCATCCCGGTCACGGTGGAGCACATCGCCTATCACACCGCTGCGGTCGCCTCGCACCTCGAGCGCGCGCTGCTGGTCGCCGATCTGCCGTTCCAGGCCGACGCCACGCCCGAGCGCGCGCTGGATGCCGCCACCCGCCTGCTGCAGGCCGGCGCGCAGATGGTCAAGCTCGAAGGCGCCGGGCCGCACAAGCTCGAAGTGATCCGTTTCCTCAGCGAGCGCGAGATCCCGGTGTCTGCGCATCTGGGCCTGACTCCGCAGTCGGTGCTGCGCTTCGGCGGCTTCAAGGTGCAGGGCCGCGAAGAGCGCGCCGCGGCCAAGCTGCGCGAGGACGCGCTGGCCGTGGCCGAGGCCGGCGCGGCGCTGCTGGTGCTCGAATGCGTGCCCACCGCGCTCGCCCAGGCGATCACCGCCGCCAGCCCCATTCCCACCATCGGCATCGGCGCCGGCCCGCACTGCGACGGCCAGGTGCTGGTGCTGCACGACATGCTCGGCCTCGACGGCGGCCATCGCCGGCCGAAGTTCGTCAAGGACTTCCTCGCCGAGGGCGGATCGGTGGCGGGGGCGGTGCGGGCGTATTGCGAGGCGGTGCGCGATGGTGCGTTCCCGGACGATTCCCACGCGTACCAGTGACGGCGCACCGATGATCGAAACCATCACCACCCTCGACGCCCTGCGCGCACGCATCCTCGGCTGGCGCCGCGAGGGCCTGCGCATCGGCTTCGTGCCGACCATGGGCAATCTGCACGCCGGGCACTATTCGCTGATCGCGCTGGCGCGGCGGCATGCCGACCGGATCATCTCCAGCGTGTTCGTGAACCCAACGCAGTTCGGGCCGAACGAGGACTTCACCCGCTATCCGCGCACGCCCGAGGCCGATACCACCGGACTGCACGCGGCCGGCTGCGATGCGCTGTGGCTGCCGACGGTGGAAGGCATGTACCCCTTCGGCGTGGACCTGGCGGTGCGCATGCGCGTGCCGGGTGTGGCCGACGTGCTGGAAGGGCGGCATCGCCCGGGGCATTTCGACGGGGTGTGCACGGTGGTGGCGCGGTTGTTCAACCAGGTGCAGCCGGACGTGGCCGCGTTCGGCAAGAAGGATTTCCAGCAGCTCGCGGTGATCCAGCAGATGGTCACCGATCTGGCCTATCCGCTCACCCTGCTGCGCGGCGAGATCGTGCGCGAGGAGAATGGTCTGGCGATGAGTTCGCGCAACCAGTACCTCAGCGCGGAAGAGCGCGACACCGCCGCCGAGATCCACCGCACCCTGAAATTCATGCGCGAGCGGCTGCAGGCCGGCGAGCCGCGCGCGGAAGTCGAGGCCGAAGCGGCGCTGCGCCTGGTGCGCGCCGGGTTTCTGGTGGATTACGCCGCCATCCGCACGCCCGATCTGGCCGAACCGGCCAATGCGCCCACGCAATACGCCCAGCCAGGCCCGCGGGTGGCGCTGATCGCGGCGCGACTGGGGCGCACGCGTCTGATCGACAATCTCGAGTTCGACCTGGGCGCTGCGGCCTGCTGAACCCGGTCGATCGCGGCCTGTCCTGGCCGGCCTTGGCCGGGCCGAAGTCCCGCGTCCGGCCGCGCGCGATCTTCAGCCGCCGAGAATCTCGGGCAGTTTCGCGCGCACGTCCGTCGGAACGATGCCGAGTGCGGGCAGTCCGTTGTCGTCGCTCACCGAGTCGCGCTGCAGCGAACGCCAGTTGTCGCGGCTGATCGGCTTGCCGGGCAGGTGTTCGCCGACCTCGGCCTGCAGGCGGCCCAGCGTCGGCGGCAGCGGCAGCACGAAGCGGCGCCAGCCCTTCGTGCGCGCGGTGAGCCGCACGATCTCGGCGAGCGTCATGCGCTCGGGGCCGACCAGGTCGTAGGCGGCCCCGATGCTCTCGGGCATCTCCAGCGCATGCACGAAGGCGTCGGCCACATCGCCCACCCACACCGGCTGGAACCGTGTGTCGGCACCGCCCAGCGGCAGGCCGGGCGCGAAGCGCAGCAATTGCGCGAAGCGGCAGAACAGGCCATCGCCGGGCCCGGCGATCACCGAAGGACGGAACAAGGTCCAGTCCAGTCCGCTGGCGCGCACCAGCGCGTCGGCTTCGCCGCGCGCCTTGAGGTAATGGCTCTCGCCGTCGCCGGCATGCAGCGCGCTCATCTGCAGCAGACGCCGCACGCCGCCGTCGCGCATGGCGTCGAGCATCGTCGCGGTCAGGTCCACATACACCCGGCGGAAGCCGCTGCCGTCGTCGCCGCGCTCGTTGAGGATGCCGACCAGATTGACCACCGTGTCCATGCCCGCGAAGGCCGCGCGCAGGAACCCGCCGTCCTGCACATCGCCCGCCATGTGTGTCGCGCCCTCGGGCACGCGCTCGCGGGTGGAGGCGTCGCGGCTGACCACCCGCACGCGGTGGCCGCGTTCGAGCAGTCGCGCGACGAGCGCGCGGCCAACGAAGCCGCTGCCGCCGAGGACGGCGATGTTCCGGCTGTCGCGGATCGCGTTCATGACGCGCCCCGGGCGTCGTCGCCGGCATCGCCTTCATCTGGCGATGGCCGGGTGGTGGGCGTGGAGTTTCCGGTGGCGGACGAGGGCTCCGGCGCCGGGCAGACGAAGGCCTTGCGGGTATCGACCATGCGACCGGCCAGACGGTCGGTGACCGGCATGGCCTTTCCGTTGAGGCGCCAGTCGTAGATCACGCTGAAGGCGAGGATGCGCGCGATGTAATCGCGGGTCTCCTTGTAGCTCACGGTCTCGATCCACAGGTCCGCGGGCATGCCGGGCCGCTGCGACGTCCAGCGCGCCACCGGCGCCGGGCCGGCGTTGTAGGCGGCGATGGCCAGATAGGTCTGCGCGTACTTGTCCTCCAGCTGCCGCAGATAGGCGGTGCCGAGCATGATGTTGTACTCGGAGTCGTACAGCGCATCGCCGCCGCGCCAGTCCAGGCCGATGCGGCGCGCCACGCCCGCGCCGGTGGACGGCAGCACCTGCATCAGCCCGCGCGCGTCGGCATGCGAGCGCGCGCGCGGGTTGAACACGCTTTCCGCGCGGATTTCGGCGGCGACCCAGGTCGGGTCGAGCCGATGCTTCGCGGCCTCGCGCCGGATCACGTCGTCGTGATGCAGCGGGAACCTCAATCGGTACAGGCGCAGTTCGTCCGGATACGACGTGCCGTCCACCCGGACCAGGCCGAATACGCCGCGGTCGAACCAGCCGTTGTCCTGGGCCACCTCCACCGCGATGCGACGCTGTTCGGGCGTGAAGCGGGCGAGGGCGTGCTTCCACTCGCGCTCCGCCCAGCCGGCGCGCTCCAGGGTGTAGAGCGCCATCGCGCGGGCGATGGCCGGGTCGCGTTCGATCGCGGTCTTGGCACGCGGTTCCGGCGTCCATTCCCACGGGCACAGCGCGTAGGGGGCGCCGATGCGGTCGGCGGCCAGGAACCCGTGGAATTCCGGAATCTTCGCCGCACGCGCGAAGGCGGCCTTGGCGCCGGCCTCATCGCCGGTCAATTCCAGCATCCGCCCTTCGAAATAGGTCCAGCGCGAATCCGAACGCTGCGCGGGCGGCATCTTCCGGATCGCGGCCAGCGTGGCGCGCCAGTCGGAGCGGGACATCGCCTCGCGCACGCGCCACTCGTGCAGACGGGCGTCGTAGGCGACATCGGGCACGGCGTTGAGGCGGCGCGCGGATTCGGGGCCGTAGGACGCCACGGTCCACAGCGCGCCCTGGTAGAGCGCCCGCCCGCGCTCGGCATCGTTCATGCCCAGCGCCGAGGCGTACTTCGGCAACAGCGACTCGGCAGCGGCCGGCTGCGCCTTGGCGTAGCGCGCAAGGCCGTGCGAGGCGATGGCGCGGCTGCGCGCGGTCTTCGGCCAGTCGTAGGCGCGTGCATGCGGCGCATCGAGGAAGGCCGCATAGTCCATCGCGAGTGCGAACTCGTCCGCCGGCAGGCCGCGCGCGGCGGCGCGCATCACGGCCGGCTGCCAGGCCTCGGCGGCTTTCTCGATGCGTTCCCAGCGCAGCGCCGCCGGCAGCCCGCCACGTGCGGCCAGCACCGCCATCGGCGCATCGCAGGCATCGGGCAGGGAGCGTGCCGCTCCCCGCCACAGGCCCTGCGCCTGCTCGGTCCAGTCGGCGTCCACCCGTCCCAGCGCCTGCCGTGCGTTCAATGCATGGCAGCGCAGGGCGGTGTCCTTCACCGCAGGCGACCATGCCTGCAGGAAATGGATCCAGTCCTCGCGCCTGGCGAGGGTGCCGAGCCAAGCTTCGCGGAAGACATCGGCCACCGGCTCGCCTGCGTGGCGTCGCAGGAACGCCTCGGCGCGATCGGGCTGCAGCGTGGCCAGTTCACGGCGGAGCGCGGCATAGCCGATCCAACCGCGCATGGCGTGATCGGCCGGCAGCTCCACCGGGCTCTCGCGTCCGGCCTCGACGGCCTCCAGCGCGATGCGCAACTGGGAGATGGGCGGAATCACGGGCTTAGGCGGCAGCGGGGCGGACTGCGCGGCGTTCGGTCTGGCCTCGACGCGTGCCTGCGCCAAGGCCGGTTCCGAGGCATTGCTGCATCCGGCCAGCGGCAGGCTGGACAGGCACAGCAGCAGCGATGGCAGCAGCCGCATGCGGTGCGTGACCGCATGCTTCGAAGGCGGGGAGGAGTGGGGGTTGAAGTGCGGATTCGGCATGTGCTGCGTGTTGTTCTGCATGCGCCGGACTATATCCGGCGGGTCCGTCTGCGACCACGACCCGGCAGCCCGCATCGTGGTGCGCGTTCATGCCGTCCGCTGTGCGCCGCGCTGCCGCCCTGTACGCGTCCCCGCGGCCGGTCGCGGCCCCCGCAGCCGCATCCTGCCGGTGCGCTGCGACGTGCCCGCCCAGGCGGCCAGGCCTCCGGGCCTCGTTTCGCTTGCCTCCGCTTCACGATTTGTTTACAAAGGCCGATCCGTCCAGGGAAGGGGGGCCAAGGGCGGTCCTTGTCGCACGCGACAGCATCCATTACCGACTTTTGGGAGACATCACGATGAGCAAGTACCGCCGCAATCACCTCGCGGCTGCGGTCCACCTTACGCTGCTGCTTGCGGTGCCGGGCCTCGCCCTGGCGCAGCAGGCCGGCGAACAGCCCGCGAGCGGGCAGCAGGCCGAAGAACTCGATGCGATCACCGTCACCGGCAGCCGCATCAAGCAGAGCAATACCGTCACCGCGCAGCCGGTGTTCGTGCTGGACCGCGCCAAGCTGGAACAGACCGGCGCCAAGTCGGTCGGCGACATCCTCCAGCAGCTGACCGCCAGCGGCAAGGCGCTCAACGCGAAGTTCAATTCCTCCGGCAACTTCGGCTACCCGCCGGACGGCGGCGGCATCGGCGCCGGTTCCGCGCAGGTCGACCTGCGCAACCTCGGCTCGCAGCGCGTGCTGGTGCTGGTCGACGGCATCCGCTGGGTCAACGAGTCCTCCGCCTCGGGCGTGAGCGGCAGCGCCGACCTCAACACCATCCCGCTGGCCATCGTCGAACGCATCGAAGTGCTGGAAGACGGCGCCTCGGCGATCTACGGCTCCGACGCCATCGCCGGCGTGGTCAACATCATCACCCGCCGCAACTTCGAAGGCGCCGAAGTCCGCACCTACTACGGCGAATACAGCCGCGGTGGCGAAACCCAGGACGTGTCGTTGACGCTGGGCGGTACCGGCGAGCGCTGGAACGCGGTGTTCGCGGCCAGCTACTACGACCAGGACAGCATCAGCTCGGCCGACTGGCGCCAGTCGCGCAACTGCCAGCCCGAAGCCGGCCTCAGTGCCTGCAGTTCGGGCACGCCGCAGGGCCGTTACGTCTTCTTCGATCCGACCAATACCAACTTCTACAACATCACCCTCAACCCCGGCACCACCACGCCGGTGTTCGATCCCAGCAACCCCAACGGCGGCACCTACAACCAGTTCGACGGCTCCGACCGCTTCAACTACGCGCCGTTCAACCTGCTGTTGACCCCGAGCAAGCGCAAGGCGCTGTTCGCCAGCTTCGCCTACGACCTGACCGACAACACCCGTCTGCACGTCAAGGCGCTGTACAACAACCGCCGCTCGGCCAATCAGGCCGCGCCCGAGCCGATCTTCGTCGGCCCCGGCGCCGGCACCGGCGGCATCGCCGACACCATCTCGATCCCGGCCAACCATCCGTTCAACCCGTTCGGCTTCGCTCTGGACGCGAACAACAACTTCGTGTTCATCGGCCGCCGTCCGCTGGAAGTCGGCCCGCGCCGTTTCACCCAGGACGTGGACACCAGCTACTTCAACATCGGTCTGGACGGGCTGTTCGATGCCGGCGAGCGCGGCTTCGCCTGGGACGCCAACTACGTGCACACCGAGAACAAGGCCACCCAGCAGTTCACCAACGGCTACAACATCGCCAGGATCCGGCTCGCCCTGGGCGACCCCGCGGTCTGCGCCGCGGTGCCGGGCTGCACGCCGCTGGATCTGTTCGGCGGCCAGTCGCGGCCGTTCACCCAGGAGATGATCGACTACATCCGCACCAACCAGATCGACTCCAGCAAGCAGACCCTCGACCTGTTCTCGGCCAACCTGACCGGCGACCTGTTCCCGATCGGCGACCGCAGCGCGGGCTTCGCGGTCGGCGCCGAGTACCGCAAGTACCGCGGCGAGTTCAACCCCGACCCGCTGCGCCAGACCGGCGAGTCGCAGGACTCCTTCGCCGCGCCCGTGGACGAGAGCTACAACGTCAAGGAGCTGTACGCCGAGTTCAATTTCCCGGTGCTGGCGTCGCTCGACCTGACCGCCGCGGTGCGCTGGTCCGACTATTCGACCTTCGGCGACACCACCACCGGCAAGGTCGGCTTCCGCTTCCAGCCGCACGAGGACATCGTGATCCGCGGCAACTGGTCGCAGGGCTTCCGCGCGCCGAACCTCGGCGAGCTGTACGGCCTGACCCAGTTCGGCGCCACCCTGGTCGACCCCTGCGGGCCCACCCGCGCCAACCCGACCGACCCCTACGTCGTCGATGACGCCGATGGCCCGGACAGCACGCCGCTGGAAACCGCCTGCCGCAGCCAGGGCGTCGGCAACCAGTTCGAACAGGCCAACACCCAGATCACCACCTTCACCGGCGGCAATCCCGATCTGCAGCCGGAAGAGTCCGAGAGCTTCACCTTCGGCGTGGTCTACAGCCCGAGCTGGGCCGAAGGCCGGGCCTGGTCGCAGAAGCTCGATCTGGAACTGGGCTACTACGAGCACGAGATCGAGGACGCCATCCAGGCCCGCGATCTGCAGGAACTGCTGAACGCCTGTCTGGGCGCGGGCGGTACCGATGCCACGCTGTGCGCGCCGTTCACCCGCCAGGGCACGGGCAACCTCAACCCGCCGAACAACTTCCTGCAGAACTTCGCCACGGTGAAGACCAGCGGCGTCGACGCCAAGCTGAGCTGGCTGAGCCCGGAGTGGAGCTTCGGCACGCTGAGCTATTCGCTGCAGACCACCTACGTGCGCGAGTACGACGCGGTGGACGGCGACGGCATCCGTTCCTCGCGCCAGGTGGGCATCGAGACCAACGACAGCGCGATTCCGGAGTTCCAGACCAACGCCCAGCTTGGCTGGTCGCTCGGCGACTTCAGCGCGAGCTACGGCCTGCGCTGGATCGATTCGGTGGAAGAGGACTGCGCCAACGCCATCAACCCCAATGTCCCCGGCTGCCTCAACGACCGCGGCGTCAACACGCTCGGTTCGGTCACCTACCACGACGTGCAGTTCGGCTGGAAGAACGCCGTGCGTCTGGAAGGCCTCAACCTGTCGCTGGGCATCAACAACCTGTTCGGCAAGGAAGCGCCGGTGTGCATGACCTGTTCGCTGAACGGCTACGACGCCGGTACCTATGACCTGCCGGGCGCGTTCTGGTACTTCAGCGCGGATTACCGCTTCTGATGCGTTGTTCTGAACATGGCGTCTGATCGGCGGTTCTGATCGGGTCTTCCATGCAGTGATCCCACATCGCCCGGCTTCGGCCGGGCGATGTGTTTTGGCCTCCGGGCCGACGGGTTCGACTCCCCTGCTTCAGTTTTTCGTCGTCGACGAGGGCAGGGCCGCCGCCACATCCCGGAACGCGGCCAGCGCGGCTTCGAGGTGGTCGATGATTTCCTGCTGCAGCACATCGGGTGGCGGCAGGTTGTCGAGATTGTCGAGACTGTCGTCCTTGAGCCAGAAGATGTCGAGACTGGCCTTGTCGCGCGCGACCAGGGTCTTGTAGTCGAAGTATTTGAACCGCTCGGATTCCTTGCGCTTGTGGCGGTTCTCGGGGTTGTAGGCGGCGACGAATTCCTGCAGGTCTTCGCGGCGCAGCGGCCGGGTCTTGAGCGTGAAATGCTTGTTGGTGCGCAGGTCGTAGATCCACACGCCCTTGGTCTGCACCTTGGGCGACTTGGGCTTGGCGTCGAAGAACAGCACGTTCGCCTTCACGCCCTGGGCATAGAAGATGCCGGTCGGCAGTCGCAGTAGCGTGTGCACGTCGCAGGTCTCCAGCAGCTTGCGGCGGATCTTCTCGCCCGCGCCGCCTTCGAACAGCACGTTGTCGGGCAGCACCACCGCCGCCTGGCCCGTGGTGTTGAGCATCGACACGATGTGCTGCAGGAAATTGAGCTGCTTGTTCGAGGTGGTCTGCCAGAAATCGGTGCGCTCGTAGGTCAGCGCGTCGCGGTCTTCCTCGCCATCCTCGTTGGTGATGGTCATGCTGCTCTTCTTGCCGAAGGGCGGATTGGCCAGCACGTAATCGAAGGTGCGCGTCGGCTCAGAGATCAAGGCGTCGGAACGGTCCACGGTCGGTTCGCCGTCGAGGTCGCCAATGTTGTGCAGAAACAGATTCATCAGGCACATGCGGCGCGTGGACGGGACGATCTCGTTGCCGAAGAAGGTCTTGTGCTTGAGGAACTTCTGCTGCTTCCTGTCCAGCTGCACGCCTTCACGCGTCAGCCAGTTGTAGACGCCCAGGAAGAAACCGCCGGTGCCGCAGGCGGGGTCGGCGATGGTCTTGCCCGGCTCGGGCCGCACGCATTCGACGATCGCGTCGATCAGCACGCGCGGCGTGAAGTACTGGCCGGCGCCGCTCTTGGTGTCCTCGGCGTTCTTCTGCAGCAGACCTTCGTACAGATCGCCCTTGGTGTCCTCATCGAGGCTGATCCAGTTCTCGGCGTCGATCATCTGCACCAGCCGCGCCAGCTTGGCCGGGTCCTGGATCTTGTTTTGCGCCTTGAAGAAGATCGCGCCCAGCATGTCCGGCTCTTCGCCCAACTTGTGCAGCACTTTCAGATAATGCGCCTCCAGCGGCGCACCTGTCTTGCCGCGCAGGCTCGTCCAGTCGCAACTTTTGGGGATGTGGGTATCGCGGTTGTAAGGCGGCTGTGAATACTCATGCGCCATCTTCAGGAACAGCAGATAGGTCAGCTGTTCCAGGTAATCGCCATAGCCCACGCCGTCGTCGCGCAGGGTGTGGCAGAAATTCCAGATCTTCTGGACGAGGGTGCTGCTGTTCATGCTCAAGGGGTATCCGTGTGTTTGCCGGCAAGGCGTTTGGCCTCCGCCTGCAGTTGTTTCAGGTCGTCGTCGGCGTCCTGGTCGGCCGCGAGCGCCTCGTCCGCGCGACGGCGGGCGTCGAATGCGGCATAGCGTTCGCCGACGATGGCTTCCATCTGTTCGTGCGAGATGCGGCCCGGGCCCGCGAGCACATTGCGCTCGTTGAACGTCAGGAAGCGGTCGGTCTGCGCGATCCAGTCGGCCATGCGCGTTTCGATCCGGCGCGCGGCGCGGTCCTCGGCGAAGTCCAGGAACATCGTGACCAGACGATTGAGCTGGTCGAGTTCCTGCGCATCCAGGTAGTTCTTGGAAACAACGGCATCGGCCTTGCGCGGCCGATCGCCCACCCAGTTGGTCAGGCCCATGTGGTTTGCGGCGGCATCGGCGCGCGCCACGATCAGCTCGGTGGCGGTGCGGCCGGTCACGGCGTACACCAGCTTGTTCTGGATCGTGGCGAAGAAGGTCTTGGCGGTCTGCGCGGTGCCGTCGTAGTCGCTGCTGCTGGCTTTGAACAGGTCGCGCAGCTTCTGGTAGAAGCGCTTCTCGGAGCTGCGGATGTCGCGGATGCGACGCAGCAGTTCGTCGAAATAGTCGGCCCGCTCGGCGTCCTTCAGCCGGGCATCGTTGAGCACGAAGCCCTTGACCAGGTACTCGGCCAGGGTGCCGCCCGCCCAGCGGCGGAACTGGGCACCACGCGGGGAGCGGACCCGGAAGCCGACCGCCAGGATCAGGTCGAGGCGGTAGACCTTGACCGTGCGCCGGACCTCACGTCCGCCTTCCTGGCGAACCTGTAAGTCTTCCTTACAGGTTGCCGCCTCGGTCAGCTCGCCTTCCTCGTACACCGCCCGGATGTGCTGGGTGATGTTCTGGGGCGTGGTCTCGAACAGCGCCGCCATCTCGGCCTGGGTCAGCCAGACCGTGCCGCCGGCCGCGCGCAGATGCACATCGGTGCGGCCGTCCTTGGTGCGGTACAGGATCAGCTCGCCCTGTCCATCGCTCATGCGGCCCCCTTGGCCTTGCGGCCACGCTTGCGTGCGGGTGCGCCCGGGTTCGCCTCGCGCTGCGCGCGGATGCGCGCGAGGAGTTCACTGGCGGGTTCGTCGTTCGGGTCCTGTGGGACGAGTTGGCCGGAGAAGGCGGCCTTGAGGATGTTTTTGCGTTGGGCGGCGGCTTGTCTTATTGAGTGCTCAATTACAAATTGAAGTTCAGAAATCTTCTCTAATTTCTTGGCCACTAAGCTGACGCACACCTTCATTTCCTCCAGTGTCCCTAATGGCATAGGCATGCGTTCGACCAAGAATTTATTCAAAGCGGGCTGATTGTTTCCGCTACTGCCTCTTCGTGTCTGGTCATACTGTGACCATAACCAGAAGAAAACGAATTCTGGGGGAACTTGCGTTTCGCCGACCCATATAGCAGCACAATTTTGATTGTTCGCTGCCTCAATATTAAGAATTGCACATTGACCTCGGGTTTTCCCTTCGCCAATCATCCCCAATAGAACGCTGCCAATCGGATTGATTTTGGCACTGCTATTTCGCAGGCCATGCTGACTGATGAATTCTTTTGTATTTGTGATCCGATTGAAACGAACTTCACCCGAACTCACCCAAGGGATCGTCCCCGACCAATAGTTTTGTTCTTTTCTGCTCGGGGTCGCCCCTACCTGCACATTGAAACATTGCCCCAAAGTGGTCCACACCCACCCCTCCGGCAGCGGCGGCAAATCGGTGAGATCCGGCGCCACCGGCTCCGGATACTTCTCCTGCCAGCCCTTGGGCGGGGTCTTGCCCTGCTCGGCGAATTTCGCGAGCTGCTTCTGTTCCCAGCGCGCGCGGCGTTCGCGCAGGATGCGCTGCAGCAGTTCGGCGCCGGATTCGCTTTCAAGCCCCTCTCCCCTCGTGGGCTGAGCGGTCACGTTGGCGGACCGAAGGTCCGCGTGGCCGTGAACGCCCAGGCGCGCTGCGCCTGGGTCGGGGTGCGGGTTGGGGAGAGGGGATGGCGCAGCAGCATCGGCATCAGACACTGCGGGCGATGCCTGCAGTGCCGCCCAGATGGCATCGAGCACGGCAGCGGTGTGCTGCGCCCATTCGTTGTTCCAGAACCGCAGCACGCGAAAGCCTTGACTCTGCAGCCATCCATCGCGCTCGGCATCGTAGGCGGCGGCATCGGCATGCTGCCCGCCATCCAGCTCGACGATGAGACGCTCCGCGAAGCACACGAAGTCGACGATGTAGCGGCCGATCGGCTGCTGGCGGCGGAATTTGTAACCGGCAAAGCGCTTGGCCCGCAGGTTTTGCCAGAGCTGGTGCTCCTGCGGGGTCGGTTCGTGCCGCATGTCGCGGGCGCGTTGCCGCAATAGCGCGGGGGGTGGGGGGCTGATGTGGTTCGCCCCCTCTCCCCCAACCCCTCTCCCACGAGGGGAGAGGGGGGCGGAGCTGTCGCTGGCGATGAGCGCGTGGTGGGTACGCATGCGCGCGGCAGCGGGGATGGTGTCTCCGGCGGTCGAGGAGTGCGTTGGGTGATGCCCGGCAATGTCGTGGCTCGCCCCCTCTCCCCCAGCCCCTCTCCCACGAGGGGAGAGGGGGGCGCGACTGCCGCTTGCGGTGTGTGCCAGCGACGACTGCATGTGCGCGAATATGGCCGGCTGCGTGTCTGCAGCGTCAGACACGCGCAGGCGTGCGGACGTCGAGGGCATCGCTGCATCACGCGCCGCGCTGGCGGCATCCCTTGCGCCTTCAGCCCCCGCGGTTTCAGCCCCTGCGGTTTCAGCCCCTCCCCCTTGATGGGGGAGGGGTTGGGGAGAGGGTGAGCGCCTGCGCGCGCGCCAGTCGGCGGTCAGGGCACCTTCCACCGCCGCCTTCAGCAGCGACTGGCGGTACTGGGTCAGCTTGCGCTGCGCGGCTTTCAGTTCGGCGACGCCGGCTTCGAGGTCGGACAGCAGCTCGTCCAGTTTTTCGACGATGCGGGCCTGCTCGGGACTCGGGGGAACAATCAAATCCAGATCAAGCAGAATCCGCTGATTCAGATTCACCATCGTCGAACCGACCGACTCAGCCATCAGGTACTTCATCACAGCATCACTCGAGAGAACTCCCTGTAGGAAGTCAGGGGCAATGCATTGATCCGGCCGAACAATGAGAGACCCCGTGCCACACAGCCAACCGACCTGGTTAGCTTGCACCACTGCGCAACGCCCCATTTCGCCCCTTCGCCCAAGAACGATATCGCCCTCCCGCAGGCGAAATTCACTCAAGCGCTCGGCCGTTGTCTCGCTCACACGATGCTTCTGAGATGGCCTTATTCGACCGTCTTCTATGTGCATTGGATTGACGATGGGGATTCCACCATCGACGTAGTCGGACTGATGCAGCGAACTGCCGAAAGGACCCGTTCGTAGCTCAACGATGTCCTTAAGTTTTGCTGGCGCCCAGCCACCGGGTAACTCAGTCAAGCCACCAACTCCTCATTCATCTCATCCAGCAGCGCATCGAGCTGCCCGTCGAATACGGTCCACGCCTTCTGCAGGCCGCCCCTGCCGGCCAGCTGCGCGTAGTCGAAGTCGTCGCGCTCGATGCGGCAGCTGGTGGCGATGTGGTCCTTGATCAGGCGCAGCCAGTCCATCTGTTCCGGCGTGAAGGCCGTGGCGCGGCGCGCATTATGCCGGAAGACCCAGTCGGCGAAGCGCTTGTCCACGCTGTCGGCGAACGGCCGCAGTTCCTCGTCCTGCCCCAGCGCGAAGCGCACCAGCGACACCAGGTCGGTCAATTGCCGGCGCAGGCTGTTGCCGCGCACTTTGGTCTCCTGCACGCGGGCATAGGCCGACCACAGTTTCTCGGAGGTGAGCATCAGCGGCGGGCGCTGCAGGGCCTCGTGCAGGTCCTCGATCATCTCCAGGGTGAGCGCGCGGCGCTGGTAGGGCTGGGCGTAGAAGAACGCCAACGCGGCGATTTCGTCGCGATGCGCTTCCAGAAACGTGCGGAAGCGGCTGACCGCCTCTTCCGCGTTGACCTGCGCCTGCGCGGCGAATTCGCTGCGGATCACGGTGTCCGGGTTGAGCGTGTCGATGACCTGCTCGCGGTCGCGGCGCGCGCTTTCGATCAGCTCGCGCAACGCCGGGTCGTCGAACGGGCGGCAGGCGGCCTCGACGCGCCTCTGGCGTGCAGCGTCGAGTTCGGCCTCGGTCAAGGTGTCTTCGCTGCGGGTGATGCCTGCGGCCTTGGCCGTGTCCAGCGCGTCGGCGACGACGCGGTCGGGGTCGAGCGCCTGCACCAGGCCGCGCGCGAGGTCCTGCAGCCCGATGCCGCCGCTGGCCTGCTTGATCTTCGCCAGCGCCTTGTCGTCGAGCCGCTTGGCCAGACGCACCAGCCGGTTGCCGAGGCTGAGCACGGTATCGGGGTCGGGCTCGCCGTAGGCCACGCCCTTGAGCAGGCTGTCGAGACTGAGCGTGGGTTTGCGCTCCAGCGGCCGGCTTTCGGTCTTCAGCGTTTTCTCCACGCCGACGGCGTCGATCAGGATGAAATGCGTCTTCGCGCCCTCGGCTGAGCCGGTGACCTTCTTCAGCGCTTCCGCGCCGAGGCTGCGCACGCCGCGGCCCTTCATCTGTTCGTAGTAGCCCCGGCTGCGCACGTCGCGCATGAACAGCAGCACCTCCAGCGGCTTCACATCGGTGCCGGTGGCGATCATGTCCACGGTGACGGCGATGCGCGGGTAGTAGTCGTTGCGGAAGCTGGCGAGCACGCTGTCGGCGTCGTCGCCGGCCACGGCCTTGCCGGTCTCGGGATCGGTGCCGGCGCGGTAGGTGACTTTCTTGCAGAAGGCGTTGCCTTCGCCGTAGACCTCGCGCACGGTGCGGATGATGTCGTCGGCGTGGCTGTCGGTCTTCGCGAAAATCAGGGTCTTGGGCGTTTCCCTGCGGTTCGGGTAGATGCGGGTTTCCACCGCCGTCTTCATTTCCTGCAGGACCTTGCGGATCTGGCTGGGGTTGACCACCGAGCGGTCGAGTTCGGTGCTGCCGTAGACGATGTCTTCCTCGGTCTGCGCCCAGCGCTTGGCGCGGGTTTCGCGGTCGCGATGATCCACCCATTCCTTCGCCTTCACCTCGGCGCCCTTGGCGGTGATCTCGGTCTCGATCTCGTAGACGTCGTAGCCGACGTTCACGCCATCGACCACGGACTGCTCGTAGCTGTACTCGGCGACCACGTTCTCGTTGAAGAAACCGTAGGTGCGCTTGTCGGGCGTGGCGGTGAGGCCGATAAGGAAGGCATCGAAGTAGTCGAGCACCTGCTTCCACAGGTTGTAGATGCTGCGGTGGCACTCGTCGATGACGATGAAGTCGAACTGTTCGATCGGAACCTGGGGGTTGTATTGCACCACGCGCGGCTGGGTGACCGCCTGCCCGACTTCGTTGAGCGAGATGTCTTCGCTAGCCTCCGCAAGCTCGGTGCCGGACAGGATCGAATACATGCGCTGAATGGTGCTGATGCAGACCTGCGCATGCGGATCGATGCTGCTGGAGCTGAGCCGCTGCACGTTGTACAGCTCGGTGAACTTGCGGCCATCATCGGGTGGCGTGTAGGCCATGAATTCCTGATGCGCCTGCTTGCCGAGGTTGCGGGTGTCGACGAGAAACAGGATGCGCCTGGCGCCGCCGAACTTGAGCAGGCGGTAGACAGCGGTGATCGCGGTGAAGGTCTTGCCGGCGCCGGTGGCCATGTGAATCAGGGCACGCGGCTTGTTCTTCGCCAGCGACTTCTCCAGCCCGGTCACGGCGCTGATCTGGCAGTCGCGCAGGTTGCGCTCGGGCAGCGGCGGCATCTGCTGCAGCCGACTGCGCAGAGTATCGGGCTGCGCAGCCCAGTCAGCCAGCGTCTGCGGACGGAAGAAATGGAACAGCTCGCGGGCGCGCGGCGCGGGATCGGCACCATCGGTGAAATAGATGATCTGCCCGGTGCCTTCGTAGAGAAAACGCAGTGGCGCCCCGGCCTTGCGCCATTTCAGGGTGGCATTGGCATAGCGCTCGGTCTGTGTTTCGTGAACGCTGAGGTTGTGACCGGCCTCGTCGCGCTTGGCCTCGATCACGCCGACCGCTTTCCGATCGACGAACAGCACGTAGTCGGCGGGTCCGCTGTCGGTCGGGTATTCGCGCACCGCGACGCCGATCCCGGCACTGAGATTCGCCTGCTTGGTGTCCTGCACGATCCAACCCGCAAGCTCCAGCTTGCGGTCGATCTGTTCACGCGCCCTGGCTTCTGGTGTCATCCGTGTCGCCCCTGTTCGACGGTGCACATTCTCTGTCAATTCCTGGATCGATAAATCATAAGCTGCCGTGTGGGTCCAACGAAGCGATCAATCGCCAACTTCGTCCCGATGGTCGAGCCGACCTTGCCAAAGTAGGACGCCCGCTGACCCTCACCAATCACCGAACCCCGCCTGCAGCGCCGCGATGGCGGCGAGGCCGGCGGTTTCGGTGCGCAGGACGCGGGGGCCGAGGCGCAGGCCGTGGAAGCCGGCGTCGGCGAGGATCATGCGGTCCTTGTCGGACCAGCCGCCTTCGGGGCCAATGGCGATGATGACGGTAGTGGTGGCATCCGCATCGCGGGGCAGGACGAGTGTCGCGAAGCGGTGTGTGCCTTCGGGGTCGAGGGTGAGGCGGTGCGCGTCTGCGGGCAGGCTGGCCGCGGCGTCGCGCAGGGCGCGGGCGGGGTGGAGGTCGGGGATGCGGGCGCGTCCGCTTTGTTCGCAGGCGGAGATCACCACGCTGCGCCAGTGGGCCATGCGTTTGTCGAGGCGTTCGCCGTCCAGGCGCACTTCGGTGCGGTCGGCGAACACCGGCACGATGCCGGCCACGCCCAGTTCGGTGGCCTTCTGCAGGATCAGGTCCATCTTCTCGCCGCGGGCGATGCCCTGCAGCAGCACGATGCGCAGCGGGGATTCGTTGTCGACCGGCGTCGACTCGGAGATGTCGACGTCGGCGCCGCGTTTGTCGGTCGCCACCAGGCGCGCGGCGTAGTCGCGGCCGTCGCCGTTGAACAGCACGCAGGCATCGCCCTCGCGCAGGCGCAGCACGCGCACCAGATGCGCGGCGGCGTGCTCGGGCAGGCGCAGACGTGTGCCGGGTACGAGCGGGGCGTCCACATGGACACGGGTCAGGCGCATGCGTTCGGGCCTCGAAGAAAGATGAAGAAGGATGTATCGCGCCGTGCACGTGCGACACGCCCCCGCACGACACGCAACCGCGCGGCATGCGCACGTGCCTCGCGCACACGCACCCGCACCCGTACAGGCACCCGCGCACTCGCATGCGAATGCGCGCGCGTGAACGCATGCATGCGCGCACGCGCACGGGACCCGGTGCGGAGGACCGCCACGCAAGGCATCGCGGCGCAGCCCCTCGCTATGCCGCTCATCGCAGGGCTTCCTCCAGCGCCGCGGCGGTGGCTTCGGCGAGCAGCGACAGCGCGGCGTCATCGACGCAATACGGCGGCATCCAGTACAGCGTGTCGCCGAGCGGACGCAGCAGCACGCCGGCGTCCAGCGCACGGCGGTACATGCGCAGGCCGCGGCGGCCGGCAATCTCCACGGCATGCCCGTCTTCGCGGCCGTCCGGGCCGTGCTCGGGCTCCGGATGAAGCTCGATGGCGAGGATCATGCCGGTCTGGCGCACCTCGGCCACGGCCGCGTGCCGTGCAAACGGTGCCGCCAGCTGCGCCATGCGCGCGGCGGTGCCGCGGTTGCGCGCCAGCACGTCGTCCTGTTGGAGGATGTCCAGCGAGGCCAGCGCCGCGGCGCAGGCCAGCGGGTTGCCGCTGTAGCTGTGCGAATGCAGGAAGGCGCGTTCGCGGCTGTCGTCGAGGAAGCCGTCGTAGATCTCCTGCGTCGCCAGCACCGCGCACAGCGGCAGGAAGCCGCCGGTCAGGCCCTTGGACAGGCACAGCAGATCGGGCTGGATGCCGGGTACGGGGTCGTAGACCGCCGGGGCCTGTTCGCAGGCGAACAGCGTGCCGGTACGGCCGAAGCCGACGGCGATCTCGTCGGCGATGAGGAATACGCCGTGCACGTCGCACAGCTCGCGCACCCGGCGCAGATAGGCCGGGTGGTGCATGCGCATGCCCCCGGCGCACTGCACCAGCGGTTCGAGGATCAGCGCGCAGACTTCGCCCGGGTGCTCGTCGAGCAGAAGGGCGAGGGCATCCGCGGCCTCTTCGGCCATGCGCTGAGCATCGGCGGCATCGCGCGCGCCGAAGGCGTCGGGACTGGGCGCGAACAGGGCTTCCAGCAGCAGTGGCGCATACACCCTGCGATAGAGCGGAATGTCGCCGACCGACAGTGCGCCCACGGTCTCGCCATGATAGCTGTTGCGCAGGGCCACGAATTTCGTGCGCCGGGGCTGGTCGCCGCGGTTGCGGAACCAGTGGAAGGCCATCTTCAGCGCGACCTCCACCCCCGACGAGCCGTTGTCGGCATAGAACACCTTGGACAACGGGGCCCGCCCGTGCTGACGCGGGGCGACGGCCAGCAGGCGCTCGGCCAATTCCACCGCGGGGGCGTGCGAACAGCCGGCCAGGATCACCTGTTCCAATGTGCGTGCCTGGCGTGCGATGGCCTCGGCGATGCGTGGTTCGGCGTGCCCGTGCAGGTTGGTCCACCAGCTGCTGACCGCATCCAGCGTGCGCCGGCCGTCGTGGCCGATCAGCCACGGCCCTTCACCGCGGGCGACCGTCAGCAGCGGCAGGGCATCGGGGTGCTCGCGCATCTGCGTGCACGGATGCCAGAGCACGGCGAGGTCGCGCGCGCGCCACGCATCGGCGATGCCGCGGCCGTCACGGCCCGGGCTGCCGTCGTCGCGGCTGGGGTTGTCGTTTATCATCGCGGGATGTCCATGCATGCCGCCATTATCGCCTGCTTCCCCGTCCGGGTTCCGACAGCTTCTCCGGCCCGATGTCCGGTACGGCGGGCCGTGCCGGGGGCCTGCCGATGAGCACGCGTCTGCCGGTGGTCCACGCCGTGCACGAGCGTCGCGATGGCCCCGACCGTGTGGTCGAGGAGCTGGACCTCGAATTTTCGAACGGCGAGCGTCGCCGCTATCACCGCGTGCGCAGCACCGGTCATGGCGCGGTGATCGTGGTGCCGATGCTCGACGACGACACCGCGCTGCTGATTCGCGAATACGCCGCCGGCACGCACCGTTACGAACTCGGACTGGTGAAGGGCCGGATCGACCCCGGCGAGACGCCCGAGCAGGCCGCCGACCGCGAGTTGAAGGAAGAGGCCGGCTACGGCGCACGTTCGCTCACCGTGCTGCGCCAGATCACGCTGGCGCCCACCTACATGACCCACGCCACCACCCTGGTGCTGGCGCGCGATCTGTACCCCGAGCGCCTGGTCGGCGACGAGCCGGAGCAGCTGGAAGTGGTGCCCTGCCGGCTGGACGCCCTGCACGAGCTGATCCTGCGCGACGAATTCTCCGAAGGCCGCTCGATCGCGGCGCTGTTCCTGGTGCGCGAGTGGCTGCGCGGGCAGGGATGAGCAGCCTCACCGGCGGCCGCCACGGCCGGCGGCCCTGCGTTGCCCGCCGCACGCGCCGCCCGCATCCGCGTCCGCATCCTTCGTGGTGGACTCGGTGCGTGCGGACGCACGCCTGCGTGGTGAGCCCCGCCTCTCCCGCACGGTCACCGAACGACAAGGACACTCCCACCGCATGACTCCCGATGCCTCCCTCCGCGATGCGGTCATCGCGCTCGCCCGCACCGCCGCCGCCGCGATCCTCGAGGTCTACGAGCAGCCCTTCGATGTCGAGCGGAAGGACGACGACAGCCCGCTGACCGCCGCCGATCTGGCCTCGCACCGCGCCATCGTCGACGGCCTCGCTGCCCTCACGCCGGACATCCCGGTGCTGTCGGAGGAGTCCGCCGAGGACGTGTCCACCGGGCGCCGCGCATGGCCGCGGATCTGGCTGGTGGACCCGCTCGACGGCACCCGCGAGTTCGTCAAGCGCAACGGCGAGTTCACGGTGAACATCGCACTCATCGAGGATGGCGTGGCGGTGTTCGGCGTGATCCAGGCGCCGGTGACCGGCGAGCTGTGGTGGGGCATCCCGGGGCAGGGAGCCTTCAAGCGCGATGCCGAGGGCCGCGACGTGCCGCTGCGCGTGCGTGCGCCCGCCGACGCGCCGCTGCGCGTGGCCGCCAGCCGCTCGCACCGCGACGCGCGCACCGAGGCGTTCATGGCGCGCATGGCCGACGAGATGGGCGAGGGCGTGAGCGCCAGCGTCGGTTCGTCGCTGAAGTTCTGCCGCATCGCCGAGGGCGGCATCGACCTCTACCCGCGCTTCGGCCCGACCAGCGAATGGGACACCGCCGCGGCGCAGGCCATTCTGGAAGGCGCGGGCGGGGCCGTGGTGGACCCGCAGGGCCGGCCGTTCCGCTACAACCAGCGCGCGCGCATCCTCAACGGGGACTTCATCGCGCTGGGCGACACCGCGCTGCCGTGGCGGCGCTGGCTGGAGCAGTGAAGGCGCGGTGCGGGGTAGGATGCGGCCATGAACGATCACGCCTCCCGCGATGCCGCCGCCGGTGCGGCGCCTGATGCCGCTGCCGGTACCACGGCCGCGCCGGCCGGGGCCGACGAGATCCGGCGCCTGCTGGCGATCATGGCCCGCCTGCGCGACCCGCAGGACGGCTGCCCATGGGATCTGAAGCAGACCTTCGCCACCATCGCGCCCTACACGGTGGAAGAGGCCTACGAAGTGGCCGACGCCATCGACCGCGGCGACCTTGATGATCTGAAGGACGAGCTCGGCGATCTGCTGTTCCAGGTCGTGTTTCACGCGCGCATGGCCGAGGAGGCCGGCGCCTTCGCCTTTCCCGACGTGGTGCGCGCGATCTCGGACAAGATGGAGCGCCGTCACCCGCATGTGTTCGCCGGCATGAGCATCGCCGACAGCGATGCGCTCAATGCGATGTGGGACGCGGAAAAAAAGAAGGAACGCCTGGCCAAGCTGGCGGCAGGCGGCCAGGCCGATGGGCTCGACGACTCCGCGCTGGCCGGCATCGCCCGCGGCCTGCCCGAATGGCAACGTGCGCTGAAGCTGCAGAAGAAGGCGGCTGCAGTCGGCTTCGACTGGCCGGGTCCGCAGCCGGTGATCGAGAAACTGCGTGAGGAGCTGGACGAGGTGGCGGTGGAGTTCGCCGCGGTGGCCGACGCACCTGCCGATGCCGCCGCCCGCGGCCGGCTGGAGGAGGAACTGGGCGATCTGCTGTTCGTCGCGGCCAACCTCACCCGTCACGCGAACGTGGATTTCGGCGTGGCCATGCGCCGCGCCAACGCCAAGTTCGAGCGTCGCTTCCGCGCCATGGAAACGATGGCCGCAGCCGATGGCGTGCGTCTGGCCGATCTGGCCCTGGACGCGCAGGATGCCTACTGGGAGCGGGCCAAGGCCCTGGAGCGCGGCGATGACGTGCCATGAAGGCTGCGACGTGAGAGGCATGGCATGAAGTGCTACCGACACCACGCGCGCGACGCCGTCGGCATCTGTACCGGCTGCGGCAAGGCCGTCTGCGCGGAGACCTGCGCGCAGGACGGCGAACAGGGCCTGTACTGCAGCCCGCTCTGCGCCGACCGCCTCCGTGCCCGTGCCCCACGGCCCGAAGCGCCGCCGGGCCTGTTCTGGCCGCTGTTTCTGATGGTGCTGGGCGGCCTGCTGCTGTACTACGGCTACCACTATTCCGAGTGGACGATGAGCGTGCCCAACGTGCTCGGCATGTTGTTCGTCTGGTACGGTGCGGTGCTGTGGCTGCAGCGTCTGGCCCAGCGCCGTCTGCGCAGGCTGTCGTCGGCGCCGTCCGGTGACGGGCGCTGAGCCGATCGCTGCAACCATCGATCCGCCTGTCGACCCACCGGTTCGCCACCCGCCTTCCTGGAGACGCATCGCATGTCCCGATTCGGCAGTTTCCGCGAGTTCTACCCCTTCTATCTGGGCGAGCACCGCAACCGGACATGCCGGCGCCTGCACTTCGCAGGCAGCCTGTGCGCCCTGGCCTGCCTGGCCGCGGCCGTTGTGCTGCGTGAGCCGTGGTGGCTGCTGGGCGCGCTCTTCTCCGGCTATGGCTTCGCCTGGGTGGGGCATTTCTTCTTCGAGAAGAACCGCCCGGCGACCTTCAAGCATCCCCTCTATTCCTTCGTCGGCGACTGGGTGATGTTCCGCGACATCCTGATCGGCCGGGTCAAGCTCTGAGACATCCACCGCGGTGGCTGCGGCCGCCATGGCGAAGGCCTTTACGGGCCGGGCAGGTGCGGCTTCAGTCCATGAAGATCAACCACGCCGCGACCAGGATGAGCGCGAAGCCGGCCCAGTGGTTCCATTTCAGCGGTTGCTCCAGATAGGTCGTGGAGAACACCGCGAACACCAGCAGGGTGATGGCTTCCTGCATGCCCTTGAGCTGTGGCGCCGAGTAGACCGCGCTGCCGTAGCGGTTGGCGGGCACCATCAGCAGATACTCGAAGAAGGCGATGCCCCAGCTCGCGACCACCGCCAGCAACAGCGGAGCCTGCTTGTATTTCAGGTGCCCGTACCAGGCGAAGGTCATGAACACGTTCGAGCACAGCAGCAGGGCGATGGGCAGCAGACGTTCGGTCAGGCCGGTCATGGCGATGGTCTTGGTGGGGTGAAGGGGGGTGTCGCCGGCGCGCACGTGGCTGGAGCCGTGCCCGCGACGGGCCGGACGCGCGGGGCGCGCAGACCATACAGGATGCGGTATGCCGGTAGGGATCCCACGCGGTTGACACCACTCCTGCGACGTTGCGTTGCCCTTGCATTCGCGCACCCCTGCCAATGGACAGGGGGGGATGGCCGACGGGCGGTGTAGGCTAGCCAGCTCGACCGCTCTCGCCGTCCGATCGCCATGCCCGCAGCCCGTTCCGCTTCCCCACGCCGTCTCCGCCGCTTCATCGTTCCCGCCATCGTCCTGGCCGTGCTGGCCGGCGCCCTGTACTGGTGGACGCGCGATGGCGGCGAAGGTGAACCCGCCTTCCGCACCGCACGCGCGGAGCAGGGCGATATCCGCGTGGCCATTTCCGCCACAGGCACCCTGAATGCGCTGTCCACCGTCGATGTGGGCAGCGAAGTGTCGGGCCGGCTGGCCGAGGTGCTGGTGGACTACAACGAACGCGTGACCCGCGGCCAGGTCATCGCCCGCATCGACCCCAGCACCTTCCAGGCGCAGATCGAACAGAGCGACGCGGCCATCGCCAGCGCGCGCGCCGGGCTCGAAACCGCGCGCGCCACCCTGCGCAACGCCGAGCTGGAGTATCAGCGGCTGCGCGCGCTGGTCGACCAGAAACTGGTGGCGCGCGGCGATGTGGACCGCGCCCTGTCCGCACGCGACCAGGCGCGCGCCCAGGTCGCCCAGTCCGAAGCGCAGGTGCGCCAGCAGGTGGCCTCGGCCGAGAACTCCAGGCTCAACCTGGGCCGCAGCGTCATCCGCTCGCCCGTCGACGGCGTGGTGCTCACCCGTGCGGTCGAGCCGGGCCAGACCGTGGCCGCCAGCCTGCAGGCGCCGGTGCTGTTCAAGATCGCCGAAGACCTGGCGAAGATGGAGATCATGCTGGCGGTGGACGAGGCCGACATCGGCCAGGTCGCCGAGGGCCAGCGCGTGAATTTCACCGTGGATGCCTATCCCGAGCGCCAGTTCGAAGGCCGCGTGCGCCAGGTGCGGCTGTCGGCCACCAACACCAGCAATGTGATCACCTATCCGGTGGTGGTGGCGGTGGACAACGCGGATCAGACGCTGTTCCCCGGCATGACCGCCAATGCCGAGATCGAGGTCAGCCGCCGCGACGGCGTGCTGAAGGTGCCCAATGCCGCGCTGCGCTTCAAGCCGCCGGAAGGCATGGTGGCCGAGGAGTCCCAGAACGGCACGCAGGGCGGCGCGCGGGGCGGGATGAGCGATGACCTGCCGCGGCTGGTCGAGCCCCTGAAACTGACCGCCCCGCAGCAGGCCGCCTTCGACGCCGCGCTTGCAGAGATGCGCGCTCGCGCCGACGCGCGGCGCGCGCCCCAGGGCGACCAGCGCCCGGCCGGCGGCAGCCTGTTCGGCGGGCGCGGCCCGGGCGGCGGCCAGAGCGGCCCGTCCGGCGGCGGTGCGATGCCGCCGCAGGTGCGTCAGCGCATGCTGGAGCGCTTCAATCAGCAGTTCGGCGCCTTCCGCGACAGCCTCGACGAGGGTCAGCGCGCGCAGTGGGATGCCGGCCTGAAGGCGCTGCTCAGCGCCCGTCGCGCCCCGGTCTATCGTCTGGTCGACGGCCGGCCGGAGATGGTGATGCTGCGCATCGGTGCGTCCGACGGCAGCAGCAGCGAGGTCTCCGGCGCGCTGTCCGCGGGCGACGAAGTGATCGTGGGGGTGGGCGTGGGTGCGAATGCCGGCGGCCCGTCTTCCGGCCCGTCTCCGGCTGCGGGGGCGCGCTGATGTCGGGCAGCACGCCGACGGCGGTCCCGGTGGTCGAAACCCGGGGACTGGGCAAGGTCTATGCCGAGGGCAGCGAGGCCGAGGTGGTCGCGCTCAAGGACGTGGACCTGCGCATCGCGCATGGCGAATTCGTCGCCATCGTCGGCCCGTCGGGCTCGGGCAAGTCCACGTTGATGAACATGATCGGCTGCCTGGACACGCCCAGCAGCGGTACGTACCTGTGCGACGGCGTGGACGTGGCCACGCTCGATGCCGAGGGGCGCGCGGCGCTGCGGCGCGACAAGATCGGCTTCGTGTTCCAGGGCTTCAACCTGCTGCCGCGGATGAGCGCGCTGGACAACGTGGCGATGCCCCTGAGCTACGCGCGTGTGCCCCCGGCCGAACGTCGCCGCCGCGCCGCCGAGGTGCTGGAATCGGTCGGCCTCGGTGCGCGCATGCACCACCGCCCGACCGAGCTGTCCGGCGGCCAGCAGCAACGCGTGGCGATCGCCCGCGCACTCATTCACCGCGCGCCGATCCTGATGGCCGACGAGCCCACCGGCGCGCTCGATTCGAAGACCGGCCAGGACATCCTGGCGCTGTTCGACGCCCTGCGACGCGAGGGCCACACCATCGTGCTGATCACCCATGACGCCGAGGTGGCCGCGCACGCCGACCGCACCTGCACCATGCGCGACGGCCTGCTGCACGAATCCGCGGCCGTGCCGCACGCCGGCGCTACCGAGGTGCGGTCGTGAGCGCGCCGGTGCAGGGCGGCATGAGCATCGGCGAAGTGGCGCGCACCGCCCTGTTCGCGCTGCGGGGCAACTGGCTGCGCAGTGCGCTCACCTCGCTCGGCGTGATCATCGGCATCGCCGCGGTGATCGTGATGGTGTCGGTCGGGCAGGGCACGCAGCAGGAAATCGACCGGCTGGTCTCGGGTCTCGGCTCGCAGCGGCTGGACATCAATCCCGGCGCACGCCGCGGCATGGGCGGCGCGCGGATGTCCGCCGGCAATTTCTACACGCTCACCGAAGACGACGTCGACGCCATCCGCCGCGAGGTGCCGACCGTGCAGTACGTGTCCGGCGAGCTGCGCGGCGGCACCCAGGTGGTGTACGCCGAAAGCAACTGGTCGGCGTCCTGGCGCGGCGTGGATGCCGACTGGTTCGCGATCAACGGCTGGGAGATCGCCCAGGGCGAGGCCTTCGACAGCCGCGCCTACACCAGTGGCGCGAAAGTCGTGCTGCTCGGCGAAACCGTGCGTCGCCAGCTGTTCGGCGAGGAAAGCGGCATCGGCGAGAGCGTGCGCCTGGGCCGCGTGCCGTTCACGGTGGTCGGCATCCTGGCCTCCAAGGGCCAGGGCGGCTGGGGCCAGGATCAGGACGATCTGGTCGTGGTGCCGCTGCAGACCGCTCGCCGCAGGCTGTCCGGCAGCTCCGGCCTGCCGCCGGGCGCGGTGATGCAGGTATCGGTAGGCGTCGCGGACGCCGGTGCGCTGTCGACCACCCAGGCGGAAATCGAGGCGCTTCTGCGCCAGCGGCACAAGATCCAGCCGGGCGAAGAGGACGATTTCAGCGTGCGCAACCTGGCCGAGATCGTGAGCGCACGCACGCAGACCACGCAGCTGATGTCGTGGCTGCTGGGTGCGGTGGCCGGCATTTCGCTGATCGTCGGCGGCATCGGCATCATGAACATCATGCTGGTCTCGGTGACCGAGCGCATCCGCGAAATCGGCCTGCGCATGGCCGTGGGCGCGGGCCCGCGCGACATCCGCCGCCAGTTCCTCGCCGAGGCGCTGCTGATTTCGCTCATCGGCGGCGTGGTCGGCATCGCGCTGGGCATCATCGGCGCGCTGGTGGTCGGCAAAATCGGCACCCTGCCCATCGCGCTCAACGCGCAGGTGATCGGGCTGGCTGCAGGGTTTTCGATCGCGACCGGGTTGTTCTTCGGGTACTACCCGGCGAGCAAGGCGGCGCGGCTGGACCCGATCGAGGCGTTGCGGCAGCAGTAGCCCGTGCGGGGTGCCCGCTGCGCCGGACGATGCGCGTGCAGCAGGCCGGTGTACAACGCGCTCGTTTTCCACGGGCTCGTTTTAGACGGGAGCGGGCGCAGGCCCGGCGGGCTCAGCCCGCCGCCACCTCGCGCAGCCGGGCGGCCCGTTCGGTGCCCAGATACCCCGTGATCGCCCTGCGCATGAGGTAGATCAGCGGAATCAGCGCCACCGCCGCCAGCATCTTGTACGCGTAGTTGACCGTGCCCACCGCCAGGAACTGCGGAATCGGCCACTGCTGCGGGCCGAGCACGAACATGATGTACAGCACCACGAAGCTGTCCACCAATTGCGACACCG
>ERZ1066122.848-NODE-848-length-28922-cov-16.530848_pt1 | contig 28922 bp, 20 predicted proteins | sample MGYA00382769_ERZ1066122 | MGnify/ENA primary metagenome ERZ1066122 (study PRJEB33369, sample SAMEA5778352) | biofilm metagenome | biome: Industrial cooling water; feature: Water cooling tower basin; material: Biofilm | place: United Arab Emirates | collected... | reverse complement strand
CGACCCGTCGAACAACGACCAGGGCGCGGACGTGTACGACCCGGCCGACCCGGCGAAGTACAGCGGCGGGGATCTCGCCGGCCTGACCCGCCGGCTCGACTACATCGCGGGCCTCGGCACCACCGGGCTGTGGATCACGCCGCCGGTCGCGAACCAGTGGTGGGACGGCGAGGCGCGCTTCTCCGGCTACCACGGCTACTGGGCGCGCGACTTCAAGGCCGTCGACGCGCACTACGGCACGCTCGCCGACTACAAAGCGCTGGCCGGCGGCCTGCACGCGCGCGGCATGACGCTGGTGCAGGACATCGTCGTCAACCACACCGGCAACTTCTACGCCCACGACGGCTGGCAGGCGGATGACCCGGCGGACGGCTGGCGGACGACGCGCGACAGCCGGCCCGCAGCGGCGCCGACGGCGTGGCCGTTCTCGCGGAACGACCCGCGCGACGCGGCGCAGCGCGCGCTCGGCGTCTACCACTGGACGCCGCCGATCCGCGATTACACCAACGAGCGCGAGGAGCGGACCTTCGAACTCGCCGGCCTCGACGACCTGCGCACGACGAATCCCGTCGTGCGCCGCGCCCTGCGCGACGCCTACGGATTCTGGATCCGCGAGGTGGGCGTCGACGCCTTCCGCGTCGATACGGCGTTCTACGTGGAGCCCGAGTTCTTCGTGGATTTCGTCAGCTCGACCGACGCCGAGGCGCCCGGCGTGGCCCAGGTGGCGCGCGACGCGGGCAAGCCCCGCTTCCATCTCTTCGGCGAAGGCTGGGGCCTCGACCGGCCTTTCGACGACGCCCAGATGCGGAAGATCGACGCCTACCAGCGGCTCGAGGGCGGCCTCCCGGCGATGATCCAGTTCCCGCTGTACGGCGGGTTCGGCGACGTCTTCGCCCGCGGCCACGCCACGGCGGAGCTGGGCTGGCGCATCGAGCGCACGCTGCAGGTGCACGCCGACCCGTGGCGCATGCCCACCTTCGTCGACAACCACGACGTGGAGCGCTTCCTCGCCGGCGGCGACGAGGCCGGCCTGAAGCAGGCGCTGCTGGCCATGCTGACCCTGCCCGGCATCCCGGTGCTCTACTACGGCACCGAGCAGGGCTTCCGCGGCCAGCGCGACGCGATGTTCGCCGGCGGCTTCGGGAGCGGTGGTCGCGACCACTTCGACGTCGAGGCGCCGCTGTACCGCGCCGTCGCTGGGATGGTGGCGCTGCGGCGCGCGAACCCCGAGCTGTCGCGCGGCACGCCGTCGGTGATCGCCTCGAACGCCGCGGGCCCTGGCGTGCTGGCCTGGACGATGCGCGGCGACGCCGAGGCGGAACGCGCGGGGGCCCAGCCGGGCGCGGACACGCTGCTGATCGCGCTGAACACCGCCGACGGCGAGCACCTGATGAGCCTCGACGGCCTGCCGCCGGGTGCCACGCTCCGGCCGCTGCTGGCGCTGGACGGCGAGGCGCCGGAGGCCCGCGTCGGCGCGGACGGCCGCCTCGCGCTGCCGCTGGCCGCGAACGCGGGCCTGGTCTGGCGCATCGAGCGCGCGCCCGCGAGCGCGACGGACGCCGCGACGGCGCCGAAGGCCGGCGTGGTGCTGGTCCTCGATGCGGTGCCGGAGGCTCCGGTGCGCGGCGACCTTGCGCTCTCCGGCCGCGTGGCCTGCGCGGACGACTGCGCCGCCCTCGATCTGCGGCTGGTGGTGAACGGCGACCTGGCGCGCGCGCCGCCGCTGGTCGTGGACAACGACGGCCGCTGGTCGCTGCGCCTGCGCACCGACGACCACCTCGACCCGCAGGCGGAGCACACGGTGCAGCTCTTCGAGCGCCGCCGCGGCGCGGGCTCCGAGGCCCGCCGCTTCCGCGTCGCGCGCGACTGGGCGCCGCTGGCGGAGGCCACGGACCCCGCCGGTGACGACGCCGGACCCGCCGGCCGCTATCGCTATCCCACCGACGCCAGCTGGGGCACCAACGCCGGCCTCGACCTGCGCGCGGCGCGACTGTCCGGCAGCGGTGGCGCGCTCGCCATCGAGCTCGAGTTCGGCGAGCTGCTGCACGGCTGGAACGCGCCGAACGGCTTCGACCACCTCGCCCTCGCGATCTTCATCACCCTGCCCGACGCCCCGGGCGGCGCCGCGGTGATGCCGCAGCAGAACGACGTGCTGCCCGACGGCCGACGCTGGCATCGCCGACTGCGCGTCGGCGGCTGGGGCAACGCGCTGTTCGCGCACGACGGCGCCTCGGCCACGAGCGAGGGCACGCCGATCGCGCCCGGCGCCCGGCTGCGCGCTGATCGTGGGCGGCGGACGCTGCGCCTCGAGCTGCCGGCGTCGGCGCTGGGCGGGCTTGCGACCCTCGACGGCGTTCGCGTCCATGTCACGACGTGGGATTACGACGGCGGCTGGAAGCGCCTCGAGCCCGAGGGCAGCGGACACACCTTCGGCGGCGGCGACGGCGCCGCGGGCGACCCGCTGTGGATGGACGCGATGGACGTCGCCGTGCCCTGACTTCCGCGTGCGGCGGGCCGCTGGCATAGTCAGGCCCGCTCCGGCCTGAACCCCCCCTTCCCGCGATGTCAGACCGCCACGATCCGTCCACGCGCTGGGGACAGGTGCGCCAACTGTTCGACGTGGTCTGCGACCTGCCGCCCGACGAGCAGGCCTCGCGGCTCGCCGAGCTGCACGACGATCCGGCCGTGCGCGAGGACGTGATGGCCCTCGTGAGCGCGCAGACCGCGGCCTTCCAGACGGCGCTGCAGCCGCTGCGCGAGCTGGCGGCAAGCGCCGATCGGGAGGAGCTCGAGCCCGGCGACCGCGTCGGCCACTGGACCCTGACCGAGCGCGTCGGCCGCGGCGGCATGGGCAGCGTGTTCGTCGCCGAGCGCGACGATGGGCTGTTCCGGCAGCGCGTGGCCCTCAAGATCCTGCGCCGACCCACCGACGCCGAGGCCGCGAGCCTGCTCGAAGCGGAGCGCGCCGTACTGGCGCGTCTGCTGCACCCGGGCATCGCCAGGCTGTACGATGGCGGCACCACGCCGGCCGGGCGTCCGTTCCTCGTCATGGAATACGTCGAGGGCGTGCCGCTCGACGTCTGGATGCGCAGCGCGGCGCCAGGCCTCGCGGAACGGCTGGCGCTGTTCGACCGGCTCTGCGACGCGGTCTCGCACGCGCATCGGCAGCTCGTGGTGCACTGCGACCTGAAGCCGGCCAACGTGCTCGTCCGGCCGGACGGCCAGCCGATGCTGCTGGACTTCGGCATCGCGCGCTGGATCGGCCCGGACGCCGCCGGCCGCAGCGGCGCCGGCAGCGCGGGCTACTGCACGCCGGCCTATGCCAGCCCGGAGCAGCTTCGCGGCGAGAACGCCGGGGTGGGCGCCGACGTGTTCGCGCTCGGCGTGCTGCTGGCGGAACTGCTGGCCGACGCGCCGATGGGGCGCAACGTCGGGGACGCCGACACCGTCGCGCGGCACCCGAGCCGCTTCGCCGCCGGCGCCGCGGCGTCGTGGCGCCACCGCCTGGCGGGCGACCTCGACGCCATCGTCGCCAAGGCCACGGCGCTCGAGCCGCGGCTGCGCTACCCCGACGTGGCCTCGCTGCGCGAGGACCTCGTCCGCCATCGCGAACATCGGCCGATCACCGCTCGGCGCGCCGGGCTGCCGCGACGCGCCCTGCTGTTCGTGCGCCGCTATCGCGGCGGCACCGCCGCGGCGGCGATCGGCGTCGCGATGGCGACGGGCTTCACCCTGCAGCTGATGCACGAGCGCGACCGCGCCCGCGAAGCGGCGGCCACGGCGGAGCAGGTCAGCCGGTTCATGGTCGGTGCGTTCGACGCCGCCAACGTGCGTCGCGACGGCGGGCAGCGCGACGTGCGGGCGCGCGACGTGCTGAAAAGCGGCGCCGAGCGCATCGAGAAGGACCTCGCCGACCAACCGGCCGCGCAGGCGCGGCTGATGCTCGCCATCGGCAGCGCCTACGCCAGCCTCGGCCTGCCCGCCGACGCGATGCCCCTGCTCGACCGCGCCATCGCGCTGGCCGAGGCCGAGGGCGGCGATCCCGCCGTGGCGATCGAGGCGCTCGAGCAGGCCTCCGTGGTGGCGGGCAACGCCGCTCGCGGCACCGACGCCCTTGCCTATGCGGAGCGCGCGGCGCTGCTGCGCGAGCGGATCGGCGACGACAGCGTGGCCGGCCGCGCCGAATCGCTCAACCACGTCGGGCTCGCGCTGCGCGGCGTGCGCCGCTTCGACGACGCCCGCGCGGCCCTTCGCGAATCGCTGGCGCTGCGTCGCTCGCTCGGCCCCGAGGCCCAAGGCGACGTCATCTCCACCTTGAACAACCTCGCGCTGATCGAGCGGCTCGACAACCGTCCGGCGCAGGCGGTGCCGATCTACCAAGAGGCGATCGCGCTGGCGCGCGGGCTCGGCGCCGCGGGCGAATTCTCGCTCCAGAATGCCCTGACGGGCCTGGGGCGGGCGCTGTCCAAGCAGCGCAAGTTCGAGGAGGCGGTGCCGGTCCTGCAGGAGGGGCACGCGCTGGCGCTGCGCCTGTTCGGCGAGCAGAACCCCCTGACGGCGAACGCGCAGGCCGAACTGGCCTTCGTGCACTGGGACACCGGCGACCTGGCCGCGGCCGAGCCGCTGCTGCGCCGCGACCTCGAGATGGCGCGGGCCAGCGCCGGCCTGGAGGCCATGCCCACCGCGATCAGCATGAACAACCTCGGCCTGCTGCTCGACGAGCGCGGCGACCCCGACGCCGCGCTGCCGCTGGTGGCGGGCTCGCTGGCGATCCGGCGCGCCCACCTCGAGCCGGACGATCCCGCGCTGCGCCGCGGGAGCTTCAACGTGGCGCGGATCGAGCTGGCGCGCGGGCGGATCGATGCGGCGCGCGAGCTGACCGCCCGCGACCTCGAGGACCTGCTCGCCCACCCCGAGCCCGCCGTGCAGGAGTGGTGGTCGCAGGTGCTGCTGGGCCTGGAGATCGCCTGGCGCGCGGGCGAGCCGGCCGCCCGGGTCATCGAGCGCCTCTCCGCGTTCTCGCTGCCCGCGGGAGACTCCTCGCTCGAGGCCATCGGCTGGCGGCTGCCGCGCCTGCAGGCCGAGCTGCTGGCCACCGACGGCCGGCACGCCGCGGCGATGGCCACCATCGACCGCGCGCTCGCGGCCGCACGCGCCGGCGGCAGTCGCCACGATCTGGCGCAGACCGCGCTGGTCGCGGCCCGGGTCGCCGCGGCGGCCGGCGACCGCGCGGCCGCCCGGCGGCATCTGGCCGACGCGCGCGCGGTGTTCGACGCCACGCTCGTCGACGGCGCGCCGCTGCGGCGCGAGGCCGCCGAACTCGCCGCCGCGCTGGCGCGCTAAACGCCACGCGGACGCGCTAATCTCGGCGTGCCGGGCGGGGGAGACGCCCGGTCTTACGAAGCTCTTACTGTCCGCCCGTAGCGTCACGGGCAACGTCGACCCGTGGCCGGTCGACGGCATCGCACTTTCACCGACCACGGGGACCCCCCACATGCCAGCGCACCAGCTCCGCGGCGCCCGCCGCACCGGCCAGACCGGTTTCACCCTCGTCGAGATGGCGGTCGTCCTCGTCATCATCGGCGTGATCCTCGGCGCCGTGATGATCGGCCGCGACGTCCAGCGCAACGCGGAATACACCCGCATCAAGCAGAAGTTCGTCGACCAGTGGGTGGTTGCGTACAACACCTACAGCCAGCGCCTCGGTGCGCCGATCGGCGACAACCAGAGCGCGCCCCGCCTGATGGTCAACGGCGCCAGCTTCGCCGGCAACGGCACCACGCTGTCCGGCGGCAACATGGCCGGTGCGACGCCGCCGGCGGCGATCTGCCGCGGCAACGCCGGCCCGGGCATGGCCCGTGCCCACCAGTCGGGCCCGAATTTCGACCTGCGCGACCTGATGCGCAAGGCCGGCGTGACCATGCCGCCCGGCCGCGGTGAGGGCCTCGAGGACCGCTACGTCTACCTCGACACCAACGGCAACCCGCAGGAAATCCAGATCTGCTTCCAGTGGAACCCGCCGGGCACGGCCTCCGGCTCGGGCAACGTCATGGTGATCACCGGCCTGACCCCGGACCTCGCCCGCGCGCTCGACCAGGCCATCGACGGCAAGCCCGACGCGCAGAACGGCGCCTTCCGCCAGGAAGGCGTGGTGCGCGCCACCGGCACCGCCTTTGATCCGGGCATCCAGTGGGCCGGCAACAACACCCAGGACGTGACCGCCACCGGCGGCGCGAACGACGTGAACGCCGCGGCCACCGACGCCGACCAGGTCCGCGTGATGGTCGCCCACCTCAAGATGAACCAGTAAGGCGACGACCATGACGGCCGCCCCCCTCCGGCTCATCGCCCGCGTCACCGGCTCGCGCAAGGCCATGCTGACCTCGTTCGCCGTCGCGCTGGGCGCCCTGCTGCTCTCCGCGGTGTGGTTCACCACCGCGCGGCAGGCGCTGGGCGACGCGTTCCTGCAGGTCAACGGCGCCGAGCAGCAGCTCGCCGCCGCGCAACAGCGGCTGCGCGAGGCGGAGCTTCGCGTCCAGCTCGCCGAGCGTGCGCGCGCGGTGGTCGAGCGGGCCAACGCCGCGGGCCTCGTCGAAGGCCGCTGGGGCGAGCGCCTGATCAACGTCGCGCAGGCGCCGATGGGCCGCGAGGACGTCAACAACCTGCTGGGCTCGGTGGCGCGCGACGAGCGCCGCATCTTCGGCGCCGAGGCCTTCGACCTCTCGGTGACGCGGCCCGACGAGGGGCTGTTCGACACCACCGACCCGCGCAGCCCGCCGCTGCTGCTGACGATGCGCGGCACGCTGCTGTTCCGGACGGGGGAAGCGCCGTGAGCGCCCACCTGCTGCTCCACCAGGACGGCCGTTGGCTGTCCTTCGACGACGAGAGGGTGGCGCTGCACGACAGCCGGCCGCGCCTCGACCGCTCGACGATCGTCGTCACCGATTTCGACGGCGCGGTCAGCGACATCACCTCGCTGGAGGGCAGCCCGTCCCACGCGGTGGCGCTGATCGAGCGCCGGCTGCGCGCCGACGGCCTGATCGACGGCGACAGCAAGGTGCTGATCCACCAGCTGCGCACCGTCGGCAACGGCTACCAGGCGCTGTACACCGCGGTGCCGCTGGACCGCTGGCAGCAGATGTTCGCGTGGGCCGACAACCAGGCCGACCACTGCCTGCTGGTGCCGACCGTGGCCCTGCTGTGGAAGCGGCTGCGCCCCGGCCACGGCGTGGTGCTGCACAGCGGCCGCAAGGTCGTGTTCCTCGCCGCCCTGCGCAACCGCGTCGAGTACGCCTCGGCGCTGGCCTTCAGCGAGTCGCGCGAGGACCTCGCGATGACGGTCGCCGCGCTGGGCGAACGCGCCGGCATGCAGCTCTCCGCCGACGACGGCGCGCTGGAGGCCCTCGACATCGAGTGGATCGCGGCGCTGACGCCGCTGCCCATGCCCTCGGCCACCGGCCGCGTGGCGACCGCGCGCGTCGACACGCGTCGCACCGATCCGACGCTCGGCCGCGCCCCGACGCCGGAAGACACGCCGACCGAACGCACCGGGCAGGCCGACGCCGACCCCTCGATGACGTTCGAAGGCCAGCACGAGTACGCGCCTAGCGCCGCGATCCCGGCCTCGACGCCGGAGCCGGTCGCCGTGACGGGGCGCCACGCGCGGGCCATCGCGAATGCCGGCGATGCGCCGCTGGACGAGGTGCTGCTGGAGATCTTCGCCACCAGCAGCGGCGCCTCGGTGACGCTGGCGCCGCACGTCACGGTCACCGATGCCCAGGGCCAGCGCTACCGCAGCGGCGCCCTGCCGCTGCTGCGCTCGGCGTCGGCCGGGGTCTCGGTGAACTCCGGCGCAGCGCGCGCGATGTTCCTTTCGGAGCGCCTGCTGCCTTGGGCCAGCGCCGCCTCGCTGCTGCTGGCCCTCGGCCTCGGTGCACTCGGCGGACGCTGGACCCTGGCGGCGCACGGCGAACGCAGCCGCGCCGAGGCGCTGCGCGCGGAGATCGAAGCGATCGACGCGCAGACGGCCGGCATCGAGCAGAGCCAGCAGATCCCGACGGAATTCCCGGCCGTCGCGGGCTTCATCAGCCGCGCCACCGGCCTCGCCGGCGCGCTCGACCCCGCGGCCACCCTGCGGGTCATCCGTGAAGCCGCGGGCGCCGACGTGCGCATCCTCCGCATGCGCCTCGACACCGCGGTGCCCGACCAGCCCACGCTCCGCATCGACGGCCTGGTGAACTACGGCGGCGGCGTGCGCGATCGCGATCGCGGCCAGCAGGTGGCGCGCTTCGTCCAGCGCCTGCGCGACGCCGGCTACGTGCCCGTGGCGATCGATCCGCAGGCCGGCAACGCCGGGGCCGGTGCGCCGGGCGGCCTGTTCTCCTACCAGCTGACGCGCGCGCCCTCGAGCGCGGCCACGGGGGTGACGCCGTGAAGCAGAAGCAGTTCGCCGCCCTTGCCCTCGCCGCGTGGCTCGGCGTGGTCGGATGGGTGGGCACGATGATCCTCGGCAAGCCGCAGGCGTTCCCGCCGAGCTACGCCGAAACCGACAACGCCATGGCGGCGCAGATCGGGCTGGAGATCCAGCAGGCCGATGCGCTGGCGTTGGCGCTCACCGCGCTCGAGTCGCCGCCGCGTGCCGTCACCGGCACGGCCATCATCGCGGTGCCGCCGAAGGCGGCGCCGGCCGTGGATCCCGCCACGGGCCTGGCGGCGTCCGGCGCGTCGAGCGCGGCGACCTCGCTGGACGCCGCGCCCGCGGCGCCGCGCGTCGTGTCGATGATCATCTCGGGCGTGGGCCTGTCGCCCCGCGCGATGATCGACGGCACGCTCGTCGGGCCCGGCGCGCGCTTGGGCGACGGCGCCGTCGTCCGCCGCATCGAGGCGCGCGCGGTCCACATCCGCGACGAGGACGGCGTCATGCACCGGCTGGCGCTGCGCCTGCCCGGTGATCCGCCGCCCGCCCCGACGCCGGAGGGTTCGCCGTGAACGCGCCGCGCTCCGTGCTCATCGCGCTTGGCGCGGTGCTGATCCTCGGCGTGGTCGCGGTCGCCGCCCTGCGCGGCGTCGCGCCCGAGGGCGACGCCGTGGCGACGCCGGCGGCGCCGACCAGCGCCCCGACGGCGAGCGCCGATCCCCCGGCCCCCGCGCCGGCGCCAGCGGCCGCCGCCACCGACGACGCACCGCCGCCCTGGGCCACCGGGGGAGGCGTGGCCGACCCGTCCACCGCGGCCGCGGAGGCCACCGCTGCGCCGGACGCCCAGCGCCAGCGGCAGATGGCCGAACTGCAGGACAGCATGTCCGCCGTGCTGGACGACGCGCTGGAGCGTTCGGCCTCGACCGCCGTGCATCTGCGCAAGGCGCTCGACACGCTCGAGGCCATGGACGATCCGGCGGTCAAGGCCAAGATCAACCTCGAGGCGCTGCGCCACAACCTCGAGATCAGCGTGCGCATGGCGGACGTGTCGCGCCGCATGAAGGCCGAGCTGGACCAGCCGCCGAGCGACGCGCGCGACGGCCGCATCGCCACCCTGCGCGAGGAGTTCGCGCGGCTGCAGGCCCAGCTTCGGCAGGACGTGGCCGTCGACGGCAGCGGCGCGGTCGCGCCGACGACCGTGCCGTCGCAGGGCGCTGCGCCCCCACCGCCGACGCCCGCCGGGTCCCCGGGTCCGTGACATGGCCCGCCCTGCGCCCCCGCGCTTCCGGCACCCCCAGCGCCAGACCGGCGTGAGCCTCGTCGAGCTCGCGGTGGTCGTGTCGATCATCGGGCTGCTCAGCGTCGTGATCAGCGCCGGATACACCGACGTCGCCAGCCAGAGCGCGGCGAGCATCGCCAAGGCCGACGCCGAGGCCGCGCGCCAGGCGGTCCGAGCGTTCGCGCTGCGCAACAAGCGCCTCCCGTGCCCTGACCTGAGCGCAGCGGGCGATGTCGCCCGCGAGGGCCTCGCGGGCACCTGCCCGGTCGGCGCCCAGGTGGGCTGGCTGCCTTACGAATCGCTGGGGCTCACCCGCCCGGATCGCGACGAGCGGCTGCGCTATGCCGTGGGTCGCGCCGGCGTCGACCTCGTCGTCCCGCCGGCCGCCGCGACCGTCCGCGACGATTTCGACGGCGCGACCCGCTTCCGCTCCGCGCTCGCCGCTGCCGCGCGCCTGCCCGAGAGCGCCAGCCGCCCGTTCCTGACCGGTCCGGGGACGACCGCCTCGCCGGAGAACTGCGGCGTCGTGCAGTCGAATCCGGCCTTCGTGCTGATCGCGCCAGTGACCGACCGCGACGCCACCGGCCCCGCACCGTTCGGCTTCGACGGCGTCAACGTCGCGATGGCCGCCTCCAACCAGAACTGCATCGCCGCGCCGTCCCGGCGCGCCGACGCCCGATACGACGACGTGGTGGTGGCCGAGAGCGCGAGCGCGCTGCTCGGCTGGCTGGCCGCGCGAACCCGCTGACCCTCCTTTCGACCCGAGCCCGCCCATGCCCGTCTCCGCTCCGACCCGCTCCACCCGCAGCGCCCTCGCGCTGGCCCTGCTCGCCGCCCTGTCCACCCTCGGCGCCGGCTGCGGCACGGTGCCGCGCAGCGTCAAGTCGCTGCCCGACAGCGAGCCCGTCGCCCTGCAGGAGCTCGGCAGCAAGGCGGCGGCCGAGTCGGCGATGCTGAGCGAGCAGCAGGACCGCCTGCGCCGCGAGATCGAACGCCTGCAGCCCGCCGCCGCGCCGGCGGAGGCGATCGCGCCGATGTACGACCCGCTGGAAAACCGCGTCGTCACGATCAACATGAACGACGCCGGGGTGAACGCCCTGCTGTGGGCACTGGCCGAGCAGCTGGGCATGAACCTGATCGTCGACCCCAGCGTGCAGGCACGCGACCAGCGCGCCAGCCTGTACCTCAAGAACGTCACCGCGCGCGAGGTCTACAACCACATCCTCACCGCCTTCGACCTGCACGGCGAGACGCGCGGCGGCACGCTCGTGGTGACGCCGATGCAGGAGCGCGTGTTCCAGCTCGACACCCTGAACAGCACGACCTCGCTTGAAATGAGCACCGGCGGCGACGTCTTCGGCGCCGGGGCGAGCGCGGCCGGCGGCGGCGAGTCGCTGCGCGGCACGCTGATCATGGACGGCAGCGTCGGCAAGGAGAACGACCCGTACAAGCAGCTCTCGGCCACCATCGAAGGCATCCTCAAGGAGGACCCCGGGATGCGCCAGGGCCCGGACCAGGCGCCGCAGGAAGCCGCGCGCTTCACCCTCGACCCGCAGACCGGCACCCTCTTCGTCCGCGCCCGCCCGTCACAGGTGCGCGCGATCGCCGAGGTCATCGAGCGCAACCAGCGCATCCTCGGCCGCCAGGTGCTGGTCGAAGCGCAGCTCATCGACGTGCAGCTCAGCGACCAGTTCCAGTTCGGCGTCGACTGGAACCTGCTGCGCGGCCGCGTGGCCGGCATCTTCGGCGATGCGCCCATCCAGCTCGACCCGGTCGCCGGCAGCTTGCCCGGCCCACGCGACGACACGCTGGGCCGCCTGCTGACGATCCCGCGCCAGACCATCGGCAGCCCGCTCGGCCGCGGGGCCGGCATCGGCTACACCGGCGACACGTTCTCGGCGGCGCTGAACGTGCTGCGCGGCTTCGGCAACGTCAAGGTGCTGTCGAACCCGAGCATCCGCGTCCGCAACGCCACGCCGGCCTACCTCAGCGTGGGCCGCAACATCCGCTACGTCAGCAAGTCGACGACGACCTTCAGCAACCCCGGCGGCGGCGCCACCAACACCTCGGCCGACGTGCAGACCGAATCGCTGTTCGCCGGCGTGGTGATCGGCGTCGCCCCGCTGATCCACGACGACGGCAAGGTGGAGATGCTGGTGCATCCGATGCAGACCGACGTCGCGCCGGGCAGCCTCGACCTCGTCGACGTCGGCAACGGCAACTCGGTGACCCTGCCGGTGATCAGCTTCAAGGGCATGACCACCACGCTGAACCTGCGCGACGGCGACACCGTGCTGATGGGCGGCCTGATCGACCAGCAGGCGCAGAACAGCGACAGCGGCGTGCCGGGCCTGTCCGACGTGCCGGGCCTGGGCAAGCTGTTCGGCGCAGAAACGCGCAGCCACGACAGCCGCGAGCTGGTGATGGTGCTGCGGGTGACCGTGCTGTGAGGCCGGGGCGCTTCCCTCGCGCGCTGGTGGGCGCGCTGCTCGCCGCGACGGCCCTGGCCGTCGGCGCGGCCGAGCCGGCCCGCACGGCGCCCGGGGACGACGCAGCGAAGGCGCCCGCGCCCGCCCGCGCCGCGACGAAGGCGGCGGCTCCGCCCGCGGCGCCCGCGCCTTCGCCGCTCGCCTCGGCGTCCGGCGAGGTCGATCCCCGCGCGGTCGCCCGCCGGGTGGCGGACTTCGATCGCGCGCTGCGCGCCGGCGACTTCGCGCTCGCGAAATCGACGCTCGACGCGATCGCCGCGATGCTGCCGGAGCGCAGCCTGACCCTGCTGCGCCTGCAGGCCTGGTACGCGCACCGCTCCGGCGACGCGGACGGCGCGATGGCCCTCTATGGCGAGGTGCTGCAGCGGCTGCCGCAGGACCGCAACGCCGCGATCAATCTCGCGATGCTGGAGGCGGAGCGCGGCGACGTTGACCGCGCCAGCCAGCGCCTGCGCGACCTGCGGTCGGTGGCCGGCGAATCGGCCGAGCTCGCCGCCGCCATGGCCCGCGTCGGAGCGATGCCGCGATGAACATGGCCACCCACGGCGCCGTCGCGAACAACGCCGCACAGGACGCGCAGCGTCTCGGCCGCATCCTCGTCGAACGCGGCCTGCTCAACGGCGCCCAACTGCAGTACGCGCTGCAGAAGCACGCCATCGAAGGCCAGCGCTTCGGCAAGCTGCTGGTCAAGCACGGCCTCGCCAGCGAGACCGCCATCGTGCGCGTCATCGCCGAGCTGCAGGGGATGGCGTTCACACCGGTCGATTCCCTGCCCGATGCGGAACCGCAGGTGCTGGCGCTGTTCAACCGCGAGCTCTGCCTGCTGCGCTCGTTCCTGCCGCTGCGCCGCGTCGAGAACACGCTCGAGGTGCTGCTCGGCGACGCCGACCCCGATGCCGTCGCGCAGCTCGTGTTGCAGCGCTCCGGGCTGCGCTGCCGCTTCGTGCAAGGCGAGTTCAGCCGCGTCGCGCAGCTGATCCGCTACACCTACTACTTCGCCCAGAACCCGGTCGAATCGCTGCTGGAGCGCGAACTCAAGCGCATCGCCGCGGACGTCGACCACGCCTACAGCCCCGAGAAGCTCCTCGACTACCTGCTGCACCTCGCGGTGCGCGAGCGCACGACCGACATCCACGTCGCGCCGGCCGACGGCAGCATCCACGTGCTGTTCCGCGTCGACGGCGTGCTGCGGCCGATGTTCGCCATGCCGCCGTCCCTGCAGCGCCTGCTCGGGTTCATCAAGCTGGCCGCCGAGATGGACATCTCCGAGCAGCGTCGCCCGCAGGACGGCAGCTTCCGCGCCACCGTGCTCGACAGCGCGCTCACCGTTCGCGTCTCCACGCTGATCAGCGACGCCGGCGAGCGCATGGTCATGCGCCTGCTGCCCGAGCACAGCGACCTGTCCGGCCTCGCCGAGCTCGGCTTCTTCAGCGAGGACGTCGCCGGGCTGGAGCGCATGTTCGCCAAGCCGGCCGGCCTGATCCTGATCACCGGCCCGACGGGCTCCGGCAAGAGCAGCTCGCTGCACGCCGCGCTGCGCATGCAGTCGCTGATCGAACGCAACGTGCTGACCGTCGAAGACCCCATCGAGTACCGCGTTCCGGGCGCGTGCCAGACCGAGGTGAACCGCCGCGCGGGCTACGAGTTCGGCTCGGCGCTGCGGCACTTCCTGCGCCACGACCCGGACGTCATCCTGCTCGGCGAAATGCGCGACGGCGAGACCGCGCAGGCAGCGATCGAGGCCGCGGCGACCGGCCACCTGGTGCTCTCCACCCTGCACGTCTCGGGCGTGTTCGGCGTGGTGCCGCGCCTGCGGCCGCTGGGCCTCGAGGCGCAGGTGATCGCCGACAACCTGCTGGCCGTCGTCAACCAGCGTCTGGTGCGACAGAACTGCCCGCACTGCAGCGTGTCGGTGCCGTTCACCGAGGCGGAGCGGCAGTGGCTCGGGATCACCGACCCGAACGCGCAGGGACGGCGCGGCACCGGCTGCGCGCAGTGCCGCGGCAGCGGCTACCGCGGCCGCCTGCCGGTGTACGAGATCCTCGTGCTCGACGACGCCATCGCCAACGCGATCGCCGACGACGCCGGCCGCGAGGCCGTGCGCGCCCTGGCGCACGCCTCCGGCTTCAAGGACATGACCCACGTCGCGAAGCGGCGCGTGGCGATGGGCCAGACCACGGCGGCCGAGGTGCTGCGCGTGGTCGGCGACGGGCCCGCGGCATGAACGTCTACTTCTACCGCGTGCTGCTGGCCAGCGGGCGCACGAAGGCGGGCATCGCCCAGCTCGCCGTCGAGCACGATGTGTCGGCGCGGCTGTGGCTGGAGAAGAACTACGAAGGCACCGTCGTCACCCTCAACCGCCTGCCGGGCTGGATGGCGGAAACGCAGCGCAGCCTCGCCCACCTGCTGCGCCCGAACATCCGCCCGCCGGAGCTGGCCGGCATGCTGCGGGACATGGCCGTGATGACAAGCAGCGGCATCTCGGTCGTCGAGGCCCTGCGCGCGGTGGCGCAGGAGGTCGGCACCGGCCGGGCCTCGAACGCCGCGCGCGTCGCCCGCAACCTGATGGACGAGCTCGACGCCGGCGCCTCCATGAGCGAGGCCTTCGGCCGCTATCCGGACACCTTCCCCGAGACGGTGCGCAACCTCGTCATGATCGGCGACGAGACCGGCAGCATGGACCTGATGCTGGCCGAGGCCGCCGACCACGTCGAGCGCGTGGCCAAGATGACCGCCGACACGCGGCAGGCGCTGATCTACCCGGCCTTCGTGTTCGCGTCGATCTTCGCGGCGGGCGCGTTCTGGATCTACTACGTCATCCCGAACCTCACCGGCCTGTTCAAGCAGATGAACGCGAAGCTGCCGCCGCTCACCATCGCGGTGATCGCGTTCTCGGAGTGGTTCACGGCGAACATCATCTCGATCCTCGTCGGGCTCGTCGTCCTCGGCTTCGCGCTGTGGGTGACGTGGCGGCACAGCCGGCCGTTCCGGCGCTTCACGCACAACGTGCTGCACCGCACGCCGATCGCGCAGACGGTGATGAACTCCGCCGGCCTCGCCTTCCTGACCGAATACCTCGCGCTGCTGATCCGCGCCGGCGTCGACATGGTCAGCAGCCTGAAGGTGATGGAGCGCGCCATGCGCGACGAGTACTACCGCGAGCGCGTGGTGGCGATCCGGCAGGTGCTGGAGCGCGGCGACCGCGTCTCGTCGGCCATGCGCCAGGTCGGCGGCTTCCCGCCGATGCTGGTGCGCATGGTGTCGGTCGGCGAGGACACCGGCACGCTGGACCAGCAGCTGTCGCGCCTGTCGGCCGAATACAGCATGCGGCTGCAGCGCCTGATCGCGAACCTCTCGGAAATCATCAAGCCGGTCGTCGTCCTGCTCGCCGGCGGCATGTTCATCCTGCTGATCGTCGCGCTGCTGCTGCCGGTCTACGACCTGGTCAAGCAGGCCATGTCTTCCCCCCAGTTCTGACCCGGAGAACCGCCATGACGCCGTTCCCATCGCCGCCCTCCCGCGCCTCCCAGCGCGGCGCCGGCCTGCTGCAGGCCCTGCTGCTGATCGTGCTGGTGGGCGCGGCCACCGTCGCCGGCCTCACGCTGCTGCGCTCGCAGCAGCCCGCCGACCAGGCGGCCCAGCAGGAGGACGCGCTGCGCTGGGCCGACGAGGCGCTCGCGGCCTACGCGGCGGCGCACGCGCACCTGCCCTGCCCGGTCTCGGGGCCGACGAGCCCGCCCACCGCCTGCGTCGGGCCGGGCGAGAAGGGCTGGCTGCCGACCCGCGCGCTGGAAGCGGTGCATCCGGGCGGCGCCGGACCGATGCCGCCGATGCGCTACGTCGTGTTCCGCGGCGCCGCGGAGGCCGACCTCGCCGCGGCCACCAACACCTTCAGCCCGCACACGTGGGAGCGCACGGCGCACAGCCTCGATCCGATCAACGGCCTCGACTTCTGCGCCAAGCTCGGCGCGGCCGCGCGCGCCACGCACGTCGCGGCGCTCGGCGACCGCGCGCGCACCGTCGACGCCTCCGGCGCGCAGCGCAACATCGCCTACGGCCTCGTCGCGCCGGGCCCGACGGCCGGCCTCGGCGGCCGCTTCGACGGCGCGAACCAGGGCAGCGATGCGGCGATCGCGTCGCCGTCGCTGCCGACGGGCCCCGACTACGACGACCGCACCCGCGCACGCGGCTTCGCCGACCTCGCCCAGACCTTGGGCTGCGGCTTCGTGGACCCCGCCACGGCCGACGGGCTCACCCTGGCCGCCGTGGACATGCTGGCGCTGGCCGTCGACGTCAGCGACGAGGTCAACGAGCAGCACGAGGGCAACAAGGAGGACACCCAGCTCGCCGTCGCGATGGCCTCGGTGTCGACGGTCTTCGCCGGCATCAACGTCGCACTGGCCGGCGCCAGCATCGCGAACTCCGTGTCCACGCTGGCCACCGCCTCGGCCCAGCTCACGGCCGCCATCGCGTCGTGCGCGGTGCTGGTCGGCTGCGGCCTGATCCCGCCGTACACGGCCGCGGTGACCGCGGCCGGCGTCGCCATCGGCCTCGCGGCCACCGCCACCGGCCTCGCGGCGGGCGCGCTGATCCCGACCTCGATCGCGCTCGCGCTGACCATCGAAGCCCGCGACATGGCCCAGCAGGGGCTGCCCAGCGCCGCCATCGACTTCGCCGCCGCCACCGAACGCACCTGCCTCGCCGCCGAAGGCGGCTACGTGACCGAGGTGGCCGACGCCAACGGCATCCTGGTCCCCGTGGTCCCGCCGGTGTTCCGCAACGGACTGCGCCAGGAGCGCGACGCCACCCTCGCCGAACTCGCGGGCATCCAGGGGCAGATCGACCTCAACCGCGCGCGCATCGCCGAGCTCGAGCTCATCCCGTCCACGGCCCTGATCGCCTATCCGGCCGAGCCCGTCCGCGGCGACCTCGAGTCCGACGACTCGTGGAACGCGCGCTACCAGGCCTATCTCAACACGCGCGCCCAGTACGAAGCCCAGCTGGTCGCGAAGCTAGAGGCCATCCGCGCCGCGAAGCTCGCGCACTTCAACTACGACACCGCGACGCAGACGGTGGCGAACGCCGAGAACGAGCTCGCCGACCTCCAGGCGTCGATCGATCACCTGCGGCCTCGCGTCACGCTTTGCGATGCCAATCCGCCGGCGCCGTCGGACCTCGTCGGCCTGCGCCGCTGCGAGAACGACCGGCGCTCGCTGCTCGGGCTGACGACCTGCGACGCCAGCGTGTTGACGGCCGCGCAGGTGCGCGACCGCCAGTGCCTTCCCTGGAAGCTGCAGGACCGCGATGACGCCGTCACCGCGCAGGGCGCGGCGAAGTCGCAGTGGGACACGCTGGAGGCGCAGGCCTTCAACATGCCGGAGCCGCCGCTGAAGGACTACGTCACCGGCAGCACGCTGATCGGCAACGTCCGCGACTGCGAGCTGTTCGGCCTGTGCCGGGCGCTGATCATCTCGACGCCGCTGCTGTTCATCGATGAACTCGAGCTGGAAACCTACGAGAACATCATCTACCGCTCGATGGGCCTCGAGGTGGCGTTGCGCGAGAAGCGCACCGAACTCGACGAGAAGGAAGCGGCCTACCAGACCGCGCAGGAGCAGTGCGACAGCCTGCGGGCGCTGAACGCGCCGGGCGGCGCGAGCGGCACCGAGGAGGCCCCGGCCTGGGTGGGCGCCAACGCCATCATGCAGGCGGCGAACTGCCGCGGCGCCAGCGGTGCGGTCACGCCCGCCACCTGCGGAGCGACGCCGTGATGCGCGCGCCCCGGACGCGCCGGCGCCGGGCCGGCGGTTGGACGCTGGTGGAGATGGCCGTGGTGCTGGTGGTCATGGGCGTCATTGGCCTCGTGCTGTGGCGCTTTCTGCCCCTCGCCCCGCAGGTGGCGGCCGGCGACGTGGCGCAGCGCGAGCTGGCGCAGGCCGAGCAGGCGCTGATCGGCCACGCGCTGGCGCACTCGCGCCTTCCCGCGCCGGTGATCGAGAACGGCGTCGCCCTGCTGCCGGTGGAGGCCATGGGCCTGCCCGCGTCGCTCAAGCTGCGCTACCAGGTGCAGCCCTCCCTGACGGTGTCGCCGGGCGACGAGTTCTCGCCGCTGCTGCCTCCCGCGGTGGGCCTCGTACCGGCGGTGCCGACCCCGTCGACGGTCGTCAACGGCCTCGACTTCTGCATGGCGCTGAAGGGCGCCAGCGCGCTGTCGCTGACGGGCATGGACAGCATCCCGACGGCCTTTGCGCTGATGCACGGCGGCCCCGCCGGCCATGACCGGATGGCCAGTGCGGCGTTCGCCCTGCCCGGCAGCGAAACGCTCGGCGAGCGCCGCGTGCTGGCCGTCGGCCCCGGGGAGTTCGCCAGCCGGCTCGGCTGCCCCGACCGCGTGGCGCAGGCGCATGGCGCCGCGCGCGCCGCCTACACGGCGTACGACCTCGTGCAGGTCGCGAACGAGTACGACAAGGTGCGCACCTTCGCGATCCAGGTCGCGGAGATGAACCTCGACAACGCGGAAACCAACGAGGTGTTCGCCGGCTTCGACGTGGCCTACGGCGTGTTCATGGAGGCCCTCGCCATCCTGCAGGAAATCGCCGGCTGGCCGCCCGACGCCCTGGGCATCGCCACGGGCATCGCGTCACACGTCACCGCCACCGCGCAGCTCGGCATCGCCATCAGCAACCTCGTCAGCGCGGTGCAGGAGCGAGAGGAGGCCGAGGACGGCGTCGACGTCGCCAACCGGCAGAGCGCCGCCGCGCAAGCCAACCTCCTCCGGATGGAGACGATGGCGTCCACCACGCTCCAGCACGCGCTGGACCTCGACCAGGAAGGGCTGCAGCCATGACCCGACGCGCTCCCGAACCCCGATGCCGGTCCGCGCGCCAGCGCGGCGTGTCCCTCGTCGAGCTCGCCGTGGTGCTGGTCGCCATCGGGCTGATCAGCCTGCTGCTGGTGCAGTTCATGCAGGCCGAGTCGCAGCAGCGCCGCGACACCGCCGGCCGCGACCTGCTGAAGCGCGCCGACGACGCCCTGCTGGCCTTCGCGATGGTCAACAGCCGCCTGCCCTGCCCGGCCAGCGCGGCGAGCGGCATCGAGGACTGCGCCGGCGGCCAGGTCGGCCTGCTGCCGTACCGCACGCTGGGGCTGCCGGACGCCAACGCCCGCCTGATCCGCTACGGCGTGCTGCGCCGTCCCGACTCGACGCGACGCGACGCCGACCTCGCGATCCTGCGCGACCGCTTCGCGCCGATGCAGGTGCTGGGCGGCGGCGTGGCCACCGAATTCCCGGTCGGAAACCGCAACGGCCTCGACCTGTGCTGGGCGCTGCGCTCGGCGCAGGAGGCGCCCGTCGACGCGTCCTTCCTGCACGTCACCCGCTCCGACGCGCCCGCCAGCATCGCCGACCACGTCGCCTACGCGCTGGCGCTGCCGGCGCCGGGCGAGCGCTTCGGCGGCCACCAGGCCGGCACCGCGCCGGTGTTCGACTCGCCGCGGCGGCGCAGCAGCGCCGGCTACGGCGACCGCGTGCTTGCGGTCGGCCTCGACCAGCTGTGGACGCGCATGCGCTGCGGCGACAGCCTGGCGGCGTCCTCGCACGCGCACTTCAACGCCGCCGCCGCGATCGCGGTGACGCACACGGCCCTGCAGGACTACAAGACGCAGCTGGCGATCTCGCTGAAGCTCGCCGAGGCGAACGTGAAAAGCGGCGAGGCAGCGATCGTGTCCGCCACGTCCGGCGTCGCCAACGCCGCCGGCGGCGTCGCCGACACGGTGTCGGAAGGCCTCGCCAGCACGGGCATCACGTCGTACCGCATCGCCCTGGGCGCCGTCGCCACCGCTGCGGCCATCGCCGTCACCGTCACCTCGGGATTTCTCTTCGACGCGGCGGTCGACGCGAGAGCCTCGGCCCAAACGGCCCTCGACGACGTGGAGCCACTGATCACCAGCGCGGCCGCGCTGGAGCCCGTCATCCTCGAAAACGCCAGGGCCGCCGACGCGGTCGGGATCTACTGATGCGCACCTCATCCTCCCGCCCCAACCACTCGGGCTTCACCATCGTCGAGATGTCGGTGGTGCTGGTCGTCATCGCGCTGATCGTCGGCGCCGCGGCGGTCGGCCGCGACGTTTACCGCAGCGCGCAGGCCGAGCGCCTGAGCGGTGATTTCGTGCAGGCCTGGCTGCTGGCCTACGACCGCTTCGTCGCAGGGACCAGCACCGTGCCGGACGACGACTTCGACAACCCGACCGGCCTCGTCAGCGGCGGCCTGAACCGCTTCCTGTGCGACGTCCCGCTGCAGAACGCCTTCCTCGGCGCGGGGGTGACGCTGCCGGACGGCCGCGGCGAGGGCCTGGCCAACCGCTACGTGTACCAGGACGGCCGCGGACTGCCGCACGAGATCCGCGTCTGCGTCGGCGCCGTGCAGTGGTCGGAGCCGTCCGGCAGCGTCGGCGCCTACGCCGCGCGCCCGCGCAACGTGATGCGCTTCGAAGGGCTCACGCCGTCGATGGCCACCCTGATCGACGCCAAGATCGACGGCCGCGTCGACGCCCGCCATGGCCGCTTCCGCGAAGCCGGCCTCGAGGCGCAGACGACCCCGGCCGGCGTGCCGTGGAGCCTGCAGGATGACGACAACCTACTTGGCGGCACCAACCCCGACGCGCAGACCGCGGAAGTCACCGCCTACCTGCGGATGAGCCAGTAGGCGCGCCGCGGGAGCGCGGCCTCAGGGCTCGCGCCCGAACTGCAGCGTGCATTCACCAACCGTCACGCGGTCGCCTTCGGACAGGCGCGCATCCCGCACGGCGCCGCCATTGAGCAGGGTGCGGTTGGTCGCCCCGAGATCGCGCAGCCGGTAGTGGTCGGCCTCGCGCCAGACCACGCAGTGGTAGCGGGACACCGTGCGCCGCGGCAGCTGCAGGTCGCTGTCGGACGATCGCCCGATCACGATCGGACGATCGGCGATGCCCGCGCGCTTGCCGCGGTCCGCGCCCGCCACCACCGTCAGCCACGCCGTGGTCGCGAGGGCATCCTCCGGCGGGGCATCGGCCAGGCGCAAGGTCAGCAGGCTGGACCTCGACGCCGGGTCGTCGTCCTCGCCTCGCGACGGGGCCGGACGTGCGGCCTCGGCCAGTGCGCGCTCGGCGAGCTCGTCGGCCGTCGAGACGCCCTCCGCCCCCAGCCGCCAGATCCGAAGCGGGCGCGCCGGCTCCGACTGCGGGACATCGGCGTGCGGATGCAGGGCGAACGCCTCGAACAGGTTGCCGAACAGCGACTCGCAGACCAGTACGGCGTCGACGCGCGCGTGCGGCAGCAGGTGGGCCGCCCATTCGCCGGGGTTGCCGACGAGCGCGAGCCCGCCTGTCGGAGGGACCTGCACGAGCGCCGGCGCCAGGACGATGGCGATGCGCCCGTCGAAGGCCTGCCGCAGCGCCGCGGCGGCCCGCGCGGCGTGCGCGGCGACGCCGTCGAGCTCGCCGGGCTCGCCCTCCGCGACGACGCAGGTGTAGGCGGTGTCGCGCGTGGCGAACAGCGGCCGCGCGCCCGCGGCATGCAGCCGCTGGCTGACCTCCGCGAGCAGCGCCTCGCGGCCCGGCCCGTCGATGCCGTCGACGCGAACGATCACGCCGCAGGCCCAGTGCCGGCTGGCGGGGCGCAGCAGCGTCGGCGGCATGGCGGTGAACGGGGTGCCCGCGTCCAGCGCGGCGCGGATCGCCTCGTGCAAGGCCGCGGTGGCCGGCGCCGGCGCGGTGCCGAGGTCGCGCCGCAGCGTCGCGGCGAGGCGCTCGTAGGCGGCGAGGGCCTCGGCGTGCTGCCCGTCGAGCGCCAGCAGCGTCATGCCGTGGCGAACGGCCCACTCGTCCCACGGGTCGAGGGCCGACAGCCGCCGCGCGGTGGCGAGCGCCTTCCGGCTGAGTCCAGCGCCGTGCTGCGCCTCGAACAGGCGCCGCAGCGCACGGGCGGACGCCGTGGCCAGCCGGGCGCGCTCGGCCTGCAGCCACGGCTCGAAGGCCGGGCAGTCGTCGACGCTCAGGCCGGCAAGGAATTCGCCGCACGGATCGATGCGATCGTCGATCGCCAGCAGTTCGTCGACGGAACACTCGGCCATGCGCTCGATGGCGTGCACGTCGAGCTCGACCTGCGGATGCGGGAACAGCCCAACGTCGTCGCGGCGAGCCTGCAGCGCGTCGTCGATGCCCTGGCTCTCGAAGATCCGGTTGAGGTTGGCGACCACCTGGCGGAGGTTGGTGCGCGCGGCGATCGGCGGCAGCGCGGGCCAGAGCAGCTCGGCGAGGTGCTCGCGGGCGTGGCGACGACCATGCTCGACCGCGAGGTAGCCCAGCAGGGCCCAGCCCTTGCGGTACTGGACCATCGCGCCGAGGTCGCGGCCATCCGCCAGCAGACGGCGTTCGCCCAGCAGCACCACGCTCAGCATCGTCACTCCCCCGTCCGAGACCTGCCCATCGCGTCCCCCGCGATCGTTGCGCACCGCCGCATTCTGCCAAAGCCCGCGGGCCCGGCGCAGCCCGCTGCGCGCCCGGCGAGCGGGTCGTCAGCGCGCGCGGCGCCGGCAGGTGAAAAAGCCGTTGAGCGTGAGCCGACCGGTCGCCGGGTCGCCGCTGAGGCGCTCGGGTGCGGCGATGTCCCCGATGTGGAACACCGTGCCGGAGTAGACGATCAGCCGGTTGTACTCCGCGGGCACGCTGGCGACCTTCTCGAACCACGCGTTCGATTCGACTTGGTAGCCCTGGGCCACGCCGTGCTTCGCGCTGAACTCGTCCGGCGTGAGCTGCGACGCGTCCTGCACCATCGCCCGGGTGTCCGCGGCCGGTCGGCGCGGCCGGTAGAACGCGGTGCCGCCAAGCGTCGGGTCGTCGAACAGGTACAGCACCGACGCCGCGACGGACTGGTCGGGCGAGGTCGCGAGCTGGTCGACGTGCGGCTGCCACTGCCACGGCATCAGCTGCGCCGGCGTGCGCGTCACCATCGACAGGCGGGCGTAGAAACGCTCGGTGCGGCGGCCGTCGAAGCTGGCGCGGAAGCGTTCGTCGAAGTACTGGCCGAGTCCGGCCGCCACCCGCCCGGGCAGCCGGAGCTCCGGGCCGGGGAAGGCGTTGTGCGGCGCATCGGCAAAGGCGCCGCGCGCCGCGATCGCGAATGCGCGCCACGCGCCCGGGTCCTGCAGCGCACCGTCCACCACGTGGCACAGCGGCACGCCGTCCACGGCCAGCACGCGGACCTCCGCGGTGGTCGAGAAGCGCAGCGGAGGCCAGCGCAGCGCCGCCGCCGAGCCCTCCTCCGCGTCGCGGTCAGGCCGCAAGGCGGGCGGCGCAGTGGCGGGCGATGAACTCCGCGTGCGACGGCATGGCATGCACGCAGTTGGCGATCACGCCGCGCACCGTCTCGACGTGGCGCACCGCCTCCTCGTCGCTGATGCCATCCACCAGCGCGTGGTAGCCCTGGGGCATCCAGCGCTGGCCGATCATCACCTGGATCCAAGACGGTTCGGCGAAGAGCTCGTCGTTCAGGCGGAAGATGCGGCCGTTGGCCTTGAAGAGGTCCATCTTGCGCTTCAGCGACTCGGGGATCTCCATCGTGCGCACGTGGTTCCAGAACGGCGTGTCGCTGCGCTCGGTCGCGTGGTAGTGGAGGATCAGGAAATCGCGGATGGCGATGAACTCGTCGACCGAATGGCGGTTGAACTCGGCGATGTCGACCGGATCGAACCCGGCGTGCGGGAAGAACGCCGTCAGCCGCGCGATCGCCGACTGGATCAGGTGGATCGACGTCGACTCGAGCGGCTCCATGAAGCCGCTCGCGAGCCCGACGGCGACGACGTTCTTGTCCCAGAACTTCTTCCGCATGCCGGTGGTGAAGCGCAGGATCTTCGGATCCATCAGCGGCTTGCCTTCGAGGCGCGTCAGGATCTTCGCGCAGGCCTCGTCCTCGCTGATGTGCTCCTTCGAGAACACGTAGCCGTTGCCGACGCGATGCTGGAGCGGGATGCGCCACTGCCAGCCGGCCTCCTGCGCCGTGGAGCGAGTGTAAGGCGTCAACGGGCCGGCCGTTTCGCACTGCAGCGCGGCGGCGCGGTTGCAGGGCAGCCAATGCGTCCAGTCCTCGTAGCCGGCGTGCAGCGTCTGCTCGATCAGGAGGCCGCGGAACCCCGAGCAGTCGACGAACAGCTGGCCCTCGATGCGCGCGCCGCCCTCGAGTTCGACGGCGCTGATGAAGCCGTCGTCGGGGCGCTGGTGCACCGCCTTGACCTTGCCTTCGATGCGCTTGACGCCGCGCTTCTCGGAATAGGCGCGCAGGTACTTGGCGTAGAGGCCCGCATCGAAGTGGTAGGCGTAGCCGAGGTCGGCCAGCGGCGAGTTCGGCCGGTCGCGCAGCGCCGGCATGAACTTGTTGGCGCGGCCGGCGGCGGTGCAGATCGAGTAATCGTCCATGTGCCCGGCCTTGCCGAGCTGGCGCGCCTTCAGCCAGTAGTGGTGGAAGGCCACCGTGCCGAGGTCCTGGCCGATCTTGCCGAAGCCGTGGATGTAGCTGTCGCCCACCTGGCCCCAGTTGACGAACTCGATGCCCAGCTTGAACGAGCCCATCGTGCTGCGGATGAAGTCGGCCTCGTCGAGCTCGAGCGCCTGGTTGAACAGCTTGATCATCGGGATCGTCGCCTCGCCGACGCCGACCGTGCCGATCTCCTCGCTTTCGACGAGGGTGATCGAGTAGGTCGGGCCCAGCACCTTGGCGAGCGCCGCGGAGGTCATCCAGCCGGAGGTGCCGCCGCCAACGATGACGATGCTCTTGACGCGGGTGTCGCTCATGGTCGCGCAGGTCCTGTTCGAACACGGCGGCGCCCCCGCGCCGCTCCGTGAGGCGTTAACTTTCTCCGAGCGCGGCGGCGCTGTCCACGTGAAAAGGGCGCCGGCGACGTGAAGACCCCCGTCCTGAAGGAAGAGCCCCATGCGACCCGCCGTTGCCTCGTTGGCCGTGCTGCTGCTCGGCTTCGTCCTGCCCGCTCCCGGTGCCGCCTACACCGAGCCGCCGCTGCCCGCGGTCGCCAGCGGCCGGATCGAGCGCCTCGCCCTGCCCGCCGCCGGGCCCGTGCCCGCGCGCCCGGTCGACGTCTGGCTGCCCCCCGGCTATCCCGAGCATGCGCCCTATGCGATCGCCGTGATGTTCGACGGGCAGATGCTGTTCGACGCCGGCACCACGTGGAACCGGCAGGAATGGCGCGTCGACGAGACCGCCGCGGCGCTGCAGGCCTCGGGACGCACGCGGCCTTTCATCGTCGTCGGGGTGTGGAATCCGGGGGCGGCCCGTCACGCCGAGTATTTCCCGCAGCGCCCCTTCGAGGCGCTGCCGCTCTCCGTCCGCGAGGCCCTGCGCCATGAGGCGAAGCGGGGCGAGGCGCCGCTGTTCAGCGCCAATGTGTACAGCGACGCGTTCCTGCGCTGGATCGACACCGCGCTGCTGCCCGACGTCGAATCGCGCTACGCGACCTCGCAAACGGCCGACGACCGCGTGCTGATCGGCGCCAGCATGGGCGGACTGATCGCGATGTACGGCGTGCTGGAGCGCCCCGACGCGTTCGCCGGATTCGGCGCGCTGTCGACGCACTGGCCGGGGATCTTTCCGCAGGCCGACAACCCGGTACCGCCGGCCTTCTTCACCTACCTGCACGAGCGCCTGCCCGCGCCGGGCCGCCACCGCCTCTACTTCGACCACGGCGACGCGACGCTCGACGCGCTGTACCCCCCGCTGCAGGCCGAGGTGGACCGCATCGGCGTGGCGCGAGGCTGGGCGTTCCCGGCGTGGCGAAGCCTGGCGTTCCCCGGCGCGGATCATTCGGAGGACGCCTGGGCCGCCCGCCTGGACGGCGTGTTCGCCTTCCTGCTGCCGCCGCGCGACGCGATCGGCGCCGACGCGCGCTGAGGCTCAGGTGGCGCCGTCGGTCAGCGCGAGGTCCTTCTTCCAGAGTTGGACGACGAGGTCGCGGATGTTGCGATGCCGGTCGTTGGGCAGCACCTCGACGATCTTCGAGGCGGTGTCGTCGGGGTTGCGGCGCTTCGGCGTGGCGTAGAGCTGCCCGCTCGGGTCGATCACCGCCTGCAGCACGGGGCGGCGCGCGTCGGCGGTGCGCCGCACGCAGACCCCGACCTCGCCGTTCGCCAGCTTCACCACGGTTCCCGGCGGATAGACGCCGAGCTGGCGGATCAGCACTTGCACGAGGCGGGCGTCGTAGCGCGCGGCCTCCTTCGCGTACAGCTCGCGCAGCGCATCCCGGGCGAGGAAGGCGGGGCGGTCGCCGCGTGGCCGCAGCATGGCGGTGAACGCGTCGGCGAGCGCGACGATCCGCGCCCCCTGCGGGATCGCCTCGCCGGCGAGGCCGTGCGGGTAGCCGGAGCCGTCGATGCGCTCATGGTGGAGCTCGACCGCGGCCAGCCAGTCGGCGTCCTTGATGCCGATGGCCCGGAGCAGGCCCACGCTGCGCTCCGGATGCTCCGCGATGAGCGCCCGCTCGCGTTCGCCCAAGGGGCCGTTCGCGTCGCGGATGGCCTCGTGCTCGTCGATGATGCCCACGTCGACCGTCAGGGCCGCGGCGCCAAGGCTGATCTGCAGCGGCTTCGGCAGGCCTTCGGCGACAGCGAGCAGCTTGGTCACCGCGGCGGTGTGCAGGGCGCGCTCGGAGAGCACGTGGCCGCTCGCGAGCAGGGCCTGGACCCCGATGAGCTGGTCCTGGTCGCGGTTGAACAGCTCGGTCTGCCACTTCATCACCGCATCGAGGTCGGCGGTGACTTCCTGCGGCTGCGCGCGGATCAGGTTTCGAAAGATGCGATCGACCATCTCCACCAGCAGGGCCAGCCGGCCGGCGGTGCTGCTTTCGCGCTCGATCGCGGCCTCGGCCGAGCGCGCGACCGTCGCGGCGGTCTCCACGACCGGGCGCACTTCGAAGAAACCGCGCTCGACGAGGCGCTGCAGCACCACGTCGCTGGGGATCGTCTTGCCCTTCTGCAGCAGCACCTGGCCGCTCTTGTCGACGATCGGAAACTCCAGCCGATCACCGATCTTCAGGCCCAATCCCGAGGCGGATGCGAGCTCCATGCGCGACCTCCACAGCGTCGTCCGCACATGCGTGGCCCACGGATACGCCGCAGGCCGCCCCGGGTCAAGCGCCGGGACGCCGCGCCGACGCGCTGCGCCCGATCGCGACGCTCAGCACCCCGGCAGCGCGCTGCCGCCCGCGTCCTCGAAGCGGCGCCCGCGCGGGGAGGCATCCGCCCGCCCTTCCACCGTCTCCAGCGCCACGCAGGCGCTGCCGCGCGCCCTGCGCAGGGTCGCCCGCTGGCGCAGGAACGCGCCGTCGCGATAGGCCATCGACTCGCCGTCGTCGTCGTACAGCAAACCAGTGGCACGGCCTCCGGCGTCGGGGAAGGCGCGGAAGACGATCGGCTGCGCCGCCATCTCGCCGGTGTGCTGCACGACCGGCTGCATCGCGATGATCGAGCCCGCACGCACGAAGATCGGCAGGCGCGCCACCGGCGCATCGACCTTGTGGGTCTTGCCACCTTCGAAACGTGCGCCGGTGTGGAAATCGATCCACTCGCCTTTCGGGAAGTAAACGTCGCGCTGCGTCGCCGCCTCGACCAGCACCGGCGCGACGAGCAGGTCGGTGCCGACGAGGAACTGGTCGCCGCGACCGTGGGTCTGCGGGTCCTCGGGGTACTCGAGCATCAGCGGGCGCATCACCGGCAGGCCCGTGCGGCTGGCTTCCTCGACGACCGTGTAGAGGTGGGGGAGCAGTCGGTAGCGAAGCTCGACCGTGCCCTTGTTGATGGCGGTGTACGGCGGCCCGAACGACCACGGCTCCTGGTCGGGCGTGGCCTGCTCGGTGTGGCCGCGGAAGAACGGCGAGAACAGCGCCGCCTGCAGCCAGCGCGTGAACAGCTCGCCGGACGGAAAGCCCGAGAAGCCGCCGACGTCGGCGCCGATGTACGGAAAGCCCGAGAGCCCGAAGTTCAGCAGCATCGGAATCGACTGCTGCAGCGAGGCCCACTCGGCGCGGTTGTCGCCGGTCCACACCCAGGCATAGCGCTGGCCGCCGGCGAAGGTCGCGCGGGTGAGCACAAAGGGCCGCTCGTTTGGCTTCAGGGCCGTCAGGCCCTCGAAGGTCGAGCGCGTCATCTGCATGCCGTAAAGGTTGTGCACTTCGGCGTGGTCGGTGGGCTGGCCCTCGTGGTCGAAGCGCACGTCGTCGGGCATGGTGTTGGCCGGCGGCACCCACACGGCCGGTTCGTTCATGTCGTTCCAGATGCCGCCGATCCCGATGTCGGTGAACATCTTGTGCTGGCGCCCCCACCACGCGCGCGTGGCGGGACGGGTGAAGTCAGGGAACACGCTGTTGCCCGGCTTGTTCGGCGCGTTGATGGGCCAGACCGGCCCTTCGAACAGGGTGCCGTCGGGGTTCTTAACGAAGTGATCGCCGGCCACGCCCTCGTCGAAGATGCGGTAGCCCGGCTCCTTGGTCGGATGCGGATCAAGGATCAGGACGGTGCGGAAGCCCTGCGCGCGCAGGTCGGCGACGAGCTTCGCCGGATCGGGGAAGCGCTCGGCACTCCAGGTGAAGGGCTTGAACTCGTCCTGGTAGTCGATGTCCAGCCACAGCGTGTCGGCCGGCACCTGCTCCTGCCGGAACGTGTCGGCGAGTCGGCGCACGCGCGCTTCCGGGTAGTAGCT
>ERZ1066122.847-NODE-847-length-28964-cov-35.290325_pt1 | contig 28964 bp, 26 predicted proteins | sample MGYA00382769_ERZ1066122 | MGnify/ENA primary metagenome ERZ1066122 (study PRJEB33369, sample SAMEA5778352) | biofilm metagenome | biome: Industrial cooling water; feature: Water cooling tower basin; material: Biofilm | place: United Arab Emirates | collected... | reverse complement strand
GGGGTCAGTTGCCGGCGAACGTGGTCTGCAGCAGGACGCTGGCGCGCCCGTTGTCAGTGCTGCGCGCGGTGATGCGGTAGCGCGGCTTCAGGCAGTTGGGATTGGGCGGCAGTTCCTTGTCGCAGAAGGCCCAGTTCGGCCCTTCGCCCAGGGCTTCGACGAAATACTGCGGCGGCGCCAGGGTGGCATCCACCGATGTGCCGTTCACCCAGTTGGCAAACCCGGCGTCGAGCCAACGCTCGGTCGCAGCCGGATCGGGCCGGGCACACAACCCTTGCGGATTGCACCCTGCCGGCGGGAATGCGGGGCCGGTGGCCAGGAACACTTCGGCTTCGCGCAGCGCAGACTCGGCGCTCTGGAAACCGATGCTGCGGTCGAGCAGGTTGGCGGTCATGCGCTCTTCGAGCACGGTGTTGCGCAGGCTGGCCAGCCCCAGCAGGGTCATCACCAGCAGCAGCACCAACACCACCACCAGGGTAGCGCCGCGCTGCGCGCGGGGGGCGGACAGGCCCTGCGGGCGACGGTTCGGAAGCGATCGACGGGAGACGGGAAGGCTCATGGCATGCGGTTCCGGAGCATCACGGTGTGGGAAAGCGCGCGCTGCAGGCCCTGGCCATCGGTGCCGATGCGGTCCTCGCCCTGCAGATCGAGTGCGATGCGCACGGCGGTGACGTCACGCCATTCGTTGGCGCCGATGGCGACGGCATCGCGGTAGTTGGCGGCATCGCGGGTGAGGTACTGCAGGCGCATGTCGCGCACGCCGGTCGCGATTTCCTGCGGGGTGACCACCACGGCCGCGCCGTTGTTGGTGAGCTGGGCGCGGAACAGCGAGCGCCCGCCGTTGCCGTCGCTGCCGATGTACCAGCGCACCGCGTGCAGGCGCACGATCATCGAGTTGGCGTCGTATTGATAGCGAGTTCCGTTCACGCTGCCGCAGTCGGTGGGAAATCCCAGACCCTTGCTGCAGTTGCCCGGGCTGAAGCCGCCACCCGGGTTGTGCACCACGTTGCTGTTGGTGCCCGGGCTGGCGTTGGTGACCTGCATGATGGTGGCCTGGCGGAAATCGCAGACCATCACGATGTCGTTGTCGTCGAGCGTGTGATTGGCAGTGTTGAGATGGAACTCGGCGGAGGTGGGATTGTGGTCGACCACGGTCACGCCGCTGGCGTTGTCGCCGGACTTCAGTTCGATCGCGTCGGTGCCGGCGATGCGCTGGCCAGCCGCGGTTCCGGTGGCCAGCCCGGCGGCGGCCTGCGCGCCGTCGTAGCCGACGATGCCGTTCGCCCAGTTGCTCCACCAGGTGGCGGCCGCGCCGTTGATCACGTTGGCCATCGGCAGATCCTTGCCGCAGGGGTTGCCGCCGGCCTCGCGCACGTCGCGGGCCATCAGCTCGAAGGCGATACGTCCGCTCTCCTGCACCCGCCCCATGCTCTCGGTGGCGCGATAGGTCTGCCGGTTGGAGATGAAGATCGCGCTGGCGCTGGCGATGACGACCATGCCGATCAGCATCGCCACCATCAGTTCGACCAGCGACAAACCACGGATGTCGGCAGGCGCGGCTGGCGCCAGCGAGCGCGATCGACGTGCAGGGGCCATTGCGTAACGGGCGCTGTTCATGTGCGTACCGGTGCTCATATGCGTGCGGTGGAGGTGAAGCTTTCGGTGACACTGCCGCCGGTTCCGCGCGAGTCGTCCCACTGGACGGTGACCGTGCACAGATCGGCATTGCAGGCGATGCTGCCGCAGGCGGTGGGGCCGAGATCGCGCTGCAGACTCTGGATCCAGTTGGTCTGGTCGTCGCCGACGATGGTGCCGCCTCCGGGCGGTGCGCAGGTCAGCGGCATGTTGTAGGTACCGGCGCGCGCGGCGGCCTGGTTGGCGCGCATCGCGTCGAAGATGGAATAGGTGTAGACCACGCCCTGGCTGCGCTCCAGCGCGCTCTGGCTGTTGCGCAGGGCGGTGGCCTGCATCGCGGCCACGCCGAGCAGGCCGATGGCCAGCACCAGCACGGACACCAGGACTTCGACCATGCCCACGCCGCGCACGCTGCGCGGAGCGGCGAAGGTTCGACGGGAGCGGGCGCGGGAATGGGCGCGGCAATGGGTCATGGACATGAAGGCGACTCGTGTAGGACGGGGGCTTGCGTCGCGACGTGCATCGGCGATGCGGTCGGTCCGGCGGCGCGGCCATCGGGCCGGCCACCGCGCTGGGTCAGTTGGGCGGTGCGGCGCAGGCGACGCCGACGTTGGTGGCCGGCCCGACCGACATCCGGCTGCCGGCGGCGATACGGACATCCCGCGCGTTCTCGGTCGGCTGCGTGGTGGCCATGCACAGGCGCATGTTGCCGTTGAGCAGCTGGTTGTTGAGATAGGCCAGGCCGTCGGAACGGAACAGGATGCGATTGCCGATGTTGCCGCTGGAGCGCGCCAGCAGCGGTGCCTCGACCCTGCCGGAATTGATCTGTTCGTCGACGTCGACCAGTCCGTTCTGGTTGCGGTCCGCGAACACCACCCAGCCGCGCCACTGCGCGCCGCCGGTGCAGGACAGGCCGTCGCTGCTTTCGCACACCAGCACCCGCACGTTGCGCCGGATCGACTCCATCCGGGCAAGCTGCAGCGCGGCCACGAACTCGTTGGCGCTGCCGGTGATGCGGCTGGCGTTGATGGTCGAGGTGATCAGCGGGATGGACACCGCGGTCAGGATGCTCAGCACACCCAGGGTCACGAACAGCTCGACCAGGCTGAAACCGCGGGCCGGGGACCGCAGGCCGCGACCGCGCGCTCGCTCGCGCCGCGTCTCGTGCAGGTGGTGGAAATCGACGCCCATACGGCCTCCCATGTTCGACCGGCCGAGCATAGGCCCGCTCCCGACGGGATGCCATCGCGGGACCGATGAGCGGCACGGGGGGCGGCACGGACGGAGGCGGGGCCCGTCTATGGCCCGATCCGGCGCCGCGCGTCGCCATCGGCCGCGCGCGCGCGGCGGGTTCGGGGCATGATGAGGCTCTGCCCCCTGCCCTGCCCTCTGCCCCGTCCCATGTCGAGCCCGTCGCGCGCCCACAGCCCTTCCCCGCTCGACAGCCTGTGGCAGGGCAAGGTCGTGATCTGGGCGGTGCTCGCCGGCGAAGGGCTTGCGGCGCTGCTGACGCTGGCTGCCGACACGCCGGACGGGCGCTGGGTGCGATTCGGCCTGCTGTCGCTCGGCGTGCAATGGGTCGTGCTGCTGGCCCTGGGCGGGCTCTACCTGCTGCGCGCACGGCTCGATGGCGTACGGCCGCAGCGGGTGGCCTATCTCGCGCTGGCGCTGCTGATGCTGTCGACCTGGGCGGTCACCCTGGGGTGCTGGTGGCTGCTGCGCAGCGCCGGCGCCTATCCGGACCCGCCCGGCGACCTGCTGCTGCGGGTCACGCTGATCGCCGCGATCGTCGGCTGGCTCGCCCTGGCCGCCTATCAGAACCATTGGCGCAACCGCCAGCTCGCGGTGCGCGCCAAACAGGCGGAGCTGGCCGCACTGCAGGCACGGGTCCGCCCGCACTTCCTGTTCAACACGCTCAATACCGCCGCGACCCTGGTGCATCTGCGCCCGGACGAGGCCGAACAGCTGCTGCTGGATCTGGCCGATCTGTTCCGCGCCGCACTCTCCGGCCCGCGCGAGATCGCGCTGGAGGAAGAACTCGCGCTGGTGCGGCGCTATCTGGAGATCGAATCCCTGCGCTTCGGCCCGCGCCTGCGCACGCGCTGGCAGTTGCCGGAAGCGCTGCCGCGGATCGTCGTACCGGCACTGTCGCTGCAGCCGCTGGCCGAAAACGCGATCCGTCACGGCATCGAGCGCCTGCCTGAAGGCGGCGAGGTCGAGATCGCGATCAGGCAGATCGGCGACCAGGTGGAGATCGTGGTCCGCAACCCGGTCTCGCCCACGGCCGAGGGCCAGGCGCAGGGCCACAACATCGGCCTGCCCGCCTCGACGGCACGGATCGAATCGCACAGCGAAGGGCGCGGCAGCGTCCGCGCGGAACACAGCGCCAACACCTTCACCGTCACCGTGCGTTTGCCCGCCGCCGAGCCCGCAAGCGACTAACAGGCTGTTGAAAAACAGGCCGTTGAAAAACAGGCTGTTGAAAAACAGCCTGATCACGCAGCCAAGGATGGCTGCGACGACGAGGCAAGCGCGTAAGCGATTGATTCGTCGGGAGCCAGTCCGGACACGTGCCGGACTGGCGACTTGAAAAACGCGCACGATGCGCGTTTTTCAACACCCTGCTAAGCGCTGCGCTGGCGCATCGAGGTACGGACTTCAGGCAAGCGGGGCAGGCGCTAGTTCCTCACGGACACGCATGCCTGCGCACGTGAGCGATTGAGCGTATGTGCGAGGTGCATGCGCGTGCCATTGCACACGCGCCCGAGTGCCCACGCGCCCGGATGCGTACCCGCACGCACGCGTGCATGCCCGCGCGTGCGGATGCGTGCGCACGCGCGAAGGGAATGCCCGCACGGAGAACTACTCGCGCGGAACTTGCCGGCACGAGCGCGCCGGGACGGGCGCGCCTGCGCGCGCCCGTAGCACGTCACTTCAGGTCCGCACTTCGTAACAGGGACGGTAAGCGCCGGAGATCTTCATGCGACGCTGTTCGACGAACGCGCGCAGCAGGGCATCGAGCGATGCCATCATGTCGGCGTCGCCGCTGATCTGGAACGGCCCGAACTCCTCGATCCGGCGCATGCCGTCTTCCTTCACATTGCCGGCCACGATGCCCGAGAACGCGCGACGCAGGTCGGCCGCCAGCTCGTGCGGCTTGCGCCCGTGGTGCAGGTCGAGCGCGGCCATCGCCTCGTGCGTCGGCACGAACGGCTGCTGGAACGGCAGAGGGATATCCAGCGACCAGTTGAAGAAGAACGAGTCCTTCTGCGCGATGCGGAACTCGCGCACCTTGCGGATGCCGTGCGCCATGCGCTTGGCCACCTTCGGCGGGTCGGCGACGATGATCTCGTAGCGCGATGCCGCCTCGTCGCCCAGCGTCAGCCGGATGAAGCGGTCGATCTGTTCGAAGTACGGCGCCGCCGAGGCCGGGCCGGTGAGAATGAAGGGGAACGGCACGTGCGCGTTCTCTTCGCGCAGCAGGATGCCGAGCAGGTAGAGGATCTCCTCCGCCGTGCCCACGCCGCCCGGGAAGACGATGATGCCGTGGCCGATGCGCACGAAAGCTTCGAGGCGCTTCTCGATGTCCGGCATGATCACCAGGTGGTTGACGATCGGGTTCGGCGACTCCGCGGCGATGATGCCGGGCTCGGTGATGCCGATATAGCGCATGCGCTTGTGGCGCTGCTTGGCATGCGCGATGGTCGCGCCCTTCATCGGCCCCTTCATCGCGCCCGGGCCGCAGCCGGTGCAGATGTCCAGCCCGCGCAGGCCGAGGTCGTAGCCGACCTGCTTGGTGTAGAGATATTCCTCGCGGCCGATCGAATGGCCGCCCCAGCACACGACCAGATTCGGGTCGGTGGGGAACAACACCCGCGCGTTGCGCAGCAGCGCGAACACCGCATCGGTGATGCCGTTAGAGGTTTCCAGATCGCGCGCCGCGCCGTGGCCGTTGTTGAGCTCGATGGCGGTGTAGGCCAGATCGCGCACCACCGCGAACAGCAGCTCGGCCACACCGCGGATGATCGTGCCGTCGACGAACGCACTGGCCGGCGCCGCCACCAGATCGATGCGCACGCCGCGGTCCTGCTGCTGCACCTGAATGTCGAAGTCGGGGTAGAGCTCGCGCGCCGCACGCGGGTCGTCGCTCGGACTGCCGCTGGTCAACACCGCCAGCGCACAGCGCCGCAGCAAGTCATGCATGCCGCCGGTCGACGCATCGCGCAAGCGCGCGACTTCGTCCCGGGACAGCACATCCAGCGCACCGCGCGGGTAGATGGTGGCGTCCACGGTGGGCAGCGCCTGAAGAGTGGAGTCGTTCATCGTCCTGTTTCGCTTGTGTTTTCTCGTTTTGGCCGGCGAATGTAGCGCAGGCGCGACCCAATGAACAGGTAATCCCCCCACTTTTAGTCCTCATCAAAAGTGGAGCTATGCGGCGAGTGCCTGATACCTGGGCACCGCCCTGTCGAGTGCTTGTATCGGCGTGATCCCGCCGAGGGCCATGTTCGGGCGCTCGTGGTTGTATGTCCAGAGCCAGCGGGTTGCGGCGTCCTGTACGTCTTCGATCGTCTCGAACACCTGCTGGTTCAGCCAGCCGTAGCGCACCGTGCGGTTGTAGCGTTCCACGTAGGCGTTCTGCTGCGGCTTGCCCGGTTGGATGTGCTCGATTCTGATCCCTTACTTCTGCGCCCAGGCCAGCAGCGCATGGCTGATGTACTCCGGCCCGTTGTCGCAGCGGATCGCGCGAGGCTAGCCCCGCCATTCGATGATCCGTTCCAGCGCACGGATCACCCGCACCGACGGCAGCGACAGGTCGGCCTCGATGCCCAGGCCCTGACGGTTGAAGTCGTCCAGCACGTTGAACAGCCGGAAGCAGCGCCCATCTGCCAGGGCGTCGTGCATGCAGTCCATCGACCACACCTCGTTGACCCCCGCCGGCACAGACAACGGCTGGGGCTGCTCGCGCACAAGACGTTTCTTCGGCTTGATCCGCAGATTCAACTCCAGCTCCCGATAGATCCGGTACACCCGCTTGTGGTTCCAGCCGAACCCCCGCACGTTGCGCAGGTACAGGAAACACAGCCCGAAGCCCTAGTCCCGGAACGCCGTCGTCAGCCGAATCAGCCAGTCCGCGATCACCGCATCCTCGTCCGACCGCCTCGGCTCGTACCGGTACGCCGTCTCGCTCACGCGGAACGTCTCGCACGCATGCCGGATGCTAGCCCGACCCGCCTTGACCACCGCTGCGGCCAACTCCCGCCGCTGCGATGGCCTCACCACTTTTTTGCCAGCGCTTCCTTCAGCAGGTCCGCGCTGAGCTGGGCATCGACGTACAGCTTCTTCAGCCGCCGGTTCTCGTCCTCCAGCTCCTTCATCCGCCCCATCAGCGACGCGTCCATGCCGCCGAACCTGCTGCGCCACTTGTAGAACGTCGCCGAGCTGATGCCGTGCTCCCGGCACAGCTCAGGCACTGGGCTGCCGGCCTCGGCCTGCTTGAGCACGGCCAGGATCTGGCTGTCGGTGAATCGTGACTTCTTCATGGAATCCTCCTCCGGTCAGGGTGCGAGAAAATTCCACTCTTGAACCCGGTTAGTCTGTGGGGGGATTACCAACAGAGCTCGACAAAATCAGCTGGAAATTCAAACTTGACTTGGCCGAGGACAGGGGACACTATCCGCAGATCAGATAAAGCACAAAAAATACATTCAACTACTAGTCGATCGTCAACTCATAATAGTGAGTCACTTCGAGCGGAAGAGACGGATCGATTCCGCTGTACACAGAACGCTTCGCAACAGCCCCACCTTTCACCTCTAAAGTCACAATAAGACTTTCTGACGCATCCCGAGTTTCAAAAACGATGCGAACTCCACGCGAGTCAACGGCAACGTAGATTCCATTAACATCGCAGATGTCAAGGTAGGCAGAGCGAGGAACCCGCATTGGCGTACCACGCACTGAAAGCTTCAAGCCTTGGACGCAAAATAACTCAGAAGCACGGTCAACGCCCCATAGATGAGAATTCCGCCCGATAGTAATATTCGCGAATGTACCGCTCTTTATGTCGCAAATAGTCACTTCGCGGTTCAACAATTCACTCACAGACAAACCGTGGATAGCGGCGGGGCATTGAGCCCCGCCGCTACCAATCATTACCGCAAGGAAGTATTGGCTAATCACGTTCTTTAGTTGCCGAAAAGCGAATGGTCGCGCATCGGCCAAGGCGCATTTGAAGATATATACACGTGCAGAATGTTATCACCATTAGCTACAGCCGCCCCAATTTGGTCGCGAGCCCATGCATCGCTGACAATGCAGCCACGCGAGGACGTTCGGTTGCGGCTCCCCCCATGAATTAAAAATCCAGCTCTTGTGCCCATGTTATTGCCAGAAAATGGGGTCAATCGCATAGAATTGGGAAGCGTGACATCCGCACCAGTGACATTGTTTCTCTGCCGTTCAATCTTATAAGTTCCCACCGGCAGAGGGCCGACATTGCTCACGAACTGCTTTGCATGATTATTCACGCCCTCTCCGTAACCAGCATAGCCTGTGTCGACATATCTAACGTTGCCAGATCCATCCACATGATGGATTTCACCAGACTCCTGATTGTAGTACCAATCTAAACCACTCGGATCAATGCGATCAGTCGGGTTCCCAGATGCATATGCATACGTATTAGTGCCGCCCATAAGTCCAATTGGATCACTCTGCAAGTAGCCCCCCAATCGACTATCGTAATCTCGGAAACCATTGTACCAATGCCCACTCTCCGAATCGTAATACTGTCCCGGAAGACCCAAATTCAAACCACCAATGCTATCCACACCGACCGACCTGTCATAGGCGTAATTGTTCGCCCACCACACCCTCTGCTTCACTGCATTGGTCACCATTTCCGGCCGGCCAAGTTGGTCATTGTGAATCCAGTATAGCGAATTGTTACGCACCAATCCGACCGGCTGCCCCCCCAGCCACAGGTAGCTCGACCAAGCACCGTTGGTGCGCTCAGCCAATAGCGTATTCTGACCTGTGTAGACGTATCTCGATGCCCCCAGAGGCCCGGATTTGCTCACCCGTTGGTCAAACGCATTCACGACGTAATTGGTCGCACCCGCCGGATACGTCGTGGTCACGTAGTTCGGGTTCATCCACGTGCTCGCCACATCACGGCTGACTTGCTTCAGGCGATTGAAGGCGTCGTAGCTGTAAGTCGCCGTCGATCCATTCCAGGACTGTGTCGCGCGGTTACCACGTGCGTCGTACGTGTAATTCAGATGCGTATTCAGCACTCGGTTGCTGGCGGTATCGATGGCATAGCCTTCTGGCGTGACATTGGGCCAGCCGGGGTGCCATTTGTGCGACGTGCGGTTGCCGTTGGCATCGAATGTGAAGTCCTGCCCGCCGCTTGCGAACGTCATTCTTGTGAGACGACCCACTGCATCGTAGGTGTAGTCCTGCGTCAGATTCTGATTCGTGAAGTTGGTGATCTTGGTGATCTCGTTGTTGCTGTTGTACTGCAACAACATGCTTTGAACGGTCGACGCTCCGTCCATCGTCGTGATGCCCGTCAAACGCAGGTCACCCGGCACCAGATTCTGATCGTAGTAGTAATTACGCGTCAAACCATTGCCATAGCTCCACGATTTGAAGCCGCCAAACGGAAGATAAGCGATATTGCTCGCCACCGTCTGCGAACTGCCATTCGGCATCACCGCCAACATGCTGGTCAGCTTTCCAGCGTTGTAGGCGTAGCCGACACTGACCCCGCTTGGATAGCTGATGCCTGTCAACCGCGCGGCAGCGTCGTAGTTGTATCCGGTCCAGTCGTCAACCGTACCGTCCGAGGTGTAATCGCGCTGGGTAGAGACGAGGCCGTCTTGCCTGTAAGTGTATTGACGTCGACCGGCACTGTAGACCGCTTCACACAACCGTCCCTTACCGTTCAGACACGTGTCATATACGAACAAACGGCCCTGACCACCACCTCCATACCAGACCATACGACCGGCGTCGTCGTACACGAACGAGAGTGTAGAACCATCGTTTCTGGTCATCAGCGTACGCAAACCTGCCTCCGTGTACTGAAAGGCAGTGGTTCCAGTGTCCGGACTGTTCTGCGCCCAAATCTGACCAAAGCCATCGTAGACATACGTGGTCGCAAGTCCTCTAGGATCGATCACTTTGTTGAGCCGCCCCGCCTGATCGTACTCAAACTGCGTCGCGTTGCCCAACGAATCGGTCTGCGAAATCCTTTCATCCAATAGATTATAGGCGTAGCTGGTTATTCTCCCGAGCGAGTCAACAGATTGAATCAGATTGTCGTTTGCATCGTAGGAATACCGGAGATTCTGACCGTTGAGTCCTGTTTTGGCTTTCAGTCTTCCAAGCTCATCATATTCCGCGCTGGATATACCAGACAGAACTTTATTCCCACCGCTGAAGGAGTATGTTCTTGTCTCGACGACTTGAGACATGGCGTTGTATGTGTACTCCGATCGCTCCAAGGACACACCCGAGGCTGAGCGCACCATAGCGACGATCCGACGAGCCGAATCGTACTCGTACGAGTCGAGCACACCAGTGGGACGTGAAACACTCGCAAGGAGACCATTTGGGAGGTAGGTGTACGCGCTTACCGATGACTGCCCAGATGAATATCTAGTCTCAGAGGTTATGCGCCCGGCGGCATCATAAGAAAAATCGGTGATTTCCCCATTCGTGCCAGTCAATCTCCCAGGAAGACCAAGGCTGTTATATCCTGAAAACTGGATACGATGCCCCAAGCCATTTTCGACAAAAGCCAAATTTCCTTGGTTATCATAAGATTCAACGCTTGAATCCACGCTTCCAGTCAACGGGCCATCTTGTGTTTTGGTCGCTACCATCCCATTTGGATGATAAGTGTAGGAATAATTGGTTGTGCGACTGTGGCCGAGAACCCCATTCTGCGAAATATTAGTGTGAGTCATTGACAATATATTACGATACGAATCGTAAGCATATGAAGTTCTCAATCCACCGGGCTCTTCAACCTGCGTCAGCAAACCAGTCTGTGAATTCCATGTGTAGAAAGCAGTTCGAGCATAGGCTGTTCCTGCTGCAATGGTTTTTTTGACGAGACGGCCATTTGAATCATAGTCGTAATCAGTTGCAACTCCATCCTGCCTAATGACAAGATCTTTTCTTCCATTCTGGTCATATGATATCTCCTTGACTCCAAGAAGACACGATGCAGTCGGACTTCCGGTTATTTTTCTAATCTTTCCGCCTTCCAGTTCGTAGACCGTGTTCTTACCCATTGGGTTCGTCACCGTCACCTTGACGATCTGCCCCTTATAGAACTGCTTATCGACGACATAGTTGAAATCGTAACGACCAACGATGTCGCCATGCCACGACGCGATCGCAAGAACTCTACTTTCAGTGTGTGGCTGGCCATCAGGGTCGTATTCTATCCATGATTCATTTTTGTATAGAAATTTTGAGTATGGTGCTCCATTGATATTTTTTTCCAATAAATTCCAGCCATCGTAGACATAGTCAATGACCTGCCCATCGGGCTTTTGAACCCGTGTTAACTTTTGGACATTGTTATATTCATTCGTGTAAAAGTATCTATAAATTTCACCTGACGGCCCCGTCATGCTACTGACGACCCCATTGGACCCGTAGGAGAACACGAGTGATTTACCAGACGTATGGGAAATACTCTGCAATCGCGCGCTCGCGCCTACGCCAGAAAAGCTGAGAGTCCAACCAACGTTCCTTGGATTTTTTATAGAAGACAGAGTGTACCTGTAAGAGCCCCCATTTAGATCACGAAACCTCTTAATTATGCCGTTCTCAAGATGAAGACTGTATTCATTTCCTTGCTCAGCTAATATGTATTCAAGGCTATTGGATGACAATTCATACCTGTTTGTCGTTCCAACTCTCTTGAATTCACGAGAGTTGTCGTTCCACGGATCAAACCTTATATATTCTCCACTAACGTAAATATGCTCGTCCAAATTAGATTTCCATGGAGCACCGAAAATTCCAGATGCAGCATAATTTGAGTTCGCGTTTGTGTTGTATATCCTCGTTATGGAAAGCGGCATTTCGCTTCCATAATTTGAATAGTCTTGCTCCTCCTCAACCTTGGCTCCAGTTGTAAAATTGATTGGATTTCCTAGCTTTGAATTGTCTTCGGACTGCGACTCGGAGCACTTGCCAGGGTTAGCGTCATATTTTGTTCCAATGACGCTCGATGGTCCATATACGAGAAGATCACTAAGTTGCGAAGTCCCATCCCAATGTCGCCCGTCAGATACGGGATCGTAAATGTGATGAGGGAACCGCGTCGGCCTGATTCTAGTTCCCGTGACCAATATGTGGTCAATCTCTTTACCCTCTTCATTTCCGGCAACCACAGGCTCAGCTCTCATTGCGGCTGCTGTTGCCATTATTGCCACGATCAACTTGACCGCTACAGCTACGTTATTTTTCGATTCGCACGTCAATTCACTTCCGAACGAAACAGACATACTCATCTTGCACACTCCATTGGCATATGTTTACTAGTGAATTTTTTCGAGACCATCTTCAGCATCCGCCACGCTCGATCACAATTTATACTGTTATTTCCAGAGAAAAGCGGAATTTCTCTTGATGCGCTCGATATGAATTCCTCTACACATTCACGATACTTAGCCTTAAAATCACCTCCCTTCACACCTCCTTCACAATAAAATTTTTTTAGCGCAAGCATTCTTGTTTTATCTTCAGGGATTAACTTAAGGGCCAGGAGATCTAGCTCTTGCGCCGATGAAATTACATCCTCCCCCATATTTTTCATGTGCTTTTTGAAATGAAGAGCGATATCGATATATTCTGCCAGGCCATTTCGCATGCTTGATCTCCATATAACCTGAGTAAGCAGGCTCTTCCAGTCATACAAGAACAGCGAGCAAATTGCTGAGTCCAGTGAAGGTTTTGATCCTCCAAATCCGGCAGTCAGAAGTACACGCATCCAACGCCCGTTACAGTCATGAAACGGATGAAGATATGCGAGAAAAAAACCCGTAACGCAGGCTGCCACATATGGTGGAGAATCGCATTCGGCGCATTCCTCAGAAATGCAGGATCTCAAAAGACCCATTACATTTTCAGGGTGAGAGAATATTATTCTTGCGGAGCTGGGTATAGGAGAATCCGCAAATACAATTTCTGATCTCAAACCGGTCACCCTCGAATCAATTCGTTTTGCGATTGAAATTAATGATGCGATTGAATTCAGGTTAAGATTCCCCGACATACCATCGAAATGCAGGGCTGCCATATTCGGCGAAACAGCCCCATTTCTTATAGAAATGCATCCAATAAAAATGTATGGCGCATAAGCATGCGTTTCATTTTCTTCGCATACAAATTCTTCAACCGACGAACAAGCCCTAAGAAGCACTGGAAGTGGCAGTGGAGTAAAGTATTCCAAGAGCCCGCCAGTCAAATCGGAACCAATCCGATCAATCCGCCCAGGAGGGGAATGAAGACCTGCCGCTTCCATAATCGATTCCTTTAGAGAACTGGCTTAGCTTGTAGCCGCAACTGCATGAACTGAGCAAGCATTAGTCGAAAAATTTGTTCAGCATCGTGAAGCCTCAACACCTTGCGAATTCATTTTTGCAAAAAAAACGACCGGGTTGTACCGGTCGTTTTTTTCAGCATCACACCCTATGGGCTCAGAACTTATAGCGGAACGACAGTTGCGCCGACCAGCGCGAGATGCCGCGGCTGTCGTAAACCTCCGGAGCGTCAGGGTTGTTGAAGCGATACATGTACCTGCCATCATTGGCAGCATTGCACTGACCGAAGCTATAGGCCCCTGCGGAACAAATGCCACCGTATTCGACCACCCCACGCATCGCGGGGAATCCAATTTCTTCAACCCGACCCCAGTCCTTGTTCAACAGGTTTCCGATGTTGGCGATGTCCAAGCCGAGCTCGATTTTGTGGCCTTCCATGAAACCGGGCAGCTCCTGTGAGATGCGCAGGTCGAACTGGTGTACCCAAGCATTGGTCGCGCCGTTGCGCTCGGCAACCTGGCCGCGATGTGCATTCAGATACTCGTTACTGTACACATAGTTCCAGAACGCAGCTTCTTCAGCAGCATCGAAGAAGATCACATCGCCCGGGGCGACCGGAATGTAGAGCAGATCGTTGCTGCGACCGTCGCCGTTGGCATCGTTGTTGAAGGTGTAGCTGTACGGACGACCGCTGCGACCTTCGTAGAACAGGCCGATCGAGGTGGTGTTGTCGCCGAAGAAGTCGTGCTGCCAGCGGACGTTGGCGGTGAAGCGATCACGGATTTCATAGCTGGAGCGCGAAGTCACTTCCTCGTTGGCCTGAAAGACAGCTACGTTGCCCCACTGCGAGCTGGAAGTAGAGCTGGTCAGCGGACTGACTTCACGCGCATTGGTGTAGGTATAGGCAACCAACCATGACCAGTCACTTTCACGACTGAACGGCTTCTCCAGAGACAGGGTCAATTGCTCGCTCCCCCCCTTGTTGGTCGACCGCGCGATGATCGCATTGTTGTAGGACCTGAGGCGGTTCTCGCGATTGCCCACATTGGTGCCGATACCAGTTTGGCCCCAGTTGCGAGGATTGCGGCCGTTACTGTTCCAGTAAATCGCGCGTCCGTCCTGACCGATCTCTGTCGGCGCTCCCAAGTTGAGCTCCTGATAGAAAATCGCCTCTTCGACACGCGTAACTACGCCCTCGACGCTGGCAACCATGCCCCACCACGGCAGCTCCTTGTCGAACGCCAAGTTGGCCTTCCACACTGACGGCTGGCCCAAGTCTGGATCGACGAAGTCGACAGACTGTGTCGCGCCGGCCCCCGGCACAATCACGTTGATCTGGTTTCGCGGATCGGGACTAAAGCAGCCGTTTGGCACCGCAAAATTAGCGCAGGTCGTCGCCGAGTTCAGACCTGTGTTGTAGAAGTAGTCCGTATACGACACTCCATTGTTCGAATAAGGATTGGACAGCCACACCGATGCGGCTGCGCCCTGGAACAAGCCGAAGCCGCCGCGCAGCTGGGTGCTCAAATCCGAATCGAAGCGATAGTTGAAGCCGACGCGCGGCTGGAACAGGCCGTTACCGTCGATCGTGGAGCTGTTGTCGTAGCCGAAGGCGGCAGAAGCGGCGGCGTTGTACAGCGGCTCGTCCTTCACCATCGGCTCGTCATAGCGCAAACCATAGGTCAGGGTGAGATTTGAGTTAACCGCCCAGGTGTCCTGCACGAACACGCCGATATTGCGGATGCCCCAGATCGCAGCCATGTTGTCGAGGTTGCCGCCCTGCGGGTAGAACAGCTGGTAGCGGCTCGAACGGCCGGATTCGAAGGACTGCGTGCAGCCCGCGCCGAGAGCGTTGGTGACGGTATTGATGCAATTGAAGGTATAGACGCCATTGGTGCGGCGACCGAACAGGTTGTAGATGTCGTTGTCTTCGTAGTCGAAGCCGAACTTGATGGTATGGTCACCAATGAACAGGTTGCCGGCGAAGAACGCATTGAAGGTCTCGGTCTCGAGCACGTTGGCGTGCGTGTTCTCTTCGGTACCAAGGTTCAGAGTGTTGCTGCCGATGCGGACGGCGATGGCCGGCAGATTGGACAACGGGCTGCGGACCGCTGAGTAGTCGCGGTTGGAGAGCTTCAGCTCGGTGCTGAAGTTGCTGGACCAGTCACTGAACAGCGACGCGGTGTAGGTTTCCAGCTCGAAGTCGCGCACGTATTGGTAAGAGTTCAGCGCCAGACTGCGACTACCGAAGCCATTGAGGTTGGCCTGGCTCTGATCCGACTTGCCATAGCGGAAGCTGGCGCGGTGGCTGTCGTTGATGTTCCAGTCGATCTTGATGCCGTATTCCTCGGACTCGGTGTCCAGCGGCGGCAGGGCGAGCACGCCCGGATCGAAGCCCCACACGTTGCGCGCGATGCGGATGACTTCGTCGATCTGCGGCTGGGTGATGTTGACGATGTTGGACTGGCCCGAACCGATCGGGCCGGTGCCGGCGCCGCTGCCGACGAACAGTTCCTTGCCCTTGTACTTCTCGTAGTTGGCGAAGAAGAACAGGCGGTCCTTGATGATCGGGCCACCGAGGGTGAAGCCGTAGGTCTGCTCGTTGTCGAACAGCACCGGGCGCACGTCGTTCTCGTTCTTGCCGGACCAGTCGTTGTCGCGGTAGTAGGCGTAGACGCTGCCGCGGAATTCGTTGGTGCCCGACTTGGTGATGGCGTTGATCACGCCGCCGGTGCCGCCGGAGATGGTCACGTCGTAGTTGGCCACGTCCACCGCGATTTCGTCGATCACGTCCATCGAGAACGGCTGACGCGGGGTGGGCAGGCTGTTGGATTCCAGACCGAAGGCGTCGTTGGTGCTGATGCCGTCGATGCGGATGGCGTTGTAGCGCGGGTTCTGGCCGCCGACCGAGATCTCGTTGCGCGACTTGTCGGTCTGCGCGATGCGGGGGTCGAAACGGACGTAGTCCTGCAGGTTGCGGTCGATCGAGGCGAAGCCTTCGATCTGGTCGCGGGTGACGTTGCTGCCCGAGCCCATCTTGTCCGACGCGAACACCGAGCTGCCGCGCGTGCCGGTGACGCTGATCACGTCCAGATCCTGGCTGGAGAAGGACACGTCGATCTGCGAGACCTCGTCGAGGCTCAGATACACGTCGGTCTCGGTCTTGGTCTCGCCGTCCTTCTCGACGGTGATCGTGTACGGGCCGCCGACGCGGAGGCCGCGGGCGTTGTAGCGGCCGCTGGCATCGGTGGTGGCGCGGCTGACGGTGCCGGATTCGGTGTGGACGATGGTGACCTGCGCGCCGGCGGCGGGATTGCCGTCGGTGCCGACGACCTGGCCGCCGACGCCGGCGGAGGTGCTCTGCGCGAAGGCCGGGGCCATCGCCAGGGCGGCCATCAAGCCGATCGACAGCTTCGAAAGTCGGATGCGGTTGGAACGATTCATGGGCTGAGCCTCTGAAGGAGAAACGATGCGGTGCGTGACGGGTGCGGTGCGTGACGGAGGTGATGCATGGAGCGAAAGCGGCGGACCGTGGCGCGCCGTGCGGCGCCGGGGTCGCGAATATCCGGCCGGTGCCATCGCAATGAAGCCGGCGGGCGAGCGTGCGCTCACCTGTCGGCTTCATGAAGCGGCGTGTGGACCGGGGGGATTAATTAAAGGTTAACACGATACGAGGTCGAGATGACACTCTAATGACATTCAGCTTCGTGCCAAGTCGTTGATCCGAAAGGATGAACGCTCTTGAGAATCGACTTGAAGGAAGGGCCGGAATCGCCCGTGAAACATCCGCGAAGTGCCTCGAATCAAGATTTCCGGAGTCCGGGGCGGTCACGCGTTCCGACGAATGGCAAGGCGCGGACGGGTCAGCCGGGCTTTGCGCATCACATCGGACTAGACGCATTTGACACCTCGCGCCGCGGGCCGTCGCAGACAGGATCGAACCCGCCGGCCGCCGGATCAGGCCGGGAACATCTGTCCGCGATACGCCGCGCCGGCGGCCGAAAGCAGCATCACGCAGGCCGGCGCGTGGACCGCCGGATCGGCAGCGGCCGCATCGCCGTCCTCGACGAAGGCCTTGGCACGCAGCGGGCTGCGCATCGGGCCGGGCGCGAAGCCGCAGACGCGCACCGGGGTCGAGGCGAGTTCTCCATCGAGCATCGACACGAGCGCCGCATTGCCCGCCTGGGCGATGCCGTAAGCGCCCCAGTAGGGACGCACCGTGCGTTCGGGCGGATCGATCGCGAACACCACCGCCGCGTCGGGCGCCGCGCGCAGCAGCGGCAGGCAGGCCTGGGTCAGCCACCAGCGCGCGGTGAGGTCCACGTGCAGCGCGCGCGCGAACACGCCGGGGTCGATGTGTTCGAGCGGAGTCAGGCCCGGGAAATCCGCGGCGCAGTGCAGGATGCCGTCGAGCCGGCCGAGCGACTCGCCGATGCGTTCGGCCATCTCGGCGTAGTCGGCGGGCGTGGCGCCTTCGAGATCCAGCGGATACAGCAGCGGCTCGCCGCCCTCGCGCGCGATCGCGTCGTAGACACGATTGAGCTTGGGCACCTTGCGCCCGAGCAGCACCACCTGCGCGCCCGCGGCGGCGCAGGCGAGCGCGGAGGCGCGACCGAGCGCGCCGTGCGCGCCGACGATCAGGATCACACGACCGTGCAATGCGTCCGGCGCAGGCATCGCGGACATTGCGGCCTCGGCCGCCGTGGGTTCAAAACTCATGCGGTGCGCGCCATGTGTTCCGCGGTCAGGCCTTCTGCGTCTCGGCGATCATGCGCGCCAGCTCGCCGGATTCGTACAGCTCCAGCGTGATGTCGCAGCCGCCGATCAGCTCGCCGTTGATGAACAGCTGCGGGAAGGTCGGCCAGTTGGAATAACGCGGCAGGTTGGCGCGGATTTCGGGCTCTTCCAGCACATTGACGCTGTGGAAACTGGTGGCGCCGGCCGCCTTGAGCGCCTGCGCGGTGCGGCTGGAGAACCCGCACATCGGGAACTGCGGCGTCCCCTTCATGAACAGCACGACGGGATGGGATTCGATTTCGGACTGGATCCGTTCGATCACGGGCATGACAGGGCTCCTGGCTGGCGGTACCGGCATGGGCGCGGCGCGCGGGGTCGTATGGGATGTCGGACGAGATCCGGAGGACAGGCCGCCGGACAGCCCGCTATTGTAAGCCGGCCCGCGCGGCCGTGCCGCACGCGCGTGGAACGCCCCGGCCCAGCGCCGGGGAATCGGCGCTCAGGCCCTCGGGGCTGGAGCAGCCTGGAGAACCGAAGCCCCCGCCGATGGGCATGCGAGAGCATCGCAGACGCGATGAGCCGGCCTGCAGCGACCGCCCGCGCCGCGCAGGCCAGGCCGCTGCGGCGCTCGCGCAGCCCGCGTCGCCGCCGTTGAAATCCACCTGCAATGCCCACAGTGCAGAACACCGTTGCACCGGCGCAGTCTGCACGACGTGGACGCTGCCGCCGCTGCGCACCATACTGCGACAACGCATCACCTCCCCCTGCGGCGCTCCATCCGGCGCGCCCCCACCCCATCCCTAAGGAGCCCGCCATGGCCATCGAACTGCCCGCACTGCCCTACGACCGCGCCGCCCTGGAGCCGCACATCTCGGCCGAGACCATCGATTATCACTACGGCAAGCATCACCAGGCCTACGTGACCAATCTCAACAACATGATCGGTGGCACCGAATTCGCCGACATGTCGCTGGAGGAGATCGTCCGCAAGTCGCAGGGCGGCATGTTCAACAACGCCGCGCAGGTGTGGAACCACACCTTCTACTGGAACTGCCTCTCGCCCAACGGCGGCGGGGCGCCCACCGGCAAACTGGCCGAGGCCATCGACGCCGCGTTCGGCAGCTTCGAGAAATTCAAGGAAGAGTTCACCAAGACCGCGGTCGGCACCTTCGGCTCCGGCTGGGGCTGGCTGGTGCAGCGCCCCGACGGCGCTCTGGCACTGGTGAGCACCTCCAACGCCGCCACCCCGCTGACCGGCGAAGACACCCCGCTGCTGACCTGCGACGTGTGGGAACACGCCTACTACGTCGACTACCGCAACGCGCGTCCGAAGTACGTCGAGGCGTTCTGGAACCTGGTCAACTGGGACTTCGTGGCCTCGCAGATGCGCTGACGCCGGCACGCGAATCGCGTTCCGCGGCAATGCCGACGAGGTCGGCATTGCCGCAACGCCGCAACTGGAGCATCTCAACAAACGAATCGCGATTCGCCGAGCCAACAACGATCAAATGCTCGCAGTGGTCTCGACATGGGCGTCTTCTGGATTTCAACGCCGCTGGTGACACTACGCAGAGTCATAGCAGCCGGAAATTACGCTTGTGCCCCTGAATCAACGGCAATCATAGGGGTTCACCCCGTTTGCTCTGAGTACGATGCCCAGTGAATGCCTGAGTTCGCGCACTCCCATATAACGAGGGATGACGGGGGGGGTTGGACTTGGCACTGGCGATCTCATCCGGCAACAGCACGCTTTCGAAGCGCATGATCATGTCATCGACGAAGCTCAGCAGCTTGTCCCGAGACAATTCTTGAGGTTGCGCCTCCAAAGTGGCCCGTATCGCATAGAGATACGACATGCCTTTGCCGACATCGTGCCTGACCGCGTCCTGCAACATCGATAAATTCGAGGCAGCCCCTCCATCCGATCTCAGATAGGCCTCGGCCAGAAGGACAGCGGCGACGATGTTGCCGCGAGAAATGGCATCTCGCGCGATGTCTTCCGCGCCTGCCTGATAGAGCACAAGCTCCTGCCGAATCTCGGCCGGATCCGCGTCACGAAGCAATTTCCCGGACAAATACAGCTCAACAGCCAGAGGGTCGCCGGACTGAGCGGACTCGCGCAGCATACGCAGCATGTCCGCTCTGGAGGGCGGCGTGCCCTCATTGCAGCGTGGGGATGTGATGTACAGCGGATCGCCCTTCGTTCTTGAGTTTTCCAGCCATCTCTCCGACTCGACCCGCAGCGGATCGGACGCACGCAATGTACGCACTCGCTGCGTATGCAGTTCGCGCGCGCGACGCAAGCCTTCCACGTGTTTGACAGCACCTTCGCAGATGAGCACAGCGCTGGCGAGTTCGCACTGGGCACGCGTATCGCCCGCTGCAGCGCGGCGCATGATCGATGGCAGGCTGTCTGGTGTCTGTTCCGACACAGGCGTGATCAGAGGTGCGACTCCTCGCTCGCGCTGGAGCTTGTCTGACATCGGCGCCTTCGATCGGGACGCATCCGCGTACGCTTGCGGATCGAGTTCGTCCGAGGTCAGACCGCTCCGAGCGAGAGCGGGGCGATCAGCATTCTTGTTTCCCGTCGCGACCCAAATGGCATAGCCAGCCGCCAGCAACACCAGCAGGCCCACAGCCCATCGTGACTTCTTGCTCACCGCACCTCCTCCAACGCTATCGTCATTCGCCACGCGGCGGCCATGTTGCATCCTGGCCTGCGCATCGTGTGCGTAGTACGCCCGGCAGGATAAGCCGCTCGGTGGGGCTGTCCGGATGTGAATCAGGACGCCCCGCCGGTGTGTCCGTCCACATGCCGACGACGGCGTCCGGATTCCTGCACGGCATCATCGAAGTACCGCGACTACCGGCGCCACCTGCGCCTCCCGCCCCAACGCCGCACCCACGCGCAGCAGCGCCGCAGCCAATTCATCTTGCGAATCGGCGCGCAGGGTGGCGTGCCCGACCTTGCGCCCGTCGCGGGGCTGTTTGCCGTAGTCGTGCCAGTGGCCGGCGGGTTCGCGCAGCACGGGCGCGGCCTCGGGCATCGCGCCGATCCAGTTGAGCATGCAGGCGTGTCCGAGCATGCGGGTATCGCCCAGCGGCAGGCCGAGCACCGCGCGCAGGTGGTTTTCGAACTGCGAGGTCTCGCTGCCCTCGATGGTCCAGTGCCCGGAGTTGTGCACGCGCGGGGCCATTTCGTTGGCGAGCAGCGCGCCGTCGCGGCAGAACAATTCGAGCGCGAACACGCCGACGTAATCCAGCGCCTCGGCCAGCGCGCGCGCATGCGCGACCGCCTGCGCCTGCAGACCCGCGTCCACGCGCGCGGGCGCGAGGCTGGCGGAGAGCACGCCGTCGACGTGCCAGTTTTCGGTGATCGGCCAGGTGCGGAATTCGCCGTCCCGGCCGCGCACCGCGACCACGCTCAGCTCGCGCTCGAACGGCACGAAGGCTTCCAGAATCAGCCCGACCGTCGAGGCCTGGGCACCGAGCGCCTCCCACGCCGCATCCGGCGTCGCAGCGTTGGCTTTGCCTATTCCCGACTCCCCATTCCCGATTCCCTGCTCCCGAATCCGAAACTGCCCCTTGCCGTCGTAGCCCAGACGGCGGGTCTTGAGGATGCAGGGCGTGCCGATCTTCGCCACTGCGGCATCGAGCGCGGCACGGTCGGGCACGTCGACGAACTCCGGCACCGGAATGCCGAGCTCGCGGAACAGGGTTTTCTCGACGAGACGATCCTGCGCCACCGCGAGCGCGCGCGGACCAGGGAAGACCGGCACGCGTTCGGTCAGCCACTGCGCGGACTCGGCCGGCACGTTCTCGAAATCGAAGGTGGCGATGTCGACCTGGCCCGCGAATTCGGCCAGCGCCGCCTGGTCGGTGTAATCGCCCACGATCAGCGGCGCGAACTGCCCGGCGCAGGCGTCGGACACGGTGTCGAGAATGCGGAAGCGCAGACCCAGCGGCGCGCCGGCCAGGGCCATCATCCGCGCGAGCTGGCCGCCGCCCAAAATACCGACTGTGGTCATGCCTGCGGATCCGCCGGCAGCGGGATGCGCGGGTCGTCGTGCGCGGCCACGTCATCGGTCTGCTTGGCGCGGAATGCGTCCAGTGCGGCGGCGACGGCGGGGAAGTCGTGCGCCAGCATCGCCGCGGCGAACAGCGCCGCGTTGGCCGCGCCGGCATGGCCGATGGCGAAGGTGGCGACCGGCACGCCGGCGGGCATCTGCACGATCGACAGCAGCGAATCCAGGCCGTTCAGCGCCCGGCTCTGCACCGGAACGCCGAGCACCGGCACCGGCGTTTTCGAGGCGAGCATGCCCGGCAGATGCGCGGCACCGCCGGCCCCGGCGACGATCGCGCGCAGCCCACGGGCGCGCGCAGTGGCGGCGTAGTCGAACAGCACGTCCGGCGTGCGATGCGCCGAGACCACACGCACTTCGTGCGGCACGCCGAGGGCTTCGAGCTTCTCGGCGGCGTGGCGCATCGTCTCCCAGTCGGAGCGCGAGCCCATCACGATGCCGACCAGCGGTGCTGCAGCCTCGGAGCTGCCTGTCCGGGCGGGCCCCGCGTCGGGGGTCGTCATGGTCGTCGTCATGGTCGTCGCCCAGGTAAAAAAGTATTCTAACGGCCTCCGCTCCGGCGCCAAGCCCGCATCACCGCCCATGGATCGCAAACTGCTCGACCTGCTGGTCTGCCCCGCCACCCGCCAGCCGCTCTCGCCGCTGGATGCGCAGGGGCTGGACGCACTCAACCGCGCCATCGCCGCCGGCATGATCCGGCGCAACGACGACTGCCCGCAGAGCGAAGCGCTGACCGAGGCACTGATCACCCGCGACCGCAAGACCGTCTACCGGGTGGACGACGGCATCCCGGTGCTGCTGGTCGAAGAAGGCATCGATTTCACCCAGCTCGAGCGCTCGGCGTGAGCATGCCGCGTCACGTCGACGCCGGCCGCGGCATCGATGCGCAGACGCTCGCCCGAGCCGTCGCCGACAACGTCGCCGCGGCGCTGGCCGAAGACCTGGGCGTTGGCGATGCCACCGCGGCGCTGCTGCCCGACAGCCCCGAAACCGCGTACCTGATCTGCAAGCAGGAGGCGGTGATCTGCGGGCGTCCGTGGTTCGATGCCTGCCATCGCGCGCTCGACCCCGAGGTCCGCATCGACTGGCGCGTGGACGAAGGCGCACGCGTGTCTGCCGGCACCGTGCTCGCCACCCTGGAAGGCCGCAGCCGTGCGCTGGTGTCGGCCGAGCGTGCCTCGCTGAACTTTCTGCAGACGCTCAGCGGCACCGCCACCGAGACCGCGCGCCACGTCGATGCGGTGCGCGGCACCGGCACGCGGATTCTCGACACCCGCAAGACCCTGCCCGGCCTGCGCATCGCACAGAAATACGCGGTGGCGACCGGCGGCGGCGTGAACCACCGCATCGGCCTGTACGACGCGGTGATGCTCAAGGAGAACCACATCCGCGCCTTCGGCTCGCTGGCCGGCGCTGCAGCGGCGGCGCGCGCGATGCATCCCGCGCTGCCCCTGATCGTGGAAGTGGAAACCCTGGACGAACTGCGCGAAGCGCTGGACGCCGGCTGCGACCGTATCCTGATCGACGACTTCAGCGCCGAACAGCGCCGCGAGGCGGTGCGCATCGCGAAATCCGCGCCCTGGAACGGCCGCATCCCGCTGGAAGTCTCCGGCGGCGTGGAGCTGGCCACCCTGCGCGCGATCGCCGAGGATGGCGTCGACTGCATTTCCATCGGCGCGCTCACCAAGCACATCCGCGCGGTGGATCTGTCGCTGAAGCTGGGGCGGCCGCAGGGCTGAGCGCGCGCATCGGCAGAGCCGCGCACACGGCTCGGCACGCGCTTCGGATCGCGATCGCTGACGGCTGACCCGCACACCCCTTGCCCTGTTCGCCATCGGTTCTGTGCGGGCGCTGACTTCGCCAGGGCCTGTTCACGCGATTGGCGTGCATTGCGCTGCGAGGCTGGCGCCGCGTGGCCAGGAAGAGAGAGGGAGTGGATGTCGATCCACGACCGAGCGATGACGCCGCCAGGCGGCGCCAGCCTTGCAGCCCTTCGGGTTGCGTTTCAGCGGCCTTGGGCGCAATCACATCCGACGCGTGGCGATGTGCGTGCTGCGTCATGGACGCGCCGTTCGCGCTCAAGCCCATACTCGCCGGCCGGAAGCCGGACGTGGTAAGTCAACACATCGCCTCTCGCTGCCGGTCAGGATGAACATCTTGTGAGGCGGGGTGTTCGCAAGAGCCTCTTTACTTGCTGCGTGAGGCCTCGGACCTGATCCGCTTGCGAAGCTTGTTGTGCTCACTGAGCAGCACCCTGCATTCCTCAGGTGTCGGGATCAGGCGATCCGTGAGGATTGTGTGCCACCCACCGCAATTTTGATCGGGGCAACCACACACGACCAAGCGCACGGGGCGACTCTCCAGGCCTTCACGCTTGCGCTTTGCGTTGGTTCGCTCCTCGCTCTTCTTGAGATCGATCAACGCGCCACGTGGTAAAAACTTGCTCGCCATACGAACGGCTAAAGGAGGATGAACCCGACCGCCGCCGCAACGAGCAGCGCCGCAACCATCCACACCCACCGCGGAATGCCGACATCCCCTTCACCGCGCGGCTGCGGAATGTCCTGCCCCACTTCGAACAGGGTGAAACGCAGGGTGTCGAAGCCGATTTCATCGCCGGCCTTGGCCACGGCGTGCTGCACGCGCTGGCCGTTGTGATAGCTGCCGTTGGTCGAGGCGAGGTCCTCGAGCACCACGCCGTCGTTGGTCGGGATGAGCTTGGCGTGTTTTCGCGAGAGGCCGGCCTCGTCGATGCGCAGCTGGCATTCGGTCGCCCGGCCGACGAAGGTGGTGCCCGACAGCGCGAAATGCTTGCCGAGCATGCGGCCGTTCTGCGCGCGCAGGGCGAACTTGGGCAGCGCGGCACGCACCATCGTGGCGCCGATGTCCTCGTTGGCCGGTGCAGTCGTCGCACGGTCGCGGATCGGTGCGGGCTCGCCGGAGATGAGGGTGGCCTCCACACCGCCGAAGCTGATGCGGTCGCCATCGCGCAGCGCGATCAGGCCGTCGACCGGGCGCTGGTTCACGCGCACCTCGGCGCCGTTGGCGACACGCAGCATCACGCCCTGCGGGCCGAGCTGCAGTTCGCAATGGCGGGGCAGCAGGCCGGGCGCCTGCAGCACGATATCCGCGTCCGGGGCGGAGCCGATGCGGCGCACGCCCTGCGGCGGCAGCGACTGGGTGGTGTCGTCGGCGGCGAAGACCAGTTTCATGGGACGTGCTCCATAGTCGGGGATTGCATCCGCGGCGCACAGGCCGCAGATTGGCGGTCATGCAGACCTTGTTCTTTCTGATGCTGGCGTTCGCCGCGGGCTTCGCCTTCTGGAGCGCGTCGCGGGCCGCGGCCGAACGTGCGATCGCGCTCGGCCGCGAGGCCTGCGCCGCCGCGGGCGTGCAGCTGATCGACCAGACCGTACACGCGACCGGGCTGCGGCTGCGCCGCGGGGAGGACGGCTGGCTGCGCTTCGAGCGCAGCTTCCGCTTCGAATACTCCGAGGACGGCACCGACCGCCACAGCGCGCGGATGGTGCTGCATGGCGACCGCCTGGTGGCCTTCACCGGGCCGGCGGTGCGGCCGGCGGCGCCGATGGATCGCCTGCTGGAGTGAACTGCGCAGACCGGCGGCAGGCGTCGGCCCAGGGCCGACGCGCGCGATCTGCGATGCGATGCCTGTACACGTCATGGACTGCCCCCCGCAGCCTCCGGCACCGGGCCGGATGTGATGGATACGCCGGCCGGCGGAACACGCCGGACCGGCACGATGGATCGTCTGGCGGACCTACTTGATCACCCGCAGATGCCCGCGCTTGGGAGACGGCGGTGTGTCGTTGCCGCCGTCGCCCGTCTGCATGCCTTCGCGTTCGTCGGCACCGATGTCCGCCGGGCCGTCGCCTCCGGCATCGTCGGTCGTCAGCTCGTCGTCCGCCGCATCCGATTCGCCTGACCCCGAGATCTCGGCGGGCAGCGCCATGCCGTGCCCGGTCTCGCGTGCATAGATGGCGAGCACCGCCGAGACCGGAACCGACACCCTGTGCCCCACCCCCGCAAAGCGGGCAGTGAAGACGATGGCGTCGTCGCCCAACTCCAGGCCGACCACCGCGCGCTGGGCGATGTTGAGCACCACCCGCCCTTCACTGACCGCGGATGCGGGCACCTGCACACCCCGCTTGCCGGCATCGACCAGCAGGTGCGGCGTCATGTCGTTGTCCACGATCCACTCGTACAGCGCCCGCAGCAGGTACGGGCGGTGACTGGTCATGCGCGGGGGCAGGGCCTCGTTCATGCGGGGAGTGTACTCCGGGCGATGGAAATGGGCAGCGCAGGGCCGGGAATGGTGGCGTCACACGCGACCGGCATCACGTTTCGGCGGAAAGTGCGGACGGCTATTGCCATGCCCGATGCGATCTGCCGGAAAGGCATGCAACGTGCCGGGGCGTCGAGCGAACCCGCCGACCAGCAGAACCGGTCCGATCAGCAAAACCGCCGGGGCCAGCGCACGGGCACGGTCAGGGTCACGGGCCGGGGGATATGCGGCCAGGCGATGCCAGGCAAACGACGGGCTGCGAGATGACACCGGACGTGCGCAGGCTGCGAAAAGGCCCGCAGTCGCGACGAGCGGGAGCGGGCCCGACCGGTTCCGGCCCCGCGAAACCGGCAAGCCCCGGGAGGAGGCTGCCGGTCCGGCTCAGACCGGCAAATCGCGCAGATTCTTTTCCTGCGGGGTCATGCTGCGCACGAAGCCAGGGTTGCGGAAGATGCGGTTGCCGTAGTCCTCGATCGCCTTGCCATCCTTCGGCAGGGCCACATCCAGCGACTGCAGACGCCAGATGATCGGCGCCATCGCACAGTCGGCGAGGCTCATTTCGTTGTTCAGGAAGAACTTGCTGGCCTTGAACAGCGGGACCGATGCGGTGAGCAGCTCGCGCAGCCGCTTGCGCCCGGCCTCGGCCTGCTGCTTGTTGCCGAACTGGATGGCCTGCACCTGCGGCACCCAGTCGTGCTCGATGCGCAGCATCGCCAGACGCAGACGCGCGCGCGACAGCGGGTCGATCGGCATCAGTGGCGGGTGCGGATAACGCTCGTCGATGTACTCGCTGACCACCGACGCCGCGTACAGCACCAGCTCGCGCTCGACCAGGGTCGGCACCGAGTGGTAGGGATTGAGGTCGATGAGGTCTTCCGGCGGGTTCTGGGGATCCACCGGGACCAGGTCGTACGTGACGCCCTTGGCCGCGAGCACCAGACGCACGCGATGGCAGAGCACGTCGTCGACAGAAGAGAACAGGGTCAGGGTATTACGCATACGCGGACTCGCAATCCTTCCGGAAACGAAGAAGCGCTCCGCTGACACGGAGCGCTTCGGGATGGGAGACGACGCCGGCCGCCGCGGCCGCGCGCGAGGCGCGCCCACGTTGCGCGTGGCGCGACTCGGCGGTGCGGCGACGGGGTGCGGGCATCGGTGGGCGCGACATCAATGGACGTCGCGCCAGTATTCCTTCTTCAGCAACCAGGCGAGGAAGGTGAACATGGACAGGAACAGGATGACCCACACGCCGACTTTCTGACGCTTGAGCGCGGCGGGCTCGGCGGCGTACTCGAGGAAGGCGGAGATGTCGCGGGCCACACCGTCGAATTCCTCGGCGCTCAGGCTGCCCTTCTGCGACACCTCGAGGCGTTCCACCGGGGCTTCCTTGGTCTCCGGATTCACTTCACCGTAGACCGGACGCAGCACGCCCTGCAGTTCCCACAGCGGGTTGGGCATGGAGGCATTGGCGAAGACCACGTTGTTCCAGCCCAGCGGACGGGACTCGTCGACGTAGAAGGTCTTGAGATAGGTGTAGACCCAGTCGGTGCCGCGGACGCGGGCGATCAGGGTGAGATCCGGCGGCGCCTTGCCGAACCACTTGTCGCCGCCGGCGGCCGGCATCGCATTGACGATGTGGTCGCCGAACTTGCCGCCGGTGAAGTTGAGGTTCTGCATCACCTGCTCTTCGGTGAGGCCCAGATCCTCGGCCATCCGCGAATAGCGCAGGTACTTCAGCGAATGGCAGCCGGAGCAGTAGTTCATGTACAGCGCGGCGCCGCGCTGCAGCGAGGCGCGATCGTCGAGATCGGCGCCGGACTGCTGCAGCGGTACGTTGCTGGTGGCCGCGAACGCCGAGGCCGACAGCAGCAGGCCTGCGAGAGCGAGCGCGGCGCTCGCGAACGCGGACCGGGCACCTTGCATGGAAATCGGATTCTTCATCGCTGTGAGTCTCGTCGCGAAAGGCTTAGTCATGCATCGTCACCCGTTCCGGCACCGCCTTGGTCCTGTCGGCCTTGGTCCAGATCGGCATGGTGATGAAGAAGGCGAAGTACAGGAAGGTCAGCACGCGACCGATCCAGGTCTCGACCGGGTCGGTACCCGGGCCGGCGCCGATCTTGCCCAGCCAGACGAAGCTGATCGCGAACATGGCCAGCATGACCTTGGCGATGGTGCCGCGGTAGCGGATCGAGCGCACCTTGGCCTTGTCCAGCCACGGCACCAGGAACAGCACCGCGATCGCGCCGAACATCACCAGCACGCCCAACAGCTTGTCGGGCACCACGCGCAGCATCGCGTAATAGGGGGTGAAGTACCACACCGGCTTGATGTGCGCGGGCGTGACCAGCTTGTTGGCTTCGGTGAAGTTGTCGTGCTCGAGGAACCAGCCGCCGAACATCGGCGCGAAGAAGATGATGAACGCGGCGATGATCATGAAGAAGCCGGCGCCGAACAGATCCTTCACCGTGTAGTACGGGTGGAAGGGGATGCCGTCGGCAGGCTTGGCCGCGTCCCAGCGGTTGCCCTTCGGGCCCTTCTTGATGTCGACGCCGTCGGGGTTGTTGGAGCCGACCTCGTGCAGGGCGCCCAGGTGCAGCACCACCAGCAGCAGCAGCACCAGCGGCAGCGCGATCACGT